>OLRU01001155.1_pt1 | contig 24339 bp, 24 predicted proteins | sample 1672961 | NCBI WGS metagenome assembly OLRU01 (sample SAMEA3136741, study PRJEB25190) | human gut metagenome | biome: human gut; feature: human-associated habitat; material: faeces | place: Austria | collected 2013
GGCGGCTTTGGCGGAGGAGGTTTCCGCGGCGGCGGCTTCGGCGGAGGCGGACGTGCCGGTGGCGGCGGCGGCCGCAGATAGGCACACTAACTGCCATACATATTGCTGCACCCCGTTTGCAATCGGCAAACGGGGTGCTTTTATTTCTGTCCTCTGATGAGCTCCAGTATTTATGTCGCTGTTATATAGCAGCTGCATTGAGCATTCCTGGAAGCCAAACTATTTTATACACAGCCACCAAGTTTTGACAAAAAGCTTATATGAACATCGAGCAAAGCACACAGTTTCAGGAAGGCACATCAACAACGTTTGTGCTGCCTTATAGCAAAGAATACATCTTTTATTCTGACCAGCACAATACAGGGGTTGCCATAGAGGCCGAAGACCGGGCTCAAAGCTTCGAGGGAAGCGGGATCGAGTGCGCGAGATTTATTGAGAACAACGGCATATCGTTGGAAGGAAAAAATATTTCTGCAACTGTATCAATTAATTACCCTGAAGGTGAAAAATACGCTCCGTTTCGGCTGTTTGCTTGCAGTGATGATGGTTTAAGCGTCAATACCACAGGCACAGGGATAGAAGTACATGGAATCAGTGCTCTTATCCCCCTGCGCGCATCGTATCACCCGGCAGCAAATCCGGACATACAATTTGATGAGATTGCTCTTGGCTCGTTTTCAGGTTCAATATTCATTGATTTGAGCAAGCTCGAAAGCGACGGGTGCTTAACCGTTATAACTGAGGATGGCTCACATAAAATCATCGACCTGGACTGAAATTATCACTGCTGTTTTTAACGCAAAGCCCGCCGAAAGGCGGGCTTTAACTATTTCATACGCATAATCGCTTCCTGTGGCATCCAGTGGTTATGTATCAGCCGCGGGATTTCCAGCCCAGCAGGAGCGAGGAGTTTATGATGACCAGCACGCTGCCTGCGTTGTGTACCAGGGCGCCAACCACGGGGCCCAGTATGCCCGGGATGGCGAGCCCGATGGCGAGGAAATTCAGGCACATGGAGAAGGCGATATTGAGCTTTATCGTCTTCATCATGCGTTTGCTGAGCCTGAGCAAATGCGGCAGCTCGGCTATGTCGTCATTGACCAGGGCGATATCTGCGGCGTCAATAGCGATATCGCTGCCCACGCCGCCCATGGCAATGCCTGTATCGGCACGTTTCAGGGCCGGCGCGTCGTTGATGCCGTCGCCAATCATGCACACCCCGCCGGAGGCGTGATACTCGTCTATGTACCTTATCTTGTCCTGCGGCAGGCACTCGGCGTGCACCTCGTCGATGCCCACGCTCCCGGCTATGGCCGTGGCCGCGCCGGGATGGTCTCCTGTCAGCAGCACGGGCTTCACCCCGGCGGCCTTGACGGCGCTTATAACTCCGGCCGCATCCTCGCGCAAAGTGTCAGCCAGTGCGATGAACCCCGCGGCGGCGCCGTCAACAGCGAGGAAAACAGTCGTGCAGCCTTCCCCGGCGTATTTCTGTGCCACAGATGTGATGTCCGTGCCCAGGGCCACGCCCTCGTCCGACAACAGCTCTGGGCGTCCGGCCAATACGCGTCTTCCGTCAACCATGGCCTTGACGCCGCGTCCGGGTATCATCTCAAAGCCGCCGCAGTCATAGACATCCTGCTCTGCCTCGCGGCAGCACTCAACTATAGCCTTTCCCAGCGGGTGCTCGCTGCGCTTTTCCGCACCGGCCGCGAGCGAATACAGCTCTTCGTCGCCGATATCCTCGAGGAAGCTCTTTATTGCATACACACGCAGCTCGCCCCGCGTGAGCGTGCCGGTCTTGTCAAAGCACACATGCTGCACGCCGGCCAGGCGCTCCAGCGCATCACCCTCGCGCACCAGGAAGCCGTGTTTGGTGGCGTTGCCGATTGCAGCCATGATTGCAGTGGGCGTCGCCAGCACCAGCGCACAGGGGCAGAACACGACGAGAATGGTCACGGCGCGGAGGATGATGCCCGTAACCGCCCAGGTGATGGCCGCCGCCGTAAGCGCTATAACCACTATCCACGTCGCCCAGCGGTCGGCCAGGCCAACTATCTTCGCCTTGCCGGCGTCCGCGCTCTGAACCAGGCGTATCATGCGCTGTATGGAGCTGTCCTCACCCACGCGGGTGGCGCGCATGTCAAACGAGCCGAAGCGGTTCACGGTGCCGCTGCTGACCTCGTCGCCCACGCTCTTGTCCATGGGCAGGCTTTCACCGGTCATGACGCTCTGGTCCACCGAAGTCTCCCCGGATATTATGACGCCGTCGGCCGGTATTGTCTCGCCGGGCAGCACGCGCAGTACATCGTCCACCATAACCTGCTGAGCGGGGATGATCTCCTCTCCGTCCACCGTTATGCGCCGCGCCGTCTGCGGCGTCAGCTGGACGAGGCGCTCTATGCCGGCGCGCGCCTTGGCTACTGTCAGGTCCTCCAACAGGGCGCCCAGCTGCATTATGAAGGCCACCTCACCGGCCGCAAAGTCCTCCCCTGTTATGACCGAAGCTATCAGCGCCAGCGATACCAGTACGTCCGCCTTGATGTCAAAGGCCGTCACCAGTCCCACCACGGCCTCAAGCACTATCGGCACGCCGCAGAGGATAATGGCCGCCCACGCCGCGTCAAACGGCAGCGGCACCAGGTCAAAGAGGCTGATGAGCAGAGAGATCCCGCCTATGACAAGGCAGATAACCTCCCGTTTCGTACCGCCCCAGCCGAGCAGCGCCTCGATCGCAGAGGCAAATTTATCACGGGCATTTTTCATGTCGCACCACCTCATATACCTATAGGGGTATGGGTATATGATAGCTCACGCTAACCCTTCTGTCAAGCGGAAATCCCGCAGAAATCAAAATCAGCTGCCCGGCCTGGGCAATGAATAAAGAGCCGCCAAACCGGGCTTGCGGCCTGACGGCATGTATTATTCAAAAGTGGGACGCAGTAAGCAGGCCGTATGCATGTGCTCCGACCGCCAAAGTGCCCACGGCATATTGCCCCACAGCTATGCATCCGGCGGCGGCATAGCCTGCTGCCACGGCGCCGGCGGCGGCGATTCCCAGTGCCATTGCTCCCGCCGAGAGCAGCCCCACAGCCACCGGCCCCAGTGCTATCAGCCCCAGCGCGCACGGACCTATGGCGACGGCGCCCGTGGCAGCGGTTCCTATGGCTAAAATCCCCCTGGCGCGGAACATGCCGCGTCCGATATTTATATGCACCAGCGGAAGCCCGAAAAGCGTGCGCCTGCTCTTGTATTCATAGTGCCAGCGCCACGGCGTACAGGCGGCATCATCGGTCTGCTCACTCCCACCCTCGGCGGCTTTGCGCTCCAGCCCGGCCAATTCGTCGAGCGACACGTCAAATACGCGCGCGAGCTCAATGAGCTTTTCCAGCTCCGGCGTCGAGTCGCCGCGTTCCCACTTGCTGACCGTCTGGCGGGTTACGTCTATCATGTCTCCCAGGCTCTCCTGAGACTGGCCCCGTGATTTCCGAAGCTCCACAAGGCGTTCGCCGAATGTCATGTACATACCTCCGTTTCGGCGAGATTATAGCACGGGAGACCGAAAACGTCTACCAACGTCCGCACACAATCATGTCAACGGAAGTTAACATCGGCGTAAATCAGCTGTTTTCTGGCGAATACACAGCAGCGGCCGCAACAAAGCCGCGGGACAAAGCTGTCCCGCGGCCCGGTTCAATAGTTTGCGAATCTCTCCACCGCTTTGGTGAAGCTCTCGATAGTCTTGTCGGCATCGCCGTTTTCGATACCGTCGCGGACGCAGTGCTTTATGTGCCCTTCAAGCACTACCTGCCCGGCCTTGTGCAGGGCGGACTTGGCGGCGTTGATTTGGGCCAGCACATCCTCGCAGGGGACGTCCTCGTCTATCATGCGGTCGATGGCCTGCACCTGACCGATGATGCGCTTCAATCTGCGGTGCAGGTTTTCAGAGTCCATACACTGTCTCATCTGCCGCGCCTCCGTCACTCATCGTCCAGCACGCGCAGTCCGGCCACGGAAGAGATGGGCAGCGAGAACGTTATGGCCCCGGAGGGCGTATCCACTCCGCACTGGTCGCTTATTGCCCGCAGGATGGCCGTTTTCTCACCGGCTTTGGAGACGATCAGTACGACCTCCTTCTCATCGGCGAGGGAGACCCCGAGGAACTTCTCGCTCAGCTTTCCGCCGGTGCCCTTCGCATGCAGCACGGTGCCGCCGGCGGCGCCGGCGGAGCGCGCGGCGTCCATCACAGGATCTGTGTGGCCTTCGTTTATAACCGCCATGATCAGCTCATGGTCAAACTTCATTTCGGGTACCGCTTTGTCAGGAGCGGCGCCGCCGGATAGAAATGCCAAGGTTTTACCTCCTCCTACGCTTTTTAACGGGATTGCCATCATGATGCCGTTGCCGGGCACGTCAATGAACAGCTTGTGCTTGGCCGCGCGGATCAGCTGCTTTGTCATATCGGCGCCGGCCACGGTGATGAGCAGCGCCTTCTCCTTGGCCTCCAGGCCGTAAAGGTCCAGCACTTCGCTGGTGGCGGTGCCGCGTCCGAGCACGGCCAGAACCATGGGCAGCTTGTGGTTCTCGAACAGCTCGGCCATCAGCTTTGCCTTGTCGCGGTCCACTATGGCCATTACCATATCCAATATCACTCTGCCACCTCCCAGAGTTCGATGACGTCCTCGCCGGCGGCTTCGGCCGCTGCCGCGGCTGCCGCCTGGGCAAGGCTCTCCTTGTGGGCTTTGGCCTTATATATGGCGCCCATTATCTGCACTGTTATCAGCGGCGTCATGGCCACCAGGGCGACCAGGCCGAAGGCGTCGGTCATCACGTTTCCGCCCACGGCCTCGGTGGCGCCCATGGCCAGGGGCAGCATAAACGTCGCCGTCATGGGTCCGGAGGCCACGCCGCCGGAGTCAAAGGCTATGGCAGTGAACATCTTGGGCACAAAGAAGCTGAGCGCCAGCGCCACCACATAGCCGGGCACCAGGAACCAGAGTATGTTTATGCCCGTCAGCACGCGCACCATCGCCAGGCCGTTTGCCACCGCGATGGCAGCGGAAAGGCTGATGCCCATGGCCTTTTCGCTCACCGCGCCCGCACTCATCTCTTCAACCTGTTTGTTGAGCACGTGCACGGCGGGCTCGGCCCTGATTATGAACCAGCCCATTACCATGGCGACAGGTACGAGCAGCCATTTATAGTCGCTCGCCGCCATCTCCTGCCCCAGAAGCGTACCGAGAGAGGAGAAGCCGACATTTACACCTGTTAGGAAGAGCACGAGGCCCACATAAGTATAGACAATGCCGATGACAATTTTCAGGAACGGCACCCGCCGGAGCTTGAGTGATACCACCTGAAATATGAGAAATATAACCACTATCGGCGAGAGCGCCATGGCCACTTCCAGCACGTAGTGCGGAATCGCGGCCAGATAGCTGGTTCCGAGCTCCACGGTGTTGGCATATGACGTAACCGTCTGCGCACCGACTCCGCTCGCCTCGCCCTCATATATAAAGCCGAGAATAAGCACCGCAATGATGGGCCCTATCGAGCACAGGCCGACCAGGCCGAAGCTGTCGCTCTCGGCATTTTTATCACTTCGTATGGAGGCCACACCGACACCCAGGGCCATTATGAACGGCACTGTCATGGGCCCCGTCGTAACGCCGCCGGAGTCAAACGCGACGCTGAGAAAGTCCGGGTCCGACACAGCCGCCACCGCAAAGACGGCTATATAGAAGCCTATCAGCAGCCACTTCAGATCTATGCCCAGAAGTATGCGTATCATGCTGACCACAAGGAAAAATCCCACACCCACAGACACAGTAAGCATAAGCACATAGGTGTCAATATGGGGGACGTTGTTGGCCAGTACCTGCAGATCGGGTTCGGCAATGGTTATAGCCACGCCGAGTATGAAGCTGAGCACGATAATCAGCCCCAGCTTTCTGGATTTTGTCATGCGTGAACCGAGATAGTTGCCTATCGGCGTCATGGACGCCTCGGTGCCCAGGGTAAACAGGCCCATACCGATTATGAGGAAGATGACGGCGATCACAAACGCCAGCATAAGGTCGGTGGAAATAGGCACGAAGAAGAGGCACAGAAGCGCCACTATCAGGGCAATCGGTACGACGGAGCCCACTGATTCACGCAGCTTCTCATTCAAGACCGTTTTTATCTGCATAGAGTTCCCCCTTTTGCTGTACTGTCGCACTTTATTTTATAAAATTATACAATAATTTTGACCTGTACGTCAAGGCGACGGTTGTTAACATACCGTAAATATGGTATAGTAATGGCCTGTACACAGATGAAACACCACAAGAGGCGATAAAATGACCGAAAAATTATACTATTCAGACGGAGAGATGCGCGAGTTCACCGCCCGCGTCCTGAGCTGTGAGCCAGATGGCGATGCATACGCTGTCATGCTGGACCGCACGGCCGTATTTCCAGGCGGAGGCGGGCAGGATGCAGACTGCGGACGGCTGGCCGGCGTGGAAATAACGGGCATGCGCGAAGAGGGCGAGACCATATATCACATCCTCCCCTCCCCGCTCGAGGCCGGCAGCGAAATACACGGCGAGGTGGACTGGGCCGTGCGTTTCCCGCGCATGCAGGGGCACTCCGGCGAGCACATCTTCTCCGGCACGGTGCACCGGCTTTTTGGCGGGGAGAACGTGGGCTTCCACATGGGCGCGGATACCATGACGCTGGATTTCTCCGTGGAGCTGAGCGCTGAAGACGTAGCGCTCGCCGAACTGGAGGCCAACCGCGCCGTCTGGCGCAACCTGCCCATAAATTCGCTCCTGCCGTCCGCAGGGGAGCTTGAGCACATGGCTTACCGCAGCAAGAAGGAGCTGTCCGGCCAGGTGCGCATAGTGGAGATCCCGGACGTGGACATGTGCGCCTGCTGCGCGCCGCACCTGCTGCACACGGGCGAAATCGGCGCCATAAAGGTGCTGGATTTCATGCGCCACCGCGGCGGCACCCGAATCACGCTCGTGTGCGGAGAGGCCGCCTACAGGGATTACGCCGCGCTTCACCTGACCAACGCCCGCGTCTCCGCCGCGCTCTCGGCCAAACGCCTGGAGACAGACGCCGCGGTGGAGCGCATCATGCGCGAGAGCGAGGCCAAACACGCCGAGATAACCCGGCTCCGCCGCGAAATACTCGCGCTCAAGTCAGCTTCCCTGCCCGAGACGGAGGAGAACCTATGCCTTTTCGAGCCTGATCTGGACACGATCACCCTCCGCGAGCTCGTCAATGCCGGGGTAGAAAAATGCTCCGGTATATGCGCGGGCTTTACCGGAGCGGATGGTGATTATAAATACATTATAGGAAGCAGGACGGTCGATCTCCGTGCCGCGGCCAGGGAAATAAATGCAGCTATCGACGGGCGCGGCGGCGGCTCAAGCGCCATGATACAGGGTACCAGCCGGGCCGGCCGCGCGGTCATTGAGGCGTACTTTGCCGGGGTTTAACCCAGCTTCCTGACGGCCTGTGCCGACCACTCCAGCAGCCTCGCGCTGCGCTCGTCAAAGCCGCCTGTGTCCGTACCCTCAATCAGGCTGCGCTCGGCCGGGCGCGCTTCACTAAGCTCGCGGCGGGTGCGCAGGCTCTCCCCCGTCTCCAGGCGGTGTATGGCGCGCAGGGCGAAGAAAACAGATTTATACAGCTCCTGCAAGATCTCCTCGCTGCGCTCATGGAGGCAGTTGTGCACGCAGGCGTGATAAACGCCGCAGGCGGCCGTGAGCGCTGCGCCGCGGATATCGTCTTCGCTGACCGGGGCGGCTATTGTGTCCAGCGCCCCCGAGAGCGGAGTGGTGTCCAGGCAGAACTGGAACAGCTCACTGCGCTGCCAGCGGCGCAGCTCTTCCTCGCCGGAGACAAAACCGCAGAGCATCTCCCGTTCGGGCAGCTGCGCCACGCAGGCGCGGTAGCGCACCAGATCATCCGGCGTGAGCTCGTCGAGGATGAGCACCACGTCAATGTCGCTGCCCTCGTGTGCCTCTCCCCTGGCCCGGCTGCCCTGTATGCCCATGAAGCGCACGCGCCCCGGGCCAAACTCATTGACCACGGCCTCCTGCCAGCGCACGAGCCATTCGTCTAACTGAAGCATATTCTGACATCCCCCTTCAAGGAACTTAACGCCGCCCTTAAAAGGGCGGCGTTTACATACCTTATTCAGGCCCGGCGCAGCTTTTTGAGCGGCTCAATGAGCAGCGGCAGCACGGAGCCGTACACTATCGCCTTGCCGATGCACAGCGCAAGGCGCGCGGCCAGCGTTCCGAACACGAACACGGCTGAATAGTATCCGTAGAGCCTGCTGTCCACATACAGCGCCAGGGTGTTCAGCAGCGTGATGGCCAGCTCGCTGGCGCACATGATGAATATGAGCTGGCGCCGGCTGAGCTGGAAATTCCTCTTCTTAGAGTACGCGCCCACCATGAGGCCGCAGACGACGTACGGCAGTATCCACAGCGCGGTGGTCACCGTTATGCCGTAGCCGGAAAAGAACACCTGATAGACGAACGTACCTATGCCGCCTATCAGCATACCGTCAACCGGGCCGAAGAGAAGGGCGCCTATGTGCACCGGTATGCTCTCGAACGTGATCTTGAAGTTGCCGCCCAATTGCAGCGCAATACTGGCCAGCACCATGCACATGGCCGCAAGCATGGCGTCCAAGGCGAGCTGACGCGGGGTAAACCTGCTTTTTTTCACTTTTAAGCTCCTTTCGTGACAGTTGCCACGAAAGGAGCTTAAACACACCTTCGGTGGCAGCGGACGCGGACTCAGCACCGCGGGAGAAAACTCCCTTCGTCTATGGGCAACTTCCCATCCCATAGCACTTAACGCGCTGGACCTACTCTGTCTCGTCGGCGCGGCATGGCCGCGCCCCCGGCACGGCTTGCTGCACCGAACCGGGAAAAATAATGATAATTTGTCCGGTTCGCGTCATATTGCGAACCATCTGGGGCTAAGGCCTGCGTGAATTATACTTTTTTCGTGCCGGCCTGTCAAGCGTTATTCAGCCCTTGGGGCATATGGCATAGCACCTGGCGTGGAAGCCGGTGAGATCAACGCCCCTGGGGAAGCCGCAGACTATAACGCTGCCGGTCGGCGGGACCTTGTCCAGGTTCTTGAGCAGCTCTATCTGGTAGCGGTCCTGCTCCAGGATGTAGTATTCGCACACATACCCTCCGGCGGCGCTGCGCACGGCGACGTCCGTGTCGCTGGTCTCGTGCCCTATTGCGGCGACATTGCGCTCCTCAACCAGGAATTTGAGGGCGTCCATCCCCCAGCCCGGGTAGTGCTTCTGGCCGTTCTCATCGAAGTTGTCCATGTCCTCGCGCTTGCTCCAGTCGGTGCGCGCGGCCACAAAGCAGCCATCGGGAATGCGGCCGTACCTGGCTTCAAAGTCCTCGATGTCCGCCACCGAGACGCCGTAGTCACAGTCCTCCACCACCTTGGCGCTGACGTCTATCACCGCCAGCGGCAGCACCAGTTCGTCCGCGCGCAGCTCATTGAGCATGCGCGTGCCGGGTACGAAGTGCCCCGGCGCGTCCACGTGCGTGCCGTACTGGGTAACCGCAGTAACCTTGTGCACGCGGAAGCCCACTTCATAGTCAAAGATTTTCTCATAGCTCATAGCCGGGAACCCGGACCAGTGCGGCGTCTCCGGCGAAAACTCGTGCGAGAGCTCTACGAATTCGCACTCGCTCTTCCAGCGCTTGAGGTCGTCCCATAGATTGAGGTTGGCCATAGTTTTTCCTCCTTAGCTCCCGTTATAATTAAAGCTTGCTTTTTACCAGGTTTGCAAGGCGCTGCACGCCCAGCTCTATCTTCTCCGGCGTCACGTTGCCGAAGCTCACGCGCATGGCATTGGAGCCCGCGCCGTAGCCCTCTACGTAGAAGCCTGCGCCGGCGACATAGTGTATGCCGGCCGCGTTGGCCTCAGGCAGCAGAGCGCCGGTGTCGATCCCGCCGGGCAGCTCCACCCAGGTGAACAGGCCGCCGTCCGGGAACACCCATTTGGTGCCCTCGGGCATGTACTTCTCCAGGCAGGCCATCATGACATCCCGCCGCTCGCGGTGTATCTCGCAGATCTTCTTCAGGTGCTCCGGGAAATAGCCGCGCTTGAAGTACTCGGCGCAGACAACCTGGGCAAAGTTTGACGTGTGCGAATTGGTGGCCGTCTTCGCGTCAAAGAGCCTGGCAATGATCTCCTTGTCCGCATAGCAGAAGCCGAGGCGGCTGCCTGGGGAGAATATCTTGGAGAAGCTGTTGGCATACACCGTATGCCCGGTCTTGTCGTAATACTTGATCGGCTTGAGCGGCTCGCCGCTGTAGCGCAGCTCCTGATAGGGGTCGTCTTCAAGTATGATGACGTCGTACTTGCTGCCCAGCTCGGCTATCTTCTGCCGCCTGTCAGCGGGCAGGGTCTTGCCGGTCGGGTTCTGGAACGTGGGTATTACATACACGAACTTCGGATGCAGCTCACGGATCTTGCGCTCCAGGTCATCCAGCACCATGCCGTAATCGTCGCACTCTACGGCCACACACTTGGCCTGGAACATCTCAAATATCTCCACGCAGTGGACAAAGGTTGGCGACTCGACAAGGATTACGTCGCCGGGATTGATGTAAACCTGGCAGAGCAGGTTCATGGTCTCAAGGCCGCCGTTTACGATGATGAGCTCGTCAAGCGAGGCGTCAATCCCCTTGGGTTTGAGCAGGATGTCGCTCACAGCCTGGCGCAGGTCGGGCACGCCCAGCACCGAGCCGTACTGCAGGGCCTCCACGCCGCGTTTCCCGCGCGTGAGCACGTCCGTGCAGATGTCGCGTATCTCCTCGACGGGCAGGCCCTCGCTCGCCGGCGCGCCGCCTCCGAAGGAGATGATGTTGGCGTCGCCCATCGCTCCGAACAGGGCGCGGATGACGGAGGCGGAGCCCTCCATATCGTACATACGCTGCGCAAATTTGGGCATAGCTTTTCCTCCTTCTAATATGCAGTTATTTCTTGTCTATCAGTTTGCCTATCGGCGCGGCTATGGCGCCCATAATCCAGCCGAGTATCAGGCCGAGCGTGAGCGTCAGTATAACCCACAGCGCCTCGCCCGTCCCCTGGGAGAACACCGCCGCAAAGCCGCCGAATACCATCGGGCAGTTGCAGAACAGGCCGCCCAGCTTATCTTCGGTGAGCAGACCCATGTGCACAAAGCAGCAGATGGTCACCACTACCGTGACAACGACCAGCATATTCACATTGCTGTTGGTGAACAGCCCCAAACCGAGCCCGGCCAGCGTCAAGGCTCCCCAGCCTACGCCGCTGGCGGCACAGCAGAAATACCTAGGCAGTTCCTTGAGTTTTGCGCCCCCACAGAAGTATATGGGCAGGGAGATAAAGCCGATCCACATATAGTTCTGTACATGGGGTATCGCCGAACAGATGATGCAGTAAATGCCGTCAAGCAGGCCCAGGCCTATGCACCAGACAAATGTCGCTTTTTGCTCATATCTTCCTCCTCTTCACTTTGCTTCGGCTTATAGCAAAGGAGCGGCTGAATATATTCAGCCGCTCCGTACGGCTTACTCGGAGAACAGCGGGGCCATCTCGTCAAAGAGCTTCTGGAACTCCTCGGGATCGCCGGAGATCTTGTACTTGTGCTCCGGAGCCGGGAAGGAACACTCCTTGACTTCGCGTATGTAGTCTGCCATGCCCTGGGTGGCAATGGCGCCGATATCGCAGTATTTCTTTGTGAACTTGGGGGTGAAGTTTTTGTACATGCCCAGTGCGTCGGCGGAGAGCAGCACCTGCCCGTCGCAGTCCGCGCCCGCGCCTATGCCGTAGACGGGGATGGGCAGCATCTTGTGGACGTAGGCGCAGACCTCCTCGGGCACGCCCTCGAGCAGCAGCACGCGCGCTCCCGCCTTCCAGACGGCCAGGGCGTCCTCAATAACGGCCTTGGCACTGTCTGTCGTGCGTCCCTGGGCCTTGAAGCCGCCCATGCTGGCGCTGGACTGCGGGGTGAGGCCGATGTGGCCGAACACGACCATGCCCGCCTTGGTGATGGCCTCTATCTTGTCCGCTACGGCCACGCCGCCCTCGAGCTTAACGGCGTCCACGTCCGCCTCTTTGTAGAAGCGCACGGCGTTGCGCACCGCGTCCTCCACGCTGGCGTGATAGGCGCCGAAGGGCAGGTCGCCGATGAGGTACGTGTTCGGCGCGCCGCGGCGCACGCCCTGACAGTGGGCTATGCTCATGTCCATAGTGACAGGCACGGTGCCCTGCCAGCCGTAGACTATCATGCCCATGGAGTCGCCGCAGAGTATCATATCCATGCCGGCATCCTCGGCATAGGAGGCAAACAGGGAGTCATACATTACCATCCAGACTGCTTTTTCGCCGTTTTCCTTCATCTTGTAGAGGTCGAGTATTGTTTTCTTCTTAGGCATAGCCCGTGTCTCCTTTCACAAATTAAATTCCTGAATGTTCAACATAGGCTTATGCTAAACCACGCCGGCGCAAATGTAAATCAAATAATAGTTATTATTTATAGATTCTTAACCATATTATAAAGCACTGCTTTCTTGCTCAATTCACTTATATCTTTCGCATTTCCGCCCTTATCGTATGAAAACACGCCAATATTTTATCTCAAAGCTCTCTGATATGTCCCGGCTTCTCTTGTTTTGGCCGCAAATAATAAAATTAAATTTTATATCATGCACAATAATATTTAATTTTTTTAAAGAGTCTGGTGCTTTTGACTAATTGTGTGTATAATTATTAATAACCAGACCTGGGAGGTAAGCTCGATGTCACTTTGGGACTACATGATTTTTGATAAAATTGTGGAGACGGGCTCCATGCGCGAGGCCGCAGAGTCACTTCACCTGACGCCGGCGGCGGTCAGCCATTCCCTCGGCAAGCTGGAAAAGCGCTTCGGGCTCTCCCTGCTGGTACGCAGCCGCGTAGGCATCGAGCTCACGCATTACGGGCGTGAGCTCCTGCCTCACATGCGCGCTGCTCTGGACGCCGACAGCAAGCTCCTGACCGAGGTCTCCCGCATAAAGGGTGAGCTGCACGGCTCGGTACGCATCGGGGTGTTCAACAGCGTGTGCTGCGCCTGGATGCCGGCCATATTGCAGCGCATGCGCCAGGTGCACCCGGACGTGGTGGTAAAGCTGGTGCAGGACGGCTACGGCGCGCTGGAAAACGGGCTGCTGGTAGGCGCGCTGGATCTGGCCTTCGTCAGCATACCGACCAAGAACCGCATCTCCCCCATGCCGCTGCTGCGCGACCGGCTGCTGTGCATAACCCCGCCGGATTTTGTGCCGCACAACGGCTCATACATAACCATTGAGGAGATACGCGACTTCGAGCTCATCATCCCCGGGGCCGGGTCTGACTTCGACGCCCGGGTGTTCATGGAGGCCAACGGCCTCTCAGTCAAGACGGAGCACAACATAATCGAGGACAGCTCCATCATAGCGCTGGTCGAGAGCGGCATGGGTGTGAGCATAATGCCGGAGCTTGTGCTGCAGAAGACAGGCGGTGACATACACGTCTACCCGATAGAGAGCGCGCCGTACCGCTCCATAGGCATAGCCACTCAGGCCGGCGCGTACATCTCCCCGCAGGCAGAGGCCCTGCTGAAGCTCATCGTCGAATATGTGCACGAGCGCTACCCGACGGAGGAGCCTTACTTCAGGACATAAAAAGAGACGGGCCGAAGCCCGTCTCTTCTGCTTTTTTGCGTCACTCGGCTGCTGAGCCGTCATATTCGGGGTCAAATTCGCCGCCGAAGAACTCATGCGCGGCCTCCAGGGCGATGACCATGTCCGTGTAAATCTCCTCGGTCATAAAGCCCCAGTCGTCGCCGGACTCCCACGCAGCTATGGCGTTGTGGAGATCCACCACGCGGTAGTGCCAGTCGTAATCGTTGATGCCGTAGTCATAGAGGTCCGCCATATATATGGGCCTGTAGCTCACGCCGGACACCGCGGTCTCCCCCGTGTCGTCATTGCGGGTGATCTCGATGTTCAGTATGGCGGAGATGTCCGTGTAGTCGTCGTTCTGGCAGCTGAGCAGGTTGCCGAGGCTGTAGCACACAAAGGCCGTGCGCTCCGTGCCGTCGTCCAGGCGCACGGTACGCATCTCCATCGGCTGCGGGACACGGCAGTGCCCGCCTATGATCACGTCCGCACCGGCGGAAATGAGGCCGTCCGCTATCTCGTACTGCAAATCGCTGGGCGAGGTGGAAAACTCCGTACCCCAGGACATGAACACGAACACCAGCTCGGCGCCCGCCTCACGCGCGGCAGCGATGTCGCTGTCCATGAGCTCGTAGTCTATCTCCGTGCCTCCGGTGAGATAGTCCGTCGCGCATATGCTGGCGGCATATTCAAAGCCGGAGACGGGAACATTGTTGGTGTCACAGGTGTAGGCCAGGAAAGCCACGCTTATACCGTTGATATCCACCATGGTACGGTTGCCGGACGAATCGCGCTCTTCCTGCGTACGATAGGTGCCAACATGATTCAGCCCCGCCGCATCAAGGGCGTCAAGCGTGGAATCAATGCCGTCCTTGTACGAGTCGGCCAGATGGCTCGTCGCCGTATTCACCAGGTTGAAGCCCACGGAGCTTATCGCGTCAGCTATGCTCGTGGGTGAGCGGAACAGCGGGTAGGCGGTGTAGGTGCCTCCGTCCGCGAGCGTGGACACCAGCGAGCAGACAGCGTAGTCCGTGTTGGAGATCAGGTCGGGAAGCACTCCGAAAATAGGAGTGTAGTCATATTCACCGCTGGAGTACGCCTCCGTATTAAGGCCGGTATGCATCACGATGTCCCCGCCGACGGCGATGACAGCCGTCGTGGTGCTGGACGGCTCGTCAGGCTGTTCCGACGGCGTCGCGCTCGGCGCAGCAGACGGCGTCACACCTGCGGTGGCCTGCGGGGTTGCCGATACGTCCGGCTCGCCGCCGACGGACAGTGACACGATTATCACTATCGCCAGCACAACCAGCACAGCTATGGCGATGAGTGCGATTTTAAGCTTGCTGTTCATTACACATACCTCGCTTGACAGGATGTAACAAGGTATTATAGCACACTAACATAGGAATTGCAAAGCCCTTTGCCGCATGGTAAAATGTCAGCATGGACGTTTTGAGAAAAAATGAAATATACGAGGCAGACATCACAGGTTTCACCAGCGACGCGCTGGGGGTATGCCATATAGGCGGACAGGCGGTCTTCGTGCGCGGCGCGCTCCCGGGCGAGCGCTGGCGCGTGCGCATAGTCAAGGCCGGGCGCTCAGTCTCCTATGGGCGCGGAGAGGAGTGCCTCTCCCCCTCCCCGGACCGCATTGCTCCGGCCTGTCCCGCTTACGGACGCTGCGGCGGATGCGCGGCGATGCACATGAGCTACGCGCGCGAGCTGGAGTTCAAGCGCGGCAAGGTAAACGACGCCTTCCGTCGTATCGGCGGCCTGGAGCTGAGCGTGGACGGCATCATCGGCGCCGGCACGACAGAACGCTACCGGAACAAAGCCATTTTTGCCGTCGGCGGGAGCGCAGCGGAACCTGTCTGCGGTTTTTTCCGCACCGGAAGCCATGACGTAGTGCCGGTTAACGACTGCCTGCTGCAGAGCAGTGAGGCGAACGCCTGTGCCAGGGCCGTCGTCAGCTGGATGTCGGAAAACGGGATTGCGCCTTACGACGTCGCCAAAGGCACCGGCTCCGTCAGGCATGTCTTCACACGTACGGCGCGGGACGGCTCCGCCGTGTGCTGCGTGGTGACGGCCGCCGGGTTCGGACACAGGACCAGGACGCTGGTTGAGGCGTTGCGGGCAGCGTGCCCGAGCCTGACGGGCGTTGTGCTCTGCGTCAACCGCTCGCGCGGCAACACCGTGCTGGCCGGTGATTTTTACACGCTTTGGGGCAGGCCCGGGCTCACGGACGTGCTGTCCGGCTTCGGCTTTGAGATCGCCCCCCAGGCTTTCTACCAGATCAACCCTCCGCAGGCCGAGCTGCTGTACCGGCGCGCGGTCGAGCTGGCTCTGCCGGAGCCGGGCGGCACAGTGCTGGAGCTCTACTGCGGGGCGGGTACTATCAGCCTCTGCCTTGCGCAGCGGGCCGGGCATGTCATCGGCGCGGAGATAGTCCCCGAGGCCGTGGAAAACGCCCGCGCCAACGCCGCCGCCAACGGGATCGGCAACGTGGAATTCATCTGTGCCGACGCTGCAGAGGCCGCGGAACGCTTCGCCGCAAGCGGCGCGCACCCCGACGCAATAGTGGTTGACCCGCCCAGGAAAGGCATGAGCGAGGACGCCGTCGCGGCCGTCGCCTCCATGCGCCCGGAGCGTATAGTATATGTCTCCTGCGACTGCGCCACCCTTGCCCGCGACGCCGCCCGCTTCCAAGCCATGGGCTACAATGCCCAAACCGCCACCGCCGTAGACATGTTCCCCAGGACTGCACATGTGGAGACGGTAATGCTGCTGCAGAGGGACGTCTTATCGTAGTCCTTATACTTAGGCGTTTTTCCGGTTGTGTCGGGTTTGGCGTGATTCCGTGAAATGAGCTTTTGGGGCTGTGTCACCGTAGAACTCATTTTGCCTATTGACCTTTGTGCAACGCAAAGGTATATGCTGTATTTACGGCGTTATGAAAAGCGGAAAAGATATCCGCTGATGCCGCTATGAATTATGGCATTAAAAAGGCGTGTGACGTGATGAAAAAAATCACTTCCATTCTATTGATATTGACAGCAGCTTTTTCCCTTACGGGGTGCCAATCCGGGCCGGAATCTGAAGTTGACACAAATGGAGCAGAAGCAAATCAATCCGATGAAATCGCGACGGATTTAAAAATTACTGCCGAAGGCGTTCCTGTGGAAGTTCGCTTATCCAGCGACGGGCAGTACCGCTATGAATATGACAAAGACGAATATGCCGTTACAACATCTTCAAACGGCTCTGCCTTTGAGATAAAGGTAACTGACATCGAACCGGAAACAGGCGGCGGAACCAGTGTGATAGTCTATATCCCCGATCAAAGCTACACCCTCGTCACGGCGTTTTCCGAAGGCAGCTCACTAATGCTGCCGGCAATCAATGCGAATATCACTGTGACAAGCAACGCAAGTTCTGTTGTGCTCAGCCTTCCGGCTGACTATAATAAGGCGTTAAACTTCACTGGCGACGCGAGTTCCTGTTCACTGTCTATGAGTAATGTCAATGATTTTGCTGTCAGCGCTGAGATTTCCACCTCAGCGGTCTCGGCTCCCAATGATTGGCCTGTATATGATATGCTCAGCCCAAATTATAACTACGTGAGCGGAAACGGCGCTGCAAAAATCAATATTGATATTACAAGCAGCTCATTTATCTTCGAATGAGCGAAAACTAAAGCGAGAACAGAGGAAAATGACAGCTACAACAAAGAACAGCCGCTTACTGATGCTAATATGCATGATACTGGCATGTGCGCTCATGCTGACAGGCTGTGGCAGCAATGGCAGTGTAGAAGGAAACCGGGAGCCGGAAGCGACCCATACCCTCGTTGATCCCGTGGTGGAAGAGACAGATAGCCCTGCTGAAACTGCAGAAACAGCGCCGGAAATGGCGGAAGCGGATTGGTCGGGCTATTTTAACGGTCTGAACGGGACAGCCGTTATCTATGATACAGCGAGCCGGAAATATACGATTTACAATCCCGATCTCGCTGATACAAGAAGCTCACCTTGTTCCACTTTTAAGATTGTTTCTTCCCTGATTGCGTTGGAAAACGGGATCATTGAACCGGAGAATTCCACCCGGGCATGGAGCGGCGAGATATTCTGGAACGAGGACTGGAACAAGGATATTGATTTCCATGAGGCTTTCCGTACTTCCTGCGTATGGTATTACAGGCAGGTCATCGATGATATCGGAAAGGATCTGATGCAAAGAGAATTGGAGCAGCTCCAGTACGGCAACTGCGACATTTCCGATTGGGAGGGCCGGTTGAATACGAACAACAGCAACCGGGCTCTGACCGGCTTCTGGATTGAATCATCTTTGAAGATTTCACCCAGGGAACAGGTGGAAGTGATGGAGCGCATCTTCGGGGAAGGCTCGGCCTATTCGACAGAAGCGCTGAATGAATTAAAGCAGGTCATGCTTGTGCCGGAGGCCGGCGGCGCCGGTGTCTCCATATACGGGAAAACCGGCATGGGAAAAGACTACGGCGTTGTCGTTGACGCATGGTTTACGGGATTTGCGGAAAGCGCCGCGGGAGATATATATTTCTGCGTGCGCCTGGGAAGGAACGACGGCATTGACGTGTCGAGCTCTTTGGCCAAAGAAATAGCGATTCAAATTGTATCGGATTATTGTGCACAGTGATTTTCTCCCCTGCGGATAAGGCTCTGCAGGGGATTTTGCCGTCTTCTCCATATTAAATTCACAATTCCGTGTTATACTGCCGCAAGGTGATAAGTATGAAGAACATCCTGATAGTTGAAGACGAGCCGGATATCCAGGAGCTGCTCTGCGCCTACCTCAGGGATGCCGGGTATGGCACGGTGTCTGCGCTGGACGGCGTGACGGCACTGGCGCTGTTTCAGTCACAGCACTTTGACCTGGTGCTGCTGGACATCATGCTGCCGAAAATCGATGGGTTCGGCGTATGTGAGCTTATCCGGCGCCAGTCCCAGGTACCCATACTGATGCTCACGGCCCTGGACGGCGAGGAGCAGCAGCTGCGAGGCTTCGGCCTGGACATAGACGACTACGTGACCAAGCCCTTCTCCATGCCCGTGCTGCTGGAGAAGATCAGGGTCATCCTGCGCCGGAGCGGCCCGGCAGCAGAGAACAGCTGCCTGCGGTACAGGGATCTCACAGTCAACCCTGAGACGAGGGAGGCCACCCTCGAGGGCCGGGTACTGGAGCTCACTGCCCGGGAATTCGAGCTGCTGTACACTTTTATCTCCGCGCCGGGCCGGGTGTTCACGCGCGAGATGCTTTTGGCCAAGCTCTGGGGCTATGACTTCTACGGGGACGAGCGCGTCGTGGACAGCCATATCAAGAATCTCCGCCACAAGCTGGAGCGCGAATATATAGAAACCGTGAGAGGAGTGGGCTACCGTGTTGCGAAAGAAGCTCGGTGAGAGCCTTACGGCGCGGATTTTTCTCATCACCGTCCTCATACTGCTCTGCGCCGGCGCTGTTACCTTCGGGCTCATAGCCCTGGCGACGCCCATAACCTACACTTCCGTCATAAACGACGACCTCACACGGCAGGTGGACGTTCTGTTGGAGCAGCTGTCCGGCACAACACTTGACGACAGCGGGGAGATATTTGACGAATTCATCCGCACTTCCGGCGCGGATGTAATGCTGGTCGGGCCGGACGGCCAGACCGTGGATACCGGCTCGCAGCTGGCCATGCAGCCCGCACCAGGCAGCGGAGACCAGGCCATAAGCTGGTCCGCCGAGGACGGCGGCGGAAATGTTACCGTTACTATGTCGGAGCAGAGCACCCTGGCCACCGAAGTGCGCTTTGCCGGCAGCGACACGGCCTATACCCTCTACGTCTCCCCCAGACTGGAGGTGGAAAACGTCGCCGTGCGCGCGCTGGGACAGATGGCGCCGTGGCTGCTGCTGGCGCTGCTGATCTTCTCTCTGCTGTGCGCCCTGGTCTATTCGCGCTATATCACGCGGCCCATAGTGCGGCTCAGCGGTATTGCAGGCCGGATGTCGGAGCTGGACTTCAACTGGGAGTGTCCCGAGCAGCGCAGGGACGAGATAGGCGCCCTGGGCCGCAGCCTGAACTGCATGTCGAGGCGGCTGTCCACCGCCCTGTCCGATCTGGAGGAGGCAAACCATGCCCTGCGCGGCGAGGTGGAGCAGGAGCGTGAGCTTGACCGCCAGCGCATGGCATTTTTCTCCGCCGCCTCACACGAGCTGAAAACACCGGTGACCATCCTCAAAGGCCAGCTGACCGGCATGCTGGACGGCGTGGGCGTATACCGCGACCGCGACAAGTACCTGCTCCGTTCGCTGCAGGTCACGGGCCGTATGGAGAACCTGATCCAGGAGATGCTCTCCATATCCCGTATGGAGACCGGGAGCGTTACCCTGATACATGAGAGCGTAGGGCTGTCCGAACTTATAGAAAACCAGCTCTCACTTGACGCGCAGCTGCTTGAGCAGCGCGGCCAGAAGCTGGTCAGCACACTGACGCCGGGCGTCAACATCATCGGGGATCCATCTCTGCTGGGCAAGGCCGTGGGGAACCTGCTGTCAAACGCCTCGCTCTACTCGCCCGAGGGGGCGGAAGTGCGCGTGTGGTGCGGTTATATTGAGCAGCGCCCTGCGCTTACCGTGGAAAACACCGGCGCGCACATACAGGACGAGGCCCTCCCCCACCTCTTCGAGGCCTTTTACCGCGAGGACGGTTCCCGCAGCCGCAGCACCGGCGGCAGCGGCCTGGGGCTGTATATAGTGCGCATGATCCTCCAGCGCCACGGCGCGGGATGCACAATAGAGAACACCGCCGGCGGCGTCCGCGCCACGGTGGTGTTCAGCCCCTGAGCTGACGTACAGAAAAAGCGGCCCCTTTCAAGGGGCCGCGCTTTTTATCCCTGCGGCATGATGAGCCCGCTCTCCCCCGTCCGCACCAGCAGATTGTCCGAGATGAACTCAGGCAAGCGTCTGCTGAGGTTTTGGGATACCACCGTTTCATAGAAATACCTTACAAGCTTGCATGGAGTCATGTCCTCCCCCCTGTCGTCTGATGCCATCATACCGCAAAGCGGCGGGTATCTACACAAAAACCACACACAGGCTCCAAAACCTCTTCACAAAGCAGCGGTATCCTCTCAGCATCCCAGGCAGAAAGGATACCAACTCTATGGAAATTAGAATTCAACATGTAGGAATGACATACCCGAACGGCAAGCAGGCGCTGAAGGACATCAGCCTGGACCTGCGCTCGCCCAGCCTCATAGGGCTGCTGGGCCCTAACGGGGCGGGCAAGTCCACGCTTATGAAGCTGCTGGTGGCCGCCCTCATGCCAACCTCCGGCGTTATCAAAGCGGACGGGCAGAGCCTGGCCACGTCGGACAGGCAGCTCAAGTCCCAGCTGGGCTATCTGCCGCAGGACTTCGGCCTGTTTGACGAGCTCACAGTGACGCAGTTTCTAGACTACATGGCCGCGCTGAAGGGCCTGCGCGAGCCCAAGTACGCCATACAGGAGACCATAGGCAAAGTCAACCTTGAGGACAAGGCCCGGTCGAAAATCCGCACGCTTTCCGGCGGCCAGCGCCAGCGCGTCGGCATTGCCCAGGCGCTATTGGGCGATCCCCCGTTCCTGATTTTTGACGAGCCCACCGTCGGGCTGGACCCGGAGGAGCGCATACATTTCCGCAACCTCTTCTCCCAGACGGCGCAGAACCGGCTGGTGCTGCTGTCAACGCACATCATCGAGGACGTACAGTCCGTCTGCGACCGCATAGTGGTCATAAACCACGGCCGCATACTGTTCACAGGGACGCCGGAAAAGCTCATACAGGCCGCCACCGGGCACGTGGGCGTTTTCTGGGAAAAGGACGCCTCACAGGAGCAGGGCCTGCATATAACCGCCCGCGTCAACACCAGCCGCGGCATACGCTGCCGTGCAGTAGCCGACGTGCTGCCGGACTACGTAGAACAGGAAGAGCCCTCGCTCGAGGACGCGTACCTCTATCTCATTTCCCGGGAGGCGGCACAATGAAAAACCTGCGACTGTTCCCGCTGGAGCTGAGACGCCTGTTGCAGAGCCGTCTCACCTGGCTGATAATATTGCTCACCGCGGCCGCACCCGCCGCCGGGCTGGTGCTGTACAAGCCCGCCACGGCCAGCACCATGCAATCCATGTACCTGGCCAACCCCGCGATTGCGGGCGGCATGCTGGGCGGGATACTGTTCGGCCTGCTGGCCATATACGAGCTCGACAGGGCCAGCCGCAGCCGGGCAGACATACTGATAGACTCTGTGGTGTCGCCGCTGAGCATGGCGCTGGTGCGGCTGTCCGCGCTCTTCACTGCGGCCGTGATAACCCTGTGCCTCACCGCACTGGTGTGGCTGCCAATCAGCATGCGGCTGATCGGCTCCGTCTTTGACGGGGTGGACTACGCCCTCGCCTACCTGCTCTTCATGGGGCTGGCCCTGCCGCTGGGTACACTGGCCGCAGCGGCCGCCTATCAGTTCACGCGCCGGGCCGACCTGTCCATCGTGCTCTTTGCCGCCTTCGCCGCGCTCAGCCTCACCGTCTGGGCTGACAACTGGCAGCTTTGCTGGCTCAACCCCTGCGTCTGGGCGCTGTCGGACGACTTCTCCAACTTCCGTGTCTTCCGCTCCGTGGCCTGGATGCGCCTGACCTGGCTGGCCGCCCTGTCAGGCGTCTGGGCCCTGTCCTGGCTGTGCATCAGGCAGTACGGCAAAGGCCTTTTCGGTTCCCTTGCCCGCAGCGTCAGACGTGTATACCGTCCGGCAGTGGCCGCGCTGCTCATAGTGGGCTCCGTCGCGGCCTACGCCGAGCAGCCCATGGTGGATAACAGCAACCCGGACGAGACGGTCATGAGCTTTTACGATATTGAGTACCTGGACGGCGTCATCTGCACCTCGCGCAGCGTCAACGTGCGTCCGAACACCACTGCCGGGACGTTGGCCGGCACCGCTTCGTACCGCTTCACCAACAGCTCCGGCCAGGAGCAGACGGCTGCCTTCGGCGTCAAGCCCGGCTATGACATCACCTCCGTACGCGTAAACGGGGCCGAGGTGCCCTTCACCGTCAGCGACTATCAGGAATACAACGAAGCCCTGCTGGAGGTAACCATCCCGGCAGACGAAGACATAGAGCTGGTCATAGAGTACGGCGGCTACCCGCAGGAGAGCCGGAACATGTCCACGATGCAGGGCAGCAGCGAGATAAGCGGCGAATATATCTGCCTTGAAAACGCCGCGCTGTCGCCCAGGCTGATGAACGTGATGCCGGACGAGAACATGTACCCCACCACCGTGGAGATCACCGTGCCCGGCCACATGACCGTAGTGCCCTTCAACTCCAGCCGGGCCGAGAAGGTCTCGGAAAACGCCGACGGCACGGCCACCTGGCGCTATGAGTGCAACAGCGCCGGCGGCATACTCTACGCCGGGGACTACGTCTGCGAGGAGATAGAGGCCGGGGGCATAACGATAGAGTTCTATTACGGGCGCAAGCATCAGGCCATCATGGAAGAGGCCAACGCCGCGGAGGCCGTCAAGGCCGTGGTGGACTACTGCACCGGGCATTACGGCGCGCTGTCCTTCGGCTCCGGCGGCACCCTCAAGCTCATCCAGAGCCGCGTCTCCGGCGGCGGCTATGCCACGGACGGGGCCAGCCTGCTGGACGAGGCCGACTTCACCTCCGCCAATCTGGGCGACAGCGGCAAGGGCGCCGTGGCCGGTGAGGTCATGATACACGAGCTCGTACACCAGTGGTGGGGCCTGGCCAACATGTTTGACACCATGGATCCGTCCAGCGCCTGGTCGGCGGAGGGGCTGACCGTCTACACCACCTACCGCATCGTCAAGGAGCTCTACGGCGAGGAGTACGCCCGCGCGTATTATATTGAGCAGTGGCAGGAGGCGGTGGACAATTACTACCTCAACTTCTATGTCCGCAGCCCGGAATACCTGGACGCGCTGCCGGAGGCCGAACAGCTGGAGATCTCCAACAGCCTGGCCTATGTCCGCCAGTACTGCGAGATGCCGCTGAAGATACTCAGGGCCGAAGAACTTGTGGGCGGCGAGGAGGCCATGGACGAAATACTGTACGGCCTCTTCAACCGCGAGCTGGACTACACCTACCCGTACCTGACCTATCAGGATTTCCTGGACGCCTGCGGGCTTACTGAGGAGGATCTGACCCTTGATTAAAATATTCAAATACGAGTGTAAACGCCTGCTGTGGAACAAATTCTTCTTCGGGCTTCTGCTGGTACTGCTGTTTTACGGTTACCAGGTGCTCCGCAGCGTGACCATACTGGGCGTATCCCACACCGCTCCCTTCTCCGCCTGGAGCTTCGGCGACTACCTGGGGCGAATGCTCCCCCTGCTGTGGATCGGGGCTCTGTTCTTCCTGACCTTTTTCACCTCTCCCAGGGCGCGGCGCGCGGCCGTGCTCACCGACGCCGCCCCGGCCCCGCCCCGCTCATACGCGCTGGCACGCTGCGCCGCCGCGCTGGCCGGCACCGCCCTGCTGGCTCTGGCTGTTCTCGCCGAGGCCGCCGTATTCTACGGTTACTATTTCTCCTGGCACGG
>OLRU01001156.1_pt1 | contig 24332 bp, 20 predicted proteins | sample 1672961 | NCBI WGS metagenome assembly OLRU01 (sample SAMEA3136741, study PRJEB25190) | human gut metagenome | biome: human gut; feature: human-associated habitat; material: faeces | place: Austria | collected 2013
TCCTTAAGCTATCTGAACTCACTCAGCGTTTTCAGCCGGAGCGGTTTCGACCGGAAGTATTACCGTATCTTCTGGTGGAGCAAACCTTCTTACGAACATCATACTCCGCACGAGGCTCCTGCGGCCATGTATTTGCCTTTGGTATTTCTTGCGTTGGTTACGTGTGTTGCCGGATTCATTCCTTTCGGAGAATTCGTATCGGTAAACGGCGAGGCCTATCATATACATCTCGACTGGTCGGTAGCGACTACAAGTATTATAGTCGCAGTGGCCGCTATCGCTTTGGCTACATGGATGTACCTCTCGGAAAATACCAAACCCAAAGCTCTTGCCGATAAGTTCCGTGCTTTGCATACGGCGGCTTATCATCGGTTCTATATGGACGAGCTCTATATGTGGGTGACTCATAAAGTGATATTCCAGCGAATTTGTCGGCCTATCGCATGGTTCGATCGTCATATCGTCGATGGCACGATGAATATGTTGGCGACCGTTACCAACGGGGTTTCCTACGGCATACGCAAGTTGCAGTCGGGATATATCCAGTGGTATGTATGGGTATTCATTATGGGTGCATTGTTAATCGCCGTATTGGCCATGTGTTTTTAACTGATGGTTGAACGATAAAATATTAAAGAAACACTATGAATTTTCTATCATTATTTGTGCTTATCCCTCTCTTGATGATGCTGGGTCTTTGGATCGCAAGAGATATGAAACAGATACGAACGGTAGCGGTTATCGGTTCGACCATTTTGTTGGCGTTGTCTGTATATACTCTCGTTGAGTTTTTGGCCGAACGCGCTGCCGGAAATACGGCTACAATGCTGTTTACCGATAGCAGAATGTGGTATGCTCCGTTAAATATTCACTATGCCGTGGGTGTGGACGGAGTGTCGGTGGCCATGCTATTGCTTTCTTCTATTATTGTATTTGCCGGAGTGTTCGCTTCTTGGAAGATAAATCCTCTTCCCAAAGAATATTTCTTGTGGTTCATGTTGTTGTCTACCGGTGTATTCGGTTTCTTTATTTCGGTGGACCTTTTCACCATGTTCATGTTCTACGAAGTGGCGCTTATTCCCATGTACTTATTGATAGGTGTTTGGGGAAGCGGCAGAAAGAACTATTCGGCAATGAAACTGACCTTGATGTTGATGGGTGGTTCTGCTTTGTTGATGATCGGTATCTTGGGTATCTATTATCAATCGGGGCTCCATTCGATGAATGTAGTCGAAATTGCCGAGCACGGTAATATCCCCATGAATTGGCAATACTTCTTGTTCCCGATGACTTTCGTGGGATTCGGTGTGTTGGGGGCTATGTTCCCGTTCCACACATGGTCGCCCGATGGTCACGCTTCGGCTCCTACGGCAGTGTCTATGTTGCATGCCGGCGTATTGATGAAATTAGGAGGATACGGTTGTTTCCGTGTAGCCATTTATCTGATGCCTCAGGCTGCGACCGAATTGGCTTGGATATTCTTGATACTTACCGGTATCAGTGTTGTTTACGGAGCGTTCAGCGCTTGTGTTCAGACCGACCTCAAATACATCAACGCTTACTCTTCGGTGAGTCACTGCGGTTTGGTTTTGTTCGCCATATTGATGTTGAACACGACGGCTATGACCGGAGCCGTGATGCAGATGCTTTCTCACGGTTTGATGACCGCTCTTTTCTTTGCCCTCATCGGTATGATTTATGGACGTACACATACCCGTGATATTCGGGAGATGGGAGGTTTGATGCAAATCATGCCGTTCCTTTCGGTTTGTTACGTGATTGCCGGTTTGGCTTCGTTGGGTCTCCCGGGATTGAGTGGCTTCGTTGCCGAAATGACTATATTCGTCGGTTCGTTCGAGCATACAGATACGTTCCACCGAGTGTTTACCATCGTAGCTTGTACTTCGATTGTGATTACGGCGGTTTATATTTTGCGGGTTGTCGGCAAACTTTTGTTCGGCGCTGTTCAAAACGAACATCACCGGGAGTTGACCGATGCCGAATGGTGGGAACGTCTGTCGGCTATTACCTTGATCGTATGCGTGGCCGCTATCGGCTGTTTCCCGAATTGGATTTCCGATTTGATTCGTCAAGGTGTGGAACCTATAACTAATTTGTTGTCTCAAGCTCTTTAATAAAACAGTATATGGACTATTCACAGTTTTTAATTATGCGCGGAGAAATATCGCTGCTGCTTGTGTTTTTGCTGATATTTCTTTTTGACACCTTTGGAGGGAAAAAGAGCCTCAAAGGATTATCCATTACGGCATGCGTTTTATTCGCCCTGCATACGGTTTGGAATATAATACCGGTCGATTCTGCTACGGCGTTCGGGGGTATGTATCAGACTTCTCCCATAACTTCAATGGTTAAAACCGTACTCAATATAGGCACATTGATTGTTTTGTTACAATCCATTTCGTGGTCCGATACCCCCGATGTCAAATTGCGCCGAGGAGAGTTTTACGAATTGTTATTGGTTACCTTGTTCGGTATGTATTTAATGGTTTCGTCGGGACACTTCTTGCTGTTCTTTATCGGACTCGAAACCGCATCGTTACCGATGGCCGCTTTGATAGCTATCAATAAGAAAGATACGGAATCGTATGAGGCGGGGGCCAAATACCTCTTTACGGCGGTTTTCTCTTCGGCTGTCTTCCTGTTAGGGCTTTCGTTCCTCTATGGAGTATCGGGCTCTCTCTATTTCGGCGATATAGCCGTAGCGATTGCATCTAATCACACGCCACTGTTGATTGCCACGCTTGTTTTTGTACTGGCCGGTATGGGATTCAAACTTTCGTTGGTTCCGTTCCATTTGTGGACAGCCGATGTTTATCAAGGAGCTCCCACTCAGGTGACTTCTTATTTGTCGGTTATATCGAAAGGGGCTGCTGCTTTTGCATTGATGTTGATACTTTACAAAGTCTTCTTCCTCGATCCTGTCATCTGGCAAGGTATCATGTGGGCTTTGATCGTATTGACCATTACAGTGGGTAACTTGTTCGCTATTCGTCAGAAGAATCTGAAACGCTTTTTGGCTTTCTCTTCTATCTCTCAGGCAGGATATATTATGTTGGGTATTATAGCAGGTTCGGCACAGGGTATGGCCGCGTTGGTTTACTATGTGCTGGTGTACATATTCTCCAACTTGGCTGCATTCGGTGTGATATCGTCTGTTGAGCGTAGTAGTGGAAAAGTAGGAATGGACGACTATAACGGTCTGTACAAAACCAATCCCAAGTTGAGTGTCGTTATGATGTTGGCGATGTTCTCTTTGGCGGGAATTCCTCCCTTTGCCGGATTTTTCAGCAAATTCTTCATTTTTGCCTCGGCTATCCATTCGGGATTTTATATTTTAGTACTTATCGCCTTGTTGAACACCATTATTTCGCTTTATTACTATTTGTTGGTGGTAAAAGCTATGTTCATCAACAACGAGAACGATTGTGCCATAGCTCCGTTCCGTAGCGATAACGCTTCCCGTGTCAGCCTGATTGTTTGTGTTGCCGGTATTTTACTGTTGGGAATCGTAAGTTGTGTCTATACCTACTTCACGGATCTCAGCTTGATAGGAGCTTAATGATAGAATAAAGAGCAAAATAATTCCTTGTATCATGTTAGACAGATGGCAGACAGCTATCTGTCTAATTTTTAATGAATAAAAGGAAATCTTATTCCGTATTTTGCCTTATTCGCTATTAATAATATCTTTGTATTCAATTGATAAAAGTGTAGCTTTATGAGAGATTATCAGTTAGGGTTTATATCAAATGAAAATATATTCAAACATGTAAAGGATACGGTAAAGTTATATCGGACATTCATTGATTTGAAAAGTTTTAATGATAATATTATTGATCCTATCAAGCTAACGTTTGATGCCAAAGTCTATGGAAAGACGTTTGAGGAAATTATTGAATCTGAATGCATTCGTCAAATAGACAAAACGAATTCTAATCGCATAGGTTATTTCCATCAAAATTTATTTAAATATGCAGGGAATGGTTGGGAGGTACCAGTGACGGGATTTGATGTAATCAATGAAAAACAGCATATTTATGCAGAACTAAAAAATAAACATAATACGATGAACTCTGCGTCTTCGCAAAAGACTTATATGAAGATGCAAAATAAGCTATTACAAGATGACAGGGCCATTTGTATGTTAGTTGAAGTGATAGCAAAAAAATCCCAAAATATTAAATGGTCTACTACTGTTGATGGAAGACCTTTTTCACATGAATGTATTCGACGGGTTTCGATAGATAAGTTTTATGAGACCGTATTTGGTGATGGTGAAGCATTCTTTAAATTGTGTCGAGCGTTGCCTGATATTTTAGAAGATGTGGTTATGGAACTTCAATGTGGCACTATTCAGAATAGTGTATATGATGAGCTTCACCAATTATCGCCTGATACGTTTAAAAGTCTTTATTTGCTTGCATTTAAAACTTATGATGGGTTCCAAAATTTCTGATTTATGCAAAAGACAATATTAGCGACCAATTTTGCCGATATTATGGGCGTGTCAAAAGCAACCTTACAAAGATGGGAAGCTAATGGGTCTTTTGTGCCTTCTATTGATGATGCGGGGCAGAAGTTTTTTTATGTGGAGAATTTGCTTAATGTTCCGGAAATAAAAAATATGGTATGTTCAATGTGGGATGAGGAAATGCAAGTTAAGCCACTCCGTCCTTTTAAATCCATAGAATTGTTTGCCGGAGCAGGAGGGCTTGCCTTGGGTATGGAAAAGGCCGGATTTTCTCACGTTTTGTTGAATGAGATAGACCATGATGCTTGTATGACATTACAATACAATCGTCCAGAGTGGAAAATTGTGGAACAAGATGTAAGAAGTATTTCTTTCAAACAGTTCGAAGGACAGATAGATTTTCTCTCAGGGGGGTTTCCATGTCAAGCATTTTCTTATGCGGGCAAGCAGGGTGGGTTTAATGATACGCGGGGAACTTTGTTCTTTGAACTGGCTCGTGCCGTGAAGGAAATGCAACCGAAAGTTTTCATGGGGGAAAATGTGAAAGGACTTGTTGCCCATGATGGAGGACGTACATTAGAAACAATAAAGAATACAATTGTAGAATTAGGTTATACTTTAATAGAACCACGAGTGTTAAAAGCTATTTTCTATCAAGTCCCTCAGAAACGTGAAAGGTTGATACTTATAGCTATCAGAAATGATATCGCTGATAAAGTACAATTTAAGTGGCCGGATCCGTACTATCGGATAATGACCTTAAAAGATGCCTTTTTTAAAGGCGAGTTATACAATATAGATGTTCCTCCATCAGAGGGGCAAGTATATCCACCTAGAAAGAAAAAAATAATGGATCTTATACCTATGGGAGGGTATTGGCGTGATTTGCCGATTGAGATACAGAAAGAATATATGGGTGGAAGTTTTAAATTAGAAGGGGGAAAAACAGGAATGGCGAGGCGGTTATCTCTTAATGAACCAAGTTTAACCTTGACTTGTGCGCCTGCTCAAAAACAAACGGAACGTTGTCACCCTACTGAAACTCGTCCCTTAACTGTAAGGGAATATGCCCGTATACAAACTTTCCGTGATGATTGGGAATTCATAGGAACACTTGGTTCTCGATATAAGCAAATAGGTAACGCTGTACCTGTTAATTTGTCTTATGCTATTGGACGTTCACTTATTAGGCTTTTCAATGATATTGAGCGAATTTGACTTCTCGTATTTTCCCTTATCCTCGGCTGCTATATTAGGTGGTATTTCCTCCAAAGTATATGACTTTGAGGATTGAGTTTTCAATCGTGCCAAGTAGGAATGGTTGATGTAATACTCCATCTCTAACAGTGTTTTTTTTCTCATCGCTGGTTTTAGTTGACATTCCCAAATTGTCATAACAGCCCATCCCATTTGCATTAAGGCCTCTTTGGCGAGTTTATCCCGCTCTTTGTTTCGTTCTATTTTTTTTTGCCAAAATGCTTTTCTGCTATGAGGGAGATGTCCATCTATTTCATGCCCATGCCAAAAACAACCATTGATGAAAATTACGACACCATATTTGCGCAATACTATGTCTGGTGTTCCCGGAAGACCTTTTACATTTTTACGATAACGGTAGCCTCGGTGGTATAAATAGCGGCGTACAATCCATTCCGGTTTTGTATCTTTACTTCTAATTTTTGCCATGACGGCAGAGCGTTTCTTTTTATCCCAAATATCCATATTGGTATATATGTTTTCCACAAATTTAAAGAATTAAAGGAAAAGCGAAAAGCATTTTTCATGATATGTACAAGATTGTCAGGCGTAAATTTATAATAAAGGAGAAAACTTTATGAATTGTGTTTTTAATTACAATTAGGGAATTTATAGAATCGTGTGAAAATAAAAAAGGCGTACAATGCGTACGCCTTTTCTCAACATGTATAAAGTTTTATTGCATTTTGCCGGACAGAACGGCTTTTGTATCCGAAGCAATCATGTATTCTTCGTCTGTGGGAATGACGACTACTTTTACTTTTGATGCCGGGGTGCTTATCACACATTCCGTTCCATGAATCTGTTTATTTATTTCGGGATCGATTTCTACTCCCATAAAAGCCAACGGTTTACATACGGCTTCGCGCGTTACGGTTTGATTTTCGCCTACACCTCCGGTAAAGACGATGATATCTACTCCGCCTAACGCCGCAGCATAAGCTCCTATGTATTTGGTGATTCGGTATTCATACATTTGTAACGCCAAAATAGCCCGTTCGTTTTTTGCGGCGACTCCGGCTTCTATGTCTCTCATGTCGGAAGATAATCCCGATATACCAGCCACTCCGCTTTTTTTATTCACCAAATTTGCTACTCCGGCAGAATCGAGGTGTTCTTTGTCCATTAAATAGGTGAGGACTCCTGCATCGACATCGCCCGACCGAGTTCCCATCATTAATCCTTCAACCGGAGTCATACCCATAGAGGTGTCGACAGACTTCCCGTCTTTAATCGCCGTAATGGAACCTCCGTTTCCGATATGGCAGGTAATTATGCGTTGTTTCTCGTAGGGCACTCCTAAAAACTCGCAAGCTCGTTTCGATACGTAACGATGACTTGTTCCGTGGAATCCATATCGGCGTATCCCGTATTTTTTATATAAATCGTAGGGAAGGGCATACATGTAGGCATGCGCGGGCATGGTTTGGTGGAATGCCGTATCGAATACTCCTACTTGCGGAACCGTAGGCATCAATTTGGATATTGCTTCGATACCTGCCATGTTGACAGGATTGTGCAACGGCGCTATATCGTAACATTCTTTTATTTTTTCGATAACTTCGTCTGTGATGAGCACGCTTTTGTTGAATTTTTCTCCACCGTGCACGACCCGATGGCCGACAGCATCGATTTCATCGAACGACTCGATACACCCATATTCTTTACCGGTGAGTACATTCAGTATGTTTTGGATAGCCGAATGGTGTTCCGGCATACTGGTTTTCAAAATTACTTTTTCTCCGTTGGGCAAAGTTAGTTTCAAGAAAGAATCTTCCAATCCTATTTTTTCTGCTCCTCCTTGTGCCAATACGGACTTGGAGTCGATGTCGAATAATTTGTATTTTACCGACGAGCTACCGCAATTTAATACTAATATTTTCATAAGGCATGCATTAAGGTTATTTTTTCAAACTGATGGCTTGATTACAAGTAATGGCTATCATTTTATAGATATCATCGACCGAACAACCTCTGGAAAGATCGTTGACCGGTGCGGCGATTCCTTGAAGAATAGGACCTACGGCTTCGGCATGAGCCAACCTTTGAACCAGTTTATAAGCGATGTTGCCTACTTCGAGCGAAGGGAATACCAGTACATTCGCATGTCCGGCAATCTCGCTACCCGGAGCTTTGCTTGCTCCTACGGCCGGAACAATCGCTGCGTCGGTTTGCAACTCTCCATCGATTTTTAGAGAAGGTTCCATCTCTTTGGCCAGTCGGGTAGCCTCCACTACTTTATCGACCATTTCATGGCTGGCACTGCCTTTTGACGAGAAACTCAACATGGCGATACGTGGATCGATGTTAGCGATATCTCGGGCTGTTTTCGCAGTGGATACAGCTATTTGGGCGAGTTCCGAAGCTGTCGGGTTGGGTAATACGGCACAATCGGCGAAAACCATCAATCCGTCTTCTCCGTATGAACGATCGGGGACGAACATGAGGAATGCTCCCGAAACGACCTTTACGCCGGGAGCGGTTTTGATAATTTGAAAAGCCGACCGTAACACATTACCTGTCGTGTTACGAGCTCCGGCAACTTCACCGTCGGCATCTCCGTTTTTAATCATGAGGCAACCGAGGAAAAGAGGATCTTCGACCATCTTTTCGGCTTTTTCGAGGGTTACGCCTTTGGCTTTTCTTAGCTCATATAGAAGTTGAGTATATGTTTCTTTTTTTTCGTGGCTTGCAGGATTTACCAGAGTCGCCTTGTCGATGTGTTTTAGCTTGTACCGATCGGCAAGTTCCATAATTTCAGACGGTTCCCCGATGAGTATAATATCGGCGATGTTGTCGGCCAATATTCGGTCGGCTGCTTGTAAAGTACGTTCTTCCGTTCCTTCGGGTAAAACAATACGCTGTTTGTTTGCTCGGGCTTGTTCTACCATTCGTTCCATTAAATTCATAGTCGGATTGGTTTATGTGTTATTTAGACATTGCAAATGTAGTAATAAAATGTAATATCAAGATTGCAATTTAGGGTAAATATTATATAAAAATATCCCGAATTTTCTTTTTATATTTATTTTTTCTTGTTTTGCTATGTAAGATAAAAATAATATCTATATATTAGCCCCGAAAAAGAAAGAACTTTAATCGAAATGAAGCGGGAAATACTATAATATTGAGAGATTTATGAATAAGGAAAAGTTTATTGTAGAGTATGATTTAAAAAGTGTTTCTCCAACTTTGTTGTGGTCGTATATAGGAACGAAGAACGGATTGGCCGATTGGTTTGCCGACGATGTGCAAAACGAAGAGAAATTATTTACTTTTTTTTGGAATAAGTCTTCTCAGCAGGCTCATCAGATAGCCGTGCGTAGCGGGAGTTATATTCGGTTTCATTGGTTGGACGATGAAGATGAGAAAAGTTTTTTTGAACTTCGCATATCTTCTTCGGAATTAACCGGGGCGACTATGCTGGTTATTACCGATTTCGCATATCCCGACGAGATGGCGGACAGCCGTGGTTTATGGGACCACCAGATAGAGACTCTCCGTCGTAAATTGGGTGTATGACTTTTCTTGAAGAGGTTGAAGGGGAAGTTTTAATTTAGTGTTCTTCCGCAATAATCGTTATCGGCTGTTCGGAAATTCATTTTTTTGCGCTACTTTTGCATTCTGATAACCGGCGAAAGAATGTTCTATATCAAACGACTATACAGGTTTATTCTGAAAAGTTTCTTGCCCCTGTTTCTGATGACATTCTTCATCTGCCTTTTCATCGTGTTGATGCAATTCCTGTGGAGGTATGTCGATGAGATGGTGGGGAAGGGATTGGAAATGTCCGTATTGGCCGAGTTGTTTTTCTATGCCGCTGTGACAATGGTTCCTATGGCTTTGCCGTTGGCTATTTTGTTAGCGTCGTTGATGACTTTCGGTAATTTGGGAGAACGGTTGGAATTATTAGCGATAAAGGCGGCGGGTATTTCTTTGCTCCAAATCATGCGGCCGTTGGTTATTTTTCTTATATTTGTCGCTATCGGGGCTTTCTTTTTCCAGAATAATGTTTTGCCGAAATCTCAGGTAAAGATGTGGACATTGCTTTATTCCATGCGGCAAAAATCTCCCGAACTCGATATTCCCGAGGGTGTATTTTATGATCAGATTAGCGGGTATAACCTTTATGTGAAAAAGAAAGATCATAAAACGGGTATGCTCTATGATGTCATGATTTATGATATGTCGGCCGGATTCGATAATGCCATGATTATTTTAGCCGATTCCGGGAAATTGAAAATGACCGATGATAAGGAACATCTTTTCTTAACGTTATATAGCGGGGAATCTTTTGAAAATCTCAGGGACCAAAGAACGAGCACCAGCAATATTCCCTATCGACGGGAGACCTTCTCGTTGAAGGAGATTATGATTGCATTCGATGCCAATTTCAACCGAATGGACGATGGTATCATGCAGAACCAATACATAGGAAAAGACTTGGCGGCATTGCAATCTTCTATCGACTCGATGACTTATCGGGTAGATAGTATCGGAAATAATTATGCCAATAGCTTGAAAGTATCGGGGTATTTTGCTTTATACGACCGTCCGGGCATGCATGTTTCGAAAGAGGATTCGATACGCGAGCAGAAGGCTGTCGCCGAGGCTGCGGAGTTGAATCTCGATAGTTTGTTCGACGGCGGCAGCCTCCAACGTAAGCAGTTGTATTTGGATCGTGCCGTGGCAAGAGCCGGACGATATAAATCGGATTATGAATTTCGCAGCTATACGATGGGCGATGAAAATAAAGTCATCAGGCGTCACCAGATCGAGATGTACAAAAAGTTTACGCTTTCGTTTGCCTGTATCATTTTCTTTTTCATAGGGGCTCCACTCGGGGCTATTATCCGCAAAGGGGGATTGGGAATGCCGGTGGTGGTGTCGGTATTTATGTTTATCTTTTATTATATTATCGATAACAGCGGTTATAAGTTGGCAAGGGACGGACGTTGGGAAGTGTGGGAAGGTATGTGGCTCAGTTCTGCGGTGCTTCTACCATTGGGTATATTTTTGACCTATAAAGCGGTGAAGGATTCGGCCGTGTTTAACCCCGACGTGTATATCAATTTTTTCAGAAAATTGATCGGTCGTCAAGAATTGCGTAAGGTTGTTTTGAAAGAGGTGATTATCGAGGATATGAATCCGATGGAAGCCATTGAAAGGGCTCATCGTTTGTCTGATTCTTGTCAGCGGTTCCTTGATAAGGTGGGACGGAAGCGTCAGTCTTATTGGAAATATTGTTTGTACGGATATAACAAATCGGATATAATCGCATTGGGAAACCAAATTAACGAACTGGTCGATTATGTCTCGAACAGCCATAGTCAGATGGTGATTAGTAAGCTGATGGATTATCCTGTTTTGCGTAACTTGTGGGTTTATCGTCCGGCTCCATCGGTGAAATGGGGTTATGTATTGGCGGCTCTTTTCCCGATAGGCTTGTTGTTGTATTGGATAGGTTCACGGCAGCAACGACTGTTGCGGAATGAAGTGGAAGCTATCGTTCACACGAATGAAGAGTTGTGCGTACAGTTGGAGAAAGAGGAGAACGATAGAATTGAAGAAAATAAAACTGTATAGATATGAGTAAAGATACGATTTTAAGTTCGATAGAAGATGCTGTCGAAGATTTCAGACAGGGTAAATTTTTGATTGTGGTCGATGATGAGGATCGTGAGAATGAAGGCGATTTTATCATCGCCGCAGAAGCCATTACCCCAGAGAAGGTAAATTTTATGTTGGCTAACGGCCGAGGAGTTTTGTGTGCTCCCATTACCATGCAGCGTTGTGAAGAATTGAATTTATACCGTCAGGTGAATCACAATACTTCTATGCTGGGTACACCTTTTACAGTAACCATCGATAAATTGGAGGGCTGTACGACAGGTGTTTCGAGCCACGACAGGGCGGCTACGATACGGGCTTTGGCCGATCCTTCTTCGACGCCCGAGACATTCGGGCGTCCCGGACATATAAATCCTCTTTATGCCCAAGATAAAGGAGTTTTGAAAAGAGCCGGACATACGGAGGCTGCGGTCGATTTGGCACGTTTGGCCGGCTTATATCCCGCAGCCGCATTGATCGAAATTTTGAATGAAGACGGTACAATGGCTCGATTGCCACAGTTGGCTAAGGTAGCCGAAAAGTTCGGTATAAAGATTATCGCCATACGTGATTTGATCGCTTATCGCTTGAAACAAGAGTCGATGGTAGAACGTGGAGACGAGGTGGATATGCCTACGGAGTACGGACATTTCCGGTTGATTCCGTTCCGTCAGCTTTCCAATGGGTTGGAACATATCGCTTTGATAAAGGGATCTTGGGAACCCGATGAACCGATATTGGTTCGGGTTCATTCCTCGTGTATGACGGGTGATATTTTCGGGTCGATGCGTTGCGATTGCGGGGAGCAGTTGCATAAAGCCATGCAGGCGGTCGAATCCGAAGGAAAAGGTGTCATTGTTTATATGAATCAAGAAGGCCGGGGTATAGGGTTGATGAATAAAATCCGAGCCTATCGTTTGCAAGAGGGCGGTCTCGATACAGTGGATGCCAATTTGCATCTTGGATTTAAAGCCGATGAACGGGATTATGGTGTCGGGGCGAGTATTTTAAGGGATATAGGCGTCCGTAAGTTACGATTGATGACGAATAACCCGGTAAAGAGAATCGGTTTAGAGGCATACGGACTGGAAATTGTCGAAAACGTGCCTATCGAAGTTACACCCAACGAGTACAACCGTCGCTATCTGCTGACCAAAGAGAAGCGCATGGGGCATACGTTACATGTGGAAGAATAGTAAAAAGAGCTTTTTCTAATGGAATAAAATTGGAGGTCATGATGAAATGGCTTCCAATTTTATTTTTAAGATTAGATGTATTTATAGGATTTTAGATGAAATCCTATAATATGTGATATTATATTCCCAATTCCTTTTTTAGCCACACTTTCATCACCGGGTCGGGAATAACAACTTGACGTTTCTCGATTTCTATAAGTTCTTTTTTTACTAATGCTCGTTTTATTATACTGACATTTGCCGATGAACCAAGTTGATATTTTTGTAGAACCTCTTGTGTAGTAAACTCACTATGAACCCCGTGTATGACAGCTCGCAGGAAATTCATCTGATAAGTAGTAAGGCTTTCGGTCTGTTTTTCGAACAATGGAGTATTCTGGTCGATAATATCCTGATATGCCGCCTCAAAATCCTGCTCGGTAGCAGTTTTATCCGTATGAATCCATACCAACCATGCTAACTGCTGTACGTAAGACGAATGGTTATCCACCCTTTGACATATCCTTTCGGCCAACTCTTTTGAAATCTGCTTGCCTGTAACTTCAAATCGCCTGCGTATGTAATCTATCCAATCTGTTGTACCTATCTTCTGTAAATAAATGGCATCGCCGAACTTGTAAAACGGCAGGCTCTTTTTCTCGAATAGTTCATTCATCAAATGCTTTTTACTGCCGAACAGACAATAGGATACCGACTTTTGTAGTTGCCATACAGTACGCAGCCGCTTCTGAAATGTTTTAGAATCCTTGAACTCGGCAATCTGCTGAAACTCGTCGATACACACGACAATATTACAACCTTTCTTCTGTGCTATTCTTTCCGGAAGTTGTAAAATATCATCGACATCGTGGCTCTTGGGATTCATTTCGAGCGAAATGGAAAAATCTGTCATCGGATCTGTACCTATTGAGATTTTAGGACTGATACGAGAAAGGAATAGCTTGGCATTTTCCAACCATTCATCTAATTTCGAAGATGTTTGTTTGAGAATGGCAGCCGCAAATGCGGTATAGAAATCCTTGTCGTTACGACAAGAGAAAATATCGAGATACACAACTTTCAATTTATCGGATTGAGCCAAACCACACGCTTTTTGTACCAATGAAGTCTTACCCCAACGGCGAGGCGAAATCAGCACTGTATTTACACCATGCCGGAAATTGAGTAATAAACGTTCCGTTTCTTTCTCTCGGTCGGTAAAATTATCGCCCGATGTTGCAACACCAAATATAAAAGGCTTAGTCTCCATCATCTTCACATATTATTTTGATGTAAAGATAAGTAATAATATTATTACTAATGACATTATTACTAATAAATTTATTATAGACAATGTTTTTTATCCATGTCTATGTTTGCCCTTTATTGGGTTACATATCTTCGCCGAGGTTTATCGAAAGAACCGGAGCAGGGATTTTTGTTTTAAGACTGATACCGAAGTGGTTGCTGTGCCGGCCGGCGATTTACAACGGGTGCGACTCGATGCGTATCGTGAGATCGTCGTTAATGATACCACCTTGCCACATACCTTCGATGGTGATGGGGGTCTGACTCGTCATTTCGGTGAGCCAGATGGTGTATGCTATATCGTAGTAGGTGATGCTGTACCGGCCGTAGAAGTAGGTTTCGGCATGTGGGGGAATGATGGTCTCTTCGCCCGTCCGGTCGATTTCGGCCAGAGTCTGTTGAGTAATCTGCTGAAAACTGTACAGCGAGTCTCCCAGTATGATGCGGTTGTCGTCATCGACATAACAAGGAGTTCTCACCAGCAGGGTGTCGGTGTAAATCTGGGCAAATACAGGGTCTTCGCTGGAAAAGCAAGAGTAGTTGTAAAGCGGCTCTTCCAGAGTGGGAGTGAAGTGCCATTCTGAATCGAGGGAGTTTGAAAAGATAGTTAGACATATCTCGTCGGCCTGTTGGGTACTCTTACGGCTCCAATAGTCGAAGTGGTATTGGATACTGTCAACGACAAAGCGGCGGTCGCGAGCCGGGGGCAACTCGGGACGCTCGGGGTTGTGCGGTAAAACCGATTCTTTTTCAAAAAAACTGTCGCACGAGGTGAACAGTAGCAGAGCCAGCAGGGCGGGCAGGTAGCGGGGCATGGGTATAGGATAGCGTGTTTAGGTGAGGACAACCGACGAGGCCGGAGGTATCGCCTCCGGCCTCGTCGGGGGAATGGGATTCGTATTCGATTAGTTGAGCTCGACAACCAGATAGCGGCTCAGACTCCAAAAGCTATCCGGGTTGGTGATTACTAAGGTCAAATAACCTTCGTTATCTTTTTGAAGTTCGTATGTGCCTTCGGGGTGATTGGTCAATAGTTTTGCTTTTTTACTATCGAAAGGTATGTCGTGTAATTTGCGCATATCGACTGCCGTGAAGTAGTTTTTATTAAATTCTCCTTCCATTACTTTTTTCGAAGAGAACAGACCTCCGCCTTCGACAATTTTTTGTTCTTTCAACTCTTTGTTCGTGCCCAATGCGTAATATACCGTATTAAGAGCCTCGTCTTGGGTCATGAGCACTTCTTTTTGCTGCTCGTTTTCAGTAGTGAGGTGCTCTACCTGACCGGTCAGATTCGTTACGGCCTCGTCCAATTCGGCGATGCGTACGTCGCGTTTAGCCAAAGATTCTTGTAAAGAGGTTATGAGTTGTGTTTTTTCCTCGATTTCGTTTTGGAGACGAGTCACTGTTTTTTGCAGGGCAGCCGATTGGTTTTTGTTTTGATTGAGCTGCTTTTGGAGTTTATCCAAACGTTCTTTGTTTTTTTGCAAAGTCTCGGCGACCAGTGTCATATCGTTTTTGATTTGTTCCCGGGTAGTCAAGGATACTTCTCCGTTGGCATCTTTTTGGGTTACCAAATAGTTTTCGGCCTCTTTTATTTGCCGAAATCCATCTTCGACTTCATTCATCAACTGGATCATTTCGTTGAAATCCGCAGTCGTTTGGGCGTTGACTCTGAGCAGTGAGTCATTTTCTGCTTGAAGTTTCCTTACTTCGGTCGATTGGTTCGTACAGCCAATCATTAAAACTGATGCTGCGATAGCAGCTGTAATAGCCTTTTTCATAATCGTTAAAATTAAATTTATAGATAGGTATCGCTTTTAGGGTACTTTTCCTTTTTTTTCTCTTTGGGTTTGTCGGGAGCTCCTGCTATAATAACGACGATTTCTCCTTTCGGTTCGTGTTCCGAGAAATGAGTTATCAATTCGTCGATTGTTCCCCGTACGGTTTCTTCGTGTATTTTGGAAATTTCACGACTTACCGATGCCGCTCTTTCTCCCCCGAAAGTTTCTTTGAATTGAATGAGCGTTTTGAGCAGACGAAACGGGGACTCGTAAAAAACGATTGTGCGTGGTTCTTCCGCCAATTCGGCCAGTCGTGTAGCTCGGCCTTTCTTTTGAGGAAGGAATCCTTCGAAACAAAATTTTTCATTCGGCAACCCCGATGCTACCAATGCCGGCACAAAGGCTGTCGCTCCGGGCAGGCATTCGACGGTGACATCTCTTCGTCGGCACTCTCTTACCAAAAGGAACCCGGGGTCGGAGATGGCCGGAGTACCGGCATCCGAAATAAGAGCTATGTTTTCTCCTCCTTCTATCCGGGAGACGATTCCTTCGATGGTTTGATGCTCGTTGAATTTATGGTGGGACTGCATGCGAGTGTGTATATCGAAGTGTTTCAATAATATGCCGCTTGTGCGGGTGTCTTCCGCCAAGATACAATCTACTTCTCGCAGAACGGAGATAGCCCTAAATGTCATGTCTTCGAGATTTCCCACCGGGGTGGGTACTACATACAGTTTTGCCATACTGCTATAAAAAATGTTTTTGTACGATTTTCATGAATTCGGCGACGTCGGGGTTCTCTACGTCCCAATTCAAGTCATTTAAAATGTAATCTTCTGCTTCTTCGTATGACTGCATGGCATCTATCAGAGATAGCGTTTCGTTCATACGGATATCGCTGTTGCCGAAGAGTTCCCGACGGAATCTGAACCGGTCGTTCAAACTTAATGCCTTACGGAGCTCTTTGGCTTGTTGACGTTGAAGGGCTTCTTCGAGAGTTACGGGAGTTGCAGGTTCCTCTTCTTCGATGATTTCTTCCGTATTTTCCTCCTCATATAAATCGGGCTCCTCATAGTCTTCTTCCATATCTTCGTCAAATTCGTTGGAGTCTTCGTACTCGTCGTCGTTTTCGTCTTGTACAGCCGATAGTTTTTCCCCATTCAGTTTTTCCCACGGATAGAGCGTGTTGTTTTCTTCTTCATTTTCTTCGGTATCGTTTTCGTGGGTGGGTTCGTTATTCTCTATAATCGGACTTTCCGAATATTCTTCCGTATCGGCGATATTATTGTCCGTGTCCAGTTCTTCACCGGATTCTTCGGATTGCTTTTCTGTGGGGATTATGTTTTCGTCGGTGATGTGAGAAGATACGGGTTCGCCGACTTTTTCGAGGGGATTTTCCATGCTTGGAATCGCATCTTCGTGTGTCGTTGTCTTGACCGATGTGAAGGGATCGTAGCGAAGTATTCCGTCCCAAAATTCAGGCTGTCGAAGTTCACGGGTCAATCGTGTAATTTCTTCGGCTTTTTCTTTTGCCAGTTTCAACAGTATGGCAGGAGCCGTATCTCCCGCTTGATCGATGACAAGCAAGAGTTCCCTCAACTCCCCTAACAGGTCTATGATGTGTACGATACGACTATCTCGAAGCATAACATATGCATTTAGTTATTTCACAAAAATAATGATAAAATGATAGATGCGTGTATCGTGTGAAAGTTTTTTAGTCGGTATTACTCTTTTTTAGAAAGAACCTGAGTCAACAGGGTAGATATTTTTTGTTTCAGTTGAGCCCTCGTGCATGTATAGTTGTTGATCATGACGACTATCGCATATCGGTTTTGGGGAGTCGTGTAATATCCGGCGTAGGCGTGTACATCGCTCATGCTTCCGCTTTTCAGTCGTAGTTCGCCGGGCAGTTCTCCATGCTTCATAAATGTGGCGACAGAGCCTTCTTTTCCCGCCAAAGGAAGCGTTTGCACGAAATACTCTCCAATCAGTGAGTCTCGGGCTGTTTCTTTGAGGACGCAATTCAGATATTTGGCTGAAACTTTATTGTTGCGAGCCAATCCCGAACCGTCGTACATGAATAGTTCGAGAGAGTCGGCTTCGTAATTTTGCCAGTATTTACGGATTATGTCGATACCTTTTTCTGCGCTCCCTTTCTCATGAACCGACAGAGACAAAAGTCGGAGTACGCTTTCGGCATACAGGTTGTCGCTGCGTACATTCAGGCTGTGTACTATATCTCCGAGATAGTCGGACGGATAGTGAAACCATGTCGTTTCCGGGAGTTGACCGAGATTGGAGTTTTTGACCTCTATTCCCGCTGTTTGAAATTTTTCTTGTAAATCTGTTATGAATAGGCTATCCGGTCGGGCTATCGACAAATAGAGACGGTATCGATCTTTTCTTTTGGGAATAGTTCCCGAAATCGTGTATCGGTTGTTTTCACACTTGACTGTGATATTTTCTTTTTCGCCTTTTGTCAAACTGGGCTCAACGACAAAACGGTTAGGCGGATTTACTCCGGTTACATCATACGATTTTCCATTGTATCGCAGGTTTATCTCTATTTGGTTGTCTTTGTATGAAAAAGCATGGCAGCCTGTGCCGTAATCCCAAGCTATATCTTCTACCATCCATTTGGGAGAGATGGCAGACTCGTCGAATAAGGAATTATCGACAACTATGCGACCCTCGATCGATTTGATGTGATTGGACAGAATTCTTTGTATGATTTGGTCGATGAAATCTTCGGTGTGGCGACAACGGTATGCCGAGCCTAAGGACGGGTCTCCGCCGCCGTGTATCACAAGGTCTCCGTGTAAAGTTCCTGTTTCGTCGATTGTTCCGGTGTGTCCCACTGTCGTGTATAGACAGAATGAGGGACGATACAATCGCAGAGCCGTAGCGGTCGTAATAACTTTGATCGTCGATGCCGGAATGACGGCTTGTCGTTCGTTGTAAGAGGCGATAGTTTCTCCCGTTTTGACGTCGGTAATGCAAATCCCTATCGACGACGGAATAAAAGCCGGGTCGGATACAAATTTATCGATAATCTGCCGCGTGGTGGCTATGACCGGTAATGCGCTGAATATGAGAAAAAATAATAAGATTCGTTTTGCCATTGTTTTTGTCTGTTGCATTCGTTGCAAAGATAGCGAGAGGTGAGTACAGAGACAAACGGAAATCGTATTTCCGATTTGACTATGCCGAACCGTATTCTACCTTCGTAGTTACAAAGATAGTGAAAGGTGAGCGCAGAGATGTGAAAAACGGGTGTTTTTCTCTTTTTTATCGAGCTGTATTTTGTCTTGTGTTTACCGAAGAAAAGATAAGCCGAAGGAAAAAGCGATACTGTTTACATGGCGATTCTGTTTTTCACTTGGGAGAAATAGTTTGGGAAAGGTTGCCAAAATCGAACTATCTTTTTACTTTTGTTGAAAATATTAAAATAGATATAATGTAATTATGGTTTTGACCGAAAGTAATTATGAGACAAACCGTAGGGGGAGTATAGAGGTGATCTGCGGGTCTATGTTTTCAGGCAAAACGGAGGAGCTGATACGCCGTTTGAAAAGAGCCAAGATAGCCCGTCAGAGAGTAGAGATATTCAAGCCGGCCATCGACGTGCGTTATTCCGAGGAGAATATCGTTTCGCATGACAGTACTTCTATCCTTTCCACTCCGGTCGATAATTCTCACAGTATATTGTTGATGGCATCGGGGGTCGATGTCGTGGGAATCGATGAGGCGCAATTTTTCGATGAAGGTATTGTCGAGGTTTGTTCCGAATTGGCCAATAACGGGACAAGGGTGATTGTCGCCGGGTTGGATATGGATTTCCGTCGAGTTCCTTTCGGACCTATGCCTTCGTTATTGTCGATAGCCGACGATGTATATAAAGTCCATGCCATTTGTGTGAAATGCGGGCATTTGGCAAATTATTCCTATCGTTTAGTCGATAACGATAAACGGGTGCTTTTGGGAGAGAAAAATGAATATCAGCCTTTGTGTCGCCGATGCTATTTGCAGGAGTTGCAAGCCCGAGAGGATAAAGAGCACTCGGATTAAACTCGAACCGCGAATATTTGTTATGTAGGGTATAATTAAAATCGTTATAGTCATGGTAGACCGACAACCATACACGTTCGACCGTGTTATCCGTATTCTATTCGGTGTAGTCTCCGTCGTGGGATTGTTCTATTTGGTTTACATACTTCGGGGCGCCTTGCTTCCTTTTCTTGTAGCATGGATAGTCGCCTATATGCTCAACCCGTTGGTCGTGTATAACAAGCGGGTGTTTAAATTGAAAGGCAGGGAAGTAGCCATCACTCTGGCTTTTCTGGAAGTGTTGATAACCATATCTTTGTTGTGTGTGTTGTTTCTGCCGTCGATTATCGATGAGATTGCTCATATGAGGGAGCTGTTGAGCGAGTATGTTTACAATTCTTCGAGTATACCTTTCGTCCCGCAAGCCGTACATGATTTTATTCGTGATAATATTAATTTTTCCGAGCTGTCGGGATTATTGAGTCGGGAACAATGGCTCTCGATTATCGAGGAGAGTTTTTCCGGGGCTTGGGGCTTCATCACCGGTTCGGTGGGCGAAATCATCAATATCGTGAGTTGGCTGGTCGTGCTGTTGTATATAGTTTTTATATTGCTCGATTATGACAGGATATTGTGTGGGTTCCGGCGTATGATACCGCAAAAATACCGGCCTATGCTCGTCTCGATAGGAAACGACATAGAGGAGAGTATGAATCGTTATTTCCGGGGACAGGCGTTGGTTGCCGGTTTGGTAGGTATCTTATTCAGTATAGGTTTCTTGATTGTGGGGTTGCCGTTGGCTATCGTATTGGGGCTGTTCATCGGGGTATTGAATATGGTTCCCTATTTGCAGCTTATCGGTATTATTCCGACGATCCTGTTATGTCTTGTTTCGGCATCAGATACCGGAACTAATTTCTGGTTGCTGTTCGGTGCTTGCATATTGGTCTTTATCATAGTCCAGATTATCGAAGATGTGTTTATCGTTCCTCGGGTTATGGGTAAGGTCACAGGATTGAATCCCGCTATTATCTTGCTCTCGCTTTCTATTTGGGGCACATTGCTCGGTTTTGTCGGTATGATTATCGCTCTTCCGTTAACGACGTTGTGTCTGTCTTATTATCAGCGTTATGTGATAGGAGCCGATTCTGTCGAGCCACCAGATTCTCTTACTGATGCTTCTGTCACGGACGATGCACAAGAGTGAAAGAAGCTATTTAACATATTTTTATAGGTATATAATTTTGCAAAAAGAAAAAATAGTTCTACCTTTGCAACGCTTTTGTAAAAAAGCAACAAGGTTAGATTCGCTAGCTCAGCTGGTAGAGCACAACACTTTTAATGTTGGGGTCTTGGGTTCGAGCCCCAAGCGGATCACAGAAACGCTGGACAGAAATGGACAGTAAATGTACAACTCCTACAATATCAAGGTATTGTAGGAGTTTTTCTTTGTATAATGTCTGTGACCTAAGACACGAAAAGGTCACAGAAAGACACACTTTCGTGACCAATTCGTGACCTGTCCACCCTCTAAGATTTTAGGTCACGGAATGTCCAAAATTGGCGGTTTGTTGTCTTGATTTGTCCGTACTGCAAATATCTCATTTTCAGTTTATCAATTTAAGTTTGTAACTAAAAAAAGAGATTATGAGAAGTACTTTTAAGCTACTCTATTTCGTCAAACGAAATGCAGTAAAGAAGAACGGTAATGCACCGATTATCGCACGTATCACTATCGACCAAGTTGTAGCCCAGTTTAACACCAAACTGGAAATAAATCCGGCTCACTGGAGCGTGGAATTAGGCAAGGCTTCCGGCAGAACCGCAGAAGCCGTACACATCAATTCCATGCTGGAAAGTATTCGTAGCACAGTTCATCAACATTACCATGCGTTAATGGCGCAAGACGGATATGTAACCGCAGAACTGGTAAAGAACGCTTTTTTAGGCAAGATAGCAAGGGAACGGACTTTGATAGAGTTCTTCAAACAGCACAACGAGCAGTATTTGCAAAAGGTCAAAATGAATACCACAGACAAAACCTATTCACGTTATGAACTGACAAAGAAACGGCTTATGGAGTTTATGAAGTTTAAATACTCCGTTTCCGATATGCTCATTAAAGATATAAATGTGGTATTCATTGAAGATTTCCTGTTGTATATCAAGAATAACTATGGGTGCAGCCATAATACGGCTATGAAGTTCATACAACGTTTTCGCACGGTAGTAAACTTTGCCAAGAATACGGGTTTAGTGACTGCCGACCCTTTCGGGAGTTATCGGGTAAGGTTTGAACGTACCGATAGGGATTATCTGACTATGGAAGAAATTACCACCATTTACAACCACGAGTTTAGCTCTAAACGGTTGGAGCAGGTACGTGATTTGTTCATTTTCAGTTGTTACACGGCACTTTCATACATTGATGTATGCGAGTTAAGGCAGGAGGACATTCGCACCGGATTTGACGGTAATTTGTGGATTATACGGAAAAGACATAAAACAAATGTTACATCTACTGTCCGATTGCTGGATATACCAAAAGCCATATTGGAAAAGTACAGAGACAAATTGCCAAACGGTAAGATTTTACCAGTTATCAGCAATCAGAAAATGAATGATTACTTAAAAGAAATCGCAGCCATTTGCGGGATTGAAAAGACCTTGACCTACCATGTAGCCCGGCATTCGTGCGCCACTTCGGTGCTGCTCGCAAACGGTGTTCCCATTGAAACTGTATCTAAGATTTTAGGTCATACCAACATCAGAACTACTCAAATTTATGCGAGGATTACCGATTTGAAAGTAAGTGGCGACATGGAAATGTTGGCTCAAAAACTGGACGTTCCAAATCGTACTGCCAGCCGTTGAAATCGTGTTATCGTCAGATAACAGCAAGGTGTGATTTGTGGCACACAAATCTGTTTTCCGTGCCGCAAAACACCTTGGGCAAATTCACTCCAAAGTCGTGTTGCCAATGAAAGAAAGACATTTCCTAACTAAAGATTTTTTCGCTCGTCGGGACGGGTGGTCCCGCCCCTTGCCGCTGGGCGTTCCCCGACCGATGAGTTTATTTTTGTAATTCTGCAATCTTGTTTTATTGAAATATTGATAGCCTGATTGATTGAAAGCAAGATTTCAAGAAAACTGGATTGATTGAAAACAATAAACCATTCAATATTGATTGAAATACTGAATGGTTTATTTATTATCAAGAATATAATTACTTGCGAAAAGAAAATAAAACTCGCATCATGTATCGTTTTCATCCATTCTTCGGAGCAGACTTTTTTGCAATGTCTCCAAATACCGAGTTCTATTTATTTTACGGCTTCGCATTTCCAAATAAGAATGATATAAATCACCAATATCTATACTGAACACATTTTCAAAATATCCTGCAATCTCTTTTAAAGTAGCCGTTCCTTTATTAAAATCCCCATTCGCTTCTAAAGCATAAATCAGTTCTACCAACGCCCTTTTAGAGCCAGTCCAACGCAAAATACTTTCTACAACCTGTCCGTTATCCGCTTTGCGCTGTACAATACGCTCCAATTCCTGCAATCTGTTAGTCAAATAGATTTTCAACAGTTCGTTAGTAATAATTTTAGCCACTTTAAAATCATATCCGGTTGAATATAGAGGGTCTTTATCAATATGGGAACTGTCTGTACATATTCGTAAATCATTTTGATTTCGGGTAAAATAGTATCTATCCAAATAAGTAGATTTAGAACGGTAATACTGGTAAAAGTCCAAATTCCTACTGAAATAGAATGTTAAACTATTTAGTTCATTGTACAGATATTCTTTTTGCGCAACATCACTACCTGTTGGGAATTTACTTTCTATAACATAAATTTTGTTGTAGTACATATATTTACTTAATACTTCCGGCTTTAGTTCTTTAAAGAAATAGATTTCTTCCGCCTCGTCCCTAAACTGATAATTTACTGTATGCTTCCTAAGTTCATCACACAAAGGTCTAATAAAACGCATCATGTGTAACGCCCTATCAATCCCTATACATTCGTCAGAATTAGAAATATTTATTTCGGTCTGTATCTGAAAGAGTAATTTACTAACGTAGCTTTTAATTGCTGCATATTCCATACTCACAACATATTGCGCTATAACACAATGTTATAAAGATAACCTAATACAATAATAAATAAGGTTATCAATCCAAAGAATATCCCTATCAGCCGCCAAGTCATTACTTTTTTCAACAGCGTAGCTTCGGGCAATGACAGCCCAACAACTGCCATCATAAAAGCAAGCGCAGTTCCTATGGGGATACCCTTAGCTACAAAAACTTCAATTACCGGTACTATTCCGGCAGCATTGGCATACATTGGAACTGCCAACACTACTGATAAAGGAACTGCAAACCAATTATCCTTAGACATATACTGCTCAAAAAATCCTTCCGGTACATAGCCGTGCATAAATGCACCGATACCGATGCCGATAAGGATATACAGAAGTACACCTTTGACAATGCCCCATGCTTCTTGCATGATAATCGGCAATCGTCTAAAGAACGGAGTATGCTCTTTTTCCCATGTTCCGGAGTCGGAAGTTGAGTTTTGCTGAATTTGTTTTACCCAATCACTCAAATAAGGCTCCAATTTCATCTTGCCCAAAATAAATCCA
>OLRU01001201.1_pt1 | contig 23647 bp, 15 predicted proteins | sample 1672961 | NCBI WGS metagenome assembly OLRU01 (sample SAMEA3136741, study PRJEB25190) | human gut metagenome | biome: human gut; feature: human-associated habitat; material: faeces | place: Austria | collected 2013
GGATAGCTCGCTTATGCTTAGCACAGTAGTGTTATCGAACGAGAACCAAACTTGCTGAGGTGGGGGAGGATGTCACATTATAATCAGTTATGACTATAACTATCATGTATTAGAGCGTGTTTAAACACGCTTCAGTATAATAGCAAACTAATGTACTGACCAGTTATATAAAACGAACGAAAACGAGGATCTATTTATGAAAAAGATAACACGAACTACCAGCCTGAAAGGAACACTCACCGTTCCCGGAGATAAATCAATCAGCCACAGAGCCATTATGTTCGGCTCTCTCTCTGAGGGAACAACTACGATTCATGGCTTCTTAAAAGGGGCTGACTGCCTTTCTACCATTGATTGCTTCCGCAAGATGGGTATTTCTATCGAAGAAAAGGACGAAACCATTTATGTACATGGAAAAGGGCTTCACGGACTCAGCAAGCCAGAAGAGACTTTAGATGTCGGCAACAGCGGCACAACAACCCGCCTTATTTCCGGTATTCTTGCCGGTCAGGATTTTGATACTGTTTTAAGTGGAGATGCTTCTTTAAATTCCCGCCCTATGGGAAGAATCATGAAACCTCTCTCCATGATGGGAGCTGATGTCACAAGTATTAACAATAATGGCTGTGCACCTCTTTCTATTAAAGGACATACTTTAAATGCCATTCATTATGATTCTCCTGTCGCTTCTGCCCAGGTAAAATCCTGTGTTCTTCTTGCCGGATTATATGCAGAAGGAAAGACAAGCGTCACAGAACCTGCTCTTTCAAGAGATCACACAGAAAGAATGCTCCGTTCCTTTGGTGCAGATATCGTATCGGATGGAAACACCTGTACCATCACTCCGCCAGAGACATTACATGGACAGCATATCGAAGTTCCAGGAGACATTTCTTCTGCTGCATTTTTCATCGTAGCTGGTTTAATCACTCCAGATTCTGAAATCACAATTAAAAATGTTGGCATTAATGATACTCGTGCTGGAATTTTAAAGGTATGTCAGGACATGGGTGCAGACATCACTTTATTAAATACCCACGAAGAAGGCGGGGAGCCTGTTGCTGATCTTCTTGTAAAAACAAGTGAACTTCACGGAACTGTTGTGGGAGGAAGCATTATCCCTACTCTTATTGATGAACTGCCTGTCATTGCCCTTATGGCCTGCTTTGCAAAAGGAAAAACCATCATCAAAGATGCTCACGAACTTCGTGTAAAAGAATCCGACCGTATCGCGATCATGACAGAGAACTTAACTGCGATGGATGCCGATGTTATTGATACCGATGACGGATTTATTATTAACAGCCGCTCAGAAGAGTCTATTCCTGTTCTTCATGGAGCCGAAATCAACTGTTCTATGGATCACCGTATCGCCATGACATTTGCCATTGCAGGACTGAACGCCGATGGCGAAACCATAATTACCGATTCTGATTGCGTGGATGTTTCCTATCCGGGATTTTTTGCACAATTAGAGGCTTTAAACAACTAATAGAAAGATATTTTTCCAAATATGTGTCACCATTTATGAGAAAGGAATACTATGAGAAAATTAAGAAAAATCTTACTTAGCACCATCTTTGCACTCACTGTCAGCACTACTTTTTTTGCAAATACAGCTGGTACACAAACGGTAACTGCTGCATCTGGTACTGCTGTCACATTTAAAAGAAAAGTAATCGCCTACCGAACAGGCTCTGTTTACAACTTCGTTCCTATTGGGAATGCAGCCGATAACCGCCGGGCATTAAATCTTTTAATGGAAGGAAATGAAAAAAAGGTAATCAATATCAATAATAATATTCATATTGATACTTATTTGCGTCCGGGAAATAATACAACAATCAACGCTGGCAAACATACCATCACCTCTGATAAAGGAGTTATTATCAACGATCCAACTGCTGCTTCCTACACAAACTTTAAAAACCTTACAATCAACGGCGGCATCTGGAAGAATTCTTCCTCCAGTGGATTAGCTGGTACTATGATGCGTATCAGTTATGCCTCAAACATTTCTATTAATAATGCTACGGTATATACTAATTATAAGGGACATGGAATCGAACTCATTTCCTGCAGCAATGTCGTAGTTAATAACTGTACCCTCAAAGCACAGGGCAAATGCTCCAAAACCTGCGTGGAAGAACAGTTACAGATTGACCTGTCAAGCCCGACTACTGCACCTGGCCTTTACCGTCTTAGTAAAAAGCTTTGCAATGGTACGCCATGTAAAAATATCACCGTAAAAAACTGTACGATTCAGGGTGCCCGCGGTATTTGTGCTAACTTTGCAGGCGCAGGCAATGAAGCTAAGTACCGTAAAGCCAGAAATTATCATTCCAATATCACCATTGAAAATTGTAACGTTACTGGAATCTCGGCAGAAGCTATTGCTCTTTTCAATACAAAAAGTACCACAGTAAAGAATTGCCGCATCACAACCAAAACACCAAAAAGCCGCAACTCCTATTCTGTCGGCCTGGCTGTTGCCTACCAAAAAGGCTCCGCTCCAAAAGCAACTACTAAAACTAAAAATGTTATCAGCCTTACAAATAATACTGTAAAGGGCGGACAGCAGGGTATTTTTGTACGCTCTAATGCTTCTAAAAAATTAGGAACTGTTATTGTCAGTGGAAATACTGTCTCTGCGAAAAAAGGGAAGAAAAATGCCATTAAGGTATTGTCCGCTAAAAAGGTGAAAATAGCAAAAAATAAAACGAAAAAATGGTAAGAGAATTCTGATTTGCTGCAGGCAAAGGAGACGCCCGCAGAAAGAGAAATAACCTATATTTGTGACTTTCGTCGCTGCAGGTTGAATGTTCGCTTAACCGCTCGCATCCAACCTTTGCTCCCAGGCCACAAATATAGGTTATTTCTCTTTCTGCGGGCTGTTTGTTGGCTGTAGAAGTAAAATCAGAATTAATCTGAGAGGATTTGGAATAGTCAGCCGCTGTAAATTTTCTGTCGGATTGCTCAAATAATACGAGGAAGAACCCCTAAAAAATTTATTGAATTTTGTGACTTTGTGCTGTGGAATTTTGACCATAGAAACTTCGGACTGCTTTCTCCGAAGTTTCTGTACTATTGGGCAAAATGGAGCGTTTAGCACAACGGAACAAATCAATAAATTTTTTAGGGGTTCTTTTCAATTATTCTTCGGGCAATCTGGCTTTCACTTTTCTTATAGCGGCGGGTTCGTCTGTTTCACAGCCTCACAAATCAGAAGCTATTTCATTTTGATTTTTACGGTCTTCTTCTTTCCGCTTCCATCTGTTGCCATTGCAGTAATTTTTACCGTTTTTCCTTTGGCTGATTTCTTCGTTGTTACAATTCCCTTAGCATTTACCGTGGCATATTTGGTATTGCTTGATATCCAGAGAAGTTTTTTATTTGCTTTCTTTGTGGCAGTTACTTTGGCTTTTAGTTTTAGTTTCTTGCCTGCTTTTACTGGCTTACTTCCTGTTATCTTAATTTTCTTTACAATGCCTTTCATAGATGTAATCTTCCATGAAGCATATTTTTTACTGCCATCCGTTGCTGTTGCCGTAATCGTTACTTTCTTACCGCCAGTTTTCTTTTTCAGTGTAACAACTCCACCTTGCGTTACGGTTGCAACTTTTGTATTGCTGGATTTCCAGAGTAGCTTTTTATTCGAAGCAGTCTTTGGTAAAACAGCCGCTTTTAGAGTAAGCTTTTTGCCTGCGGCAATCTGTTTGGAGAGACCGGAAAGACGGATTGAGGTTACCTTTACTTTCTTTGACGGTTTTTTACCAGTATCCGGTTTTGGTGTATTTGGCTTCGCATTTTCTACCGTAATTGGCATAACAACTTTTCGTCCGATTCCAACTTCTTCATAAAGAATTTCCAGTTGCTTTTTGCCTGTTTTAGACATATCGATATTTTTCACATTTGTTGTATAACCTGTTACTTTTGCCTTGCTTCCATCAGTGTATACTGCGGTCACTTCCAAATCATCCAGATTTAGCTTCTCGCCTTTAGTATAAGTAACCTTTGTCTTTGTTGCGATGAGATAATCCAATGTTTTTAATTCTTCTGTTCCTGCATAAACAAATGCTGTATTATCGGACTTTATGCTTTCTTCTGCATCTCCGCTAACTTCCATGTAAACCGTATCACTTCCGAGTTTTTTCAATTCTTCTTTTGTAAATGTTTTTTCTACCGTATCATAGGATTCTACATTTCCAAGATTTATTGTTTTTAATACTTTACCAGAAGCATCCCCAGCTTTTAAAGTAAGTGCTGCTGTCGTATCAAAGGCACTGTTATTATCTACTATTGCTGTAATATTATCTTCTTCTTGTTCAACAGAAAGCGCAAGTTCACTTCCGGCCGACTGAATATTTTTTGTAGAATCTGCTGTTGTATTTTTATCAGAGATTGCTTCTACTTTTAATATTTCTTTTGCTACCGCATCTCCTGGTACAGTGAGATCTACTGTAACGTCTTGTGTCTCTCCTGATGTTATTCCAGCTTCCAAGTCTGCCTGTCCAATGACGTTGCCATTATAGACAATCTGAACCTTTCCCTCACCACAGTTTGTTAATCCATTATTTTTCACTGGTATGGTGATAGAAGTATCCTCGTCCGGCATCAATTTCTCCTGCGTGTAATCAATATCCCCGATGACAAGTTTGCTTTGTGGCACTACAGAAGTGATACATAAATCCGTATTTTCTGTTACAGTATTCTCTGTAATATCTACATCGGTTCTTGTAAATAAATATTCATATGCAGTTCCATTCCAGATACCACTCGGCACTGCTGCATAACCTTCTAAATCTGTTAAAGTAACTGGTTCGTAAACTTCTCCATCTCGTATTACGTAGGCATACAGGTTTCTTCCTGTTTCTTCTGCATTTTCTTTCTCCGATGAACAGATGAGAAGCTGGCTATCCCCACCATCTACTACCGTATAGTCTGCTGAAATAACCGCATCGTCTTCTATATAGCTTTCTACCGCTCCATCTATAGCATCAATATAGTTTAAGGAACTGCCTTCCGCATCCTGTGCATACCATAAAAGAACGGAACTTCCATCTATTTTTGCAAAAGAAGGAGAAAGATTCTGGCCATTTGCTGCAATGGTTGTTCGTCCTTTTGCATTAACCGTCGTCAGTTGTACCTGCGGATTTTCCTCGGTACCAGAATTCAATGTATAAGCTGTCACTACATCATTATCCAAATTGCCAATAGCAACAGACTGTACCGGCTTATTCTCTTCCGATAACTTCTTTGTTGTAAATGCATTTCCATTTAAAGATGCAAGGTAAACTGTATTTGTTCCGGTTCCCTTTAAAATATCATTCGCACTATTGCTGTTCCATGCAATATATGGCACATGATTTTTTACTGTAATAGACGGATGCAAATCCGCAATGGCATTATCCGTAATAGCCGGATACTTTGTCACTGTTCCTGTATTTCCATTTAATGCGATTTTTGCTGCCTGAACTTCGGTCTCGGCTGCAAGCTTTGTCATAAAATCTTCAGCCTCTGCTTCTTCTGGTGTAAAAGTCCGCTTTGCATTAATCCATGTAACGTATACATTCTCTCCATCTACTGCTGCTACTGCATCAAAATCTGCCGTTCCATCATCATCAATCAGCTTAGGTATACTCCACCCACGTTCATTATAAATAGAATATACCACTGCTGTATGATTCCCTGTTGTTCTGTCGCCCATGTCCGTTGTAAAAATAAGGAGTTTCTTTCCACTTGCCGTCTGCAAAAGCTGCGGCTTTGCACTGGCATACACATCAGACAGCAATGTTGTCACTGTTCCAGATGTATTTTTTGCAGAAGCAGCACGCTTTATCGAACGTGGCTTCGCTGTTTGTTCTGTAACGGCAGAACCATCCCACGAAGAAGAATCTACTCTTTGTATTTCATAATCTTTCGCCTCCGGTTCTAACTTTGGCAATGCTCTGGCATACATTCTGGCTTTTGACTTCTTCTTTGTGGTCAAATAATCGAATGAACCATTCAAAAATTCTTTTTCATAAGAAAAGCATAACGCCTTTGCACTAACTCCCAGCGCCCCCTCTAAAGAGGCTGTTATATCATTATCCTTCCCGTCTGATTCTACTGTAACAAGGTTCTTTGCTTCTCCATAAACAGAAATATCTGCAATATAAGAAACACCGATACCTCCGGTAAGACGTACACTCGGAAGAGTAAGTTCTACTTTCCCTTTGGTATATACTTTACTCTTATTAAAATCAAATCCTACAGAAAAATCTGCTTTCGTACCAGCCGTTCCCTTTACTTTAATCACTACCGGAACAACAACCACAAACGTCTGCCATTCCTGCTTTGCCGTTCCTTTTATTTCAACAACCAGCTTTCCTCCCGCAGATTCGACTCCGTTTTTCTTCGTGATTGTTCCTTCCACATAACCGTAAGCCTCCATTTCCGGTTCTACGCTCATCCCCATAGACGCAGTTCCAAACTTAGAAGCCAAAAGAGAGTTCATTCCCTTTCTATAGGATTCTTTTTGCGTTTCCACAAACTTTTTAAACGTTGTCCAGTCCTTCTTATTCATATCCTGAACACCGATTCCAATCCGGTATGTATTATCCTCCCTCTCAAAAGTAACTGGAATCGTTCCATAATCAAGAGAAACATCCCCACCACCAAGAATTGGAACATTCTCCGGAATCGTAAATTCTACACCACCGTCAATCTCAATATCTACATTGCTCTCCTCTGTTCTGGTTCCTGTGGCCGTTCCCGGTTTGTCGGGCTGGGTGGGCTGGTTTGGGGTGTCTGGTTTGTCCGATTCACCTGGATTTACAGGATTATTTGTTCCGCTCTCCCCAGATTTCATCGCATCGGAGCATACGGTTCCGGCGTAGGAGTAGAGATTGGTGGATGCGAGATTCAAATGCAAAGCAGGCCGCACACCATAATTACAATCGTTGACCTCATAACCACTCCCATAGACCGTGCCATTATAATACACTAAGGCCGTAAACCTATCATGAAAGCCCGGCGAGCGAAGCCACCACAAAATACCATTGTCCTTTGTATACCCTGCATCCGCATCATACCATATCCCCATCGCATATGCATAGGTACTGCATCGGCTTCTTCTCGCTTCGTCATATGTACTATAATCTTTTACAAATCCATAACCTGCTGCCATATCTGTGTTATAAACTTCTGATTCGGAGAGGAGGAATACTTTATCCAAGGTATTCTTTCCACCGGCTGTTCCGTAATCAATATTATTGTTATTTACAACATTAGTTGTTTTAATGGCACTTCTTTGCGTGGATGTGAAGGCTGAATTAATAAAATTCTTTCTACTGTAATCTGTCTTTGGCTGATTCACAGATGCCCCGTAACCATTCAGCCAGCTTCGCATACTGCTCGTCTCCCATGTTACACCTACATAATTTGTATTATACTTCTGATCGTCTAGCACATCTGCAAGGAGAAGTGCATCATTTCCATTTCTGTTTAAAACACGCCACTTGATTGGTTCATACTTAAAATAATGATAGGTTTTATAGTTATCCTTCCAGTCATATAGTCCTTCTTCATCACTGGTAGCAGATGTCGCATCTTCCCCCTTTAATCTGCGATACTTCGTTCCACCAATCGTAATATCATTATTTTCATCCCAGCCTGTTGCATTTTTCAACGCATTATAAATACTACCATCTTTGGATGTTACCTCACTCTGCGGGTAACTTCCAAAGTACACGCAATCCCAGGTGACTTTCTGTCCGGCATCCATAGAGGAATCTTTTACGATTCTCGGGTTGCTTATATTCTCTGCCGCATTTACTTTTGGCAGTGTTACCGGGATATCCGCTAAACTGACTCCCTGTGGACAGAATCCTGCCAGCATCGCTACCGATAAGATGAATGCTGTTATGCGGGATAGGTTGATGTGTTTCCGTTGTTTTTTCATAGACTTTCCTCACTTTCTCCTTGAGCGTATTTGAAAAATGCTTTCTGTAAAATTCCGTTACAATTTGTAGAAGATTTTGCCTAAATGGGGGGCGGCGTAACAGACTACGTCAACCGAATGAAGGCAAATTCAAGAATGCAAATTGAGGCGTGCGGATTTCAAGGATGATTTTTCAAACATACTCTAAAATATAGATTTTACTATTTTAAAAATAGCGTATCATTTTCTTCACCAAAATTCAATAGGATGTGTCTAAATGGTTGATTTTACGACACTTTTGGTGGAGGAATTCTGATTTGCCGCAGGCAAGGGAGACGCCTCCGAAGAGAACACATATAGGATATCTACTCTCTTTGGGAGCGTCTACCTTGCCTGCGGCAATTCAGAATCTTACTTCAAATATTTATTGACTTTTCTGTAAAATTATGTATATAATAGTCGTATAGTAACCATTGACACATCCTAACGGATATCTTGAAGGGAGGACTTATGGCTGTCAGAGAAACCTATATCTCAAAGACACTTTCCGCACTTGGTGATGGTGTAGCGAAAGTCGATGAAAAGATTAAGGCATTACTGGCAGATAAACAGATTCTGGCAAGAATTTTAAAATACAGTGTAGAAGAATTTAAAGAATATGATATACTGGAGATAATCAATAGAATTGAGGAAATAGAGATATTAGAAGTTCCAGTCGATTCAGGACTTTCTCACAAAAGTAAAAACGAATTTGGAAAAATTTCTGGAAGCAACACAGAAGATAATGTGCCTAGCGAGGGTGTCATATATTATGATATTCGATTTAATGTAACTAAAGGAAAGAAACGCATAAAGGTTCTTATTAACATTGAAGCACAGGCTACAACAAGTGTTTCCAGATTAGGATATCACATTGAAAACCGCATGACCTACTATCTTTCCAGAATGATTTCTGCACAAAAAGAACAGGAATTTTTCGGGAGTGACTATGATAAGATTAAGGAAGTCATAAGTATCTGGATATGCATGGATGCCAGAAAAAATGAAGATTCTATTATAGAATACCAACTTAGACCGGAAGTAAAATTTGGTGAAAATATTCACCCTGAAAAGATAAATCTGTTAAAAGGGATTCTCATAAAGATACGAGGTGGGAAAAACATGACACAGTCTAAAAATAAATTAATCGAAATGTTGGAATATGTAATTGCAGACCATTCAGCAGAAGAAAAAAAGAATTATTTAAAAAATGAATGCGGTGTAGAGATGACCAAAGAATTAGAAAGGAAGGTGGAAGCGATGGGAGAAAGTATGGGTCGCGTAATATTACAGGGAATGCTAGAAGATGCCTGGGATAAGGGAGTAGAACAAGAACGTAGAAACACGGAAAAGGAACGGGAAAACGCAATAGCTGCATTCATTTCTTTTGGAATACCAAAAGAAAAAATATTAGAAAAAGGATACACAGAAGCAGAATATACGAAAGTAAAGAGAAAGTTGCTTTCTTAATATTTATGTTGAGATTTTCTACAGGCAAGTTGGCAAAACTGACACTACTAGAGCAAACTTCAAAATTTATAATGCTAAAGATAAATATCTCATCAGTGCCAATTTCTCATTCAATAAGTATGCTTATGCGTCGGCACAATCTGGCATAAAATTTTGAAAGCAGAATATACTTGAAATATCTGATTCGGTATGATATATTGAAATTAGAAAAGAATATGCTGTACAGTATGTACACAAACACAAATCCCCTCAGTACCGCGAATACTGAGGGGATTTTTTTGTGGGGTTTGGTTACCGCATGATTTTACTTCTTCTTCCGGCCAAACCACTTGCGAAGTATAGTCATGATTAGTTCAACAATGATGCCAGATGCTACACCTGCCAATACCGACAGAAGAAAAGAATATGCTGACAATATGTACACCCCCTTTCTGTTGCCAGAATGGGGCGGCAACGAGGGGATTATATCATATTTTTCCAGAAAAATCCATGTAAATCTTTAATATTTCATGTAAATTCAATAGAAGAAATAACTGCATCTAATGATGATTTTTACGGAGTTTGGATTACTTTTATTTACTATTGCCAAATATCTGTAAATATTATATAATTTTACTTCAACAACCTAAAACAGCCCCGAAAGAGAGAAGAGGCCCTATATCTGTGGCCTTAGAACGAAGATTGAATGCGAGCCATTACGCGAGCATTCAACCCACAGTAATAGAGTCGCAGATATAGGACCTCTTCTCTCTTTCGGTACGTCTGTTTTGTTTCATAAATCAGATAATTATCCCCTCGCAATGATCCACCTCATGCTGTATAATCTGCGCTACCCAGCCTTTATACTTCTGATGCTGTTTTTTAAAATGAATATCTTCATACTCTACTTCTATCTCCTGATAGCGAGTCGTTTTTCTAACTCCTTTTAAAGATAAACAGCCCTCTTCTGCCTCATATGGTTCTTTTTTACTTACAATCACCGGATTTAACATTGCAATATTCGCAAATCCCATATTCACCGCAATAATTCTTTTATTTACTCCAATCATATTTGCTGCCATCCCAACACAGCCAGTTTCATTTGCTTTTAACGTATCAAGTAAATCCTGCACCACTGGCATATCGTCTTTTGTTGCAGGGACTGCTTTCTTTTTAAGAAACAAAACATCTTTCATAATTGCTCGAACCATAATCTAACCTCCATATTGAATTCTGTTTTTACTTCTACAGCCAAAGACAGCTCGCAAAGAGAGAAGCCAACCTATATCTGTGGCCTTAGAGCGAGGATTGGATGTGAGCCGTTAGCGAACATTCAACCCGCAGTGATAGAGTCACAGATATAGGTTGGCTTCTCTCTTTGTGAGCGTCTACTTTGCCTGCGGCAAACCAGAACTTATAACTGTTCTTTCGCGATTTCCACAGCTTTTTCTAATGCAGCTTTGATTCCTGCTGGATTCTTTCCACCAGCCTGAGCCATATTTGGACGTCCACCGCCGCCGCCACCTACTAAGGCTGCTGCTTCTTTGATAATCTTTCCTGCATGTGCGCCTGCTTTTACAGCATCGTCTGTTGCAGTTACGATTAAGTTAACCTTTCCTCCCATATCGGAAGCAAGGATAACAACACCGCTGCCAATCTTGCCTTTGAGGTCATCTCCTAAGGTACGGAGTGCGTTCATGTCAACGTCTTTTACGGATACTGGAAGTACTTTGTAATCGCCTGCTTCTACTACCTGATCCATTACGTCAGCAACTTCGCTCTTGGCAATCTGGTCTTTTAATTTCTCATTTTCTGCAGAAAGTGCTTTGATTTCGTCAAGCATGGACTGAATCTTTTCTGCTAACTTATGAGGCTCTGCCTTTGCTGCTTTTGCTGCTTCGTGAAGAGTTTTTTCCTCATCAAGATAATATTTCATTACTCCGTCACCAGTTAATGCTTCGATACGTCTTATGCCCGCTGCAACACCAGTTTCAGAAATAATCTTAAATGCTTTGATTACTCCTGTATGTGGTACATGTGTACCTGCACAGAATTCTTTGGAGAAATCTCCCATAGTAACAACTCGTACTTTGTCACCATATTTTTCTCCGAATAATGCCATCGCACCAGTATTCTTTGCTTCGTCAACACTCATGATTTCTGTGCTTACAGTGAGGTCTTCAGCGATTTTTTCATTTACCATTTTTTCAACTTCTGCAAGTTCTTCTGCAGTTAATGCCTGGAAGTGAGAGAAGTCGAAACGAAGTCTGTCTTTATCTACGTAAGAACCGGACTGTTCTACATGATTTCCAAGAACGGTACGTAAGGATTTCTGAAGAAGATGGGTTGCACTGTGCCCTTTAGCTGTATCTGCTCTCTGTACTTTATTTACAGATAATGTTACCGTATCACCAACTTTGAACATTCCCTTTGTTACATGTCCGATATGGCCAATCTTTCCACCGAGCATTTTTACAACATCTTCTACAATGAATTCGCCGTCTTTGCATGTGATGACACCGCTGTCAGCGTGCTGTCCACCACCTGTCGCATAAAACGGTGTCTCGTCTACAAAGATTGTTCCAGCCTGTCCATCAGTTAAAGCTTCTGTAAGCTCTGTGTCTGTTGTCATAACTGTAATCTTAGAATCACATTCCTGTGTCTCATATCCAACGAAAGTACTTGTTACAGATGGGTCGATAGACTCATAAACTGTAACGTCAGCACCCATGTAGTTTGTTGTCTTTCTTGCACTTCTTGCCTTTTCTTTCTGCTCATTCATGCAAGTCTGGAATGCTTCTTCATTTACAGTGTATCCTTTTTCTTCAAGGATTTCTTTTGTAAGGTCTAATGGGAATCCATAAGTATCGTAAAGTTTGAAAGCATCCTGGCCATCTAACTCTTTTACGCCTTTTTCCTTCATGGATTCTTCTAAATCAGCAAGGATTGCAAGACCCTGATCGATTGTCTTATTAAACTTGCCTTCTTCCTGAATGATAACATTGTAAATGAAATCTTTCTTTTCTTCTAATTCTGGATAACCATCTTTAGAACCTTCGATAACTGTCTTGCTAAGCTCTGCTAAGAACTTACCTTCGATTCCGAGTAAACGTCCGTGACGGGCTGCTCTTCTGATAATACGGCGAAGAACGTATCCACGGCCTTCATTACTTGGCATGATACCATCGGAAATCATAAATGTAGCGGAACGGATATGGTCTGTGATCAGACGGATAGAAATATCATCCTGCTCATTTTCTTTGTAAGTTTTCTTTGCTACTTCACAGATCTTATCACGAAGGGAACGGATAGTATCTACATCAAAGATAGATCCTACGTCCTGAACGATAACGGCAAGACGCTCTAATCCCATACCTGTATCAATATTTTTCTGTTTTAATGTTGTGTAATTATTATGTCCGTCATTCTCAAACTGAGTAAATACGTTGTTCCATACTTCCATATAACGGTCGCAGTCACAACCTACTGTACAGCCTGGTTTACCACAGCCGTATTTTTCTCCACGGTCATAATAAATCTCGGAACAAGGACCGCAAGGACCAGCACCGTGTTCCCAGAAGTTATCTTCTTTACCAAACTTGAAAATGCGTTCTGGAGCGATTCCAACCTCATCTCTCCAAATGGCAAATGCCTCGTCATCTTCTAAGTATACAGATGGATATAATCTGTCTGCATCAAGTCCTACAACTTCTGTAAGGAACTCCCATGACCATGCGATTGCCTCATGTTTAAAGTAATCTCCAAAAGAGAAGTTACCAAGCATCTCAAAGAAAGTACCGTGACGGTCTGTCTTACCTACGTTTTCGATATCACCTGTACGAATACATTTCTGGCAGGTTGTTACTCTTTTTCTTGGTGGAATCTCCTGGCCTGTAAAATAAGGTTTCAGTGGTGCCATACCTGCGTTGATCAGTAATAAACTGTTGTCGTTATGTGGAACCAGTGAGAAACTCTTCATTGCAAGATGTCCCTTGCTCTCAAAAAACTCCAGATACATTTTTCGAAGTTCATTTACTCCATACTTTTTCAAAATTCTGTCCTCCTGTAGTATCTCATATATTGCTGCCGGTATACCGACATGAAAGGGTGCTGCCAGAAAACAATTGGTTCTCCGTCAGCACCCTGAAATATATCGCTATATAAATTATTTACCTGATGTATTTCCAGTACCAGCCGTGTTGCTTTCCATGTTCTTCTTCGTTCTTAACTTCTTTCCACAAAAAATACCTCCGGCCGCGGCTGCTACCAGCAAAATAAACGTTATGATATATTGAACAAATGCACTTAATACAGCCGACATAATGGGCCCTCCTTCTTATACTGAAAATGGTTTCTGGTTACATGAAATTAGTATACCATATTTCATAAAAAACTGTAAACCTTTTTCTGATTTAATTCGATGGATACAACAGACGAATCTTCTACTTCCGTCTGTCAGTCAAAATTCCTACGCCAGCACCTCATTCATGCTTCCTGTGCGGTAGCCTTCCAGGTCAAGAGATACATAGGTAAATCCGTATCTTTTGAGTTTATCTACGATTTCTTTTCGAAGTTCACTATCTAACATTCTTGGAATGTCTTCCGGCAGGAGTTCGATGCGGGCATTTGTTCCATGAATACGAACCCGGAACTGACGAAATCCCTGTTCTCTAAGAAGGTCTTCAGCCCGTTCTACCATGGCAAGTTTTTCTTTTGTTATTGTCTCACCATAAACAAAACGGGAGGCTAAGCAGGCAAAGGATGGTTTACTCCATGTTGGAAGATTCATCTGTTTGGAAAGTTCCCTAATTTCTGCTTTGGTAAGTTCTGCCGCTCTAAGAGGACTTTTAATGCCAAGTTCGGTGATTGCCTGCATTCCTGGACGGTAATCTCCAAGATCGTCCATGTTAGAACCTTCTGCTACGCAGACCATCTGGTTTTCTTTCGCTTTTTCTAAAAACTTCTGAAATAATCCTTTCTTACAAATGTAACATCGGTTTGGCGGATTATGCTGAAATGATGGAAGTTCCGTATCTCCAAGATCAAGCACAATCTGTTTTACGCCAATATTTTTACAAAATTGTTGTGCTTCCCCGGATTCGCTTTCCGGAAAAAGACAGGACTTTGCCGTTAACGCAATCACATTATCCCCCAATGCTTCTTTTGCCGCTGCCAGAAGAAAGGTGGAATCTACTCCTCCGGAAAAAGCAACTGCTACTGATTCAAGTCCTTTTAAATAATCCAGTAATTTCTGATATTTTACTTTTAAATCGCCCATATCTTCTTTTTCAGCTTCTTTCCTTTTATCTTAATTTTTATCTTAATCTCTATCTGTTTTTTCTATATTTCTTATAATTTCTATGTTTCCCTTATTTGTATTATTTTACTCCTCTTGCGCAAGTCTTGTAAAGAAACAGGTACGGTTTCCTGTATGACAGGCCGCTCCAATCTGCTCGACTTTTGCTAAGATGGTATCTTTATCGCAGTCAATGTCTAAAGACTTCACATACTGGTAATGTCCGGAAGTATCGCCCTTTGTCCAAAGTTCCTGACGGCTACGGCTAAAGTAGGTCATCTTTCCTGTCTCTAATGTCTTTTCAAAAGATTCCTTCGTCATGTAAGCAAGCATTAGAACCTCATTGGTCTTATAGTCCTGTGTAATAACTGGAATCATTCCATCGCTGTTTAATTTAAATTCGTCAAAAGAAAGTTTGCTTTTCATTTATAATACTCCTTTTGTAGAAAGTACATCCGTAATTCTAGGGTCGTAAGAACAAGCCTCATCCAAAGCTTTTGCAAATGCCTTGAATGCCGCCTCCATAATATGATGATTATTGCTTCCATGCATTAATTTTAAATGAAGGTTCATTGCTGCGCTGTATGAAATAGCATAGAAAAATTCCTGTACCATTTCTGTGTCAAATCCACCGACTCTCTCTACGGTAAATGGCAGGTCACACACACAGTATGGTCTGCCGGATAAATCTACTGCACCAAGTACGAGTGTCTCATCCATTGGAAGTAAAAAGTTTCCGAAACGGCGAATTCCCTTTTTATCTCCCACCGCTTCACGGATAGCCTGTCCCAGTACGATTCCAGTATCTTCAATCGTGTGATGGCAGTCTACCTCTAAGTCCCCATCCACTTTACAGGTCAGGTCAAAAAAGCCGTGTTTGGCAAAGCTATTTAACATATGGTCAAAGAAACCGATTCCGGTATCAATATCATATTTGCCGCTGCCGTCTAAATTCAGGCCAACAATAATCTTTGTCTCACTTGTATTTCTCTCTACATGTGCTTTTCTTTCTGCCATTTTTACTCCTCCTCAAAACGAACAGCGATGGAGTTTGCGTGTGCAGTCAGTCCCTCTGCCTGTGCAAATGTTTCGATGTCTTTGTGAATTGCTTTTAAGGCATCTTTTGAATAGTAGATGATGCTTGATTTCTTTACAAAGTCATCGACATTTAATGGGGAGAAGAACTTCGCAGTTCCATTTGTAGGAAGAACATGGTTTGGTCCTGCAAAATAATCACCAAGTGGTTCTGAGCTATACTCTCCAATAAAGATAGCTCCGGCATTTCTTACCTTAGTCATTACTTCAAATGGATTGGCCGTTACGATTTCAAGATGTTCGGACGCAATCGCATTTACTACTTCTAATGCTTCATCTAAAGTCTCTGCCTCTAAAATATAACCAAAGTTTTCAAGGGATTTCTCGATAATCTCTGCTCTTGATAACTTCTTTAAGTATCCTTCAATTTCTTCTTGTACTTTTTCGCCAAGTGTCTTACTTGTTGTCACTAAAATCGCACTGGCAAGTTCGTCATGCTCTGCCTGGGAAAGTAAGTCTGCCGCTACGAAATGCGGATTTGCAGTATCGTCTGCAAGAACAAGAATCTCGCTTGGTCCGGCAATGGAATCAATACTTACATGTCCGTATACCGCCTTTTTCGCAAGGGCAACATAAATGTTTCCAGGGCCTACAATCTTGTCAACCTTTTCAATAGACTCTGTTCCATAAGCTAATGCACCGATTGCCTGTGCTCCACCGACTTTATAAATATGAGTTGCACCAGCTTCATTTGCGGCAACTAAAGTAGCTGGTGTTACTTCTCCCTCCTTATTTGGAGGGGTTACCATCACGATTTTCTCTACACCTGCAACCTTTGCAGGTACAATATTCATAAGTACAGAGGATGGATAAGCAGCTTTTCCACCTGGTACATACACACCAACTGAAGCTAACGCTGTCATTTTCTGTCCAAGAATTGTTCCGTCCGGTTTGGCATCAAACCAGCTGTTTCTCTTCTGTTTCTCATGATACTCACGGATATTTACAAGAGATTTGCGGATAACTTCTACTAAAGAATCATCCACTTTTTCATATGCTGCCTTGATTTCTTCCTCTGTTACCTGAATCGTATCTTTTGTCAGCTTACATTTATCAAACTTCTCTGTATAGGCAAAAAGAGCTTCGTCTCCTTTTTCCTTAATCTCGTCTAAAATGCCCTGCACGGTTCCGGCATACTGGTCGTAATTATTCGGGCTTCTTTTTAATAAATCACTTAAAATATTTTTTGTATTTTCTTTATTTACCTTTAAAACTCTCATTTTCTTTTCCTCTGGAATTTTTCTATTTTTGTTTTTATCTTTTCTTGGAAATATCACCAATCATTATCAGTAATTGATTTTTTAATATCTAATATTATTTACTGGCTTTTACTTACTATCCCCTGCTAATATTTATCTCTATCAATTTGATACTTATCTAAAGTCATTAGCCTATTGCTGTTTCAGCTTACGCAGGTCATAAATCAGCTTACGGATTCTCTCCTGCTCCATCTTAAGACTTACCTGATTGACTACCATACGGGCAGAGAGATCACAAATTTCCTCTAAGACTGTAAGCCCGTTTGCCTTTAATGTAGAACCAGTCTCTACGATATCGACAATGACCTCAGAAAGGCCAACAATCGGAGCTAACTCAACCGAACCATTCAACTTGATAATCTCTACGGTCTGAAACTTTTTATTGTAGAAATAGTCTTTAGCAATGCTTGGATATTTGGAAGCAACACGAATCAGCTCACCATGCTGTAACTTTTCTCTTGCACTTTCCGGTCCGCAGACACACATTTTACACTTTCCAAAACCAAGATCCATCACTTCATAAAGATTTCTTCCCTCTTCAAGAATCGTATCTTCCCCAACGATACCGATATCCGCTGCACCGTACTCTACATAAGTAGGAACGTCAGAAGCCTTCGCTAAGAAAAACTTAAGCTTTAAATCTTCATTGACAAAAATAAGCTTTCTTGTCTCTTTATCACGAATGGAATCACAGGTAATGCCAAGTTTCTCAAACATATCCATTGTTTTATTGGCAAGTCTTCCCTTTGCCAGAGCAAATGTTAAATAGCGCATCTTAATATTCCTCCCTGAATTCCTGTAATGTCTTTGTCTCCTGATCTCCGGAAGACATATCATAAACAGTGACATTCTCCCCATCTAAATAGAGGATTCCTTCTGCTCCCTGATTCTTTCCAAAAGCAAGATATTCTTCTAACGTCTTTCCTTCTGTCATGGAAACGAGTTCCGTCCGCACTCCGGCATCTCTTAACTTTACAACTAACGGAATCGCATTCTGTCTGTCCTCTGATTTATAAAGAAGTAAAGAATAGGCATATTCTTTTAAGGAAATGCTGATATTCTGACGGCTTAATGCAGATAGTACATCATCAATCAAAATGGTAAATCCGCTAGCACTTGCTTCCTTACCAAACTGCGCTAAAAGGTTATCATAACGTCCACCTTTTCCGATCGCATCTCCAGTTCCATAAGTATATCCCCGGAAAATAATTCCTGTATAATAATCAAAATGGTTCACCATGCCAAGATCAAAACTTACATATTTCTCATATCCGTAAAGCTTTAACACTTCATACACTTCCTCTAGTCTGGCAATTGCTGCCTGACAACGAGGATTTATCGTAAGCTTCTTTGCCTTTTCAAGCATGGTAACATCACCATATAAATCATTATACTCAAGCAGAATGTTACGATAACAATCTTTCATAGATAAATCCGATAAAAGAATTTCCATTCCAAGAGCATTCTTATTCTCGATATATTCGTGAATCTGCTCCTTAACTTCCTCAGAAGCTTCTAACGCATCCATAATTCCTTTATAAAACTCTGCCTGCCCGATATCTATACGAAAATCCGTAAGACCTGCCGCAAGGAAACAGTCAATCATCATGATGATTCCCTCTGCATCTGCTTCCGGACTATCATCATTAATAAGCTCTGCTCCCATCTCTGTCTTCTCGGTAAGCTTACCTTGATAACTTCTGTTATTTAAAAATGTATTCCCGCGGTAAGAAAGACGAAGTGGAAATTCACAGGCACTATAATACTTTGCCACACTTCTTGCAATAGAAGGCGTCATATCCGGGCGGAGAACTAATGTATTATTATTTCTATCAAAGAACTTAAACATCTCTACAGAACTTACAGTTCCTGTATCACTGTTAAATATATCAAAAAATTCAAATGTTGGTGTCTCAATATCCTGATAGCCGTAAAGCTCTAATATATGATGAATCCGCTTCTCCACCGCTGACTTTCTCTTACATTCTGAGTTATAAATATCTCTTACTCCCTCTGGAGTGTGGAGCAGTTTTTCTTTCATTAATGTTATCCTCCTAAATTAAAATCTCATTCACCACTTTTATAAAATTGTCTGAGCTATTCTCATAAAAAAATAATTATATTACCTGTTTTCTCTTTTAATTTATAAAAATCTATAAAAGAAAGAGCCTGCATTCACAGACTCTTTTGTGACAATCTTCTTGCCCTTTAAATACTCTGTCACAATAAAGTGGTAACGCATTAAAACTGTTTATGATTATACTCGTGACCGCCCATTTTGTCAACCAGAGAACAGAACTTTTTCTAATTGATTCCTGTAAAATTAATTGAAATTATGGTCATCCATGTCTCCATCTCCATCAAATTCAACAGGGTCGATGTGACTTATAGCACCATACATATCTCTTCCGACTACCTTTTTATCTTCTCTTTCCTTCTCAATAAGATCACTCAGCAATCTTTTTACCTGCGCAGACTTCGCAATATTCTCCAGACGGATAACTGGGGTGGAACGGTCTTTTGTGTGAAGCTCAATCGTTCCTGTTCCAAAAATACGCTGTGGAAGACTGCGGTATAATGTAATATCTGTAATACGATATAACAGACACTCATCTTCTCTTGAAGAAAGAAATCCACTATTTACATATAATCTTCCATTCCCCACTGTATATTTTGTAAAACTAATCGGGAACCATAAATGATGCTTTCTGTCCTCCCAGATATTTGCTGTAACTTCTCTGATTTCTCCATTTTCTGCTTTTCCCATAATATTCCTCCTTCTATATTTTCGTTCTTTTATCCAACATATCACATTCTCATTTTCCATGCAAGTATGCCTGACGTTTTGACATTCCCTTCTTATCTATGGTATCATGAAAAGGCTGCAAATCCTACTGTTTTTCAGATATTTTTGCCGCAATTTATATTTCAGGAGGAATTTTACTATGGCTTTTGATGGCGTTGTAATAGCCAATATTGTATATGACATGAATCGCCTGCTTACCGGCGGACGCATCTACAAAATATATCAGCCGGAAGCGGATGAACTGCTTCTTGTTGTAAAAAATAATAAAGAAACATATCGATTATTGATTTCTGCCGGAGCCAGTCTCCCGCTTATCTATTTTACTACAAAGACAAAGACAAATCCTATGACTGCTCCAAACTTCTGTATGCTGCTTCGAAAATACATTAGCAACGGAAGAATTATCGAAATCACACAACCTGGTATGGAACGAATCGTTGAGATCACAATCGAACATTTAAATGAACTTGGTGATACCTGCCGTAAAAAAATGGTTATCGAAATCATGGGAAAACACAGTAATATTATTTTTATTGATGAAAAAAACATGATTATCGACAGTATCAAACATATTTCCAATCAGGTAAGTTCTGTAAGAGAAGTTCTACCAGGAAGAACTTATATCGCCCCTCCAGGAAAAGGTAAGATTTCTCTTAATGATCTATCTGTTGAATGGATGGAAAATACACTGCTTGTCAAACCAGTTTCTGTACAAAAAGCAGTCTATGGCAGTATTTCCGGTATCAGTCCTGTGCTTGCCAATGAAATCTGCTACCGTGCCGACATCGATGGAGATTCTGCTGTTGCTTCTCTTACCCCAGTGCAGCAAAGTTCCCTTTACGGTGAACTCGTCCGTCTGAAAAATCAGATAGAAACACACGCTTTTTCTCCAAATATTATTTACGAAGGAAAAGCTCCAAAGGAATTCGGTGCGTTTACATTTTCCATGTTCAGTGATTTAACTACGGAAGAATATCCTTCCATCTCTGAAGTATTAGAAACCTTTTACGCACAAAAAGAAGTCGTGACCCGTATCCGCCAAAAGTCCGTTGACTTACGCCATATCGTGCAAAATGCGTTAGAACGTACTGCGAAAAAATATGACCTACAGCTAAAACAGTTAAAAGATACAGACAAAAAAGAAAAATATAAAATATATGGAGAGCTTCTTCACACTTACGGCTATGAAGCAGCCCCTCATCAAAAAGAATTAAAATGTATAAACTATTATGATGGCAAAGAAATCACCATTCCACTTGATCCCGACTTAAATGCAATGGAAAATGCCAAAAAATATTTTGACCGCTATGGAAAGTTAAAACGTACTTATGAAGCATTAAGCACTCTTACAAAAGAAACCTTTGCCGAACTATCACATTTGGAATCTGTAAGTAACGCTTTAGAAATCGCCCGCGATGAAAATGACCTTGCTATGATCAAAGAAGAATTAATCGAGTGCGGTTACATGAAACGCCATGGCAGAAATCAAAAAAAACGTCAGGGCAAAAGTAAACCGCTTCACTATATTTCTTCTGACGGATTCCATATGTATGTCGGAAAAAACAACTTCCAGAACGACGAATTATCTTTTAAATTCGCTAACGGAAAAGATATGTGGTTTCATGCTAAGAAAATGGCAGGTTCTCACGTCATCGTAAAGCTCGGAACCGTAAATGAACTTCCTGACCGTACCTACGAAGAGGCCGCAAGACTTGCCGCTCACTACTCTAAAGGGAAAAATGCTCCAAAAGTGGAGGTCGATTACACCGAACGACGAAACTTAAAGAAACCGCCTCAGGCAAAACCAGGATACGTCATTTATCATACGAATTACTCCATGCTCATTGATCCGGATATCAGCGGTATCAAAGAAATTTCTGATCTGTAGATTTGGTGTAGATGAAAAAAGAAAAAATACCCTATCCCAGATGCGACTACAGAGCAGATGGGATAGGGTATTTTTTCTTTTTTCTGACTACTCTAAATCCACAGTTGGTGAGAATGGGGACTCCCCAAAAGTCCACACTTTCTATTCAAATGGAAATGTCCAGAAGAAAGTTCTATCGCAGGAGAAAGTCAATAGAAGAAATAGAACTCTTTATATAACTAAATTCCAAGTATATACAACAATTTGAATGTCAGTTCTTTAGAAATTAACTTCCCGGAAAGTCATATCCTTCTGGTATATTCCATGTTCCTAAACTACAAATCAGAATATAATTTTTCGTATTTTCTGGAAGATGCTTTCCATGAATAGTTTTTCCTCATTCCTTTTGCAGTAAGGTTTTTCCATTCTTCTGGATTCTTTTTATAGACATCTAAGGCTGCAAGAATTGCATCTAAAAAGCCTTCCGCATTATAATCTGTAAATCCAAAACCGGTTCCTGTTTTGCTCTTTGGATTATAGATGCTTACGGTATCTTTAAGACCTCCTGTCTTTCTTATAATCGGAACCGCTCCGTAACGAAGGGACATAAGCTGACATAATCCACATGGTTCAAATCGGGAAGGCATCAAAATCGCATCGCAGCCTGCGTAAATGTATTTTGCCATCTCATCTGTATAATTAAGCTGCACATAAACTTTGTCTGGATACTGTTCCTGATAGGAAAGGAACATATTGCGGTACTCCTCCTCACCATCTCCAAGAACATAAAGCTGTACTGGCTGCTTCATCAGACGTTCCATCATATAGGAAAAAAGTGCAAATCCCTTCTGCTCTGTCAGTCTTGAGACAATTCCTAAAGTAAAAGCTGTTCTTTTCTTCGGAAGACCTGCCTTTGCCTGTAATGCCGCTTTATTCTTCTTCTTTCCTTTATCAAATGTTTTCTCATCGTAATGGCAAGGAATGTATTCATCAGTAGAAGGATTATAAATATCGTAATCAATTCCATTTACAATTCCACATAAATCAGCACTTCGATGCTGCAACACGCTGTCTAATCCCTCTCCGTATTCTGGCTGTTTAATTTCTTCCGCATATGTCTTACTTACTGTCGTAATCTTATCTGCAAATACAAGACCACCTTTTAAAAGATTTGCAGAATTATTATACTCTAACTTATCATAAGTAAACATATCATCTGGCAGACCCGTAATATCTTTTAAACGCTCAATTTCTGTAATTCCCTGGAACTTCAGATTATGTATTGTCATCACCGTTTTAATATTACGATAAAATGGGTCGGCACAATAAAATGCTTTTAAAAATACCGGTACTAAAGAAGACTGCCAATCATGACAATGAATAATATCCGGCTCAAATTCTAAGTAAGACAGCATTTCTAACACTGCTTTAGAAAAGTAGCTGAACTTTTCAATATCCACCCACATATCATAATATGGAGAATCTCCGCAGAAATAAAAATTATTCTCAATAAAATAGTAAACGATTCCTTCATATTTTAATGTCTTCACAGTAACTGTCTGCATTCTCCATCCTAAATACATCGGAAATGTTACCAATGTCTCCATCTGTTCACGCCATTTTGCATCAATACAATGGTAATCTGGTAAAACAACTCGTACATCATATTTTTTATGATTTAACTGCTTTGGAAGAGAGCCAACAACCGCTCCAAGTCCTCCTGTCTTTACAAAAGGGGCACATTCTGCACTGGCAAATAGTATCTTCTTCATAGTTTCCTCCAACTTGTTTATTATTTCTACCCAAAATTATAACACAAGATTTTGAAATTTACTATTTAATTCATTAGACAAACTACAAACGAAGCCATTGCCCCCAATAAGGCATATTTGTGATTTTAGTCGCGGCGGTTTGA
>OLRU01001209.1_pt1 | contig 23477 bp, 17 predicted proteins | sample 1672961 | NCBI WGS metagenome assembly OLRU01 (sample SAMEA3136741, study PRJEB25190) | human gut metagenome | biome: human gut; feature: human-associated habitat; material: faeces | place: Austria | collected 2013
CGCAGGTTGTCCTTCCTTTTTGCCCCCGCGGCGGGCGCCGCGACGTTCCCGCCGTCCGCAGACGGCGAATCCCCTTGCTGAGGTTCAGCGAAAAACTCCCCACCCGGATAGGGTGAACCGGCTGCGCGGTTCAAGTACCCCGCTTAGCCGGTGCTGAGAAAAAAGGTGCCGCCCGTTAGGGGCGAACACGCTTACGCAGTTCGCGTGCCCCGGTCAATCCCTGCCGCGAAATTTTGAGATACAAAAAAGGCTCCGGATATGCTCCAGAGCCTTTCTCTATGCAATTTCAGCGCAAATTAACCGTTTACCGCTGCCTTCAGCGCCTCAACCTTATCGGTATTCTCCCACTTGACGCCAAGCTCCTCGCGGCCCATGTGGCCGTAGGCTGCCAGCTGCTTGTAGATCGGCTTGCGCAGGTCAAGCTGCTCGATGATCGCCGCCGGACGCAGGTCGAACACCTTCTCTACGGCCTTCTCAAGCACATCGTCGCCAACAACGCCGGTGCCGAAGGTCTCTACCATGATGGAAACCGGCTCAGCAACGCCGATGGCATACGCCAGCTGAATCTCGCAGCGCTTTGCCAGACCTGCCGCAACGATGTTCTTCGCAACCCAGCGGGCCGCATACGCGCCCGAGCGATCCACCTTGGTCGGGTCCTTGCCGGAGAACGCGCCGCCGCCGTGACGGCCGATGCCGCCGTAGGTGTCCACGATGATCTTACGGCCGGTCAGACCGGAGTCGCCGTGCGGGCCGCCGATGACGAAACGGCCGGTCGGGTTGATGAAATACTTGGTATTCTCATCCAGCAGATGGGACGGAATGACCTTCTTTACCACCTGCTCGATCATGTCCTCGCGAATCTGCGCGAGGGACACCTCCGGGCTGTGCTGGGTGGAAATAACAACCGTATCCACACGGACGGGCTGATTGTCCTCGTCATACTCTACGGTAACCTGGCTCTTGCCGTCCGGACGCAGATAGTCGAACGTGCCGTCCTTGCGAACGTCGGTCAGGCGCTTTGCCAGCTTGTGCGCCAGAGAGATCGGCAGCGGCATCAGCTCCTTGGTCTCATCGCACGCATAGCCGAACATCATGCCCTGATCGCCCGCGCCGATGGCGAGGTCAGCCTCAGAGGCACCCTCCTTGCTCTCAAGGGAGTTGTCAACGCCGAGTGCAATGTCGGCGGACTGCTCGTCGATGGCGGTCAGGACAGCGCAGGTGTCGCAGTCAAAGCCGTACTTCGCGCGGTCGTAGCCGATCTCACGAACCGTGTCGCGGACAACCTTCGGGATGTCCACATAGCAGGAAGTGGAAATCTCGCCCATTACCTGAACCATACCGGTGGTGCAGGTGGTCTCGCAGGCTACGCGGGCATACGGATCCTGCGTTAAAATCTCGTTAAGAATCGCGTCCGAGATCTGGTCGCAGATTTTATCGGGATGGCCTTCCGTAACCGATTCCGAGGTGAAAAAATGATGTGCCATTAAGTATCAGTTCCTTTCTCCAGTTCATTTTCAGAGCATTAAAAAACGCTCCTCAGCGGGAGCGAAAAGTTCGTTTTGCTCCCTCATCTTTCGTATTCTTACGCCGGATTTGGCACCTTACGTTGCAAAACAACGCAGGTTGCCGGGTTTCACAGGGCCGTTCCCTCCACCGCTCTCGATAAGGACATGTATTCACTTACGCCGTATATTTTATATAAAAATTCCGGCTTTGTCAAGGGAAATTTTCGGCAGCCAAGTGGAAAAGCGCCGCATTGACATTTTCCGCTCACACCGTTATAGTAATAAAGGTAAGATTTTGCCCTGCATATTTATCACATCACACAGCCTTCTCAGGCTGACGCACGGCAGTTCTTACCCGCATTCACTTTGCACCTTAACGGGTGCTCTGTTTTGTTATGGGAGAGAATTAGGGTATTATGAATGTAAATGTTGGAATCGACATCGGCTCAACGACCGTCAAGATCGTCGTTGTGCGCGATGGAGAGATCATCCACAAGCACTACGAACGGCATTTTTCCAAGGTGCGTGAAAAGGCGGTCGAGCTGGTGCGCGCGGCGCGCGGCCTCATCGGCGAGGACACGCCGCTCCGCTGTTCGATCACCGGCTCGGCCGGTTTAGGCGTGGCGAAGGCCGCGGATATTGATTTTGTACAGGAGGTGTTCGCCACCCGCAAGGCGGTAGGCGTACACGTTCCGCAGGCCGATGTTGTCATTGAGCTGGGCGGCGAGGACGCGAAGATCGTATTCCTCACCGGTCAGCTGGAGGAGCGCATGAACGGCTCCTGCGCGGGCGGCACCGGCGCGTTCATCGACCAGATGGCGGTCCTGCTGGACGTTACGCCGTCCGAGCTCGATGAACTCGCACAGGGCGCGGAGCGCATCTACACCATCGCGTCCCGCTGCGGCGTATTCGCCAAGTCGGATATTCAGCCGCTGCTCAACGAGGGCGCGCGCAAGGAGGACGTTGCCGCGTCCATCTTTCAGGCGGTCGTCAACCAGACCATTGCCGGTCTGGCGCAGGGCCGCGAGGTCAAGGGCGATGTGCTGTTCCTCGGCGGCCCGCTGTTCTTCTTCAAGGGCCTCCAGAAGCGCTTTCAGGAGACGCTGAAGCTGGATGATGCGCACGCGCACTTCCCCGCCCTCGCGCCGTATGCCATCGCGGCGGGCGCAGCCGAGTACGCAGGCGGCACGCAGAAGACCTACACGGTCGATTCGCTGCTCGCGGCGCTCGAAAAGGCGGCAGACGCTCCGGTCGTTGCCAACTACCTGCCGCCGCTGTTCGAGGATGAGCAGCAGTACGAGGAATTCAAGAACCGTCACGCCATGCACGATGTCATGACGCAGAACGTCACCATGTACGAGGGCGACGCATATCTCGGCATCGACTGCGGCTCCACCACCACCAAGCTGGTGCTCATCGGTGAGGACGACCAGATTTTGTTCCACCACTACCAGTCCAACAAGGGCAATCCGGCGGACGTTATCCGCGAGCAGCTCACCAAGCTGTACGAGCTGTGCGGCGACCGCGTACATATCGTGTCCTCGGCGGTCACCGGCTACGGCGAAGCGCTCATCCAGAATGCCTTCGGCGTGGATTTCGGTCTGGTCGAAACCGTCGCGCACTTCCGCGCGGCGCGCCATTTCTGCCCGGATGTTGATTTCATCATCGACATTGGCGGTCAGGACATCAAGTGCTTCAAAATCCGCAATAAGTGCATCGACAACATCTCGCTCAACGAGGCGTGCTCGTCCGGCTGCGGCTCGTTCATCGAGACGTTCGCCCGCTCGATGGGCTACTCCATCGAGGAATTCTGCAAGCTGGGTCTGTTCGCAAAGCACCCCATCGACCTCGGCTCGCGCTGCACGGTGTTCATGAACTCCTCGGTCAAGCAGGCCCAGAAGGACGGCGCGGGCATTGACGCGATTTCCGCCGGTCTGTCGGTTTCCGTCGTCAAGAACGCGCTGTACAAGGTTATCCGCGCCCACTCGCCGGACGACCTCGGTCAGCACATTGTCGTACAGGGCGGCACGTTCCTCAATGACGCCATCCTGCGCTCGTTCGAGCAGGAGATCGGCCGCGACGTGACCCGCCCGGCTATCTCGGGTCTGATGGGCGCATACGGCGCAGCACTGCACGCCAAGGACAACCGCCGCGACACCACCACGCTCATCGGCACGGATATCCTCGCAGGCTTCGAGCACAACGTGCGCTCCACGCGCTGCGGTCTGTGCGAGAACCACTGCAATCTGACGATTAACGACTTCGGCGGCGGCCGCCGCTTCATTTCGGGCAACCGCTGCGAGCGTCCGCTCGGCGGCACGAAAAAGGCCGACCTGCCCAACCTTTATAAATGGAAGCTGGAAAAGCTGAAAAGCTACGGTGAGCCGTCCGGCATTGCAAACCCGATTGCAAAAATCGGTCTGCCGTTCGGTCTCAACAACTTCGAGCTGCTGCCGTTCTGGACGGCATTCCTGCGTAAACTCGGCTTCGAGACCGTCCTCAGCGACGTTTCCACCCGCGATATGTACATGCAGGGTCAGCATTCCATCCCGTCCGACACGGTTTGCTATCCGGCGAAGCTGATGCACGGTCACATCGAGAACCTGCTTGAAAAGGGCGTGGACGCGATTTTCTATCCGTGCATGACCTACAACCTCGATGAGGAACGCGCGACCAACCACTATAACTGTCCGGTCGTTGCCTACTATCCGGAGCTTTTGAAGGCGAACGTCTCCGCACTCGCGGACTTCGACTTTATGATGCCGTACTTTGAACTCGCGGACAAAAAGCGCTTCACGAAGCACGCCGTTAAGTATTTCTGCGGCAAGTACCCGCAGATCAAGAAAAAGCAGGTCATCGCCGCTGTCGAGGAGGCGTACCTGGCGCAGGACGAATACTACATTGACGTTCGCATCGAGGGTCAGCGCGCCATCCGCTACGCGGACGAGCACGACCTTGACGTTGCCGTTATTGCAGGCCGTCCGTACCACGTTGACCCGGAGATCAACCACGGCATCGACCAGCTGATCGCGTCGTTCGGTCTGGTCATCGTGTCCGAGGATGCGGTCTGGCAGCTGACCGATGCACCCGAGGTGCATGTGCTCAACCAGTGGACGTACCACTCGCGCATGTACGGCGCGGCGAAGTACGTCACCCAGAAGGAGAACGCCCAGCTTATCCAGCTGGTGTCCTTCGGCTGCGGCATTGACGCCATCACGACCGACGAGATGCGCGCCATCTGCGAAAACGGCGGCAAAATTTACACACAGCTGAAAATCGACGAGATCAGCAACCTCGGTGCGGCCAAGATCCGTATCCGCAGTATGCTGGCCGCCGTAGAGGAGGGACGCAAGCTTGCAGAACAGCAAAACGCCTGAGGCAACGCCCGCATATTCCTACCCGCAGTTCACGGAGGAAATGCGAAAAACCTATAAGATTCTGGTACCGAACATGCTGCCCGTGCAGCTCGGACTCATCTGCCGCCTGATGAAAAACTACGGCTACGACATGGAGCTGCTGCACACCGAGGGTCCGAACATCGCGGAGCAGGGTCTGCGCAACGTGCACAACGACACCTGCTACCCCGCCCTGCTGGTCATCGGTCAGCTGATGGACGCGATCGAGTCCGGTAAATACGACATCCACAAAATCGCGCTCATCCTGCCGCAGACCGGCGGCGGCTGCCGTGCGTCCAACTATATCCACCTGCTCCGTAAGGCGCTGGAAAAGAACGGCTACGGCTTCATTCCGGTCATTTCGCTGAACTTTTCCGGCCTCGAGAGCAACCCCGGCTTCAAGCTGACCAAGACCATGCTCGTTCAGGTGGCGTACGCGCTTCTGATCGGTGATCTGATCATGATGGTCGCCAACCAGTGCCGTCCGTACGAGATCGTGCCCGGCTCGACCGACAAGGCGATTGACATCTGCATGGACGCGGTCATCAAGCGCTTCACCGGCGAGCGCATGGTGCGCTACGGCGAGGTAAAGCACCTGTTCCGGTTCGTTCTGGCCGTATTCGGCAAGCTGAAGCTGGATAAAACGCAGAAGAAAAAGCTGGTCGGCATCGTCGGTGAGATCTACGTCAAGTTCTCGCCGCTCGGCAACAACCGTCTGGAAGAATTCCTGCTCAGTGAAGGCTGCGAGCCGGTGCTGCCCGGTCTGATGGACTTCTGCCTGTACTGCATCTACAACTCGGTCATCGACCACGAGCTGTACAGCCGCAACGGCAAAACCGCCGCCATCTACAAGATGGTGTATCAGTTTGTGCTCGGCAAGCAGGCCGATATCATCAAAATGATGAAGAAAGACGGTCATTTCCGTCCGCCGATGCCGTTTGACGAGGTACGCAAAAAGTCGCACGCCATTATCGGTCAGGGCGTCAAGATGGGCGAAGGCTGGCTGCTGCCCGCCGAAATGGTCGAGCTGATCAGCGAAGGCGTGACCAACATCGTCTGCACCCAGCCGTTCGGCTGCCTGCCGAACCACATCGCGGGCAAGGGCATGATCCGAAAAATCCGCGAGGTGTACCCGCAGGCGAATATCGTCGCGGTGGATTACGACCCGGGCGCATCGAAAATTAACCAGGAAAATCGAATCAAGCTCATGCTTTCGAGCGCAGAGTAAAGCAAAGAGGACTGCAAACGCAGTCCTCTCAGTCTGTCAAAAAAGTAGTATTTTAATTTTTACGCTTCGTGCAGCAGCAGGCATAAAATAGAATTTGCGAAGCAAATTCATAATTCCCGGGGGCGTGTACCTCGGGAATTATACAAGGGAAGAAAAAATGTGCCCGTAGGGCGCGGTTTTTCTTCAGTATTCGCTCGAAAGCGTGGTTTCGAGCGAGAGGCTGCTCGGAAAACGATAGTTTTTCGACAGCCTCAGAGGACTGCAACGCAGTCCTCTTTTTTATCCACAGACGGTGGATAACTTATTCGTCGATGATGGTGGTGAAGGTCAGGGTTTCGCTTTCGTTCGGGTGCAATTTGCGGATACCCTGCTTGTGCTCGATGGCATGGTCAAGGTGATTGCCGTCCGGCAGGGTGCTCCACGGCTCGAGGCAGACGAACGGCACCTCGAAATCCTTATACGGGCTCCACACCGCGAAATAGTCGAAGTCGGTGAAGTCCATCGTCACACGGCGGCGGTTCTTCGTGCTGGCAATGGTCGCCGTGCGGAACGGCAGACCCTCGGTCATGACCGCATCGTTTGCAAACAGCTCGCGGGAAATCGGCAGTCTGCCGTCGGTCAGCGGAACGGAAACGCGGTCGGTGGTCAGCATGACGTTCTCGTCGGTTGCAATGCGGCTGAGCGCATCCGTGCCCTCAAACTCCACATAGTAGTCGGTTATCTTCTCGCCGTCCTCCCAGCAGAGCGTGTAGGCGTCATGACCGCCAACCTCGTAATACATCACGGAATCGCTCGTATTCTTGACGATATGCTCCTTTTTCAGCGCATTTCCGTCCAAAGTATAGCGCACGGTGCAGATAAAATCCCACGGATACATCTTTTTCGTGTACTCGCTCGGCGTGAGCGTGAATTCCGCACAGGTGCCGCTGATTTTCTGTGCCTGCCACGCCAGATCGCGCCCGAAGCCGTGCTGCGTGATCTCATACGGCCTGCCGTCCACGGTGTAGGTCTTGTCCTTGAGCCGTCCCACGATCGGGAACAGAATGGGCGCATGGCGCTTCCATGCCGCCGGATCGCCCTTCCAGATGTACTCCGTGCCGTCCTTTTTGCTCGTAAAGCGGGTCAGCTCGGCACCGAATTCGTTAATTTCCACGCGAAAGCGTTCGTTTTCCAATACCTGCATGGGTTTTTCCTCCTTTACTTGAGGCAATACCACATAATTAAAGCTGCGGCGCTTTACGGAAATTTTGTGTCCTGACTTTGTTGCGATTTCTTGTAATACGTCAAGTATTGCTGCGAAACCGCGTCGCGTCAGTACGCAAAATTTACTCGCAAATCGCCCTTGTTCAATTATGTGATATTACCTTAAGTTCAGGATACCCACTTTATCCGGTAAAGTCAAGAAAAAAGGACGAACCAAACGGTTCGTCCTTTGGAGGCTGTCAAAAAAGTATTATTATAATTTTTACGCTTCGTGCGGCAGCACGCATAAAATAGAATTTGCGAAGCAAATTCATAAATTCCGGGAGCATGTATCTCGGAATTTATACAAGGGAAGAAAAAATGTGCCCGTAGGGCGCGGTTTTTCTTCGGTTTCGCTCGAAAGCGTGGTTTCGAGCGAGAGACTGTTCGGAAAACGAAGTTTTTCGACAGTCTCAAAAGGACGAACCAAACGGTTCGTCCTTTGCTTTTACTCAAGCTCCGAAATCGCTCTGCGGATTACGGCATCCTGCTGCTCCACGGCGTCGAGCAGGCTCCTGTCCTCGAGCGGCTTCTCCCCTCTCATGGCCTCGGTCAGCACAGCGCTGACCTGATACAGCCGCTCAAAGCCGAGGTTCTGCGCTACGCCCTTGAGGGTATGCGCACCGCGGAAGGCAGCTTCCCAGTCCTGCTGCAGAGCCGCGTTGTGCAGGTCGGCGCAGGTCGGGTCGTCCTGATACTTCTTCACGAACTTTTTCACCATGTTCTCATTGCACAGGCGCTGCAGCGTGTCCGCATAATCGCCGCCGATCTGTGCATAAAACTCTTCCAGATTCATGTATGTACTCCTCCTCAGGTCTGTACGTCGTTGCGCTTTTGCTTTGCCCAGTACATCAGCTTGTCCGCCCGGCGGATGGCCTCGACCAGCGGATGCGCCTGATACACACCGCCGATGCTGACGGTCGGGTGGATATTCTCGTACTGCGGTATTTCGGTCGTGTACACGGCTCCCCGAATGCGTTCGAGTATCGAACGGAATTTCTCCGGCGGGATATGCGACAGCAGCAGCACAAATTCATCGCCGCCATAGCGGACGAGTGTGTCCGCTGTGTTGACGCGCGAGAGAATGACGTTCGCAACGTGCCGCAGCACCGCGTCGCCCGCAAGGTGGCCGTATTCGTCGTTGATCTCCTTAAGGTTGTCAATGTCGATCACCGCCAGCGCCTCCGCCTTTTCCAGCTCGGGCTGCTGGTCCTCGAGGTAGCGGCGCCCGTATGCGCCCGTCACCGGGTCCAGATAAAAATCCTCTCCGTGCGAGGCATCCAGCCGGAACTGCCGTCCGCCGCTCGTCACCCAAACGCTGTCGCTGAGCCTGCTGCCCAGCTCGAGCACGCACTCGCGTCCGTCCACGACCAGATAGCGCGAAATCAGCTGATACGCGCACTCGTCGGTAAGCTCCAGCCTGCTCATGCGCGTCTTTTCCTCCATGCAGCGGCGGGAAATGCATCTGCTGCATCGTTTTCCGTGGTTACACACCGGAAAGCACGGCAGGACGCGGTCCGAGAACGTGCCGTCCGTATTCAGCTGCAGGAGTTTGCCCCTTTTGGGATCAACCAGCCGCACCACATCAAAAATGCGGCTCATGCCCTGCATGGAATCCGCAAGCTGCCTGCCGGTGACAGCGCCGGAATCCGGCAGCTGCATCTCCGGCAGCATGATATCGGTCTGCAGCTCGCGGAACTGACCGACAGCGCCGAGATACCGCGGCTTGGCGTCACTCGACCAGAGCGCACGAGCCGTGAGCATGTACTCGTGTTCCCAGCCGACCTCCGGAAACCGCAGGGTGATCGGCATGCTGACATCCGGAGCATCCCGCGTTGTAGCAGACAGCGCGTTTTCCAGGCGGTTCAGGTCATCCTTGCTGAATATCGTGAATTTTTCCGTATCCGCCGCATCATACAGGCGGCTGGCAAACGGCAGCGTATCCGTGTGGTCCGTCACAGAGATGGTGCGCGTTGCCGCGTCATAGTCGAACTGAATGCCGCAGGACTGCTTGGCAAAGAACTCGGTCTTGATGCGCTCGGTCTCGAGCGCCTGAATCGAACGCCCGACCTGCGGCGTCGCCTGCTTGAGCAGCATTTCGGTCGAAAGCTGCTGCGTGCGCGCCGTGCTGTGCGTATATCCCTCGTTCGCCTCGAGCAGACGCTCCCTGATCTGCAGCGACGCATCGAGCAGGCACTCGAGCAGCAGCGGATTGAACGTGCCGCACTCGCCGTTTACGATCATCCGCAGGGCGGTCTCGTGGTCATACGCGGACTTGTAGCAGCGCACGCTTGTCAGCGCGTCGTACACATCGGCAACCGAAACGACCTGCGCCGCAATCGGGATCTCCTCGCCGGTCAGGCCGTCCGGATAGCCGCGGCCGTCGTAGCGCTCGTGGTGCCAGCGCGCGATCTCATACGCGGTCTTGAGCAGCGGCTCCTCATTCGAGAACGGCAGGTCGTGCAGGATATCCGCGCCGACCGTCGTGTGCGACTTCATGATCTCAAACTCTTCCTTTGTCAGCTTGCCGGGCTTGTTGATGATCTCATCCGGAATACTGACCTTGCCGATATCGTGCAGCGCGGACGCACTCGAGATCAGCTGAATATCCTCCTGCGTCAGCGAATAGCGGTCGGTCTTCTGCACCAGACGATTCAGCAGCACCTCGGTAATGGTGCGGATGTGCAGCACATGCGGGCCGCTCTCGCCGTTGCGGAACTCGACAATATGGCTGAAGATATTGATCATCAGGTCGCTGATCTTTTCTTTTTCGTAAATCTGCTCGGCGGCAAGCCGCATCAGCCGCTTCTGCTTGGCAGCCAGTATCAGCGCGTTGACCACGCGGCGGCGCACGACCATGCAGTCGAACGGGCGGCTGATATAGTCGGTAACGCCGAGGTCATACGCGCGCTCGATGTGCTCGATGCCGTTCTCCGCCGAGATCATCACCACCGGGATATCCTCGATCTGGCGGTTGTTGTTCATCGCGGTCAGTACGTCAAAGCCGTTCATCTCCGGCATGACCATATCCAGCAGGATAAGGTCGATATCGGTGTGCGTCCGCAGCAGCTCGATCGCGCGTGCTCCGTTTTCCGCCTCGATAAAATTGTATTCGTCACCCAGAATATCGGCTAAGACCGTGCGATTCAGTTCGGAATCATCTACGATCAAAATCGTGCTTTTCTCTTTCATTCGTGCTAAAACCTCCTGCCGGTCAAGCAATAGATACCGTGATTGATTGATCACAGGCCACATAAAACAAATTGTGTTCCTGCATGCATCTGCATGCATAAAGCCGAGGCCTGCAGGGCAGAAAACCGGCAGGGATAACGCTAAAAGAATCCATTAGTATGATAACATTCTTTGCAGGTTGATGCAAGCTGTTTTGTTTTGGAAATGCAGATTTTTTAACTTTTTATACGGTTTACCCTAAAAAACGCACTTTCCGCCTGCTTTTCAGCCTGTCGGTGTAAACATGCAGCGTATCAGTATGCAAAGGGCAAGCCCGATTCCCGCAGGAATCAGCACCGCCGCCAGTGTCCACTTTGCGCTGCGCGTCTCCCGCAGGATGGTAAGGCAGGTTGTCGAGCACGGCGCGTGCGCCACGGTGAGCACCAGTGTGCAGAGCGCGGTCTGCACCGTCCAGCCGTTTGCCAGCAGCAGCGCACGGAAGGAGGCAAAGTCCACGCCGGAAGCGATCGTGCCGGATGAAAGGTAGCCCATCACGATGAGCGGCATGACCAGCTCATTCGCCGGAAAGCCGAGGATAAACGCAAGCAGTATCACGCCGTCTATCCCGAACACCCGCGCTGCCGGATCTAAAAATGCCGTGATGTGCGACAGGATAGCGGTATTCCCTATCTGCACATTGGCAAGAATCCAGATGAGCACGCCCGCCGGAGCCGCCACGGCGGCGGCTCTCGCAAGAACGAACAGCGTCCGGTCGCGCACGCTGCGCACGATAACGCGCCCGACCTGCGGCATGCGGTACGGCGGCAGCTCGAGCGCAAACGACACCGCCTCTCCGCGCAAAACCGTTGCCGAGAGAATGCGCGACACGAGCAGCGTCAAGCCAACACTTGCCGCGATGACGCCGGTCAGCAGCAGCGCGCCGCCTGCCGCGCTGCCCGCGAAGAACACCGAGCACAGAAAAATAAGCAGCGGAAACCGTCCGTTGCACGGCGCAAAGCTGTTGGTGAGGATGGCAATCAGCCGCTCCCGCGGCGAGTCGATGATGCGGCACCCACTTACGCCGCAGGCGTTGCACCCGAAGCCCATGCACATGGTCAGGCTCTGCTTGCCGCTCGCTCTCGCGCACTGGAAGGCGTGGTCAAGCTGAAACGCCACGCGCGGCAGGTAGCCCGCGTCCTCAAGCAGCGTGAACAGCGGGAAAAAGATCGCCATCGGCGGCAGCATGACCGAGACCACGGTTGCCAGCACGCGCCACAGCCCGTCGGTCAGCATCGAGACAAAAAACGGCGGCAGTCCCAGCTTCGCAAGCGCACCCGCAAACGGCGTGCCGAGTGCCAGAAGATGCGTGCTCAGCCACTCGCTCGGCACGTTTGCGCCGAATAGAGTGATGTAAAACACGCCTGCGAGCAGTAAAAGCATGAGCGGCACGCCGAACCTCCGGCTGAGGATCACATCGTCCGCTCGGTCATCCCGCGCGCAGGCGCATTCCGGCTGTCTGACGCACGTCAGCGCGATCTCCTCCGCGCGGAGTGCCGCTGCTGCGGTTGCAATATCGTCCCTCTGTTCCTCCGTCAAATCCTCGTCCATCGCCGGATAGCGGATGGCGGTCGGGTGCGCTTCATTTTCGCCTGCCGCCGCTCGGCGTATCGCGGCTTCGAGCTCGTGCAGACCCTTTCCCTGCCGTGCGGCGCACGGTATCACCGGTATGCCAAGCTCCCGCTCAAGCGCGTCAACATCAATCTCAATGCCCTTTTTCGCGGCTTCATCCATGAGATTCAGGCACAGAATGGCGTTTTTCTGTACCTCCAGTACCTGCAAAGCGAGGATGAGGCTGCGCTCCAGACAGCCCGCGTCCGCCACGAGCACCACCGCACACGCCTGACCCGAAACCAGAAATTCCCGCGCGGCACGCTCCTCCTCCGAGTGCGCCCGCAGCGAGTAAGTACCCGGCAGGTCGGTCAGCGTCAGACCGCCGCCGCGCAGCCTGCCCTCGGTGCACGCGACTGTTTTTCCGCTCCAGTTGCCGGTGTGCTGACGGCTGCCGGTCAGGGCGTTGAACACGGTCGATTTGCCGACGTTCGGGTTGCCCGCCAGCGCCACGGTGCGCCTCATGGCTGCACCTCGATTTGAGCGGCATCGCATTTACGCAGGGCAACCACCGCGCCGCGTATCCGGTACGCGATCGGGTCGCCCGAGAGCGCACGCCGCACACAAGTTACGCGCGTGCCCGGCACTAACCCTAAATCCTGCACGCGCCGCCGCATGCCGCCGCTGAGATACAGCGCCGCGACCCGCGCCTGCTGTCCGTCCCGCAGCGCCGACAGCGAAATATTTGCCGAATCTGCCATCCAATCAGCCCCTTATCCATGATTTCTGCTTACAGACTATGCACTTTTGCGAAATTTGGTGCTACTCTGCCCTGCCTGCACATATAGTAAGGCAGACCCCAAAGGAGGCTCGGCTGCATATGAAAACAAGCGAATCCTATCTGCCTGAGGGCAGCTACATGGTACAGCCTGCGGTTCGGCAGGCATTTTCAACGCTCAGCGCACTGCGGCAGGCGCAGGACGAGGGACGCATTCTGGAAGCCGTCGCACAGCGGTGCACCGCCGCGCACGACCTGCTGTTCGACCTCGGCATCGCGCAGGGCATCCTGCCGCGCGTGTCCTGCGCGCTCGGCGTGGCGGAGGGCGACACGCGCGAGATTGCCATCCTGTCGCGTGTAGGCAAGCCCACCTGCTTCGTCGTCACCGATATCGACGAGAGCACGGACCCGCCCACGGCGTGGCTGTCGCGCACCATCGTTCAGCAGAAGGCGCAGGACCGGCTGCTCGATTCCCTCCGTCCGGGTGACGTGATTCCGGCGCGCGTAACGCATCTGGAGCCGTTCGGCGCGTTCGTGGACGCAGGCTGCGGCGTGCCGTCGCTCATCGGCATCGAAAATCTGTCCGTGTCGCGCATCTGCCACCCGGGCGACCGATTGACCGTCGGGCAATCCATTCTGGCGGCTGTCCGCACCGTGGAGCCGGAAAACCGGCGCATTTCGCTCACCCACCGCGAGCTGCTCGGCACTTGGGCGCAGAACGCGGCGCTGTTCTCCGTCGGTGAGACCGTGCGCGGCGTTGTCCGCTCCATTGAGCCGTACGGCGTGTTCATCGAGCTTACGCCCAACCTGTCCGGTCTCGCGGAGCCGCGCGCGGACCTGCGGCCCGGCATGGCGGTATCCGTGTACATCAAGTCCATCCTGCCGCAGCGGATGAAGGTAAAGCTGACCGTCATCGACGTTCTCGCGCCGTATGACGCACCGACACCGCCACGGTATTTCATCACCGAAGGACATATCGACGAGTGGGTCTATACACCGGCGTGCTGCGATAAAAAAATTGTTAAAACTATATTTGGATAACCCTTACCGTAGGGCGCGACGACTCGGCGCGCCGTTCGTGACGGTGTGCAGACGGTTTATGCGGCGCGCCGAGGTCGTCCTCCAGAGGACCATCTCTTGCCCTGCAGGGCAATTCACCTTGTCGCGCCCTACGAAAAACGTACCAAAGGCAATCAACGCAAATGAAAAAATGGAGAATGGAAAATCTACACATTCATTCTCCATTCTCCATTTTCAATTCTCAATTATTTCGAGCCCTTGACCTTATTCCAGTACGCTTTCGCGGCCTGTTCGGTCTTATTGGGCCCGAACTCGTAGTATTTCGTGCCGCGCAGCTCCTCGGGCAGATACTCCTGCTGCACCCAGTGATTAGGATACATATGCGGATACTGATACGTCAATCCGCGGCCTAATTTCTTTGCGCCGCCGTAATGCGTGTCCTTGAGGTGCGCCGGAATATCGCCGGCCCTGCCCGCCCGAATGTCGGCAATGGCGGCATCAATGCCGTTGATGGCACTGTTGGACTTGGGCGCGGTCGCCATCAAAATGATCGCCTCCGCGAGCGGAATCCGCGCCTCTGGCAATCCCAGCTGGAACGCGCTGTCCACGCACGCCTTAACGATGGCGGCGCACTGCGGGTACGCCAAACCGATATCCTCACTCGCAATGACCAGCATGCGCCGCGCCGCGGAGATCATATCGCCTGCCTCGAGCAGCCGCGCGAGATAATGCAGCGCCGCGTCCGGGTCCGAGCCGCGCACGGACTTCTGCAGCGCCGAGAGGATGTCATAATGGCTGTCACCGTCGCGGTCGTAGCGCATGTTCGAGCGCTGCGCCGCCTGCTGCGCGTCCGCGAGCGTAATGCCGTCCGCCCCCGCACCGGAGACGAGCAGCTCGACCGCGCCGAGCGCCTTTCGCACGTCGCCGCCGACCGCCTGCGCGATGTAATCCGCCACACCGTCCTCGACCGGCTTCGCTTCCTCGCCCATCGCAAGTTTCAACGCACGTTCCACTGCCCGGCGCATATCGGCAGCCTCGACCGGCTTGAACTCGAATACCGTGCAGCGGCTTAAAATCGCGTTGTAGATGTAAAAATACGGGTTTTCCGTCGTGGATGCGATGAGCGTGATCTTACCGGTTTCGATGAACTCCAGCAGGCTCTGCTGCTGCTTTTTGTTGAAATACTGGATCTCATCAAGGTACACGAGCGCACCGTTCGGCGCAAGGAAGGTGTCCAGCTCGTCAATGATCGCCTTGATGTCGGCAATGCCCGCCGTGGTGGCGTTCAGGTGGTACAGCTTGCGGTCGGTCTGCTGCGCGATGATGGACGCGACCGTGGTCTTGCCCACGCCGGACGGCCCGTAAAATATCAGGTTCGGGATGCTGCCGCTTTCAATGACGCGGCGCAAAAGGCCGTTTTCGCCCAGTAAATGCCGCTGACCGACCACATCGTCCAAAGTCTTCGGACGGATTTTGTCTGCTAAAGGTTGGTACATAATTTAACCCTTCATTAGTCGTTTAATGTCTATCAGAGTGGAGAGTGAGGAGTGAAGAGTGAAGATTTACTCACCGAGAACACGGAACCCGCCGTATCTCACGTTCTCTCCACTCTTCAATCTCCACTCTCCACTCTATTATAAGGATTATACCACATCTCACAGTTATCGACAAACCCCTCTTGACTTTATCGCTTTATTATGATAAACTATCCCCATCAAAGAAAACGAACACAGGAGGTCTTCCCATGGACAAGCCTTTTCTCGATAAGCTGCGCAAGATCGACCCGTATGTGCCGGGCGAGCAGCCGAAAACCGCCGATATCATCAAGCTGAACGCCAACGAGAACCCGTACCCGCCCGCGCCGTCCGTGACCGAGGTTCTGCGCACATTTGACGCCGCAAAACTCGCAATTTACCCGGATGCGAACGCGAAAGCACTCAAAACCGCTATCGCAGAGCGATTTGACCTGCAGCCGTCGCAGGTATTCCTCGGCAACGGCTCGGATGATGTGCTTGCGCTGGCGTTCCAGTCGTTCTTCTGCTCGGACAAGCCTATTCTCTATCCGGACATCACCTACTCGTTCTATCCGGTGTGGTGCGATCTGTTCCGCATTCCGTACGAAAACATGCCGCTCGACGAGGATTTCTGCGTCAATGTGCGTGATTACGACAAGCCGAACGGCGGTATCGTCCTGCCGAACCCGAACGCGCCGACCGGACGCGGCGTAACGCTCGAGTTCCTCGAGGACCTGCTGCAGCACAATCAGGACTGCGTTGTCATCATCGACGAGGCGTATGTGGACTTCGGCGCACAGAGCGCGGTTCCGCTGCTGGATAAATACGAAAACCTGCTCATCGTGCAGACGACCAGCAAGTCGCGCTCGCTCGCGGGCATGCGCATCGGCTATGCGCTCGGCTCGGAGACGCTGATTTCCACGCTCGAAGCGGTTAAAAACTCGTACAACTCATACACGATGGACGCCATCGCACTCGCTGTCGGTGAGGCATCCATCCGCGACGAGGACTATTTCCAGCAGACCTGCCGCAAGGTCAGCACCACCCGCGACCGCTCGGCGGAGGCGCTGCGGGCGCTTGGTTTTACCGTGCTGCCGTCGCTGACAAACTTCCTGTTTGTCACCCATCCGAACAAGAAAGCGCCGGATATCTTCGCCGCCCTGCGCGAAAAGGGTATCTTTATCCGCTATTTCAAGCTGCCGCGCATTGATAATTACCTGCGTATCACCGTCGGCACGGATGAGCAGATGGATAAGCTGATTGCAGCATTGAAAGAAATCCTCTAAATAATTGAGAATTGAAAATGGAGAATGGAGAATGAACCTTAGATGGAGCATTCTCCATTTTTTCATTTATATTGTGCAAATTTGTTGGAATTTGGACACGCATTGCGCGTCCTTTGTTTACGGTATGCACCGGCTTTCATACCAACCTGCACTATCCATTCATTTTCCATTTTCCATTCTCAATTTTCCATTCTGCACAACGAAAAATCCCTCTCGTTTCCGAGAGGGATTTTCCTTTACCTGCTTGGCGTATCATAACTTCTTGCCCGTTCGCTGTCCGCGACACCCTTAGTTGTCGGGTCATTGACGGCGTTCCACACGCTCGACAGCACAAGGAACAGGCAATACGGATTGCGCACCGCATTGCAGAGCAGCGCGCCGACGCTCTCCCAGGTGGTGAGGTCAGCGGCGGTCAGACCGGCATACGCCAGCACCGCGGCGAACGCGCTCACAACAATCTGCATCCAGAATACCGGATTCCTAAGCCGCACCTTCCAGTTCACTCGACTTCCTCCTTTTCCAAATCACTGATGCGGTGGTTAGCCACGCGGACACGCTCGTCCAGCAGCGCGACTGCCTGCTCCAGCCTGAAGGTTCGGGTGATGAGGTTATTGTGCTTTTCGACCTTCTTTTCAAGCTGCTCGATGCGGTAATTGACCAGCTTGCCGGAGACGATAATGCCGCCGGCCGTGCCCGCCAGCGTCCCCAGCAGGCTCAGTCCCGCAATGATGATCTCAGCTGACACGTTTTCACCTCCTTGCTTCGCATAAGTGCCTGCACCCATACGCCGTTCGGCGGCGAAAATTGACCACGAATGGTCAACTCGGTCGAAATTTTTTATTTTTCTTTGAGCGCACCCTTTTTGATGTTCGCCTGCAGAATGTTATCCGTCAGCTTATACAGGTACGCCGAGCCTTTCTCCGTGCGGCTCTGGCGGCCGTAGACCTGCTTGGCGGTCACATCGTGGTCGGCCCAGTCGCTGCCGCCGTTGCTGTTGTTGAGCAGGAGCGGCTGCAGATTGTCCATCGCGTGGGCAAAGTGCGCCTCGGCGGTCTCGTCGGCCTCAAATTCGTCAAAAACAGCCATCAGCCCGCGTTTCTGGTCGTCCGGCAGGAGCGAATAAATGCGCTGCTTTGCCGCGTCCTCGCGTGCCTTCTGCGTCTTCAGACCGTCGGCGTCGTAGGCGTAGGTGTCGCCTGCGTCAATCTCCACCACATCGTGCAGCAGGCACATGAGCATGACGCGCGCCACATCCACCGGCTCGTTGGAATATTCCTGCAGCAGATACGCCATGACAGCCATGTGCCATGCGTGCTCGGCGTCGTTCTCGCGGCGGCCGTGGCCGGAGAGATGCGTCTGCCGGAAAATGTTCTTCTCCTTGTCGATCTCGAGAATGAAATTCAGCTGTTTCTGCAGCCGTTCGTCCATAAATCCATCTTCCTTTCGATATGAAAAAACGGGTACAGCCTGCGCCATACCCGCCGAATTATTTATCTTTGAGGAGCGTGTTCAGCTCTTCCATAAAGGTGTTGATGTCCTTAAACTGGCGGTAGACCGAGGCAAACCGCACATACGCGACCTCATCAACCTTACGCAGCTGCTCCATGACAAGCTCACCGATGACCTTGCTGGAGACCTCGCTTTCGAGCGAGCCGAACAGCTTCTGCTCGACGTGATCGACGATCTGTTCCAGCTGCATCAGCGAAACCGGGCGTTTCTCGCACGCCTTCACCAGACCGTTGAGCAGCTTCTGGCGGTCGTACGCCTGCCGGGTGCCATCGCGCTTGATCAGCATAAGCGGCATGCGCTCCACCGTCTCGTAGGTGGTAAAGCGTTTTCCGCAGTGGAGACATTCACGCCGGCGACGGATGCTGGTACCCTCGTCCGTCGGACGGGAGTCCACGACCTTGCTGTCTTCAAAGCTGCAAAATGGGCACTTCATCCTACTTCCCCCTTGTGAACACCGCTTGACGCGCGTGGTTTGTTATCTGTCTGCTGTTATTATACTACGCGGGGTGCTGTTAAGTCAATTTTTTATTGTGATAAAGCGGCACCTTTTCCTGCCCTGCCCTCCGGGCGGCTCCTTTTCTGCACCGACCCAGCGGGGTGCTCGAACTGCCGCAGGCGGGTTCGTATTCCCCGCTCCCCTGCGCCGATAAACAGACGCAAAAAAAGGCACCCGAACGGGTGCCTTTTCGATAGTCGTTAGATCTTGCGGCGGCGGCGGAACTTCTTACGGAAGAAGCCCCACAGACCGGTAGACAGCATAACGGACGACCAGCCGCCGGCCAGGATACCGACGATCAGCGGCAGGGTGAACTGCTTGAGCGACGGAACACCGAGGATGTATACCATGCCGATGGTGAACAGCGTGGTAAGCGTGGTGTTGATGGTGCGGCCCATGGTCTGCCAGATGCTCTTCTCGCCGATGACCTCAAACGGCTCCTTGCGCGCGGTGCGCAGGTTCTCACGAACGCGGTCGAATACGATGATGGACGCGTTGATCGAGTAGCCGAGGATGGTCAGTGCAGCAGCGATAAAGTTGCTGTCGAGCGGAATCTGCAGCAGAACGTAAACGCTCAGCATAACGAGCAGGTCGTGAACCAGGCAGCAGATCGCAGCCAGGCCACTGGTCAGCTCGAAGCGGAAGGTGATGTACACCAGCATCAGCAGGATTGCAAGAATCGAGCAGAGGAATGCCGAACGCTGCAGGTCGCTGCCGACAGAAGCGGATACGTCATTGTTGTTGAGGATATCGGTATCGGCAAGGCTGTACTTCTCCAGCATCTTGTCGATCACGGCAGCACGCTGCTCGGAATCGATCGAGGTGGAGCGGATCAGCACGTCCTCGTTGCCGTCACCGGAGGAGGTTACAGAGGATGCATCCACACCGGTTGCGTCCTTGAACAGATCGCTGACTTCGGTCTGGATATCCTGCGTAACAGCGGTATGCATGTTGAACTCCATCTCGGTACCGCCGGCAAAGTCGATGCTCAGGTTGAACAGGTTCTTGCCGAACGGCAGCAGGATCAGCGCAACAAGGCCGGTTACGATCAGTACGACAGAGATACCGCTGAAGATCTTGAAGTTCTTGAGGATCGGGAAATGCTTCTTCTCTTCCTTGCGCTCGCGCAGGCCGTAAGCCTTCGGATTGCGGATGTGGAAATCCACCATGCGTCTGAGCAGGAAGTGCGTGATGGTCAGCGCGGTGAACATGGACACGATAACACCGATGCCCAGCGTGGTAGCGAAGCCGACGATCGTGCCGGTGCCAAGGAAGAACAGCACGCCGCACGCGATCAGGGTGGTGATGTTGGAGTCCAGAATTGCGGTGAACGCACGCTTGAAGCCGGAGTCAATGGCGCTCTTGACGGTCTTGCCGGCAGCCATTTCCTCCTTGATGCGCTCGAAGATAATGACGTTTGCGTCAACCGCCATACCGATGGACAGGATGATACCTGCAATGCCCGGCAGGGACAGGTTTACGCGGATCAGGCTGAACAGCAGCGCCTCGATAACCATGTAGAAGCACAGAGCGAAGCAGGAAACAACGCCCGGAATGCGGTACATGATGATCATGAACAGCATAACGAGTACCAGACCGATCAGGCCTGCCTTCAGGCTGGAGCTCATCGCGTCAGCGCCGAGCTGCGGGCCGACAGAGCGAAGCTCTACCTGCTTGAGCGAGAACGGGATCTGACCTGCGTTGATGAGGTTTGCCAGCTCGGTCGCGCTGTCGCGGGTGAAGTTGCCGGTGATAACACAGCTGTCGTTGTCGATCTTCTCGGAAACAGACGGATACGAGATGATCTGGTTATCCATCATGATGTACAGAATGTTGGTGCCGTCCGTGCGGGCAGCAACGGAGCCGGTCGCCTCAGCGAACTTCTTCTGGCCCTCGGAGGTGAACTGCACTTCAACGTAGTGCTGATCGGACATGCCGTTCGTCGGGTTGCCGTAGCCGTAGGACGCCTTCTTGATATCCGAGCCGGACAGCCACTCCTTACCATCGGCATCGAGGAAGGTCAGCTGAGCGGTGGTGCCCAGGGTCTGAACCGCTTCCTCCGGGTTGGTGATCTGCGGGATTTCGACCGTTACGCGGTTGTCGCCGCTGAGGGATACGGTAGCCTCGGTAAAGCCCTTGTCGGTCAGACGCTGACGAATGACCTTCTGTACCGAGTTCATGTCGTCGGACAGGTTGTTGGTGTCGTAGCCGTCCGGGATTTCGGCCTCGTATACGATACGGGAGCCGCCGACCAGATCCAGACCCAGACGGATACCGTTGTCGGTATCGAGTACGCTCGGGATGATGGCCTTCAGACCGGAGTCTGTCGTGTCTGCGGAATCGGTCGAAGCCGAGTCAGCAGAGGTGTTAGCAGACGCATCCGTGCTGTCTGCCGTTTTGTCCGCCTTGTCTGCGCTGCTGTCGGTAGACGAGGTATCGCTCGTATCCGTCGCAGACGTGTCGGACGTTGCCGTGTTCCGGAACGGCATGGTCCAGCCGCCCGGAATGTACACTCCTGTTACCGCCGTCACGCCGAAGAAAATGATGATCAGCATGACCGCGATAAAGGAAGTTACACTCTTTTTCACTTGCAAGTGCCTCCTTTAATTTTTTTGTTACACAACTGATTTAGTATACAGCATAATAGCCAAAAAGTCAATCATTCTGCATGAATTGTGCAACATTTATGCGCCATTGACGCATAAGCGGCAGAATATCCCGCGTGAGCGGGATATCTGTCAATTTCAGGGATAAACTTTCCGGTTTACAGGTTAATCTCAACCTTTACATCTTCGCCAGTCAGATAAGGTGCAATGGCAGGACGAACACACTCGTTCAGGAACTCGTCTACCTGAGACGGGCAGCAGCCGATGTAAGCGGACGGGTCGAGGTGCTCGAGGATCTGCTCACGGGTCATGCCGAACATCGGGTCGCCGGCAATGCGGTCAACCATATCGTTCTCGAGGCCCTCCTCCTTGATGCGCTTGCCAGCAGCCATGGAGTGCTCGCGGATGCGCTCGTGCAGGTCCTGACGGTTGCCGCCGCGCTTTACGGCGTCCATCATGATGTTCTCGGTTGCCATGAACGGCAGCTCGTTCATAACGTGCGCCTCGATGACCTTCGGGTAAACGACCAGACCGGAAACGACGTTGATCATGATGTTGAGGATTGCGTCAACGGCAAGGAATGCCTCCGGCACGGAAATGCGCTTGTTCGCAGAGTCGTCGAGCGTGCGCTCGAACCACTGGGTAGCCGAGGTAAACGCCGGGTTCAGGCTGTCGCAGATGACGTAGCGCGCCAGTGCGCAGATACGCTCGGAACGCATCGGGTTGCGCTTGTACGGCATAGCGGACGAGCCGATCTGGTTCTTCTCGAACGGCTCCTCTACTTCCTTCAGGTGCTGCAGCAGACGCAGGTCGGTTGCGAACTTGGAAGCGGATTCTGCGATACCGGCGAGCGTTGCGAGCGTCTGCGCGTCGATCTTGCGGGAGTAGGTCTGGCCGGAGACCGGAACCACGCCTGCAAAGCCGAAATCGTCGGCAATGCGCTTCTCCAGCTCCTTAACCTTGCTCTCGTCTCCGTCAAACAGCTCCATGAAGGACGCCTGCGTGCCGGTCGTGCCCTTGCTGCCGAGCATGCGCAGGTTTTCGATGCGGTATTCTACCTCATTCAAATCCATCAGCAGCTCGTTCATCCACAGGGTAGCGCGCTTGCCGACCGTGGTCAACTGTGCGGGCTGGAAGTGGGTGAAGCCGAGAGTCGGCTGGGACTTGTGCGCATCCGCGAACTGCGCCAGCTTGTCCAGTACGGTCGCCAGCTTTTTGCGAACCAGCAGCAGACCCTCGCGGATCTGGATGATGTCGGTATTGTCGCCGACATACGCACTGGTAGCGCCGAGGTGGATAATGCCGGCCGCCTTGGGAGCCGCCTTGCCGAAGGTGTAAACGTGCGCCATAACGTCATGGCGTACCTCCTTCTCGCGCTGACGGGCCATATCGTAGTCGATGTCGGTCAGGTGCGCGGCCATCTCGTCCACCTGCTCCTGCGTGATCGGCAGACCGAGCGCCCGCTCCGCCTTAGCCAGCGACAGCCACAGCCGACGCCAGGTGGAGAACTTCATATCCGAGGAGAAGGTGTAGAGCATCTCCTTGGAAGCGTAGCGCGAAGAAAGCGGGCTTTCGTACACGTTGTTCATGTTATTCGTCCTTTCCGGTGTGTATTTTATCCAAATTATAACGAAATAACGGACTTGGATGGTATCTAATCTTCCATAACAGTCCGATTTTAGTTTAACACTTTGCACCGGTCATTTCAAGCAAAACCGACCGGTTTTGCGCTATCTTGTAGCAATAAACAAAGTTTGCAGCGGTTTCGCCGTTAGATTTTGCGTCCTCCCCTTTTCCTGCACCGGAAAGCCGGGGCACACGAACTGCCGCAGGCGGGTTCGCCCTGACGGGGCGGCTCTTTTTCCTGCACCGGAAAGCCGGGGCACACGAACTGCGTTAGCGTGTTCGCCCCTAACGGGCGGCTCTTTTTCCTGCACCGGAAAGCCGGGGTGCGCGAACTGCGTTAGCGTGTTCGCCCCTAACGGGCGGGAAGTTTTCCGCTGAACCTCAGCGGGGGGGATTCGCCGTCTGCGGACGGCGGGAGCGTGCCGCGCCCGCCGCGGAGACGACGCCGTACCCACGGCGGTGGGCAAAAAGGAAGGACAACCTGCGGTTTTCC
>OLRU01001223.1_pt1 | contig 23315 bp, 23 predicted proteins | sample 1672961 | NCBI WGS metagenome assembly OLRU01 (sample SAMEA3136741, study PRJEB25190) | human gut metagenome | biome: human gut; feature: human-associated habitat; material: faeces | place: Austria | collected 2013
GGAACGACAACGTCGCCGCCGCGTCCGCGACGAACGTGAAGAACGTGTCGTTCGATTACACCAATCTGCCTACCTACAACACCATCACTAAGTGATGTTTCTGGCCGGCGGACGAACGATTCGCCGGCCATATAGGGAGCTCAAGTACAGTGGGGTTCGAATCCTTCATGGATTCGAACCCCACTGTACTTTTGTGGCTTGTTTTGCCGGTTTGCCACTACAGCATCAACTCTGCACGTAGCTACCCTTCGGAGACTTCCAACCGCAGTTCATCATCTCGCTATTGAACACCATTGCGCCTTCACCATGAGCCGGAACGACGATCATACCGCCATCGCCATGATGACGGGCGACACCATCCAGCGCCGCCTTCGCAGCCTCGACCGGCTCCTCCTTGGCGTACAGAACACGATCGGAAACCTGATGCGCAGCGACTTCCTTGACGAACGCCTCACCGATGCCGGTGCAGGAGATCGCGACGGAATCGTTGTTGGCATAGGTACCACAGCCCGGCAGAGGCGAATCGCCGACGCGTCCCGGCATCTGGTTGGTGATGCCACCGGTGGAGGTGCCGGCAGCGATGTTGCCGGACGAGTCACGGGCGACAGCGCCGATGGTGCCATGCTTCTCCCACTCATCGCCGTTGGATTGCGCCTCGCGCAAGGATTCCTGACGTGCCGGAGTGATGAAATAATCACTGTCGCACAGTTCGATTCCCCACTCCTTGAGCAAATCATTACCGGGCTTGGCAAACATGACATGCTTGGTCTTTTCCTTGATGGCACGCGCTACGTTGATCGGATTCTTAGACGTGGTCAGACCGCACGCGGAACCAACCTCGCCATCGACACCAGTCATCAGGCAGGAATCCATGGATACGATGCCTTCGCTCGTCAATGCAGCGCCACGACCAGCGTTGAACTCCGGAGCATCCTCCATGACACGGATAGCCGCGCACACGGCATCCTCCGCCGGCGCCCCCTGCTCCAGCAGCGCATAGCCAGCTTCAAGAGCCCTGTTCAAATCCTGCTCCACCTGGGCACGACGCTCCGGCGTATCCTTTTTGCCACGATTGCCGGCACCCGCGTGAATCACCAGCAGAATCCCGTCCGGATCAGCTTGGGCGATGTGGACCGTCGACTGAGGCAGTGCAGCTTCGTTCATTGATATCTTCTCCACTCCATTTTTGTTGATTATTCGCAGATATCTTACGTCGTCCTTCGATAAGAAATGACCGAACACGCAAAAATACGTCAATTAGACCGCGTAAAGTCGATTGAAACCCGCAAAAGGGACGAACGGCGAAAGGACGGGACGCATATGGCTCACAGGACGGCAATGATCGACGTCGGCGGCGGTTTCCGTGCGATTTACGGTGCGGGCGTGATGGACCGCATGCTTGAGGACGGCATCAGCGTCGACCACTGCTATGGTGTTTCCGCCGGCAGCGCCAACATGGTTTCGTTCATCGCGAAGCAGCATGGGCGCAACCACACGTTCTACACGCAGTACGCGTTCCGCAAGGAATACGCGAGCTTCGACAGCTATGTCAAGAACCATAATTTCGCCAACCTCGATTACGTGTATAGCACGCTCAGCAATCATGATGGCGAAAATCCGGTTGACTACGCGGCTTTCGAAGCCAACCCGACCGGTTTCACCGTGGTTGCGTGCAACGCCGAAGACGGCTCCACGAAGTATTTCGGCAAATCCGACGTGGGCTACGACAATTTCGACATCCTGAAGGCGTCATCAGCGGTGCCGGTAGCTTGCGAACCGTATGCGATCGATGGCATTCCCTATTACGATGGCGGCATCGCCGATCCGATTCCGGTGCAGAAGGCCATCGATGACGGCCACGACCGCATCGTGGTGATACTCACCCGCCCGAAAGACACCGTACGCGAACAGAAGAGGGACATCGGCCCGGCCAGGATTTTGAAGCGCAGCCACCCCGAAGCCGCGGAAAAACTGCTCAACCGTTATCAGACGTACAACGACGAAGTGGCGCTGGCCAAGGAATACGAGCAGGACGGCCGCGTGCTCATCCTCGCGCCGGAAAGCCTGTACGGCCTGAACACGTTGAGCAAGTCGTTCGAAGGTTTGGAACGCATGTACCGCGCGGGCTATGCGGCGGCCGAGGCCATCCCCGCATTCCTAAAAAGCTGAGCACTACCCTCATATGAACACTCCAGCCGATAGCAACACGCGTGAAAACGCCAACACGAACACCGACATCAGCATCACCACGAATGCCACGGGATTCAGCACGAAAACACTGAACCCGCAGATTCTGGTGACCTTGTGGAACGTGGAGCGTTTGGGCTCGTTCTCCGCGGTCGCGCGTGAAACCGGATGGTCGCAACCGGCCATCAGCCAGCAGATCCGCAAGATCGAACGTGAACTTGACGCAAAGCTCGTGCAGCGCACGTCGCATGGCGTGGAATTGACTCCGATCGGCCGTATTCTGGCACGTCACGGGCAGCTTATCGACAATCGCGTCACCCAAGCCGTCAAAGATGTGGAAGAGTACCAGCGCAACGGATCGACGCATATTCGTTTGGTCGCTCCCCCATCGGTATGTTCGTCGTTCGTGGCACGCGTGCTCGTGCATATCAGCAAAACGTCCGACATTCGCGTGAGCCTCATGCAGATGGAGCCGCCTGAGGCCATGGAGGCGTTGGAACAGGGACTTGCCGATTGCGCGATCATCTTCCAATACAATTCACTCCCCGCTTTGGCCGGACCGGACGATTTGGAAGTCGCTCCTTTCGGCGTCGATCCGCTGATGCTGCTGATCGGCGCGAACAATGCGATCGCGCGCCAGTACGAAAGCTCGCACCTGCCGGTCCAATTGGTTTCGGCACGCAGCGAACAGTGGATCGCCGGCTGCGAAACCTGCCAGGCGAATCTGGTGTCGTTGGCGCGTGCCGCCGGCTTCACACCGGAAATCACACATTCGACCGACGATTTTTGGGCCACGCAGAATCTGGTGGAAGTCGGCATGGGCGTCTCGATCATATCTCGCTTAGCCACAACCGCTGGAATCCAACCCGATTTGGCCGCACTGCCAATCGCCGACAACAACGCATTCCGCACAGTCTGTTTCGTCACAAGAAAAGTGGACGACCGACCGGCAGTGGCCCGCGTCAAAGACGAAATCGAAAGGGCGTCACACCAGTATTTGGAAAACATCTGATTCATCGTTTGATATCCGTGCTTATTCGCAATCGCGGAATACTGCAGCAAACAATTGTTTCCAGTATTTTGCTATATCGTCATAATCAGATTAATAATTGAATAGCAAAAGCATCTGATATAAGAAAACTTCATAACAGTCTTTGCTTTCAGTACAAGAACACACTGTTCGTGCAAGCATCGGTACGTCATGCTGGAACCATGGAAGAAATCATGGAAATGAAGCATCGTACCGGTTCCGGCTTTGACGCCGACGCCATCGACCACACCACCGCAGCCGATCTTGCCGCAGTCGGCTCCGACAAGTGGACACGCTACCCCGGCTGCATTGGCGCGTTCATCGCCGAAATGGACTACGGCCTGGCTCCCTGCATCCAAGAAGCCATCGACAACGCCTGCGACCATTGCAAACTCGGCTACATTCCCGAACCTTGGAAGCAGCGCGTGGCAGCAGCATGCGCAGGATGGCAACGCTCGCATTACGGGTGGGATGTCGATCCGAGCATTATTCGCGTGGTTCCCGACGTACTCGAAGCTTATGAGATTTTCTTGCGTGAACTGGTCGGTGCGGGCAACAGCGTGATCGTGCCGACGCCTGCCTACATGCCGTTTTTGAGCGTTCCGAAACTGTACGACGTTGACGTGATCGAAATCGAAATGCTGCAAAGCGGCGACGCCGAAACCGGAGAGGCGCAATGGGTGTTCGACTTCGACGCCATCGAACGCGCGTTTGCGGCCGGATGCCATGCGTTCGTGCTCTGCAACCCGCACAACCCGATCGGCAAAGTGCTCACCTTGGAGGAGGAGCTGCGTCTGAGCGATCTTGCGGCACAGTATGACGTGCGTATTTTCAATGATGAGATTCATGCGCCGTTCGTGTTTGAGGGCAAGCACATTCCGTTCCCCACCATCAGCGAGCAGGCCGCATTACAGTCGATGACCGCTACCAGCGCGTCGAAATCGTTCAATATTCCGGGCACGAAGTGCGCGCAGGTGCTGCTTACCAATCCTGCGGATCGTGACATGTGGGCGGTCAAGGCGGAGTGGAGCGAACATCAGACCGCCACCATCGGCGCAATCGCCACCACCACCGCATATAACGAAGGCGACCTGTGGTTCCAGGATGCGTTTGCCTATGTGTGCAGGAATTTGGCGTTGTTCGACGAGCAGATGCGTGAAAGGTTCGCCGGCGTCGGCTATATCAAACCGCAGGGCACATATATCGCATGGCTTGATTTCTCGCCGCTTGGCATCGACGATCCGGCCGCATACTTCCTTGAGAAGGCGCAAGTGGCGTTGACCGACGGGCGTTCATGCGGCGAGACCGGTGCCGGATGCGTGCGCGTGAACATAGCAATGCCGTATCCGCTGCTGGTCGAATGCCTGGACCGCATGTATGGCGCGTTGCATGCGGATGGATTGCTGTAAACTTCGCCACATATTCAGTGTTTTCCTCAACCAACGGCAGCATAACGGTGAACGTCGTGCCCTTCCCCACTTCGCTGTCCACCGTTATGGTGCCGTTGGAAATCTGCATACTATCGACATGCGATGGGAGGATGACATGCGTTTGAACGTGAGTACCAGCATTGATGTGACAGCCCGCGAAAAGGCCGGCGATAATCTGCTGTTCTTGGGATTTCACGGATTCAGCAATGATGAAAATGAGATGATCCGCATTATTGATGCGATTTATGATGTTCCGAAGCGAGACGCATCTTCAACGGACAACTCCATTGCTCCTGCCCAGCATCCGAACTATCTGTCGTTCCAAGGCACGTACGAACGTCCTTACATCGGAAGCTACTACTGGTATCCAGATGGATGTTCCGTAGAAGAGCGTCGACGTGAGTGCAGTGCCGTAGGCGACGCCGTCGTACGATTGCTGGATTCGCCCGCATACGCGCATTTCCGCAAGGTACTGATCGGGTTTTCGCAAGGCGGATACCTATCGTATCGCATGGTTGCGGAACATCCCGATGTGTTCGATATGGCGATTTTGATGAGTCCGTCATTCAAAGGTGAAACCGCTGAGCCCTTGCCCGCGACCGGACGCACGCGATTCGCACTCTGTTACGGCAGCGAAGACCGCACAATTCCACTATCCGACCAACAGTGTGCGCACAACAAACTTGCGCAAACCGGCAATCTCACGTATTTCGAATATCCGGGAATGGTCCACGGCATCTGCGATCAGGAAATTCGTGACCTACGCGCCTGGCTGGGATTGTGATATGCGCTGCGTGAGGAGTTCTGCGCATCTGAGACTCCGCACGCGTGCCCATAAACTCGCTTTCACCCCTCGGATTGTCATTGAAACCAACTCGGAACTCTTGATACACCCTAATCGTCGAAATTTATGGACATACACCCAGTTCATCTGAACTGAACCGCGATATCTGGCTTATATATGGCAGATTTGGCATCTTGACCTGAAGTTTCTCGCTTATATATGGCACATGCCCTTCGAGAAAAGCCACTTAGGGGGCATGTTTTTGACACTTTTCGCACGAACACCTGCCATATATAAGCGAGGTACACTATCCAATAGACATAATCGCCAGTCAAGAGCTGGGGAACTGGCTCGATCTTTGACTCCAGGACAGACCCCTCCCGTCGTGCGCCGTCGGCATGCTGACCGCGCACGAATTAATGTCGTAGGTTTTCTTGTCGTCCGGCATTTCATCGACCGCCATCCGCTTATGCTTTCTGCATCCAACCGTGGACTCGTCATCAACGCTCCGAACACCAGGAATCCGGATCACCGAAGCGAGATACAACCGGTAATCGCAAGCGCGCCCCTCATTATGCTCGACAGAAAGCTATATGCAGGTCGAAGTTTTAATTAAAATCATCCCCACGTATGCGGGGAACACTTACAGGCGGCTCCGTTGGTCTGCTTCGGTATCCAGCCATGTTGCCTTGCTTTTCTCGGTTGTGGGGTATGATTTTGCATTGCCGGAAGTCCCCGTGCAGACTTGAGATAACAGCCGATTCGCGCGGGCTTGCTTCCGGTTTTTCATGCCTCGGGGATCATCCCCGCGTATGCGGGGAACACTTCGTGCCGACGATCATGGGCAGCGTATCCTTGGGATCATCCCGCGTATGCGGGGAACACCGCACACTGACCGACGAGAATGGCGAACCATGGGGATCATCCCCGCGTATGCGGGGAACACACCAAATTAGGGACGTTTCCGCGGACATCCACGGGATCATCCCCGCGTATGCGGGGAACACCATGCTGACCCGTCCGGGCCACACCCAACTGGGGGATCATCCCCGCGTATGCGGGGAACACCGGCTGGCTGGGCTCGTGGGACACGTTCCAGGGGGATCATCCCCGCGTATGCGGGGAACACCATACGTTGCCTTTCAGCCCGTCGTGCCACAGTGGATCATCCCCGCGTATGCGGGGAACACTTCAGTGTCGCGTCGCATCTGAGGGTGAATCCGGGATCATCCCCGCGTATGCGGGGAACACATTCTCGGCGACTCCAACGCCGACATCCACAGGGGATCATCCCCGCGTATGCGGGGAACACCCGAAGGCCGTGCCTTTGACGGAGGCGAGCGCGGGATCATCCCCGCGTATGCGGGGAACACCTGAGCGCCACCACGTTGCGCCACGTCAAGGAGGGATCATCCCCGCGTATGCGGGGAACACACGCCGCTCGTCGAATGCCCCGTCACCGACCAGGGATCATCCCCGCGTATGCGGGGAACACGTTCGTCATGTCTCATGATTTCTCCTTGTTGAGGGATCATCCCCGCGTATGCGGGGAACACCTCGCATCGGCGTAGAATCGGCTGCATCCCCCGGGATCATCCCCGCGTATGCGGGGAACACTGGCGTTATCGACCTGACCGGTCAACGATTCGAGGATCATCCCCGCGTATGCGGGGAACACTCCCATGAGCTGGAGCATGTCGTCGCCCTGCAGGGATCATCCCCGCGTATGCGGGGAACACCTGTTCTGTTGTGTGTGTGTTCTTTTGTGGGATCATCCCCGCGTATGCGGGGAACACAGACGATAGAACCGGTGCATGAGCGCGTCCGCGGGATCATCCCCGCGTATGCGGGGAACACATGATGGAATGTATGAGTATCGTTGTCATCTTGGGATCATCCCCGCGTATGCGGGGAACACGCGTGCATGATTTTGGATTGTGTCATAATGCTGGGATCATCCCCGCGTATGCGGGGAACACTCGGCGCTTGATGTGCAGGGTCTCGCCACGGTAGGATCATCCCCGCGTATGCGGGGAACACCAATCGATGCAGAACAGGCCTTTGCCTACCCAGGGATCATCCCCGCGTATGCGGGGAACACGGAGAGCTGGTGCATGTGGTTCCGACCGGCCGGGGATCATCCCCGCGTATGCGGGGAACACGGGACGAAATGTTGGAAACCACGAACTCCCCCGGGATCATCCCCGCGTATGCGGGGAACACATGGTGGCGAACAGCTTGCCCTTGTTGTATTTGGGATCATCCCCGCGTATGCGGGGAACACACATGTTCGGCATTGGCGGTGCCGGTGGCAAGGGGATCATCCCCGCGTATGCGGGGAACACGTGTCCAGCAATTCGCAAGCACTCTCCAACACGGGATCATCCCCGCGTATGCGGGGAACACGCGTTATCCACCGTATTGTCCACAAGCAGTGCCGGATCATCCCCGCGTATGCGGGGAACACCCACGTGCGCCGATTATGAAATTCCATGGCGCGGGATCATCCCCGCGTATGCGGGGAACACCCAAGACAGCGGTATTTTACGACGGTTCAGCCGGGATCATCCCCGCGTATGCGGGGAACACCTCTGGTTATCCCAGTGCGCGGCCTTACGCGCGGGATCATCCCCGCGTATGCGGGGAACACTTAATCAGCTGTACATTTCCGCGCAACGCAAGTGGATCATCCCCGCGTATGCGGGGAACACGCCGTTTTCGAAAAGCGTCAACTCCAAATAACGGGATCATCCCCGCGTATGCGGGGAACACCAATTCCAAACAGATAAAGCCGCCGCAATACAAGGATCATCCCCGCGTATGCGGGGAACACCGCCGTCCAGTTTATCAAACCATTCCTGCTGTGGGATCATCCCCGCGTATGCGGGGAACACTCGGCTAGCTGCATGGTCCGCTGGTTGCCGAGGGGATCATCCCCGCGTATGCGGGGAACACGTTCGTAATTCGATAGTGTCTTGGTGTTCGTCGGGATCATCCCCGCGTATGCGGGGAACACGCCTTGCGACACGCCCGAAAACTCGTTCAGACGGGATCATCCCCGCGTATGCGGGGAACACGAGTTCGTCCAACAGGGCGACGGTCGGCACTGGGGATCATCCCCGCGTATGCGGGGAACACAAGGGCTACAGCGGCAAGACCTCAGCCGACACGGGATCATCCCCGCGTATGCGGGGAACACACTACGATGGCGACATGGTTCATGCCGTTGCCGGGATCATCCCCGCGTATGCGGGGAACACCTCACGAGCTGCGTGATGGTCGTGTCATCGATGGGATCATCCCCGCGTATGCGGGGAACACTCGTGGTCGCGGAACTGCTCGGCCATGAATCGGGGATCATCCCCGCGTATGCGGGGAACACTTGGAATCGTCAACGTCAAGCTTCGCCTTGTTGGGATCATCCCCGCGTATGCGGGGAACACTACTGCACCATGCCCTCGCCCTTGCTTCCGGCGGGATCATCCCCGCGTATGCGGGGAACACCTGCGAGACATGCGAAGGGAGCTCGGACGGTGGGGATCATCCCCGCGTATGCGGGGAACACGCGATGGTGTCGGCGACTGCCTTGGCGGTTAGGGGATCATCCCCGCGTATGCGGGGAACACAATCACGTTGTCGGCCATGCATGAGGCGTACCGGGATCATCCCCGCGTATGCGGGGAACACAAGAGGAGGCAGCAATGCAACGGCAGACATTCGGGATCATCCCCGCGTATGCGGGGAACACACGTCAAGGAATTCCTCGCGCAGACGGATGACGGGATCATCCCCGCGTATGCGGGGAACACGCCACAGGCGGAGCGTCCGGAGCCTACGCGCCGGGATCATCCCCGCGTATGCGGGGAACACGGGGTGGTACGTGAGCCGATATGCCGCAAGACGGGATCATCCCCGCGTATGCGGGGAACACGAACCCCTGCTCCTGCCCAAACTGAGGACACTGGGATCATCCCCGCGTATGCGGGGAACACCGCATCCTGTCGGGTCTGGTCGGCCGCATCCAGGGATCATCCCCGCGTATGCGGGGAACACCATGGCCGAGTTGTGAAGACAAGCCCCACCCAGGGATCATCCCCGCGTATGCGGGGAACACAACTTCACGGGCGGCACCCTGTCCGGATGCTTGGGATCATCCCCGCGTATGCGGGGAACACACCGGTGTAGGAGCGGCCAACGTCACTGCAAAGGGATCATCCCCGCGTATGCGGGGAACACGGAAGATCGCAGCCCGATATGAAAAGCTCACTGGGATCATCCCCGCGTATGCGGGGAACACGTCAAACGTACGCAGCTCGATGGTGTCAACGTGGGATCATCCCCGCGTATGCGGGGAACACCGTATGCTTGCCGTCGTATTCGCCATGTTTGAGGGATCATCCCCGCGTATGCGGGGAACACCCCGGCGTGATGGCGAAATGCGACACGCCGGGAGGATCATCCCCGCGTATGCGGGGAACACGATGTTGGGCGTACGTTCGCTCTCCAGTTTGGGGGATCATCCCCGCGTATGCGGGGAACACGCGAACTGCGACGAGAAGGTGGTAAGATAATAACTGGGATCATCCCCGCGTATGCGGGGAACACCGGTGGCGAAGGGGCCGGCCATGGTCATGCCTCGGGATCATCCCCGCGTATGCGGGGAACACTTGGTCGTGGTGGTGCTCGGCGAGTATTCCGTGGGATCATCCCCGCGTATGCGGGGAACACCTTGGATGCCTTGTCGGTCGCGTCGATGGTGGCGGGATCATCCCCGCGTATGCGGGGAACACAAGTGGAATGAGACTGGCACATTCGCACTGGAGGGATCATCCCCGCGTATGCGGGGAACACAAGATCAAGAACGCTACGGCTTTGGCTAAGGGGGATCATCCCCGCGTATGCGGGGAACACTATGATCCGGCTCGGCCTCGTCAGGCTGCGGCGGGATCATCCCCGCGTATGCGGGGAACACCATAGCCTCTTGTGCTGGTGAGTCGATTGAGTCGGATCATCCCCGCGTATGCGGGGAACACCCGTATCGCATTATTCCGATTCCGGAAGACATGGGATCATCCCCGCGTATGCGGGGAACACTTCGACATAGGCGTTGCCGAGCTGGATATCGTGGGATCATCCCCGCGTATGCGGGGAACACAACGTTGGAAAATTCGTGATGCCAAATGATGCGGGATCATCCCCGCGTATGCGGGGAACACCTTATCGGCGCTATGTTGTCGCATCAGGCTCCGGGATCATCCCCGCGTATGCGGGGAACACGACTTTTATTGTCCGCATAGTCCCCGAACTACGGGATCATCCCCGCGTATGCGGGGAACACGCACGCCAGCGTCACGGGAGAGCGTGCAGAACGGGATCATCCCCGCGTATGCGGGGAACACTAGCCTGAGCGGTAACCTTGAGGATTTCGGCGGGGATCATCCCCGCGTATGCGGGGAACACCTCGCTACCACCGGTGTCCAGGGATTGCAGACGGGATCATCCCCGCGTATGCGGGGAACACGCAGGCGAAGCGGTAGGGATTGCCGCCGGTGCAGGATCATCCCCGCGTATGCGGGGAACACGCTCGGCCGTCTCTCGTTCCTCCTGGCAAGCCGGGATCATCCCCGCGTATGCGGGGAACACCTCACCACAGCCTACGAATTCACCATTGCTCGAGGATCATCCCCGCGTATGCGGGGAACACGAACTTATGCCGCACCCTTATCAGATTCCACAGGGATCATCCCCGCGTATGCGGGGAACACTATCTCGTCAAAGCATGAGAAAGGAAGGTGGTAGGATCATCCCCGCGTATGCGGGGAACACGCAAACGTCGCCCGTTGATGAAAGCGTGATGCAGGATCATCCCCGCGTATGCGGGGAACACTGAAAATATCCCTGATTGTCTGTAATTGCTCGGGGATCATCCCCGCGTATGCGGGGAACACTCATCGTACGCGCTTTCGCGCCATGACCACTCGGGATCATCCCCGCGTATGCGGGGAACACTTTCAACATTATGACGTACCGTTGGAGCCTGAGGGATCATCCCCGCGTATGCGGGGAACACATCCTCCCCGACCTCGATATGGTCGAAATCCGGGGATCATCCCCGCGTATGCGGGGAACACCCGACCTGCATGGAAAGCTGTCCGATCACCTCGGGATCATCCCCGCGTATGCGGGGAACACCTCCAATTCGCTGAGCGCACGTAGGTCAGTCGGGGATCATCCCCGCGTATGCGGGGAACACGACCCACCAGTGAACGGATCGGACAGTTTCGTGGGATCATCCCCGCGTATGCGGGGAACACGTATTCCGGGTGTGCTGCGTTCACGTCGAAGCGGGATCATCCCCGCGTATGCGGGGAACACCAGGCGGAAGATTCTCGAATTCGTCTATTCCGGGGATCATCCCCGCGTATGCGGGGAACACGTTGTGCCTAATGGCTATGATCTGGGCAAGCCGGGATCATCCCCGCGTATGCGGGGAACACGGGATACGCCTGAATGCGGCATTGCCGGAACCGGGATCATCCCCGCGTATGCGGGGAACACCATGGTGTGGCGTTCGACCTCAACGTCAATACGGGATCATCCCCGCGTATGCGGGGAACACTTGACGTTGCTGAAGCATGTTTTGCACGGTGAGGGATCATCCCCGCGTATGCGGGGAACACCGGGGTTTCCGCGCCACCGCCATACATGGCGAGGGATCATCCCCGCGTATGCGGGGAACACTCTCCCACGCTGGCACACGCATTCGGTAATCTGGGATCATCCCCGCGTATGCGGGGAACACCCGTTAGGCGCGGTGAACGCGGTTGGCGGCGCGGGATCATCCCCGCGTATGCGGGGAACACCCCAAAGCCGAAATCGCCGCGATCATCCACCAGGGATCATCCCCGCGTATGCGGGGAACACATATACCCCCTATCAGTGCGGAACGGGTGACAGGGATCATCCCCGCGTATGCGGGGAACACTGGTTCATTGTTTACCTCATTTCTTTGGTTTCGGGATCATCCCCGCGTATGCGGGGAACACGATGACGAGACGGCTGACATCGAAGACGAACAGGGATCATCCCCGCGTATGCGGGGAACACGCACGACGTGATGCCCTCACATTGGCTTCCACGGGATCATCCCCGCGTATGCGGGGAACACAGTCTTATCGCCGGTTGGGACAGTGACCAGTCGGGATCATCCCCGCGTATGCGGGGAACACATGACGGGCGCAAGTCCTTTTACGGCAAGGCCGGGATCATCCCCGCGTATGCGGGGAACACCCGTCGCGCCCTCATCGGTTATCGCCTTCACGGGGATCATCCCCGCGTATGCGGGGAACACGGTGTCTCCCCCTGATATTGGGAACCGTTCTCGGGATCATCCCCGCGTATGCGGGGAACACCCGATACGATTGACCATGCTCCACACGCAATCGGGATCATCCCCGCGTATGCGGGGAACACTAACTATCCCATTTCTTCGGTTTGTAATACACGGGATCATCCCCGCGTATGCGGGGAACACACTAAGAGATTATAGCAATTTCGTGGTTTCTAAATTCATGTCATTCGTTTTTCATTTAGTTTGAATACTTCTTCGCCTGCCGATACTTACTGGCATTACTCCATCCACGGTGAAGAGCACTACCAAACGACACTTCCTTTGGACCAGAAGGACGTTTTACAAGCTCCAAGCCTTCACAGTCTGTCGGAGACCACTCAGCTCCATGCACTTTAAAAGCAAGATGCTGCTCATTTCGAGCCGAATAAACCATAATGGCACGACCGTTCTTTGAGAGTTCAACGATTCGCTCCCACAGTTTTTCACGAACACGTGCATCCAAATGCCCCACAAACACGCCTGGCGATATTTCCAATAGCCATCGAGTAAGGTCACCGCGTAAACCCACCGGGCATGCCGTTAATACAATAACTACCATTCCTCATATCCCCACTCATCATCGGCATAGGATTTTCCTGCAGATACTTCTCCCAGCCGTTCATCCCACAGTCCGACATGATCCCCAACGCTCTGAACATCATCGGAGGAAGATTCTCCCAATAACGTGCGAATGTCTTTCACCATTCGTTTCAGCAAACTAAGATCGTATATTGCATCGCGAACGTTATGCCGTACTGCCGATCCAATATCCTCTGGCTGAGTTGCCGCCGTTTCGAACGCAACCGGAATCGACAATTCAGCCTTATAAAGATCGGCTATATCGTAGACGAACGACCGCTCATGACCTACATGTACGAAACCTAGCCCCGGAGAGCAACCTAGCGCCACTATTGCGGCATGCGCCAGACCATACAGACATGTATGGGCAGCAGACAAGGCTTTGTTAATCTCCGAGCCAGCCATGAAATCATCATGATCATACGTTCTTTTGTCCCACTCCACTCCGGTACGAGCGGAACACTCACGGTACACCCGCCGTATACGCGCTCCCTCGCGACCCCGAAGTTGCTGCATGGTCAGGCCACTCACATCTTCGCCTGGGAAACGCATTTGGTACATCTGGCGCGCAACATTCAATCTCTTCCTCGTGTTAGACACGAGAGCCGCCTGTCTTTGCAGCAGTACAGAAGAATGCGTCAATGGTTTGCCGAAGGCATACATACGAACGCCACGCTCCCCTACCCAAATCACAGTCGCGCCGTTCTCCCCTATGACCGTCATCGCCTGATGTGTCACGCGCGTTCCAGGCCCCAGCATCAACACGCTCAGCGTCGCTGCAGGAATGTGGGTAACGCCGGTACTATCCGTTGCGGTAATGGCATTGTCATCACGCCCGATGGTACAATGTTCGAAATACGCAAACGACAGACGGTCTTCCGCACGGACAAGTTCACTAATCTCCGGTGGCGGAGTACCCATGTGAGAGTGCCCGTTTTTCCTCGGCTGACGCTCCGCCGCCTCAATATAATCGTCTGTAAGCTTGTCGCCATCTGTCGTTTGCGCATTCATCATTCGCCCTTAATTGTTCAGATCCGGAGCAATTGTCAACAATCCACATCCGAAACCTTTCGCCCTTCCTATGCCTTGGCAAAGAGTCTTGCAGAACAGTTCCGCATCGGTGACCTCCAAGCATCCTTCAAAAACCACTGTGGCCAAAGTAACGGTTGCATCAGCACGTTTGAAGTTCTCCTTATGGCGTTCCCTCACCACCACGTCAGGTCGATCATTCTGGTCGCACAGAATGGCGAAACCATGGGACGCCGAACGATCGATCAGCCACTGCAACTGCTGATCAACGGTAACGTGGCCTTGCACCTTGCCAACGATTCCGCCGTTCCTGCGCCTCCGCCCCCTATCTTCTTTTGCCTTTCGGACTGGATTCGCGCGAAGTTTGAAATGCCACCGTTGTCCTTTAGCGATACGCTCAAGCAACGGCTCATAATTCTTCGTTTCCCACTCCGCATGCATCGGCCAACCAGCCTGTTCGACGATATGCATGAAGTCAGGTTTCTCCGGACTCACCACATAGAGCCAAACACCGTTATCGGCCACAGACGTGTCCAGCCTCCACAGGATACGTCCTTCATCGTTGTTTCGAACTGCATTGGGAGGGAATGCGCATTCCACTGCCGCATGCAGCTTATATGGCGAACTAATAAGCTGCCGAGCCCCGTAACGCGCCTTGTTCAAGGCTATTCTCGAGATAAACATCGTTCTTTCCTACCTAGATGAAGTTCATCGGATCCGATTCACCGGTAGATTCAAAGGAAGGAGGCCGAGTATCGTCCTTCTCGTCTTCATCCACGGGCTTATCCGGGTTAGGAATGCGGTAATGATGCACCGCACGATTCGCATAGCGTCGCCCCTCCCGGCTGAAACTTAGCGGCAAATCCGATTGCGTCGTTACGTTTTCGACTTCTTCAGCATCGCAGACGATTTCCAAATCCGGATACTTGTAACGTCTCCGATACCATTCCGAAGCGTGCCACACCTCGGAATTCAGAGCCTGGCGAATATCTTCATACTCATCGTGGATGCCCAACGACAACGGATAATTCGGCGGGCACGAACGCCTACCTAGATAAAGCGGCCATTTCGGCGAATGAATCGCATTATCCAACGTTTCCAACACCGAATGATCAGCACCCAGCGCGACCAGAAAACAGGCGTCCGCCAGATAATACCGATAAGTCGGCGACATCTCCTTATCGAACTTCCTGGAATTACGTTTCCTTGTCAGGGATTTTTCGGTCTGAAAATCACGGATTACCCTACCGCGTTGCTCGACACGCACACCAAACGATATACCTAGTAAATCCTCGATGGAATCCTCCCGGGGACGTCCCTGCGCCGAAGCCAGCATGCCGATCACACCGCTTTTGGTTGGCTCGTTACGAGTCTCACGCCGAACGAATCGCGAAGAATCGCCCCATGACTGCAATGGTCCGGCCAATTGCAATAATAGAACGCTCATTTCAACTCCTTCCGAGCATCACGCGGAATACGCGGCGCTCAGCGTTTCTCGCAAGCTCTGCTCAAGCTCCGGCAGCGTAACCTGTTCACTCCATTCATCCAGACTGGGCACAGAACCACCGGACACAACATGCCAAGCCTTCACCGGTTCCTCGCCGTAGTTGATACGAATCTCGTTCAACCTGTCGCCCAGTCGTTCGATGCCTTGTCTGGAGACCGAAATCCCATCCTTCCTCTTGATGGGATTCTCAAAGGCGTCAGCTGCGCTAATCGGCTGTGAATCGCGAAGCACGATCACAATATCCTCAGGAAGTGTGTGGTTGGCGAACGTATTCTGCTTGCCGGAGGGCATAGACTTGACAAAGGCTTCCACGAAGGCGGAAACTCCTTCCACCATTGCATCAGCATCCTGCAGCTGATCCCTCAACGCATCAACGTTCAACGTCGCGTACCGATACAAGGTCGAGGAGTTGAAACCAACAGTATCGATCATGGCAGCACCGGCATTGTCGTCCGATGCACAATCATCAACAGCAGTGAAGTAATCATATTCAGGCGTAATCTGATCGATGGAGAACGCATGGGCAACCTGAGCCGAGGCATCCGTATTCAAATCTGGAGCATCAGCCAGCATGCGGCCAAAGCAAGCGATATCGATAGCCTGCTTACCATGGAACACTGCAGCCACCTCCTTCTTCAACTTCGAGGGATCCTTCCCCTCATCGAATGCGGCAATCGCGATATCAGCCAGCTGTTCAACTTCACGGTTAGCGATGAAAATCAAATACTCTGTAGCAGCTGACCCCTTGTCTGCTCCAGCGCGATCGGATGCCTTAACCTTGACGCCCGTAGCAGTCAGCACTTTCTCTGCCAAATTATTGGCTTCTTCAGCCAAATCCAGCCTTTTCTCAGCAATAGCATTACTGATCAGCGCCACCGCGCTCTTAGTACGCTTCCCCATCTTGCTGCTGTCCAGCTTGCTACCGAACATCTCGCGCATGGCACGCTTCCAAGACTGACTGGACACACGAGCTCTCAGCGCTCCACCAACGTATGCGGTTTTCGGGCTACCGGTATCATCTCGGTTGATATTGCTCGGCGGCACCTGCTGAAGGCAATGGATATCTACGAACATGATTTTTCTCCTAATCGGTTTATTGTGAAGATGTTTTTGAAAATGAATGATGATTACTTGTCGGCCTTTTGACCACTTTGCGCTGACGGGAACTTGGAGTAGTAATCCCTGCCCCATCGTTGGAACACGGACCCACGGCTATCAGAGAACTGCAACAAATACAGATCGCTAGCCAAGGAACCATAATCAACCTGAATATCAGTGTTGCGCATCAGCATGATAAGAGCGCGCATACTGCGAACGATTCCGTTGAAATCGGGTGCATTCTCCGCGACTCTCAATCGTCGCAGAATACCTTTCGCACTGTCCGTATCAGGTTCAATCCTTCTGCACGCACGCCCAAAAGTCATACGTAGGCTTGGATCGCTCTGAAACTTTTGCGCGACTCCCTGTTTTTTCGAACGCTGATGCACTGCATATAACCCCAGCGCAGCTCTGATTGCGTTGCTCTGGCGCTCGAATTCAGGTGAATTATCCGCTGGCTCATCAAGCTCGGTCGGCCAATTCGAAAACAGTTCGTCGCCAATCAGCATCCAAGACGGGGATGCCCCATCCAGGTCCCTGTGCAATCTCGAGAGCCTAGCCCTACCCCTCGCGTTGTTGCCGCTGCCTGAGACATAATCACGCTGCACGTCATAAACCAGACTGGCAGCATATTTCCCAACAGCTTTCACCTTATCGTATCTTGATAACGACGCCATAGTCATTTCCTCCTTTGGTCAAGTGCGGTCAAAACCCTAGTCTGAGATACGACCAAGTTCCTTGTTCAGCGATCCGCGGAACAACAATTGTGCAAGAGGGGCGCTCATTACGCCGAACCTTCCGGATTCGTGTTCTTCGAAAACCGGCACTGGCGACTGACTCAGGTAATCCCGTCCCATCATCAGCAACATCCGATGGACTTCATCCAACCACGCATTGGAGTACGCCACGGGATTTTGAGACTCATCGAAGTTTGCCAATCTGTCACGGAAAAGCATGTCAAGATCCGCATATGCACTTTCACGAATCTGGTCAGCTATCTCTTGGGTTTTCCCACTATGTTCGCCTGCCGCCGACCGCAGATTTCGGACAAACGTAGTCAAAACCGTCACGGCCTTGTCCGTGCGCTTAACCACATCCACCACTGCAGCAATACCTGCATAATCATGTCGGAACATCATCATGCTTAGAGACAGATTGTCATCGATACCGGTTTCAAAAAAACTGCTTTGCGTACCGTAGGTCATGCCCTGAGCATGAATCGTCACCATATTCAGCACATGCTCTTCCGAGCCAAGCACCTCAGTACGAATTTCTTCCAGCCATCTGATGATTCCAGGACGGAAATCGCCATCATCCCCCACACACAGGATAGGTTCCAAGCCGCGCCACAACGCTTTGCTTGCATCATGGGTAACGGGCATATGCGGAGGAGTGGGAAGCCCCAGCTTCTTCTGCTGCGGAATGCTCCTCCTCCATGCAGTCATCTTTTCAAAACCATCGGTGTTGTATAGGGTTACGGCATCCCCATAACAGTTCACGACACCGATAACCCTTGTGCGCTCTTCATTCGGTACCAATCGAATACGACGCGACTGCCAAGTCATTGCCTGAACAGGACCGGCAAAGCTGCTTTGATCATCCATGTCCGCAGAAGGAACCTCGTCCTTCTCCCATACCGGAATATCGTTCACATTGCCAAACAAACGATAATATTCCAAGTCATAGCGGTCGTCATACAGGACCCAATTGAGCATCAACGTCTCGAAGAGGTTCGCCCCCTCCGCATACACACCGCCGATACCGCCAAGCCAACCGGTACCCAGGAAGCCCTTGAGAGGGTATATCTTCCCCTTATTAATATGGGTGTTTCCCTTCACCGGAGTCTTAATGCCCGCCGTGTCAAACGACTGCAAAAACACCAGCCACCGTGCAGCCTCCGGCAGAGAAAGCGTGTCCGTAGTCCCCAAACCACGCATCGCAAACAGATATTTTTCGGGCTTAGGCATGTCCGCAATCATTTCGGAAACGGGATCATATTCTTTCTGCCCAACATATTCCAGTTCAGGAACCTGGAAGAAAGGCCTGTCCCCGAACAGGAAGAATCTATCTTTCCATTCGTTGAAATAGCCATCCAAGATATCCATATCGAAGTGCCCCGCGAGGAACACATCCGCCCACATATCCCGCATCTGTTCCTCGCTGGGATCTTCAACGCAATATGCGCGATACAGGATGCCAAGTGCTAACCGAAGCATAGTCATCGCCTGCTGAGGAATATCGCCTCGTATTCCCTTAATCTTCTGAGCATCCTCAAAAAGCTGCCGGAGCGACACTTCATCAGGATGCCCATCTACATAGGAAACCGGAATCCACCTATCATCGAGCAATGAGAAGTTTCCGTCCATTCCCCGTCTCCTTTACATATCAGCCTTGATCGAAGGTTCTTTTTAGAGCATATACTCAGAATCTACAAATGTCAACATAAAAGATTTTGTTTTTGTGTTTTCCAAAGATGCAACGAGAAAGCACAAAAATAGGCAATCCCGTTGATCCAACCCCGCAGATGCGGGGAACACTACGAATCCCAAGTCTTTTATGGGATCATCCCCAAATGAGGACATTTCAATTATCCTCTTTCTTCGCATATGTCAATCCACCACCACGCGAATACGAAATCGTATACCCGCACAACTCATCTGAGGACAAGTGCTTTTCCACATCCTCATGAAGGAACAAAGCAAGCTTTCCCGCAAGCCAAGGCGATTCCTGCCAATACACAGCCTCAGTCTCGCAGCCTTTCTCCAGAGCAGCAATCAACGTATCAATTCGCCCGTGCGCACACAACGCCACAGGCAATCTCACGGAGCATTGTGCTGCAACCTTAGCCACATCATCACAAGGAACTGTATCGACAGGAATAACTGCTCCTCGTTCTATGCCGTTACGCTTATCACCGATCCAAGGCAGCAAACACGCCTCACCATCACGCTTGCAGAGCAATATCACTTCCACAGTATCCTGCGTATCTCTTACGGCACGTTGTCCCTTGTCATCATCAGCCTCATCGATCTGAGGAGAAAACCAGTCCACCAGCGAGCGTTTCCGATTCATGACAGCTACCGATTGAATGAGATAGCTGTGAGCATCTGCTCTCTTCTTCTCCTGCTTGTTCACTCGCTCCTCGCAGCCTTTGTCATATTGCATATTCCACGCCGTAGGCACGAGACTCCGAGCGTCATCGCCGTATGCATTCCTTACGGTACGAGCTATGTCCTTCGGCAAACATTGCGTGCAGAAAGCGGAAGAACCAGTCAATTCTAGAACCGCAAGCGATTCCATCAGAGAAGCCACGTCATATACCGCATCCACCCCCTTAGCGAACTCGGGACCATTGTCATTCCAGAATGCAATGCCTCGGATATAGCACGCCGCTCCCCGCAAGAGACTTGGACGGTCGAACTCGTTGTCACCACGCCTGTGACGATGTACCCTTCCAAGACGCTGCATAATTAAATCAACCGGCGCGATATCCGTCACCAGCGCGTCGAAATCAATATCCAACGACTGTTCCAGCACTTGTGTCCCAACTACGATCATGCGCTGAGGACGCCCGCCATTCCCCACAGTGCTATCCGGCCCTAGCAGCTGACGCAGTTCGGCTTCATTGGACATACGGTCAATATCCATGAACCGCGAATGCGTCAGCTTCACATACTCACTACCGAAATAATCACCTAGCAGTTTCGCCGCATGTTGCGCCCTACCGACCGTATCGCAAATCACTCCCACACAACCGCCATTTTCAAGCAGACGATCAAGTAAGCTAATCAGCGCTTCATCGCTGTCATCAACGATCTGGCAACGCACGTTCATTGATCTGCCAGAGGGTTTCACATCCATGTGTTTGATTTCAGTATCAGAAGTATATGTCAACACCGGATACGCAGACGAGACATTGCGGGCAGATGAATTTTCCTTTTCTTGAACCAATTTAGGTGCGTTGACGCATACCTTCTCAGTCTTCGCCGCAAGCTGCCTTCTTTTGAGTTCCCGAATTCCTCCATGCTTTGCTTCCGACGGAAGCTCAAGCTTGCTGTTCTTCCATCCTTTCAAGTATGCCTCCGCCATTTCCTCACGCTGGCTCTCCGGCAATGTTGCAGATAACAAAATGACCGGAGTTCGGGTACTACCAAGCCATTCCAGTGCCATCTTGAGATACTCGCGCATATATGCATCGTAAGCATGGCATTCATCTACGATGACAACCTTGTTTGCCATCGCAAGTTGACGCAGCACCACATGCTTCATTTGCAGAGCGCCCATCAACACTTGATCGACTGTGCACACAAGAAAATTAGCGAGCGCTCCTTTCTTGCGCCCCCATAGCCAATCGGAGATAACGGTTTCAGGAGGAATCTCACCATGTTTCCTTGAGTATGGTTCATCGGTATCATCCTGACTGAGCGAAGAGAAATGTCGACGTGAAGCTGCGATAATGCCTTGGAAATCGTCATTAAGTTTCGCTTTGCCGTGTGCCAACCAAACCGTTTTCTCATCCGTAGAATCACGGGACGGCAAAGCATCCAGCCACCGATGCACTCGTGAGAACATGGCATCCGTGGTAGCCATCGTCGGCAACGCTACGCATATGCCGCCCCTGCCTGTACGCTGCGCTAGGATTTCTGCAGCGGCGAGGGCGGCCTCAGTCTTCCCTTCGCCCATGGGCGCTTCGATTATCAGCAATCCTGGAGTATCCGTATTACGAGCAACACGAACGGCTTGTTCTTGAACAGGACGCGGATGCGCCCCTTCGGGCAGTCTGAATCTAGTCGAGAAAAGATCTTGGCAGGATGACGGTATATCTGCCGGCTCCCACGCATGAGGCAATTGCACACACGCCCATGCGCGTTCTGCTCTTCTTTTCAGCCCTGACCATGACTGAATATCATCGTATTCTCGCTCCGTCATGCCGAATGACTCCTCATCTTCCCACAGAGGATGCACTCGCACTAGGGGGAACATATCAGCATCACTGTCACTGGCAATCCAATCGGCCATAATGACCAAGCCTGTTGCAAGAACAGCGGACTGAGCGCTGAATCTCTTCTTAGAGAGCAATTCCCACTCTTCATCCCCCATGCCAACGGTTCCGGCAATGAATTCTATAAGCTCATTCTGAGTTGTCTTCCATACTTCTGAGTCCAGACCGGATTCCGTTTTCCCCAATCTCGCGCTTTCAAGCTTGCTTTTATCCGGCGGAGTTCCGTGATGGCCTCCCACAACGCAAGCGTATTGCCTCGACTCTCTTCCACCCCATTTATGAACCAGCGAAAAATACCTTTCGAGAATGACCTGCCCGGCAATAGGATGAGTGGGATGACTGGTGTCCCTAAGTCCCGCAATCATAGGAAGCCCTGCTTGCTCCGGCTTCCAGACAAGGCTTTCCGCATCGGGACCGAATGAAATGGGTTTCGCCTGAAACACAGGCGTCGCCTTGCCGATGTCATGCACACCGGCAAGGAAAATCATTAGTTTTCTTGCTAAATCGTCATCATTACCAAGGTCACGGGATATTATTGATTTCGTTCCATAAGGAACCCAAGTGTCCCAAATTCTCGCTGCCATCGCAGCCGAATCCGCCATGTGGACATATAGGGGCAACCATTCAGTATCATCCACTCGATTTGTTTTGCCCCAAAGCGATTTTGCACGGTCAGATAGTTCTATTTCTCCATCACACATAACATCCTCGTTTTCCACAGCACGACTCCGCAAAACAATCGTGCGCGCTTATCATGACATGCAATATACCGCATGCTAGCAGATCAACCCCTACGGATTGCTGTGTATATCCACAAATCACAAAAAGAAACACGCGTATGCATATTGCGGTGAGGAAAACGAGCGAAAAACGGGAACCGCGCGAGCGCGATTCCCGGTGTGCGACTGCTTCTCAAATGTGTGCTTGACTCACATGGATGGTACTGAGGACCATTCGCGTAACGATCTGTTTCCGCATGCGAGTCGTACGCGCAATGCGATCACATATGTAAAGTGCGCGCCGACATAAATTACATGCTTACGGATACAGATCAAGTCTGCAAGGCTTGAAGCCACGGGTTCACTGTAGCTTCATGTTTGAACATTTCATGGTCGATTGTTCAGTTCCGCCAAAAGACAGACAAAAATACCGATAGAAGACCACCAAAAGACCATTTAAAAAGGTCCCGAACCTTCCGGAATAATCTATCGGATTCGGGACCTATTATGCTAGCGACCGTTCAGCTGTCAGCCCACTCAGGCTTTGGCAACCTCAACGT
>OLRU01001231.1_pt1 | contig 23215 bp, 23 predicted proteins | sample 1672961 | NCBI WGS metagenome assembly OLRU01 (sample SAMEA3136741, study PRJEB25190) | human gut metagenome | biome: human gut; feature: human-associated habitat; material: faeces | place: Austria | collected 2013
GGAACCGTATATCATGGGAGAACGGCGGCTGTAATAAAAAGAGTATCAGATATGGGAGGATTACAGAATGGCAAAGTTTGAATATATGGAGAGGGCGTTTTCCTCTGAATTGCGGCCGAGGGCGCGGCTGGTGCTTCAGGTGCTTGTCCTGCATTGCAATAAGGAGGGCGAGTGTTTTCCGTCCATCAAGACCATAGCCGCCAAGTGCGGCTATGGCATATCCACGGTCAAGCGGGCACTAGATGAACTGGTGGAGGCTGGATACATTATCAAGCAGGCACGGTTTGACAAACGCAAGAATGGTGGGCAGACCAGCAATCTCTATACCCTCTGTGTTGAAGAGCCGCAGCGGCCCACTGAATCGGGGCTGTATTTACCGGACGAGAAAACATATGGAACTGAAAGTGGTTGCCTCCCTGTGACTGACTCCATACTTGGTGAGCAGATTACCCTCCCTTCGATCCTCACATACTCCTTTATCAACGGGTTTGAAACAGCATCCGAGCGGCAGAAATGCCGCCCGGATGCTGTGTGGGCTGGGGGGCAGCCCATTTTTATACCCCCTTGAACCGTACAAATGAGTAGGTATTTATAGATGAAAAGAGAAATTGATTATTCCTATTCCACAACATTTTGTGATTTGGTAATTTCGAAAGGAAATAACATTCCACGATCTATCTCAAATGCAGAATCACATAAAAGGCTGATATCCAATGGATTGTGACTTGCTAACAAAATAAGTTTTCCTGCGTCTCGTAGAGATAATAACAACGATCTCATTTCTTTAACACTATCTTTATCTAGTCCATTAAAAGGTTCGTCTAAAATTAGAATATCAGGATTTTCCATAATTGCTTGAGCAATTCCAAGCTTTTGACGCATTCCAAGAGAAAACTTTCCAACTTTTTTATTTGAATTAGGATCTAATCCTACGGCAGAAATTGATTGCCTAATTTCATCTGGACCAATTATGCCGCGAATGTCAGCTAAATTTTTCAGATTTTGATATGCATTGAGGTGAGCAAGGAATGTTGGTGCTTCAATAATAATTCCAGTGTTTTCAGGGAAGTCTATGTCTTTTCCAAGTTTTCGTCCATTTATAAGGACGTAACCTTTGGAAGGCATAAGAAAACCACATATTATCTTCATAAGTACAGTTTTCCCTGATCCATTTCGCCCTATTAACCCGTAAATTTTTCCTGATTCTAAAGCAAGATTAATATCATTTAGCACTGTGATACCATTAAATTCACGACTAATTCCAAAAGTTTGAATAGTAGAAGCTTTCATAGTTGGCCCCCCTTTTAATAGCTTGTAGTGAAAATGTTTTTCAACTGAAAATCGAATTTTTTTGTCCACTTTAAACCTAAAATAATGGAAAGGGCAAGTATAATGGAATAAAAAAGCAATGAATATTAACAGGTTGGAATGGAAATAGAGGAAGAAGTTGCCGTTTCAAGTATTATCCACATTCGCAAAAAGAAAAAATTAAAGTAGAATAATATAATATTTAGGACTGTAAACTCATATGGGAAGAACCCAATTCCATTACGTAAAATTTCTAGGACATAAAAAATCCCAATTACAAATAAGCTTAAGCTAGAATTAGAATATAGAGAAATAGTAAGATATACTATACCCAACGTGGTCATCCAAAGAAGAGAATTTAGCATGGTAATAACCCAAGCATAAAGTGGAGAAATATCTTTCAAAAAAAGTAAAAAGGTGTCGGCTATGCTTGTATCCGCAAAGGCCAGACTATAATTTGTATCAACCTGTAAACTAAAATAATTTTGGATAAGAGGGCTCCAATTGGTAGATAATCTTAAATAAGGAATGAACGGTAGTGTCGTAATAAGCAAAAGAAAAATGTTATAGATTACAGATAAAAAAAGAATGTATGCAATTTGCCCTAAAAACCAACGGCTTCTTTTAGAACGGATTAAGTAATTTCCTATTCCTGCTTCCAGAAATGGAGCATCAGAAATGAGAAGTATAAATCCAATCATAATAAATTGTAAGGGATAGTAGCCATTTACAATGAGAATGTATGGCTCCAAAACGGTTAGATTTGTTTTATGTATTGATAAATATTGTATTGGACCATCCAAGGTTCGTGGACAAAATACAAGTTGCAAAATATAGCAACTTAATATAATAAGGATTAAATAAAGTTTAGGTGATCCTAATATACGTTGTATGTTGTATCGTGTGAAACAAAAAACTTCATGCCTAATATTTGCGTTAGCCATTACGAAGTTTCCTCCTTATGCAGTACCGATATATCAGTTGACATATTGCTAAAAAGCAAAAGGCATATAAAAAGGTTCCGAGCATTCCTAACTCATATATGTTAGTGCCGCTTAAACGGTAATGACTTGGTTTAATCCAGAAATATCCTGTTAGATCTCCAAAAACATCAAGGAAACGTATTACTACAAATGGTGCCAAAAATATGATATAACGATTTTTAGTAAATGTGGATGCAATTAAACTGATCCAAGGAGAAAGCGTAGCAATGACTGAAAAGACAAGAATATGACACATATAATGTAACCAATAGTGATTATTTTCAACTAAGTGTTTTAAAAGTAAAAGATTTGTCCCTTCATAACTAAATCTTCCATCTCCAATCGGGTGGCCTGTAAGTATCATTGTGAGCGTATATATAAATGTGGAAGAAAGTACAATTAGAATGGAAGACAAAAGAGAAGATATAAGCTTTCCATTTATAAAAGATTTTAAATTAGAACGTATCAGTTGGTAATAATGAGTACAAATAGTTTCTTCAGAGGCAAACCACGCAGTCGGCATGGTAGTTAAAAATGGCAGTGAAGTCAATCCAATACGCCCCATTCCTGTTTCTAACATACTAGATATTTCGTTCTCAGGATAAAAATCACGAATACCTAATAAAATAACAAAATAAAGAGCTATGACGCTAAGTAGGAAAAATGGGCTTGCAATTAGCTTTCTACACTCTACTTTATACATAAAAACCCCCGTAGCTTATGATATGTGGAATTACTCCCCCCGGCTTGGAAGCCTGGGGGGAGTAATAGATTATTGGAGAGAGGAAGCGGCGATCTGGCAAATAGAGACGCACCGTAAGTCCTAACTTCACACTTTGAGCGAAGCAAATGATATGAGCGGAATAAATTTAGTGTGTCTTGAGGTGTTTTCTAGCGAAAGGCCCTTTATAGAGACTATTCAAGTCTTCGATTTAGACGGTGGTTATGATTAAGGAATCCAAGTCCCTTTTATTTGGATGTCCTTATTGGACCCCGCCTCTGGGGAACACTCAGCCCGAAGGTAATACACTTCACCGGTATCTCCAAAGCCACTCAGATAATCCAGATTGCGATATGTTACCTCACCACTAATGCGTTGCTCAATGGTTGCCCGACGGCCGGTATAATAATCAACACCATAGGAAACAACATCTGAATCGGTCTCATTCCTAAACTTTGTTACTTCTACAGAGGCATCTCCTCTGGCGCCTTTGATACAAGGATTACTGACATCATACGTGTTTCCTGTGAAAAAGAAGTCCACATAGGTAAAATCTTCATAAATACCTTCCGCTGCGGAGGCAGTAGGAATCAGTATTGCTCCAAGAGCTAAACAGCAGACTAATAGCTTTGAGATATGTTTCTTCATTGGTTACCTCGCCTTTCTTATAACATATTTTTCCTGTACTCTTTTGCTTGGTTTACTCAGTTTTATTTTTCCTGCTATTTTGGGAGAGCTTAATGCTTGCACAGATAGCAAGTAAGGCAAAATAAAGTGCTGGAGTTACCAAAAGCCATGTGTACGTTCCCAATTTGGCTAATAATCGTTCATCTGGAACAGCTTCATATTGGATACCAAATGAAAAGCCTGCTCCAGCAATCGAAAAGTGCAGGATCATCAAGAGAGTCGAATTTACAATTGCTGCGAGCATTGGAAAGGCCGATTCAGATTCAATTAGAGAGCGGCGCCTCTTTAGGAGGAAGGAAACATTACAGACCATGATAAAAAATGTAAAGGCCAACAAATAATCATGGAATTGTAACGGGAAATTTTTTTGTGTAGTTACAGGAAAGAGTGGTGATCCTCTTTTCGCAAAAAAATTATCCAACTGGCTTGCTATTTCTGCGTCACTTGCATCAGGGTCAAACTCATAGTATGAGCGGAACTCACCATCCATCGTTTCAACTAACAATGGTACAGTAGTTACCTGATACTTCTCCAAGATCAAATCATATCTCGGATTATCCTTCCAGTATTCTGTATCAAAATAGTACACGACCCAGCCGCTTTCATCCAGATATTTTTCCAAGTAAGAAGCGAATTCTACACAACTAACACATGTTGGACGGCCAAAGTAGATGTAATATCGCCCGTGTAAATTGTTGAAGAAATACTGGCTGGAAATACCTATAATACGTCCACTGGTTTGCGCACTTGACGTACTCTCATTGTCTGTTCCAGTTGTTGCGTATCCTGTAATGGTAACTGCAAACAAAGAAAGAATCAGACATGTAATGGCCAAAAAACGCTTTATATTTTGCTTCATATTTTACGGATCAGTCGTGCGGGTTGCACTTATTGATCGCAAATTGGAAGAGACCCGTATTGGGGCGGATAGGTTCAAGATCCCAATCCCCGACTGCTTCACACAGTCCGGCCCGATGGGCAATCTCACCATAGAAATGGCAAAGGAACTGCTGGCTCAGGCTTCCCTCATTTGTCCAGTATCTGCTGCTGTCACAGGCATCCTTGACCAACGCCCATGCCGCAAGTGCCTCTTCCTTATCATTTGTATTTTTCATTACAGATGTAGGAACCAGTTTGAGAGAGATCAGGTCGTCATAATAGTCATCATCATCTCTGGTCCACCAATAGTAATTGCTAAAATAGTAGCTCAGGGCCGGGGCTCGGGCAACGATTGCCTCGATTTTTGCATAGAATTCCTGAATCTCAGCTTCGGTGACTGTGACTGGCACGTATGCATAGGTGCTGGCCATTCCATTTGCTTTATCGGCAGCCAGGATATTGATTACGTCATCACGAGTAAAGGCTTCATTAAACATTTCCATCGTAAGTACATGGGCATCCTCATTTGTGAGCTGAGGCTGCTCCAAGATTGCTGCACTCTCAACTTCTGGGATGCTAGTGGCGGATACAGGAAGGAGGGCCAGACTAAAAACAGTTGCCGTAGAAAGCAATACAGAAATCAGTTTCTTCATAATTGGGGTTCTTCCTTTCTATTTGATTGTTTTGTTTGCTTTAGAAATTTTCCAAATAATTATTAGATCTGCATTGGAATCACCCTCCCATAACGCCGTAGAATCAGATTAGGTGAATGATTATTGCGACGTTACTTTGAAATGGACATTTACCCTTTGCCCTTTCACTCTATAAAACGCTTCTAATAGAGAGATGCAACGGGATTTTTTTGTGTTTCTCAAAAATTTAAGAATATCTTTTAATATCTGGAAATGTTTAATGCGTCGTTGATTTCATTAGCTTTAGAATAGATTGCGTTATTACCATAACGTCCGAGATGGATGCCCAATGTAAGTCTGGTATTGGTCGAGCCTATGTAGGAGTACACAATTCCACCGCTGTCTCCGCCTTCGGAATCATAAGTGGCTTCGGTTAAGTTAGTTAAAAATACTCCTGTATCTGTGTCAGCAGATACATCAGTGGCTACAACTCGGCCAGAAGTATGCCCACTTGTAAATCCAATTTTATTAATTGTAGTGCCGACACCAGGTTCACTGATAGTGGTGGATAATGTATTACCTGTACCATATAAGGTGTTTGTTGCGTCATGCGAATTGATCATTTTACAAAAAACAGCATCGCAACTGCCGCCAAGATTTCGAATTGTAGCTTTTGCAAAACGATCTCCATTCCAAATTAGTTCTTCTCCCATCTTAACGGCATGAGCAGCTGTAACAATGCCAATAGTTGAGCCAAATTTTGCACGATATCCTAGAGTGAGAGCCCCTTGATCTGATGCATTTCTTGCGGGTTGTCCAGGAGACCATGATGACTGGGTTTCAATTGCTCCAAAGCCCTGTGCAAATACGATTGCATCTGAATCACATACATTTTCTTTGAATTCCTTTATTTTTTCTTCATTAAACTCTTCAAGATAAACAATGACTCTGTTTTCAGAGTCGTAGAGGCCAAACTTTTTGAAGTTGTTTGCAATTTCACTCCCTTGATTATTAATCTTGTAGTTGTTTAGTAAATCCATAATATTATTGAGGTCAGTATAGGAATATTCGCATGGTTCGAGCACATAGTCAGCTGTTGTACTGTCTAAAACATTATCTGCGGGAGAAAAATTTGAAATATCCTCAATAGTAGAATCAATATCGGAAGAATCTTCAATTTTACTCTCAACAACATAGATTACCAATTTGCCACTATCATTTATGTAGGCACCTCCGTATGCATCAGGGTAACTAAGCTGCGACGGAGTGGAAGAATTCTTACCATTTGCAGAATTAAAGGCGGACATCAGAGATTCATATAACTGATTAGCAGATTCTTGTACACTTACATCAGTATAGGATTCACTATTCTCCAAAGGGGTGTCAGCTTGAGAGGGCTGAGCAGAAACACAAATACTGAGTATCACAGAAAATATAATGATTAGTGGTATAATAAATCTTTTTTTCATATTAGCTTCCCTCACATAATAAATTCGCAACTTAAAACGTAATTCGTAAGCGTCAAGTAAAGTGACGGGTAGACAGACATGAGAGAATAGTGGTGGAACGTTTTGAGACGTTCCGGCACTATTAACTATTAGGCGGTGTATCCGGATGACGAGCAATGAACTGAAGCACCAGGCAAAGGTTCAGAAATGGGGATTGGCAATACAGGACTGCCGGAGCAGCGGGCTGTCAGTGCGGGAGTGGTGCCGCCAGCGGGGCATCACGCCAACAACATATTACCGATGGGAAAGAGAGGTTCTGTCCGGTATAGGTAGGAAAGACGCCGAGGGACGTTCTGGGGGCACATTTGTAGAACTGCCAGCACCGCAACCATTGCGAAATAATTCGGAACGTACCGCTACACTCAACATCGGGAGTAGCAGCATTGATCTGTATCAGGAAATGGGGCCGGAATTGCTGCGGACTCTGGTGGAGCTGCTGAGACAATGCTGAACGATTTTACCGGAGCAGACAAGGTCTACATCGCCTGTGGATATACAGATCTGCGCAAAGGGATCGATGGTTTGGCCACGATGGTACAGCAGCAGTTTGAACTGGACCCATTCACCAACACACTGTTTCTGTTCTGCGGGCGAAAGCGGGACCGAATAAAAGGGCTGTACTGGGAACGGGATGGCTTCATCCTCCTCTACAAGAGGCTGGAGCAGGGAGCGTACCAGTGGCCGAGGTCCGAAGTTGAGGTGAAGATGCTGACGCCGCAGCAGTACCGCTGGCTGATGGAAGGGCTGAAGATCGAACAGCCCAAAGCGCACAAAGCAGTGACTGGCCTGAGTATGGTATAGCATTGAAAATTGGATGCTATTTTCTCGCAAACCATTGAAAGAACTGGTATTTCAAGGGTTTTTATGTTATAATAAAGATATGAAAAACGAAGTGAACATTACCACAAGCAGCACAGAAATGATGACCATTTCCCGTGCGGAATATGAGTCTCTAAAGGCGGAACGAGACGAACTGAACCAGAAGCTGGACTGGCTGATGGAACAGGTGCGTCTTGCCAAAAAGAAGGTCTATGGGACATCCTCCGAGCAGACGAAGGAGGAGTTGGTTGGCCAGCTGAGTTTCATGTTTGATGAGACGGAAGCATGGCTGTCTACCAGGAGGACTGCCACGAGGGAAACCAGGGTTGCCGCTCATACCCGGCAGAAGCGATCCTCCCGTGTGGAGGAGGTTCTGCCTGAGAACATCCCTGTTGAGGTGGTGGAGCACCGCGTCCCGGAGTCTGAACGTAACTGTCCTGAATGCGGTACGCTCATGACAGAGATTGGGACCGAGGTGCGCCGTACTCTGGTAATGGTCCCTGCCCAGGTGAAGATCCGGGAAGATGTTTATTTTACATACGCCTGCCAGAACTGCAAGCAGACAGGGACGGAAACACCTATCCTGAAAGCCCCCAAAGAGCCTCCCCTGATTTCGGGCAGCTATGCCTCCCCGGAGGCTGTGGCCCATATCATGGTGCAGAAGTTTGTGATGTACGCTCCGCTGTACCGGCAGGAACAGGAATGGAATCGTGCTGGGGTGATGCTCTCCCGGCAGACGATGAGCAACTGGGTGCTGCGGGTGGCGGAGGACTGGCTGCGGCCCATCTATGACCACTTGCACCGGCAGTTGCTTCAGCGCGAGGTTCTCCATGCGGATGAAACAACCTTGCAGGTGCTGAAGTTGGAAGGGCAGACAGCCAGGAGCAAGTGCTATATGTGGCTGTACCGGACTGGCGGAGACGCCGAGCATCCCATAGTTCTGTATGAGTACCAGCAGAACCGGAAGGCGGAGAATGCCGAAGCATTCCTCAAGGGCTTTACGGGCTGGCTCCATGCGGATGGGTATTCCGGCTACCACCGATTGCCGGAGAACATCCGGGTGGTTGGCTGCTGGGCGCATCTGCGGCGAAAGTTTGACGAGGCGGTGAACGCCTTGCCAAAAGAGCAGCAGGTTGGCTGCACGGCGTTGGAGGGACTGCAATACTGTAATATTCTTTTCGCCATTGAAAAGGAACTAGCGGATCTGCCGCCGGAAGAACGTTATATCCAGCGTCTGGCTCGGTCCAAGCCGGTGATGGACGCTTTGTTGGCATGGGCGGAAACGAAGACCGCCCCGCCCAAGTCCTCTTTGGGAAAGGCGCTGTACTATCTGCGGGAGCAGTGGCCATATCTGAAACGCTTTTTAGAGGACGGGCGTCTGGAAATAAGCAACAACCGGGCGGAGCGGAGCATTAAACCCTTTGTGATGGGGCGGAAGAACTGGCTGTTCGCCAATACGGAGGGCGGTGCTCAGAGCAGCGCCATTGTTTACAGTCTGATTGAAACGGCCAGGGAGAATAACCTTGATCCATACCGATATTTGGTTCATGTGTTTTCCAAGGCACCCGGACTGGCAGTTACCGACAAGAACTGGGCCGCAAAGCTGCTCCCGGAAAATATTCCCCCAGAATGTTGTATTACAAAGAAATAGAATATATCTTGTGAAAGCGGGATTGCCATTGGTAAGCCCGCTTTTGCTTTTTCCAATAGGGATTATTGGCACCGCGGTGTGGAAAAACAAGGAAGTTTTGTCCTGTTTTATCCCATGTCGTCTATCTGTCTGATCTTGTCATATTATGGAACTATCTTATGAAAGGTGGTTCTTTTATGGCAAACACAGAAATTTTCCTGCGCAATATTTTTGGTACAACTCGTCCGAATATTCGTCCACTCGTTCTTGCTCTAAACATTACCAATGACCTCTTATTTGAACAGCATATCTCCATGTCCGATATTAAAGCAACGAAACATATTTACCCCGATGTTGCCAGACTGCTTCATAAAAAGCCTGAAACTGTGTACAAGAGCGTGATACGCTTGGCGCATCGCTGCTGGGATGCACTTGTGGAACAAGATTTGGTTCTTTCTTATCTGGGACGCTCTATGAAGCAGGAACCAGATCCCAGCGTTTTTATTACCTATCTAGCTGTCTACATTCAATCCGATATCCCGTTTTTTGAATTCATTGAGCGTGACCCTGGTTTTCTTTTCCGAGACTCGCCTGACATATTCGGAATGTCTGATATTCCGCCTGAATCGACTACAAAGTTGCTGCTGCGCAACAAACCGCTCCTGGTTTCTCAAGCAATGGCTTTTACATCCCCGGCCGGATTGACCACATTTCCTGTCTGTCCCGCGTGTATGGCCACTTTGGAACGTGAAGGCCAGAACTTTTGTGACCATTGCGGACAACGCCTGGATTGGCGTTGGTACAAGCACGCCCAGATCATCTACCCCGGGCAAAAATCAGCACTCAATATTCTTGACAAGGATGATGTTCTAATCTCCACTTAAAAGGGATTGAAATATTTAATAAAGTCTTTAGAAACCATATAAGGAGATGATACGATGGTTGCCTCCTCAGCCATTTGTGATCTATTATACCAGCTTGGAATATCCGCTAATTACAAAGGATTTCTCCATACCGCTTATGCAGTATCTTTGTGCGTGGAACAGCAAGACAGGCTTTTGTTGGTGACAAAGTGGCTGTATCCCGATGTCGCCAGGAAGTATGGGACGAACTGGAAGGCGGTGGAACGAAATATTCGAACTGTATCTACTATTGCCTGGAAGCACAATCTCCCCTTGTTGGAATCTCTTTCCCATAGACACCTTGACAGGCGCTTGCGTTCCGCTGAATTTCTTGCTGTACTTTTCCATGCAGTCTGCTCTGACGAATTTGAGCGCCCTGCTTAAATTGTAGTCTCAAAATTTTTATTGCTTCCAGAAGCAAAGAATGAGAGCAGACAAAGTATTGGCTGCTCTCGTTCTTTTTATCTCATATTATATTTGACGCTTACCGTAATTCTCTCTTAATCAAAGAAGATGCGGAAATAAATTCATGAATTATCTAATACCTCTGCATTGGAATCACCCCATCCAGTGTGCGATTATTACATCATCTTTTTTTGTGTGGACACCTGCTTTGCTCTTTCATGTAATAAAGACGCTTTCAACAAAAGAGTGCAACATAATTTTTGCTTCTACAAAAGTAAAATTGTAAATGACTAAAAATAGAGAAGAAATAATAAATTGCAAAATTGTTTACCACCGATTTACATTTCATGATTGGTTGACTCCTTATAAGATGAACGCGTTCAAAATAAAATATAAGGAGTGAATAATCATGGCGTTTAGACCGGATACGAAGTATTATATTGGCAGTAAAGAATATGATACCATTTATGAAGCATTTGATGCTGTCCGTACCATGGCAAAGGGCACGGTGATAAAGGACAAAAATGGGACCACTGTATTTACAAAGGACAACAATTCTAATACCTATCACCTTTATCAGTTTAACGAGTATTATGGAGAGTCGGCAGATCAGAACTATTCCTCTGGAGAGGTGCTTCCTGGCCTTACCAACAACAGCTATGGAAAGATGCTGACGTGGTTGAATAACTTTGCATATAGCAAGGCAGTTGACGGCAATGGTGAGCTCTCTAACAGCAGAATTAGGACGTTCTTTAGACACAGCGATGTTTCCCTCAAAGCCATTTATGAAGAAAAGCAGGAGAAGGCGTCTGGCGGCTACTATTCTGTGGCGACCCTTTCTTCCGCATATGACGGGAAGCAAAATAAAGCTGCTAAAGTTGTTGTAAATTTAAGCGGGATTCGAACCAATTTGACCAATAATACCAATGCGTATTTCTTTGTAGGTATGCATTCTGGGACCAATACGTTTGAATGTGGCCTCCAGCTCCGAAAGTCTGGATCTTCCTATAAGTGGTACGCAATCTGCAACTCCACACTAGATAAGTTTGAGACCCTGAGCGCCACTCCTATTGCCAACATCAACGGCGGAGGAAATGTAACGGTTGAGCTGGTGAAGGAGGATGGGAAGATTACCTCCACAGTGTACTATAATAATGTGGAGAAGTGTAGCAAAGTATATAAAGATTCCCAGTTTGCGGCCAGTCGCTCTAATGAGTTTTATCGTACAATCTCCTTCTGCCCGCATGACTCTAACGACAATCCCACTCCCAATCTGAACAATGGAGAGTACTTTACAGGAACCGCATTTAAGGAGTGCTATATTAAGCGTGGTAGCGACAGCTATGTTGCGTGGAATTATAATTCTTCCTTTAACCAGTATGCGGTGGCGTTCAATGATGAATTCATTGATGTATCTGTCGGCAGTACGGAAAAGGCGGATATCAGCTACAAGGGACGAGACAACAACAGCAAGCTGATCGTAACCTAATGGGCCTAGAGAAGAAATAAAAAGTCACTGACATGGGGGCGCATGACTGAATCATGCGCCCCCATACTTTTGAAGAAGAAAATAATTTATTGTTGCATTGGCTTAATCCTGGGGAGCGGAGAGCAGATCCCCGTTCATAATTTGCTGTCGTTGTCGGGGAGTGCTTTTGATGCTGAATGACAGATGATGGATCAGAGGGGAACGACCTCAGATAAAAATAAAAGGAGCCACTGTAGAACGAGATCATTCTGCAACGCTCTTTCCATGTTATAAGCGAAAACCACCGGTCGGTGGTTATGATTTGAATCAAATGAGGAAACTGTTCACAAGTCAGGGGCTAAGTCAAATCCCTGTGGACTGATTCCATAGCTGTCCTCAATGTTTGAATTTTACTGTTCTTGGCCTAGGCCTTGTTTGAAAAATAGGGAGTTTTGTTCTAAAGCGATAAAATAGCAATGGCAGCAAGGCAAACAAATGCCAAGAAAGAGGCGTCCAGCTTGTCGCATCTGGTAGCAATTCTGCAAAACCACTTGATTTTCTGAAAGAAACACTCGACCAGATGCCGCTCCTTATACAGATACCAGTCTAACGGCCAGGGATTGGATACATTGCTTTGGGGCGGGATCACATAATGCATCCCATGCTTTGAGATGTATTTCCAAATGGATCGAGCACCATAAGCCCGGTCTGCCAGCACGTTGCTCCCACGAAGTTCAACGTTTTCCAGCAGTTCCACCGCATGGACACAATCGTTGTCATTTCCGGCTGAAAGGAGGAACTTTACAGGATTTCCCAGAGCATCCACGACAGCATGAATCTTTGTATTCAGCCCGCCTCTGGTGCGGCCAACTGCCTTATCTGCCGTTTTTTCCCCCACCATTGGCACTTTCATGTACCTTTATACAGGTAGAGTCCATGCTTAGATTTTCCATGTCTTCGTCCCCAAAAAGCGTGTGAAACACTCTTTCCAGTGTGCCGTCATCCCGCCATTTGGCAAATCGGGCATACACTGACTGCCAAGGGCCGTAGGCTTCTGGCAGTTCCCGCCACTGGGCGCCGCTTCGGACGATCCAGAGCATTCCATTCAACATCGTCCGGTTGTCCTTGTGCGGACGTCCTCGCTTTCCTGTTTCTTCTGGTGGCAGCATCTGCTTGATTCGGTCCCATTGTTCTTTTTTTAGTTCATAACGTTTCATGCCCTTAGTTTTACATATTGCGTCCTATTGTGCAACTTTTATTTTTCAAACAAGGCCTAGGCCCGCTTTCCCTTTCCCTGCCTTTAACAGCCAACGCACAAGGGCAAACAATGTGGACGTTGCCCGAAAAAAGACTTTTTCGCAGCTACTTGCGGCAAGCCAAATCACCCAAAGGTGAGCAAAATTACTTCCGCCCTACTGCATACCTTTGTCCCAAACCAGGAAAATCTCCGTCCTGTATACTGCAGGAGATATGCTGTTTGTTTTCTACCCATATCGGGCCACTTCTGGGGTCTGGAGCTTTTTTCCCCAGTTACACTCCACCCGTTAATGCGCCAAACGATATAAAACTCCTTAATAGGTCTTGGTAACGGGGAAGAAATCATGTACCAAGATCCGTTAAGGAGTTTAGGGAGGTTTTTTAGAGATGTACTGCCGTTAATCGCTTACCGGCTGAATCGGCAACATAATATAGGATGGGTGGTCGGCATCGTGGTAAATGGTCTGGTGCGCCACAATGCCCTCAGCGTCCTCGCCAATAGCGTGCCCAGTGTTCATGTTGCGGTCGTGTTTGGGGAAGTTGCTGCTGGCAATTTCCACGCGGATCTTATGACCCTTTTGGAATACCATACCAGTGCCGCCCATGTTGATTTGATAGCAGTATATGGCACCGGGAATCAGCGGCTTTGCCCGATCCAGACCCTCGCGGAAGCGGCAGCGAATGATGCCTTCGGTAATATTATAGGTAGAGCCATCTTCTCTTACATCCACCAACTTGGCGGTAAAATCGGTATCCATTGCGCTGGAGGCGGCCCAGAGGTTTACCTCGATGGGGCCAACCACAGTAACGTTCTTTTCCAACACATCGGTGCTGTACACCAGAACATCGTTGCGGCACTCCACCACTTCCTGGCTCTGACGCAAAGAATCGCCCGGAGAAATCACGATGCCGGAGCGGCAGGGAACCGGATCTGCGGGATCGTAATCGTATTCGTCAAAGGCTTTTCCGTCAGTGGGAATCTCCATCTGCAGGCGGCCGTCACCGTCGGCGCTGTTGGCACCCTTTTCGCTGGCAAAGTAATAGGGGGTAAACTTGGTCTGGGGAAGAGGCCAGGTCTCACCATAGTAGTACTTGACCTTCCCCATGGTGTGATAGAAAACAGGGGGCTTTTCCATAATGGGGGTCATGATCCCTTTCAGCCAGTAATCAAACCACTCGATCAGGATGTCCGTCTGGGTGCGCCCATTGTCCCACTCATCGGTCTCGCCGCTCTCGATTCCGGGGTACTTGCGCCACGGGCCGATATAGAGGTGGAGGTTATCCTGAACAATACGGGTACCGTGATTCTTCAGCTCATGGTAAGCATCCAGAATATCCTTGGCCAGGTGGTCATACCAGAAGGTAAGCAGCAGCACGGGAACCTTAATATTTCTGATGGGCGCGGGCAGCTTCATATCCGTCCAGTACCAGGGTTCTCCGGCGTGCGACAGCCACTCGTTATAGAAGGGCTGAATGCCTGTCTCCTCCATATGGGCCAGAGGCACGTCCTTCAAGGGCAGCCAGCGGTACTGCTTATCCATATCGGCCTTGATGTCGTCAATCCGCTTCTGGAGGATCTCCCGGGTCTCGGGAGCAAGATCCGGGCGCTTTACCGCACGGTCAGCCTGCTGCAGGTACCAGATAGAGGCGCCGGCTAAATTCATGATGCCGTGGCGGAAGAAGGGAACGTGGTTGGAGGTACCGCAGGGGCAGATGGTGGTCAGATGAGGGGGGCACTCTGAGGCGTACTGGAACTGAACCGACCCCAGATTGGAGGAACCCATGGCCCCGATATTTCCGGTAGACCACTCCTGACCCGCAATCCATTCGATAAAGTCATAGCCATCGGCGGCGTCATCCCGCCATGGGAAATACTTGCCCTGGGAATTGCCAGTGCCGCGGCAATCCTGAACCGCAACAGCGTATCCCGCGGCCACAAAGCGTTCAGGGTTCTGATATTCCTTTCCATATCTGTGCTGCTGTTCCCAGCGGCTCTTTTCATAGGGGGTTCTGACCGCGATGGTGGGGAAGGGCCCCCCTTCATCGGGCATGTACACATCCACAGCCAGCAAAACCCCATCCCGCGCGGGGGACATGATATCGCGTAAAACTTTCATTATAACACCGAAATAATCGGTTTCCCTCCTTGTTGCAATGTGTCAAAATATAAGTTCCGGGCTGATTACGCCGCGCCGAACTGGGCCAGCGTGCGCTTGATGGTGGGACGATACAGGAAGTAGATGATGATACCCAGCACAGGGAAGCCGGCGAAGCAGAAATACATCATCTCATAGCCCAGATACTGTACCAGGAAGCCGGCAACCGCAGAACCGATGACGCCGGAGAAGTCCAGCAGGAAATAGAAGGTGGAGGTGGCCAGCGCCCGCTCCTCATCCGGAGCCATCTTAACGGCAAGAGACAGGATAGCGGGGAAGAGGCAGCCCTGACCGATCTGATAGACCACCGCAGCCACAATAATGGGGGTCAGGGATGTGGCGCTTCCGATCAGAATGGGGGCCATGGCCATCAAAGCCAGATAGACGGCAATGGTGATCGTTCCGAACCGGTCAGTGATGGCGCCGCCCACCAGACGGGCCCAGATGGAAATCAGGTTGGTGATGGTGAAGAAGATGGCCACATTGGCAATGCCCTTCTCCTCACCGAACAGCACCAGGAACTCAGCGTTGGCGAAGTATACCAAGCCACCAAAGAGGTTGATCAGGCACACAGGGAATGCACTGAAGCAGATAAAGCGGTCAATGGAGCGCAGCGAGAAGGGAACTTTTTCCTTCTTGGGAGCAGGAGCGGCAGCCCGGGCCTGATCCTCCGGCAGGTTCAGGAAGAAGGTCAGAATCAGGCAGACACCGGTCAGGCCAATGCCGGTGAGGAAGGTCGGCGTGGAGCCGTAGTTATCATAAATGTACATGGAAACAGAAGGAGCAAAGCTGGTGATGATTCGAGGCGCGGCCAGATAAAAACCGTAGGCGGTACCAAGGGCGGCCTTGCTGTTGGCGGAGCCGATGACCGCGGGAATCACGGTGGCAGCAGCGGCATAGGCCAGGCCCTGGAAGCACTTGGCGATGACATAGACCACTACGTTATTGGTGACGATGAACAGCGCAAAGCTGGCCATACGCAAGACCATACAAATCTGCAGCCATCGCTTGTGATTTACACGGCTCATAGCAAAGCCGGAGAAGGGTCTGGTGGCGGTAGCAGTAAAGTTATAAAGGGAAGATGACAAACCAATGATGACCGCGCTGGCACCCAGGGCGGCGCCAAACACGTTAATGGGAGTTTTAACGGTAGTCGTGGCAAAGTTGTTCAATGCTTCAATCAGCAGCATCAATAAGAATGTCCGGTTACACAGCCCCTTTAGGGATGTCAAAAACGATGTGTTGCTCTTGTTCATGATTCGCCCTCTCTTTCGTGTTGTAAATGCAGCGCGCCCGCAAACCGAGTGTCATTCGGTTTTGCGTCATGATCATAGCACCAGCTTTTTTCACTGTCAAGGGGGCTCGATCACATTCTCACTTTTGCTGGACAAAAAACAAATAACATTCGTTTTTTGAAATAAATTCTTTTCTTTTATAGGCCAGTGCGTTAAAAACCGAATCATTTTCTAACTTTTAAATTCCAAAATTGTTGTAAATATCAGCCTTTATATTTGATTTTTTATTTTTTGATGTCAGAAAAATAAAAAATTATTTTGACGCGATTGACTTTGCATATTCTTGTGTTTATAATAAGCGCAAGTATAAGTTTCCGCTTTATGCGTGGAAAAAGAAACTATGCACGGGAAAGGTGGAACGCCAAACATGTACAACATAGGCAAGAAGATCCTGTATAAAGCTATTGCTGTCACCGTTGTGGCGGCAATCTTATTTTTTCTGCAGGCAAATGTGAACTATGCTGACCAGGAAATTCCGGATGCCGCTGAGGAGACAGATCAGCAGGGTCAGTACGGCGGTACGCTGATTTTTACTACCCCCGACGGAGAGAGCGCCACTGTGCTGGGCTATCCTGCTACGGCAAGCAATTCCCTGGCCATTATGATCGCCGCCCCCGCCGTGGAGCAGCTGTTCCGTCTGAACGAGGATGGAGGACTCATTCCCTGGCTGGTGCGCGACTACGAAACCAGCCAGGACGGACTAACGTATACATTCCACCTCCAGGAGGGCGTAATGTTTCATGATGGAACGCCCTTTAACGCGGAAGCGGTGCGCTGGAACCTGCAATGCTGCATTGACGAGGGGCGAAATGCCTCTGTAACGGATAACATTGCCCACCTCCAGGTGGTGGATGAATATACCATCGAAATCCACCTTTTTGAGCGGGATTTCCAGTTCCTTCATACCCTCAGCGGCAATGTCGGCATGATGGTGTCCCCCATTGCTGTAGAGGAGCACGGAGAGTACTGGGCTGCGGTACACCCGGTGGGAACAGGCCCCTTTATTTTTGAGAGCTGGGAGGTAGACTCCAAGATCGTATATACCAGGAATGATCACTACTGGATTGAGGGACTCCCTTACCTGGATGGTGTAGAGTACCACATTGTAAAGGACTCCGCCGTGATGGCAGCCGCCTTTGAGCAGGGTGAGCTCCACGCCATTGCCCAGGTGACCGATTCCCTGCTGACTTCCCTCTCCCAACAGACCGGGTGTGTCAAAACAGTGGGCAAGCAGGCAGCTTACGGCTATATGCTGTGGTTTTCCAGCGCCGATCCCCAGTCCCCCTTTTCCAACCTGAAGGTCAGGCAGGCCGCCCTGTACGCCATTGATATGGAGGCCATTACCCAGTACCTGATTGGGAAAACAGGCAGCTACACCAATCAGCTCTCCAGTGTGAACAGCCAGTTTTATAACCCCGAAATCGAGGGATATCCCTATAACCCCCAAAAAGCCAAAGAGCTTCTAGCCCAGGCTGGGTACCAGGACGGATTTTCCACCACCATTTACATGGAGAACAATGATCTGAATGCCGAACTGGGTGCGGCTGTACAGGCATATCTGGATCGGGTGGGCATCCACGTGACGGTTATGCTGATGGATGCCGCCCAATACTATGAGGAAATTATTCTGACCGGCTGGGAGGACGGCATCGGCGTTGTCAAGTTTGGCTATGCCCCCAACGAGTTCTCCAGCATGAAGGGTCTTTTGTCCAGAGAGACCCACGCCACCAGAATGCCGGCGCTTTCTCTGCCCAATGAGTTTTTCTACGCGTTGGATCTGGCCAGGGCCCAGGCCACCGAGGCCGACGCCATTCCATATATCCAGCAGGCCGAAAAAATTCTCATTGACGACTACGCCATCGGGACAGGGTGGGTGGCCTCCTCCATCGCGGTAAAAAAAGACACGGTTTATGGAGATCATTTCTGTTCCCTGGGCCGCTATATCCAGTGGACCCCGGAGAGCGCTTATTTTTCAGAAGAGGCAGGGTGATCGCGTATGAAATATATTTTAAAAAAAGCACTGCAGATGGCGGCGGTTCTGTTATGCGTATCTATTCTCTCCTTTCTTCTGATTAAAATCATGCCCGGAGATGCCGTATCCCTGATGCTGGGCACCGATGCCAGCCCGGAACAAAGGCTGGCGCTGGAACAGGAGCTTCATCTGGACAAGCCCTGGCCCATTCAGTATATATTGTGGCTGTCCGATCTGCTCAGGGGTAACTTCGGCACCTCAACTTACTATCACACAGGTGTGCTGGATATCCTGCTGCGCCGAGCTTCAGTCACTCTTTTTCTGGGAGGAATTTCTCTGATCATCAGCGCCGTGCTAGGCATCACTTTAGGTGTACTCAGCGTATTGAAGCAAGACACCTGGGTGGACAAGGGCATTAACCGTCTGTCCACCTTCGGCATCTCCATTCCCAACTTCTGGATTGCCATTCTTCTCATCTACATCTTCGCCCAACAGCTGCAGCTACTCCCCGTTCAGGGGTATACCGCCCTGTCGGAAGACTGGCAGCAAGGTCTGCGACAGCTCATTCTCCCCTGCATAACCATTGCCTTCCAGCCCACCGCCGCCATCATCCGTCAGACTCGGGCAGGACTTTTGGATACCGCCCAGCAGGACTATATCCGCACCGCGTACGCGAAGGGGCTGAGCCCTCAGCAAGTGGTCAAGCAGCACATGCTGAAAAATGCCATGATCCCGGTACTCACCGTCATCAGCATGAATATTGCAAAAATCCTGGGCGGATCGGTAATCGCGGAGGAGATATTCAACATCCCCGGTATGGGGCAGCTGATGATCAGCGGCGTGTTCAATCGGGATATTCCCCTGATTCAGGGAAGCATTATTGTGGTTTCTTTTGTGGTTTTGGTGGTCATGCTGCTTGCCGATCTGGCATACAGCATGGTAGATCCCCGGATTGGCAGGTAGAATATATTATGAAACATAAGAAAAGTAGTTTCTTTTGGAACGATATTCTTCGGTCCTCTTGGTTTGAGCTGGGAGTTCTTGGATTGTTTGTGGCCATAGCCCTGCTGGCCCCTTTGATCGCCCCCTATGACCCCAATGAGCTGGATCTGTCCATCCGCCTGCAGGGCTTCAATCTGTCCCATCTTCTGGGGACGGACGCCCTGGGGCGGGACGTACTCAGCCGGTTGATGTTCGGGGCGCGCACCTCCTTGCTGGTGACCTCCCTATCCATCTGCTGGGGCGGAGCGGTTGGAATCCTGTTGGGGCTTTGCTCAGGATATTTGGGCGGCTGGCTGGACAGCATCATTATGCGCTTTATGGAGGCCCTTTTGAGCATCCCCAACCTGCTTCTGGCCATGGGAATCGGCGTAGCCCTGGGGCAGGGTATGGTGACCCTGATCACAGCTCTAGGCATCGCCGCCATTCCGGGTTATACTCTAATGGTACGGGCCCAGGTGAAGTCCATCCGCAGCCGTGAATATGTATGGGCGGAGCAGGTCATGGGTGCCAAACGCGCACACATCATATTTCGTCACATCCTGCCCAACTGTATCTCCCCCCTGATCATCACCACTACTTCAAACTTAGGCAGTACCATTTTGGCGGAAGCCGGACTGAGTTTTTTGAATTTGGGTGTGGAGCTTCCCCAGGCGGCCTGGGGCAACATGGTGGACGAGGGCTTTCGGTATCTGCTCCAGGCGCCCACACTGTCCATCCTGCCAGGCCTAATGATCCTGGTCGTGGTGTTTTCCTGCAATCAGGTGGGTGAGGCCCTGCGGAAAAGTACAGGTGTGAAAGGGGGCGCAATGTAGTGGAACCGATTTTACAGGTACGCGATCTCAGCGTAGCCTTTGAAAACGGTGGTAAATCCCGGCGTGTGCTTTACAATGTCCACTATGAGGCCTATCCCGGCGAGATCGTTGGAATTGTGGGAGAGAGCGGCTGTGGAAAATCCATCAGTCTGCTCACCGCACTGCAATTACAGCCCGCTCAAGGCAAGGTATTAAGCGGAGAGGTCCTCTTTCACGGACAAAACCTCCTGGCCTATGCCCGAAACGGAAAAGAGATGCAAAAAATTCGTGGCAATCAGATTTCCATGATCTTTCAAAACCCCATGAACTCCCTGAATCCAGTGCTTACCGTCGGACAGCAGATTGGCGAGGCGCTGCGTTGCCATAAGCAGCTCTCTCAGCAGCAGGCCAGGCAGGAGGCCATTAACCTTCTGCACCGGGTGCTGATCGAGCAGCCAGAGGAAAAGGTGGACTGCTATCCCCATGAGTTCAGCGGAGGCATGTGCCAGCGCATTATGATTGCCATGGCCATTGCCTGCAAGCCAGAGGTACTCATCGCGGACGAGGCTACCACCGCTTTGGATGTCACCACCCAAAAAGCCATTCTGGAGCTTTTAAAAGAGTTGGCAAAGCAAGAAAATATTGCTGTTATTTTTGTTACCCACAACCTGGGAATTGTAGCCCAATACACCAGCCGTATTTACGTGATGTACGCTGGTCACATTGTGGAGCAGGCCAAGGTGGACGCGCTGTTTTTTCACCCCGCCCACCCATATACCCAGGGCCTGTTATTCTCCGTTCCAAAGCTCAGCGACGAACATCGAAAACCGCTTTATTCCATTGCCGGCTCTCCCCCTGATCTGACCAAACCCGTGACCTTGTGCCCCTTTTTCGAGCGGTGCGGCTGCCCTCTAGACATATGCCGCACCCAACCTCCTCAGGAGCATTGCGTTGCTGAAGGTCATACGGTGAGCTGCCATCTGACAAAGCTGGAGAAGCACAAAAGCGAGCTTCCTTATCCGGATGGAGCAGATACCCAGACCGGACAGGTCATTCTTCAGGTCAGGGACCTTGATTACTCGGTACGTCAGCGGCACCAGGGACTTTTTTCTAAGGAAAAAAGCCATATCATTCTCCAAGACATCAATTTTAACCTGATGGCTGGAGAGACTCTGGGGATTGTGGGAGAAAGCGGCTGCGGCAAAACCACGCTGGCCCGGTGTATTCTCCAGCTCTATACACCAACCCGGGGTTCGGTGCTGTACTCGGGCCCAGATGAAATTAAGGATTTGACCAAGCTCTCTGTCAGAGCGCTGAATGCGATCAGGCCCGACATCCAGATGGTCTTTCAAAACAGCGTGGGTTCCCTGAATCCCCGCATGACCATCGGCCAGTCTCTCATGGAGCCCCTGATCATGCACCATTTGACCAAAGGGGAAAAAAACTGTGAGCAGCGTGCCGTGGAACTACTACACATGGTAGGGCTCAATGAGGACTGTATGCCCCGCTTCCCCTACCAGCTTAGCGGCGGGCAATGTCAGCGGGTGGGCATCGCCCGGGCGCTGGCCACCGCTCCCAAGATCCTGATTTGTGATGAGCCAGTCTCCGCTTTGGATGTCTCTGTGCAGGCTTCCATCTTGAACCTACTCAAGCAGCTCCAGCAAAAGCTTGGCATCTCCTATATTTTTATTGCCCATGATATGTCCGTGGTACAGCATATCAGCGACCGCATCCTTGTGATGTACCGGGGCAGGGTTGTGGAAAGCGGCAGCTACGAAGAAATCTGCTCCCGTCCCAGGCATCCTTACACCGTCCATCTGATTGATGCCATTCCGGTTGCAGATCCCAGCGTGCCATGCAGTCCTCTGCGGTGCGCCCAGACCACGGCGGAATCCGAAACCGGCTGTACTTACTATCCCCGTTGTGTAAACCGCAAGGATGACTGTCTCAAGTTTAACTATCAGCAAACTGAACTTTCGCCGGGACACATATGCTCTTGCCTTTATCCTGAACCTACATACCGAAAGGGTGAAGAATGACATGAAACAAGCTGTAAAATCAGCACAAACAAAAAAACGCATCGCATCCGTTGCTATTAAGTTATTTACCCAAAAGGGCGTTGAGGCAGTTACCGTAGGTGAAATCTGCAAAAAAGCTGGTATTGCTGTGGGTACATTTTACTATTACTTTACCGCTAAAGAGGATATCTACGATCAGATTATCAGTGAAGCTGCCGATCATATGGAAAAAGCCATTGCAGCTATTCCACCTCAGAAGTCACCCCGGGACTTTGTAACTCAAGTATTCTATTGCTACGCGGAACGCAACATGCAGATGGGTACCGACCTACGCACCCGAATGCAAATGGATCTCCTGACTAGCCAGTCTGGAAAAAACGCCAATCACAACAAGCTGTTTCATTCCATGGACGAACAGCTACTCCGTTTTCAGGAAGAAGGCTGGATTGATTCCGATGTAGATATTCAACAGTTTTCCAACAACTTGTTTATCGTGGCAAGAGGGCTAATCTTTGAATGGTGTATCCAAAATGCCTCCTTTGATCTAAAAGAGCGAATTCAGGAGTTTATATTTCCCTATGTAGCCTATTACATCAAAGAACAGCCCGATAATAAGTCGTGAATTTTGAAATCTTCCGCTCCGGTTTAAATCTTGCTCTTTGTTACTTGTGTAATTAAGTATGGCTTTTGTGAGTCTTTAGTTTCCACATACTCGATGATAAGGGGCACGCCATTTTCGGTTTCCATAGGATGTCCTGCATCTTCTGTGGCGGCACCCGAAA
>OLRU01001235.1_pt1 | contig 23196 bp, 20 predicted proteins | sample 1672961 | NCBI WGS metagenome assembly OLRU01 (sample SAMEA3136741, study PRJEB25190) | human gut metagenome | biome: human gut; feature: human-associated habitat; material: faeces | place: Austria | collected 2013
CACTTTCAATGGCACGGAGAAGACTTTTGGATTCCGAAGATTCATTATAATGGGTATAGGTTGAACACTGCATTTTGACATAGTTTACAATCTCCACCATTCTTTTCTCTGCTTCCGCTTTTTCTACGTGGAAGAAATAAAACAGAGAGACTACAGCCACACAGATTCCAATCAGACCGCCGAACAGCTGTATTTGTTTTTCTTTTTTCCTTCTCTTAATATCCAAGATCATCCACCTCCAGATATTTTTTCGGATCATCCAGATATTTTTCAATGATTTTCAATGATGTGCCATCTTGACGCATCTCTTCCAGGGTCTGGTTCATCTGCTCACAGATTCCCCGGTCATCATCTTTTGCAAAAGCAACTCCTATCCCCACAACCATCAAAGGTTCTTCCAGAATACGGAAGCTTGCATCATAATCTTTCATATACTGGACAACAGATTCCTCATGTGCAGCCACAGCATCTACATATCCTTTTCCCAGAAACGTATAGATCAGCTCCCGGTGTGCAAGACTGATCAGATTTTCCAGTTTTGGGATTCTGTCATCTGTCCGCTTCAGAAAGATACCTTCCGGTTTTGTTGTGGACTGGACGGCAAGATTCTTTCCTTCCAGATCACTCAGTTTATAGATGTCACTGCTCTTATTTACGGCAACTACCTGACGGCTTGCTATGTATGGTCCTGCCCAGCGGTAATCATCAAGACGACCTTCCATGGAAAAGCAGCCCATGATACAGTCAATCTCTCCGCTCTCCACAAGTTCTTTTTTCTTCTCCCAGTTAATCTGGACAACATCCACCTGATATCCCATTCTTTTGAAGGCTTCTGTAGCAAGTTCTACATCTATGCCCGTTGGTACGCCATCTTCATTCAGATAATTGTAGGGTGGATAACTGTCACTGCCGAGCGTAATGACCGGCTTTTCGGTTTCTTTTTTTACTGCTACTGTCATTTTTGCATCCCGCCAGAGTAGTTGCTAAAATTCCCACAAGCAGAATGCCTGCAATTATTCTTTTTCCTTTCATTTATCTTCCATTCCTGCTATTTTTTCGATTTTTTTATGTCTGGTTACTTTCCATTTGTCACTGTTCAATGCCCTGCATTTCGGTACCCCCCCCGCCGGATTTTATGCTTCTAATCGTCTTTTCCAGTACCTTCATCTCAACCGGTTTTGAGACATGTGCATTCATACCGGCTGCCAGAGAATGCTGAATATCCTCTGAGAATGCATTGGCGGTCATGGCAATGATCGGAATCGTCTTTGCCAGTTTATGGGAACTTCTGCGGATTGCCTTGGTTGCCTCATATCCGTTCATGACCGGCATCTGCACATCCATAAGGATCATGTCATAATCGCCTGGTACAGACTGTTCAAATGCTTTCAAAATCTCTTCACCATTTTCACAGATGGTACATTCTGAACCCTCAAGCTTTAACAATTCCGTCAGAATTTCCGCATTCAGCTCATTATCCTCTGCACACAGGAACTTCATTCCCTGCAGAATATTACCGTCCTGCTCATCTGTTTCTGCCTGTAACACCGGAGAAGCTGATCCTTCTTCTGCAATTTTCAGATCCATAAAAATCTCAAAACAGCTTCCCTGTCCCGGTTCACTTTCTACATCAATTGTTCCGCCCATTGAATCAACCAGATTTTTGGTGATTGCCATTCCAAGACCGGTTCCCTGTATCTTATTTGTCAGGGAATTTTCTTCACGGGTAAATGTATCAAAAATTGTATTTTTAAAATCTGCTGACATTCCCATACCATTATCGCTGACTAAAAAGCGATACTTGGCATAAACAGATGAATTTGATTCACATTCTTCTGCCAGGAGCTGAATTTCTCCACCTTCCTGTGTATATTTTATTGCATTAGACAGCAGATTACTGAAAATCTGCATCAAATGGACTCGATCCCCATTCACCCACTCATGCTGGATATTTTCTTTTGTAATTGTAAAAATCTGCTTCTTTTCATATATTTGAGAATGAAATATAGTGTCAAGTTCCTGTATAAACTCCACGATAGAAAAATCCGAATATTTGAAAACAGTCTTTCCAGCTTCAATCTTACTCATGTCCAAAACATCATTAATGATTCCTAACAGATGCTGTGATGAAGTATCAATTTTATCCACATACTCTATTACCTTGCCTTTATCACCGGCATCAGATCTGATCAAGGACGTAATACCAATGATCGCATTCATAGGAGTACGTATATCGTGAGACATATTGGCAAGAAAACTGCTCTTGGATCTGTTCGCTTCCTGTGCCACCTGAAAAGCTTCTTCTGCCGCCTTTTTTGCCTGCCGCAGTTCTGTATTCACTATTTCCAGCCTCGCATTATTTTCCCGCTCCACACGGATTGCCTCCTGCTGGTTTCTACGCATAACAAGAGAAATTCCCAGCATAACACAGACAGCTGCAATAACCGTAAAGGTAACGATAAATACCATGACAAAATTGACAAGTTTTAATGTATTTGTAGCAACATATTCTGCCGGAACCAGAAAGATAAGTGTCCATTCGGCATTGTCCATTCTTTTTAATCCGTAAAAATATTCTGTTCCATCCAGAACTGCATTAGAATAACTGCAGCCTTTTTCTTCCAGTTCTTTCTTTGTTTTCTCAAAGGAAGAATTGTGAAGATACTTCATATTCTATAAAACAGAAAAAACATTATGTCCCCTGATCAGTTCTACCTGATTGCTGTTAAACAGTTTAGATCCATTATCATCCAGTACATATACACTGTTGTTTCCATTATACGCATCGCAGTTAAAATAAGGATTCAGCTGTTCCATATCCTGGGCAATTCCCAAATAAAGAATTGTAGTTTTCTTTTCTCCATTCTGAAGATATATTGGCTCCGGCAGACGATTCAGAAATACCATCTCTGACTGTTTATCTGTCATAGAATCAAAAACAAAACTGGTCTTTTCAGGACTTTCTTCAAAATAATCCATATCCCGGAAAAGTCCCCTGTTTCCGGATTCTGTATAATATCCGCCTTCTGAATCCACTGCCATCAACGTAATTTTATGATCTGCATATGCTGATAATTTATATCTCTTTTTCATATGTTTGCAGAGCTCATCTGTAGTCTGTATGTTTGCATCTCTCAGATAATTACATTCTTCCGTTACCCGGTCCCAGTGGGAATCAATCACATCTTCCAGGTTTTGAAACATCTGACGGGTAATCTCTTCCATCTGGTTTAATCGTTCCTCATAGATAATATCCTGAATATACGTATGATACAGGAAAAAGAATACAAGAAGTATCGCTATACCAGTCATACAGCATCCCAATATTAAGTTTCGGTAACTCTTTTCCTTCTGCATCCTTCTCCTCCGCTTATTTCCATTCAGCGTCTGCTTCACTTAAGGTCTTAAATTGCCCAAAAAACTCTTTTGCCGCATCCATACCCACAATACCACTGTCTGTCACTTCCGTTTCTGATGCCAGTTTTTCACTGATTCCGGAAATCGCAACCTGATAAGTCTTCTCATCTTCCAGTTCTACTGGACTTACCAATACATAAGGGTAATTATTTCCTGTACCGACTGCATCATATCCCTCTTTATACAGGTCTCTTATCTGTTTTCCTGTTAAACTGACCGTTTGAATTGTCCGCGTCCATCCTGTCGGAATGATTGCACTGAGATCATCCACTGTAATATCTTTTGCATACATCTTTGAACTTACGCAGTCATTGTTCTGATTCAGCCCGTTGCCACTAATCCATGTTCCCAGGGAAACAAGTGCCAGATCACTGTCGGTTGCCTCTGCAAAACATCTGCCTACCAGCTTTGCACAATTTTCCTGCGAAATGATTTCCGTTGTTGTGGTAATAACTTCCGGTTTATTATTTACCACGCTTTCCTGGTCTTCTTCCAGCTGCTTTACTACGTCTTCTATGGTTGCTTTACCCTGCATATATTCCAGCATTTTTGTTCCTGTAGTGACAAGTGTATTTTCCCAGCCTGAATAAATAAGGGGCTCAGTATTTCCTGCGTTGATTGCATCTGCAATATCACCATAATAGGTATCATCTGTCTTTGCATCCTTAAATGGCAGGAGACTCGCTTTTAATGATGCTTCCGGATAAAAGGAAGATGTTCCCTCCACCGTAGACAGCACCTCCATTACCTTCAACGCATCTTCCAATTTCTGTGGATCGTCTTCTAACTTTTTATTCAGCCCATAATAACGTCCCACTGACAATATGTAGACATTCTTACTTCCATCTTCTGACAGATACGGCATCAGTCCAAATTCATCTGTTGTAGCATCTGAATCTGTAATACCATTCTGCGATCCGAGCATAAACAGCGTATTTCCTTTAATAAAATCATCTTTTGTCACTGCATCATCGATAGGATCGCTACTGCTGCCGTCAAGCATACCAAGCTCTTTCCATTTCTGGATATATTCCATGCTGTCCATCATGCCCTTTGTATCACTGACATTTGCTTTTCCTGACAGATAATCCTTCCTCCACTGTCTTCCATCCAGAGAGCTTAAAAATCCGATATCTGCAATATTGCATAAATACTGAAAACCATATCCCGGATACTGGATCTGAGGCAGGCATAACTGAACACCGGCTTCCTCTGCTTTTTCTGCAAGCTGCTCAAGTTCCTGGAAAGACTGCGGAAGTGCCCAGCCATGTTTTCCTAATAATGTTTTGTTATAGGTAATACCAAAACAGTTATACGCAGCTGGAAGCATATAGATCGCCCCATCATCTGATACCTCTTTCAGGCGGGATTCTACATAATTATCTGTGAAAGCATAACCCGAAAGATCAAGCATCCTGTCACTGAGATCCAGCAGTTCTGGATCATAAAGGGAAAGTGTACAGATATCCGGCAGATCATTTTCCTCCAGAATCGTATTCAGATACACCGTTGTATTTGCTCCGCTGTACGGTACTACTTCAAGCTCAATCTCCGGATATGTTTTATGCACTTCTTCTATAAAGCTGTCCACCTCCAGATAAGGAGCCATAAAAGTAATTGCTTCGTGTTTCTCTGGCATTTCATCTGTTTTCCCACATCCTATAAGTCCTGTTACTGCTACACATGCCAAAATGAGACATACACTTTGTAGTTTTTTAATTTTCATATTTTTTCTCTCTTCTTTATAAAATTATTATAGTTACGTCTATGAAATAATATCATAAAAAAACACTGCCAAACAGACAGTGCACCTCATTTCATGCAGCTGGCTGCCATTTTAAAGGCCCTGTAGCTTTGCGTCCCAGACTTTCATCTGGTTTGCCGATTATCCTATTAAAACTTTTAAACTTATACAAAAATATTAATATTATTATTATACTCCCATATTCCACTATACACAAGAAAAACATTACCGCTTTAACGCCTAGAGCGTGTTTGAAAATCATTCAAAGTAAAAAAAAATGGAAGTCACAATATTATTTGTTAGTACTCTCCATTTCTCATTATTTTTATAACAATGAAAAGGGAGAATCTTGACTTTCCCTATCATTCATCATATAATTTAATACAGTTCAAAAAAATACCATTTAGGAAAAAGAAGAATGAATCATATGCCCCAGCCACATTCGTAGCTTTTTTCACGACACTTTAAATGCTTACAATAAAATGTGCGAACCTATTCTTATAAAAGGAGACTATATATTTATGCAAGATAACAAAAATTTTTTAGCTGCCGAACCCATCGGAAAGCTTCTTCTCAAGCTGTCGATTCCAACCGTAATCGCGCAGCTCATCAACATGCTCTACAACATTGTAGACCGAATCTATATCGGGCATATCCCCAGTGATGGCAGTCTGGCTCTTACCGGTGTGGGAGTCTGTATGCCAATCATTATGATTGTTACTGCTTTTGCCGCATTAGTCAGCTCCGGTGGTGCTCCAAGAGCTTCTATTTATATGGGAAAGCAGGATAATGAATCGGCAGAAAATATACTTGGAAACTGTTTTCTTCTCCAGATTGTTATTTCTCTTATTTTAACTGCTATTTTACTGATTTGGAGTAAGGATTTATTGCTCGCATTCGGTGCCAGTGAAAATACAATCAGCTATGCCACAGACTATATGCATATTTATGCGTTTGGCACTCTGTTTGTGCAGTTAACACTTGGTATGAACGCTTTTATTACTGCACAGGGATTCACCACTATTTCTATGGTTTCTGTTCTTATTGGTGCCATTTGTAATATTACTTTAGACCCTGTATTTATTTTTGCTTTTCATATGGGTGTAAAAGGGGCGGCTCTGGCAACAGTGATTTCACAGGCAATTTCCACAATCTGGGTTGTCTCTTTCCTTTGCGGTAAAAAAACGCATCTTCATCTTAGAAAGAAATATATGCGTCTGGAACCAAAAGTTTTTGTTCCATGTGTCACTCTTGGACTGGCTGCTTTTATTATGCAGGCAAGTGAAAGTATTGTAACGGTTTGCTTTAATTCCTCTCTTCTTCGTTATGGCGGAGATATTGCTGTCGGAGCCATGACGATTTTGACCAGTGTAATGCAATTTGCTATGCTGCCGCTTCAGGGAATCGCCCAGGGAGCGCAGCCGATTTCCAGTTATAATTACGGAGCAAAAAATGCGAATCGTGTAAAGAAAACTTTCCGTTTGCTCCTAATGACCTGTCTGAGCTATTCTGCATTACTTTGGGCTGCTGTACAGCTTATTCCAAAAGCATTCGTAAATATTTTTACCGCCGATGCGAGTCTTATTAACTTTACTGCTCCAATGCTTAGAATCTATCTGGGAGGTCTCTTCCTGTTCGGTATTCAGATTGCCTGCCAGATGACATTTACTTCACTTGGAAAAGCAGTAAACTCTATTGTTGTTGCTGTCGTTCGTAAATTTGTATTACTGCTGCCGCTTATTTATATTATGCCTCATGTAGTATCCAATTCAACTACAGGAGTGTATATGGCGGAACCGATTGCGGATATTATTGCGGTACTTTTTACATTAGTTTTATTTTCGTTTCAGTTTAAAAAGGCTCTGGCAGAGATTCAGAATGAAAATAATTGATATATAATTGTCGCATAATTTGTAGATTTATCAGTGTACAGATTGGCAGCTGTCTTATTCACCTCTACAAACCAGAAGTTATACTGTTATGGAAGCCGCAACCTCCTCCATTGCTTCTTCCATAAAGTTCTGTTTCTGTACTTCATCAATATCCGGAAGTTCCTCAATAGAGGATACGCCAAAGCAGCGTAAAAATTCTTCTGTCGTTCCGAATACAATTGGATGTCCTATTGTATCGAGTCTGCCAAGTTCTTTTATCAGGCGGTATTCGAGGAGTTTATTTACCGCGAAGTCACTTTTTACCCCTCGAATCGCCTCGATTTCCTGTTTGGTTACAGGCTGTTTATAGGCAACGATAGAAAGTGTCTCTAACATAACGTCTGTTAAAGAACGCTTCTTCGGCTGACTTACTAACTTTTTGACATACTCATAAGTCTCAATCTTCGTACATATCTGGTACGCCCCATCTAACTCAATCAGGCAGATTCCTCTATCCTTTCCGGCATAATCGCCTTTCATTTCCTCTAATAGTTCTTTTAATGTATCTTCTTCTATGTCAAGAACTTCTGATAATCGAGAAATTGCAACTGACTCTCCCATCGTAAAAAGAATCGCCTCAATAATTCCCTTTATTCTCTCTTTATCTTTCATAATACCTCTTTTCCAATTCTTCAGTACCCCCTATTCACAGGAATCTAAGTATATCTCCGCAAAGTTATGTTCCTGACTTACTTTTATCTCTCCTACCTTCATCAGTTCAAGTACCGCAAGGAAAGTTACGATTACCATTTCCTTGACGGGCTGAATATCAAGAAGGGTTCGGAAATTTATTTTTTTCAGTCCGCGAATCTGACGGCGTATGTCATCCATACGGTCTTCTACTTTATATTTTTCTTTCTGAATCTTTCCGAAATGGCTCCGCACCGGATCTTCTCTGTCCTTTTTCCGGCGCATGACCATGCGGAATATCTGGTTTAACTTTTCTAAAGTTATGTCCCCAACAATTTCTTCCGGGCGGATTGGCTCCTCGTAGTACTTGATTTCTTCTGGTACAGTTTCCGGTTTAAAGAATACTTTCTGGGCATCTACACTTAAGTCTTTTAATTCTTCTGCCGCATATTTGTACATTTTGTATTCGGTAAGACGGCGGACTAATTCTTCTCTTGGATCTTCTTCCTCCTCTTTTTCCGGCTGTGGAAGCAGCATTTTTGACTTTATCTTTAATAAGGTCGCTGCCATAACGAGGAACTCACTCATTGATTCCATCGAATAGGTTTTTTCCATCTCACGGATGTATTCCATGTACTGGTTTGTGATTTCCACGATTGGAATGTCGTATATACTTACTTTATTTTTCTCTATTAAATGTAGAAGAAGATCCAGAGGACCTTCAAATACATCCAGTTTAATATCAATTTTCATGCTCTGCTCTAAGTCTCTTTCGGTCAATATCTATTGATGCCTCATCTAACATAGGAAGAGGTATCTCCTTTGGCTCTGGAAGAAATTCTACTTTATAAATGATAGCGGCAAGTGCCGGAATCGTAATCTTAAACTTTCTCTTCCACCACTTATAGCCCGTTGTTTCTGCCACAATGTCTTCCTTTGATCCCTCAAAATATCCACCATACTCTTTTCGCTCACCAGATAATACTTCATGAAGAACTGCATAATGGTCATAACCGAATTGAAAGTCATTATACTGTGCATCACTCATGTTCAGCACAATGACGAAATGATCCTCTCCGCACATTCTCTCGTAAATGTACACTCTTTCCTCAACCGCTTCCACTTCAATCCATCGGAAGTTTGCAGAATTATAATCTCCATTGAAAAACGCTGGTTCACTGATATAAAGATGATTTAAATCCTTCATAAAACGGTGGAAATCCTGATGCTTTGGATAGTCTAAGAGCATCCAGTCACATTCTTTTTCCTCATCCCACTCTCTGAACTGGCCAATCTCATTACCCATGAAATTAAGCTTCTTGCCAGGATGAGTGTACATGTAAGTGTAAAGAGTCTTTGCCTGCTGGAACTTTAAGTCATACTCGCCCCACATTTTCTGCAAAATGGTTGCCTTTCCGTGTACCATCTCATCGTGAGAAAATGGTAACAGATAATGTTCATTATAAAAATACATCATAGAAAATGACAGCTTATGATAATGGAACTTTCTGTCATATGGATGAATTCTAAAATAATCTAATGTATCATTCATCCATCCCATATCCCACTTATAGTCAAATCCCAAGCCGTCATACTCTACCGGTGCAGTTACTTTCGGGAAGTTCGTAGAATCTTCCGCAATAAGCATAACAGAAGGATGTAACTTTTGCAAACCAGAATTCATGCATTTGATAAAATCAAGCGCGCCTTCATTAATTCCCCTCGAAGAATCTCCCTGCCAGTAAATAGCATTACTAATCGCATCCATACGGATGCCGTCAAAGTGGAACTTCTCCATCCAGAAATTCGCGGAGGACTGTAAAAAGCTTCGCACTTCACCACGGTAATAGTTAAAATTACAGGTTCCCCACTCACTATAACCCTTATCATCATCCGCATATTCATAAAGAGCCGTTCCATCAAACTTATTCAGCGCATAAGTATCCGCAATAAAATGTACCGGAACAAAGTCCATGATAACACCAATTCCTTCTTTATGGAAAAGGTCTACCATCTCCATTAATTCCTTTGCTGTTCCATAACGGGAAGTCGGACAGAAATATCCGCTTACCTGATATCCCCAGGAACAGTCTGCCGGATGCTCAGTTAGCGGCAGGAACTCTACATGCGTATATCCCATTTCTTTAACATATGGAACAAGCTGCTTCCCTAACTCCTGATAATGATACCAGCCATTCTCCTCGTCCGCCTCATTCTTTCGCCAGGAACCGGCATGTACCTCGTAAATATTTACCGGAAGATCATAATTCTTACTTCTCTTCTTCATCCACGCTTCATCTGAAAAATGATAGCCTTCCAAATCTACGATAACTGATGCTGTATCTGGTCGTACCTGTGAACCAAAACTGTACGGGTCAAAACGATCCATAACAATTCCATCCGGCTGATAAATACGGTACTTGTACATCATTCCCGGCTTCGCATCCTTTTGTACACATTCAAACACACCGCTCTGTGCATCCTGAATCATCTCATCTTCTGTACCATCCCAGTCATTAAACTCTCCGATCACCTCAATCTTTTCCGCATTCGGTGCATAAACTCGAAATAACACACCGTTCTTTGTCAAGTGTGCTCCAAAATATTCATACGCATCAAACGCTTTTCCAATATAAAATTCATGTAAATTCATAATCGTATCCCCTCATCATTTTATTTTGCCCAGATATTTACTTCTATTTTAAGCAATTTTCTTAAGATTAGCAACAAGGAAATGCATATTTTTAGGCACTGGCCATAAAATGTACTAATTCTTATTTGGAGTTTCATATGCAAAAATATTTTTCCAGAAAAATTACACGAAAATTCTTTTATTCCTTTGCATTTTTTCTGATAACAAGTTTTCTGACGGGGACTATTCTTTTTCCTGTGAAAATAGTTTCTTTGGCTTCTTCTGGTAATTCTATGGAAAACTCTTTAAATCCACTTTCTGACAATTCAGGAATCAACGAGCTTTCTAATCGTTTAAAAAATATTACTACTTCTAATAATATTTCTGTTCAAGCTGCCACTGATAGTACTTCTAATGTTTCTTACCAGACTAACTCTGAAAGTTCCAGTGCATCTTCTGCAAACACTGGATTTCAATCCGCTGCACCTAATGCCATTTTAATGGAAGCCACTACTGGTACAATTCTTTATGAAAAAGATGCAGACAAAGAAAAACCGCCTGCAAGCGTCACAAAAGTTATGACTCTCTTACTTATCTTTGAAGCTCTTTCAAAAAAGCAGATTACCTTAAATGATACGGTTACCGTCAGCGAACACGCTGCATCTATGGGAGGCTCCCAGGTATTTTTAGAACCAGGTGAAACCCAGAGCGTAGACACTATGATAAAATGTATTGCTGTCTCCTCCGCTAACGATGCATGTGTGGCGTATTCTCATAGTAGGAATTAATTTGCTACCTGAAATGGATTACGGAATCTGTAATAAATATCCAGTCCACCATCTTCATGAACTTCTATTTTTTCTATCAATTCAATAACCACATCTCTTGTAAGCTTCTCAATATTAATATAATCCTTAAAAGCTTCTACCCATTCATCATGCTGATTTTGAAGAGAATTCTCATCCGCTAACTTTGTAAGAATTTCTTCTTTCTGCCTTTCTAATTTGGACATTTCCTCTTCATATTCTGCAACATAGGAACGATATTCCTGTGGTGTAATCATCTCTTCCATATAGCCTGTGAACGCTCTCTTTTTAAACTTTTGGTATTTTTCCAATTCTGCATCTACTATCTGTATTTGCTTTTTATAAAATTGTTCCCGGCTATCTATCTTCTGGACTTTATCCAAATCGCTAATATCATCCTCTGTAAGTATCTTTCTTGCTTCATTCTTTATAGAAGATAAAACCGCTTCTTCCAGCTCCTCATTTTTAATCATATGACTTGGACAGTGTTTTTTCCCCATCGTTTTATATATCTTGCAAATATACCCGATACTGCCCTTTTTATTTTCTTTGGCATAAGCTCTATTCATAGTATGTTTACAATCGGCACAAAATAAAATACCTGCAAATATATTATCGCTATACTCTGTATTTACAGACTTTCTTTTTATTTTCTGTATTGCCTGAACTCTATCAAAGGTTTCCTGATCTATAATCGGTTCATGAGTATTATCTACAATAATCCACTGTTCTTTCGGCAAACGTCTCTTTTTCTTATCCTTATAAGAAATTTTTATATCCTTATGCTGTACCATTTTACCTAAATATGTCTGGTTATTTAGAATCATATGTACCGTCTGATAACACCATGTCTTTGTTGTATCTTTTAATTTGCTGTTATAGTAATTTTGCTGTAGAACTCGCGTTTTATATAAAGACGGAATCAAAATATTTTCTGATGATAATATAGAAGCGATATGAGCTTTTCCATTTCCCTCTAAATATAATCGGAAAATCTTTCTCACAATACTTGCTGCATATTCATCTATTATTAAATGATTATGGTCTTCTGAATCTCTCATATATCCATAAGGACATGAAGAACCTACAAATTTACCCTGACTCATTTTGGAGTGGAATACACTTCTTACACTCTTAGACAGCATCTCGCAATACCATTCATTAGTAAGTCCCTTTATCTGTCTAACCATCTTATTATTTTCATCCAATGTATCTACACCATCTACAACACCAATAAATCGAATACCCCATAATGGTAGTTTATGATGTAAATACTTTTCTGAATGTTCCATATTTCGAGTAAATCTTGACTGGCTTTTCGCAATAATAGTATCAAAAAGACCCATCTGTGCATCCTGCATCATCTGAGAAAATCCCGGTCTGTCTTCATATAATCCACTCTCATCATCATCAGAATATATTTTAACAACTTGAAAATCATGCTGCATTGCATAATCACTTAACATAATACGCTGATTAATAATACTTTCGCTATCATCCCCTTTATTCACTTTATTTCTGTCTTCTTTCGATAATCTTAGATATAATACCGCTTTATTGTTCATATTTCGCCTCGTCAATATTATGATGTCAGGGTCAAAAGGTCAAAACTCCATTCGTACTTGCACGATAAGGTGTTTGACTTTGGAACCCACAAAACATGAGAAAGTAGCGATTTACATAGGATATATGTCACTACCCGTTATATTTCTGAATTACCCGTTTCATACATTCTTTCAAATTTTTGTCTCCATAAATCACATTTACTTTAATAACTCTGCTTTTCTTTTTGCTCATAATGCCCTCGTTTTTTTCTACTATATATATCACCCTTTCCAGAAAAATATATTTTGTCCATCTATTAAAATTAAATTTATTTTTACTTCCATAAATATGCAAAAAAAGTACCAGAACTTTAGAGCGTGTTTGAAAAATGCACATCTTACAGAAAGCATTTTTCAAACATACTCTAGTATTCTGATACTCTTCTTTACAGTGTTTTCTTTCTTTTTAATTACAAATATAATCGCTATCGCGGCTTGAATAGTTAATTTTATAACAATATTATTTTGAAATAAGTCAGGATAGATTTCATTCAAGAATGCCTGGCGTTTTTAAATTAGAGGATTAGAGATACTTTCCTTAATTTATCAAAACAACAATTGAAGTCCCATTGCAATGATCCACATATACGCACATGTCTTTGGAATCATCAGCAATCCAACTTTGGGTTTTGTTTTACTAAATAATGTTACAGGAAGGTAACAGCCAAAGGAAATAATAATTGCTGCGGCCATTCTTGTCATATGATATCCATTTGCATTTCCGGATATCGTATACAGAATAATGACTCCTATACCAGTAACAGCAAAAACTGCATTCCTGATAATCGATAACTTGAGATTTCCATCGTCTGTACACCAGTTATTCTGTGGAAGAATACAGACAGCAATTCTAATAATCGCAGAAACCCATACCATTGCTTTTACTGCCGCAGGTATATTAAAATCCGGGAAAGTATACTTCCAAACATACATTAAAATAATATAAAATACAGTCATTGTGATTGAGGATATCTGTAATCCAATCCCAAGCTGTTTCTTTATTCTGTCATTCGTTCCACGTGCAGCTCTTATGATTCGAGGTACTAAATGAAATGCATCTCCACCGCAAAGAGTTAATGTTAATATTCCATAAAGAATAAACAACTTATTTCCTTTTGCACAGGTGAAAAATAAAATTGCTGCTACTAAATCAAATATCAAATATCCGGCATCAAATATCGCTTCCATAATATCCGGCATCTTTGGCTGGTATTTTTCTTCTCTCATTCTTACTTCTCCTTTTTCATTAATTGGTTAATTTTTCATTCTCTCCCTCCGCATATTTTTTTAAGTACGCATCTGCATTAGCACAAATCTTATTAAATACTGCCATGCACATATACTTTTCTTCTTTGGTTAATCCATCTAAAGCATTCTTAGCGAATTCTTTCTGTGCTTTCATTCCATCTTCGATAATGGACTCTGCCTTATTTAATATAACAATCTTAATATGCTTTTTATTCTGGGTGCTCTGAATTCTTTCAATCAAGCCTTTATTCTCTAATGCTTTCAGAGAAGTAGATACATGAGATTTCGTTGATTTACGAATTTTTACGATATCTGCTGCCGTATTATGCTTCGGATTATTATGTAAAAACATAAGTATATCATATTCCATTTGCGTTAGCTGATACCTGTCACATACTTTTCTCGTAAATAGTTCATAACAGCTGGTGATTGTTTTATGCTGATCCCAAAAAAACATATTTTTACTCCTTGTTATATCACCTTATTATTGTTCTATTTAGAACGATTATGATTATATAGTTCTGCTTCCTTTTTGTCAATCCTTGATTTTTTATTTCTTAAATCTGTGTATAAAAAAAGATAAGCATTATTCTGCTTACCTCTTTTCGCAATCTATTCTATATTAACAATTAATGGCAGCTATGGTTTCCACATCCATGATCGCCACAGGTATGTCCTTCTCCATGATCGTGATCATGATGACTGCACTTTACATCAGGATTATAATCTAACGTTCCGTTCACAAAAGCTTCCACAGCCGCATCTGCATCACCGGAAACGCCTCCATAAAGCTTAATCCCTGCCGCTGATAAAGCCATCTGTGCTCCGCCTCCGATTCCACCACAAATAAGAACATCTGCCTTCAATGCATTCAAAACACCGGCTAATGCACCATGTCCGCTTCCATTCGTATCCACAACTTCTGAATGGATTACTTTTCCATTCTGTACATCATAAACTTTAAATTCTGCTGTATGTCCAAAATGCTGAAAAATCTGTCCGTTCTCATATGTTACTGCTACTCTCATTATACCTTCTCCTTTTTCTGTTGCATATTTTTGATAAAACTCTTGTTTGTAGCATCCACCCAGACCACATTTACTACTTTTACCATCGCAGATCCAGAAATCTCCCCCCTCAATTCGAAGAGGATGTCCATCTATGATTGCATCTGCCACTTTCTTTCTGGCGATCTCATAGATTCTCTGAACAGTCGTTCTTGCAATCTGCATAAAGCCTGCACACTGTTCCTGGCTGTATCCTTCTTTATCTATAAGACGAATCGTTTCATATTCATCTACTGTCAGAAGAATCACCTCTTTTTCATCTTCCTCCCCTCTTCCTCCCTTTTTATTGGATGGTCGAAATTCCAATATGTCTGGAAAATGACAGACTTTTCTGCACTTTATCGGTCTTGGCATAGGATACTCCTTTCACAATCTTTTCTCTATATTACACCTATTATGGACATATGTCAATAACGCAATTGACATATGCTCATTTCATTTGTCTTATAAAATCAGAAGCATTGTCCTGTAAATTGTTTTTAAAACAGTCATTTAAATAAATGATATGCGATACCGCTGCAATTACACTATGAAGCATCTTTTTTTCGAACGGAATATCGCCCATATCTTTCATTGGCTCTTCTTTATTTTCAAATATAGCTACGAGTGTCTTTTCCAATTCTGAACAGAAATAATCATAAGCAACCGGTAAAGTATAAGTTGCTTTTTGTAAAACAAAAAGGGATGCTATATTATCCATGGAAAGAACCTGCTTTATAATTACAATATAAATAGCATATGCTATTTGATCCGCATAATACTGTTTTTTTACCGGACGGTCAATATACCCCTTCTTTACATAATTACTTAACATAGATGGTGTAATCGAAATTTCTATTGGTGCTAAACATTCATTAATGTACTTTACTGTCTGCTCAAGATAAAGTCCTACATTGGGAATTTCTTTATATCTTGGCATTCTGTAGTTTCTGGCTGAAAATTTCATAATACATTCCTTCTTTCTTACTTTGTCTCTAACTTGATGCCACGAATTACTCCGCAGCTAAGCTAAAAAATGCCCTAACGCTGCTCCCGTAATTTATTATTATATATCAGCTATAAAAAAACCGCAATAAAGTTATTTAATACCTTGACAAACATATATGTATGGTTTACTATACTCTTTAATAAGTTTTTTAAAAACCGATATAAAAGTATTTAAAACTATTCACGGAGGTTACATATGAAAATGAAAATCGTTGCAGATTCATCTGCAAATCTTTTAGCTTTACCTGATATAGACTTCGGGGTTGTTCCACTTCATATAATCGTAGGAGAGAACGATTATATAGATGATGATAAGATTGATCTCACAGCTATGCAGGATGATCTTTCTTCTTATAAAGGCAAGACATCGACATCAAGCCCAAGTCCTCACGAATGGGAGAATGCGTTTGGCGATGCCGATGTTGTCTTTTGTATTACCATTACAAGTTCCCTGTCTGGTACATATAACAGTGCTGTTATCGCTAAGGACATCTATGAACAGAATCATGCAGGCAGGAAAGTATATGTTTTAGATTCTTTATCTACAGGACCGGAAATCGCACTTTTTATTGAAAAAATAGCAGAACTCATAAAAGCTGGTTTTGCTCCTGATGATATTTATAAAACTCTTCTCGAATATAAAGATAAAACACACCTGTATTTTTCTCTGGCATCTTTAAACAATTTTGCAAAGAACGGACGGATAAGTCCGGTAATTGCAGCCGGAATCGGTTTATTAGGAGTCAGAGTCGTTGGAAAGGCAAGTGATGAAGGAACTTTATTGCCGCTTGATAAATGCAGAGGAGAAAAAAGAGCATTAAAAAAACTAATCGATCATCTTAAAGAATGTGGTTATACAGATGGAAAAATCATCATTGCTCACAACAATAACGAAGCTGGTGCTTTAGAATTAAAAAAATTGATTGAAAATACATTTGGAATTTTTAATGGAACGATTCAAAAAACAAGAGCACTTTGCAGTTATTACGCAGAGCCAGGATCCCTTCTCATCGGTTTTGAAGCATCCTTTTGTAAGCATAAACCATATAAAGATTGATTTTTAAAAGTCTACTACCCCTATACGATGCCTGTGTGGCTATGGCAGAACACATCAGTGGTAGTGAAGATGCTTTTGTCGCCAAAATGAACGAGAAAGCACAGGTTCTTGGCATGAAGCATACACATTTTGTAAATTGCTGCGGATTAGATGCGGACGGACATTACACAAGTGCAAGGGATATCGCCTTAATGTCAAGAGAACTGATTACGAATCATCCAGACATTTTCCATTATACAACAATCTGGATGGAAAATATTACACATGTAACAAAACGAGGGGAATCTGAGTTTGGACTTTCTAATACTAATAAATTACTCCGGCATTATCAGGGCGCAACCGGACTAAAAACCGGAAGTACCTCCAAAGCCGGCTTTTGTTTAAGCGCCACCGCAGAACGCAATCACATCTCCCTTATCGCTGTCGTTATGGCATGCCAGAGCGCAAAAGAGCGGGTAAAAGACTGTGTCTCTTTACTTGATTACGGCTTCTCTCTCTGCAAGATTTACACCGATAAACAGCCTCCCGCACTCTCCAGCGTCCCCGTACATAATGGCATAAAAGAATTCATTTCCTGCGAATATGAGAAAAACTTCTCCTATGTTTTTACTTCGGAAATCAACCAAAATAACATTCAGAAAAAAGTGGTATTCCAGAAAAATCTCTCTGCTCCAATTAAGAAAAATCAAGTAATCGGCAGACTGGAGTATTCATATAATAACAAAAAAATTGGGGCAGTTTCTATATTGGCTTCGGAAACAGTGGGAAAGGCAAAATATACAGATTATCTGCAAAAACTACTACTGAACTTGTAAAATAATAATTTCAGTTCAGCAAAAAACAGCTCCCAAAGAAAGAAGCTATCCTATATTGTGGTCTTAGAGCGTGTCTGAAAAATGCTTTCTGCAAGATGTGCGTTACAATTTGTGGGAGATTTCGCCTGAATGAGGGCCATTCAGCAAACATTCAACCCACAGTGACAGAGTCACAAATATAGGATATCTTCTTTCTTTGGGAGCGTCTCCTCTTGCCTATGGCAAATTACTATTTACAAAATATCAATATGTTCTCCAGCCAATGCCTTATTCATGCTTCTTACCGCACAGAACTTTCCACACATAGAGCAAGTATCCTCATGTTCTGGTTTTCTGTCATCACGGATTGCTTTGGCTGTTTCCGGATCCATTGCACATTCCCACTGTGCTTCCCAATCTAAAACACGGCGGGCATCTGCCATCTTATCATCTATCTCTCTTGCACCACGGACACCTTTTGCGATATCGGCTGCATGTGCCGCAATTTTTGATGCCATAATCCCCTGTTTTACGTCTTCAAGATTTGGAAGTGCAAGGTGTTCTGCTGGTGTAACATAGCAGAGGAATGCAGCACCGTTTTGAGCAGCGATTGCTCCACCGATAGCGGATACAATATGGTCATAACCTGGTGCAATATCTGTTACGATTGGTCCAAGTACATAGAATGGTGCTCCAGAACAGATGGTGGACTGTAACTTCATGTTTGCAGCAATCTGATCCATTGGCATATGTCCCGGTCCTTCTACCATAACCTGTACATTTTTCTCCCACGCACGCTTGGTAAGTTCGCCAAGACGAACTAATTCTTCAATTTGACATACATCGGAACCGTCGGCAAGACAGCCTGGACGGCAGGCATCTCCGAGGGAGATTGTTACATCGTATTCCTGACAGATATCAAGAATTTCATCGAAATATTCATAGAAAGGGTTTTCTTCTCCTGTCATTGTCATCCATGCAAATACAAGGGAACCTCCACGGGATACGATGTTCATTTTTCTTTTATGCTTTTTGATCTGGTCGATTGTCTTTCTTGTAATTCCACAGTGTAATGTTACGAAGTCTACACCATTTTCTGCGTGAAGACGTACTACATCAATAAAGTCTTTTGCGGTAAGAGTATCTAAGTCTCTCTGATAGTGAATTACAGAATCATAGACTGGTACTGTTCCAATCATTACAGGACATTCGGAAGTCAGTTTTTTACGGAACGGTTCTGTATTTCCGTGGGAAGATAAATCCATGATGGCATCTGCTCCCATGTTTACTGCTTCCATTACTTTTTTCATTTCTATATCATAATCTTTACAGTCTTTTGATACACCAAGATTTACATTAATCTTTGTTTTTAACATAGAGCCGACACCCTGTGGGTCTAAGCATTTATGATTTTTGTTCGCGCAGATAGCAACTTTTCCTTCTGCTACTAATGCTCTGATTTCTTCTGGTGTCATTCGTTCTTTTGCTGCAACCTTTTCCATTTCTGGAGTAATAATATTTTTTCTTGCTGCATCCATCTGTGTTGTGTAATTTCTCATCTTTTGTTACCTCCAATTTTGTAAATACTATTTATAATGCCATTTTTATAAAGCTTAACTAATCTGTTTATTTCATTACTTTATATACATTGACACTTGTCTGTTACTATGTTTACAAATTCCACATATGATTTAGCGGGCCATTTCCCTGTCCAAGATTCAGCATTGCTCTAATTGCTCCGCTGATGTATGCTTTTGCCTTTTTTACGGATTCTTCTACAGGAAATCCCTTTGCCAGATTTGCCGCTACCGCACTTGAAAGTGTACAGCCGGTTCCGTGTGTGTTTGGATTATCAATTCTTTCTTCTGGAAACCAAACGGCTTTTTCTTTTTTTTCTTCCTGCAAAAAACTCTCATAAAGCAAATCGTCCGCATTTTCTTCGCTGTGACCGCCCTTACTTAAGACCGCACAATTCCACCTGTCTGCAATGACTTTTGCTGCTTCTTCCCTTGTTTTTTTATTGGTAATTTTTATCCCGGATAAAAATTCGGTTTCTGGAATGTTCGGGGTTAGAAGGGAAACTTTTGTATATAATTTCTCATATAATATCTTTCTCGTTGTTTCTTCTACTAAAACCGTACCGCTTGTCGAAATCATCACCGGGTCTGCCACTACATTTTTGATGGAATATTTTTCCAGGTATTCTGCGATAATCTCTGCCTGTTCCTTTGAAGCAATCATTCCAATTTTCACCGCATCTGGCTTTATATCTGTGAAAATGCTTTCCATCTGTTTTTTAAAAAATTCTGCTGGTACTGGCATAATCCCGGTAATTCCGGCTGTATTTTGTGCGGTAAGTGCGGTGATACAAGTCATGGCATATACTTTATGAACAGTTAAAGTCTTGATATCCGCCTGAATACCTGCTCCTCCGCTCGAATCACTGCCTGCAATTGTAAGAACTGTTTTCATATTTGAAAAAGAATAATCACCTATCTCCGAAAAATCTCTCACATAAATATTAGAAAGTTTCTGGATTTCTTTCGCATTTCCCACACTGTAGGTATCGTAGATACTGCATACTGGAAATCCAGCTTCAGTAGCAGTTTTCACCGCATATAAAGAATCTTCAAATACCCATGTTTCCTCTTTTTTAGTGCCTAGCTTTTGCCTTGCAAGCTCAAATACCTTCGGGCTTGTCTTTCCGGCTCCGGCTTCCTCGCAGGTAATCATTCCCGTAAAGTCCTGCCATATGCCGTTACGAATAAGCGCCGCCTTTGCCATCTCCTTATCTGTCGCTGTGGCTATAATTAACTTCACACCATTTTCTTTCAGACGTTTTACTAAGGCATAGGCTCCTGGCTTCATGACCGCTTCTTTATAGTAAAAATCTTTTACAACCTGATTGACTCCTTCTAAAATGTCTTCTGCTGATACCGAAAGGCCATACTCTTTTTGCATATAGATGGCTCCTTCTGGCAAAGATAAAGCATCCAGCCGTTCTTTTAAATCTGGCTTTGCCTTAATGCCAAGAGTAGCAAGATATCTCGCTCCTGCATTTTCCCAGATGGGCATGGAATCAAGTAAAGTTCCATCAATATCAAAGATTGCTCCTTTTATCACGATGCCTTTCTCCTTTTATTGTCTTTTCCACTAACTACCGAAAAATTATTTCAGCATTTTTTCTGTTCTGTCTTTTAAAACTTTTGTAGCAGCTTCAATATCTTTTGCCGCAAAAATAGCACTAACCACAGCGATACCGCAAATACCACTTCCCTGTAAAGATAAAATGTTATCTGCCCCAATTCCACCAATTGCAATCACTGGAATATTTACTGCCTCGCAGATTGCTTTTAATGTTTCCTTGCTGACATCTGCCGCATCTTTTTTCGTGGAAGTGGAAAATACGGCTCCCACGCCAAGATAATCCGCCCCCATTTTTTCAGCTAATACTGCCTGCTCTACTGTCTGGGCAGATACGCCAAGAATCTTGTCTTCACCAAGAATCTTTCTCACGTCATCGGCTTCCATATCACTTTGTCCAACGTGAACTCCATCCGCATCCATATCTTTTGCGATTCTGACATTATCATTGATAACAAATGGAACATGATACTTATGACACAATTCTTTGAGAGCCACCGCTTCTTCCATGAAATGTTCCTCATCGAGTTCCTTTTCCCGAAGCTGTATAAAAGTCGCTCCTCCTTTTAATGCCTTTTCCACCTGCTCGTAAAGTGTTTCATTTCCAAGCCAGGAACGGTCGGTTACTGCATATAAAAGTAAATCTTTTCTTAATTGTTCTCTGTTAACGCAGCTCATACTTTGCTCTTTCCTCCAATGTATTTCCATCCATATGATAAATAGCATCAATTATCCGATTACGGTAAGTGGAATTTCCCTCGCCTTCTTTTAAATGTTCAAATCCAATCTCTCCGGCAATTCCCATCGCACAAACTGCCGCCGCTGCTGCCTCCAAAGGCTGCTCTGCGTTTGCACAAAGGAAAGCCGTCATCATTCCAGAAAGCTGGCATCCAGTTCCGGTGATTGCTCCCATCTCTGGTTTTCCGTTGCGGATAACATAACATTTTTCAGAATCAGCAACTAAATCAATGGCTCCCGTTACAGCAATCACACTTCCTGTCGCTTCAGAAAATGCTTTCAGCTTCCCAATCGTCTCATCAAGATTCTCCTCTGTAACCGCATCTGCCAAATCTGCATCCACACCTTTTGTATTTCCCGTTCCTTCCATCAGGGTTCGGATTTCTGAAATATTTCCACGGATAACAGTAAACTTTATGTCCCGCACCAGCTCATTCGCTGTCTTTGTCCGAAGTCCACTCGCTCCGGCTCCTACCGGATCAAGCAGCACAACATGACCAAGTACATTTGCCTTTTTTCCTGCTAAAAACATGGACGGAATCGTATTTTTATTCAGCGTACCAATGTTAATATTCAATCCCTGACAAATAGAAGTAATATCTTCCACTTCTCCAGAATCGTCCGCCATAATCGGGCTGCCGCCACAGGCAAGAAGAATATTTGCCACATCATTCACTGTTACATAATTCGTAATATTATGTACCAATGGATGCTTTTCTCTTACGTTATCAAAACACTGCTTTAACATTTTTACCCTTTCTTTACATATAGATTTAGCATATATATTCATTCAAGAATGCTCCGGCATTGTTGCTCGCCACCTACAGAGGTTGGAGCCATCTCACATCTGATATATATTTAGCATGTCTATTTATTTTTCATAAACGGGAAAAAACTGAAATCATCCTATACTTCCTGAAGTGCGTTTTGCAAAATGCTCAGAAGAAGTATGTCATGCATTGCATGACGCGTATCTCGCAGCAAAAATGCCGGGGCATTCTTGAATTGAGAAATATTCTGAATATGGATAAATAAACGATAAAAAATAAAAGAAAATTTATAAAGATTCAATGCAGCTTTTCTCTTAAAGCAATTTATTTTAAAATGATTTACTCTGAAAAGAAAAACGCATATACACCAATCTCGGTATATATGCGAATATATCTACGCTATCCCTACGTTGGCATTATCCAAATCAGGTTATGGGTCTAAGCACTTCAGCTTACTCTCAGCCTGCTTCTGCAAGCTCCCCGTGTATGAATTTACCAATATAGTACGCTATTTGAGTCAAAAAATCAAGCATAATTTACTATTTAATTCATTAAGAGACAGACGCCCGGGGAGAGAACCGATACCCTATATTTGTGACTTTAGTCGCGGCGGTTTAAATGCTCGCT
>OLRU01001251.1_pt1 | contig 22986 bp, 37 predicted proteins | sample 1672961 | NCBI WGS metagenome assembly OLRU01 (sample SAMEA3136741, study PRJEB25190) | human gut metagenome | biome: human gut; feature: human-associated habitat; material: faeces | place: Austria | collected 2013
TTGATTCGGCTTGATTCCAAAAGCACCGGCAATCTGCAAGGCACTGTATTTCCTCAATTCAAAAAACTGAGCATCTGCAAGGCTTACATTTAATGGTGTCAGCGTCAATCCAATCGGCACCGGCACAATCTTTCCTGCATTCTGAGGTCCTGACAAACCATCAGCAAACTTTTTCTGTAATTTTTTTACTTTCTCATCGTTTAGATCTCCGGTGTATTGCATGGCCATTCTTGCTGTAAGCCCGTTTTCGTACAATTGATTCATATATCTCTGGCTGGCATTTGCTCCATCGACCGTATGAGACAATATACTTCTCACGGACTCTCCCATGAATCCATCCAGGCTGTACCAGGTTTTAAAATGCATCACTTCACTATCCTTAAACAGATACTGTTTTCCTGTTCTTGGATCACTATATCGATAATAAAGTTTTCCTTCTCCGCCCCAGATACCAACATCATCCATGATTGGAGTTACATAGTTACTCTGCATTGGCCACATATCCATAATCTGATATTGACCACCATATCTAGCCGGCAGGAACTTTCCTCTTATCCAAATGTATCCATTTCCATAGTGCTGACAATTCTGTTCAACTGTGGTCCACATAGTCGTTGGTGTCATATATGGATTTGGACGTACACTCATGAGTATCCCGGCAGTTGTAGGATCAGCACGGATCCGTCCTCTTTCTGTCTGTCGATAATATTTAAGTGGCATTTTCCCCAATGTTTCCGCAAGTAATTTCAGACACGTATAATATGTTACTTCTGATACTGCTTTATAATTTGTCGTAGATATTCCAAGCCACTCTAAAAGTTCTTTATCATCCAGTTCTACAGTTTGTCCTTTTAATGCCTGTATTGCATTTTTTATCCTTTTCGCAATATTCATTACCAGTCACTCTCCAAAAATTCATCTATTCCCTTCAATACAGAAGGGTAAAACTCATGATACATAGCGAGTTTGTATGCACACAAAACAGCATCAACGGGATCGATTCGCTTTGTTGTGGCATCTTTATCAATCTTGATCAATCCATTATTTTTTCTGATAACCGCATTGCTCATTGCAAAATTCAGAAGCGGATTATGCGTATACAAGATATTTCTTGAATATACCTGTTCTCTGAATCCCTGTGTAGATTCATTCAGTGATTTATGACTTTGATATACTTCTTCTATAACGTATCCCTGATCAGACAAATCCATCATCAATTTGCTTGCATTCGCTGGATCAAAACATAGTGTATGTATCTTCCATTCATTTTCTCTACATACCTTCAAAACATATTTCATTACAGCATCCTGATTAACAATCGGTGTCTCCGTGACCGTCAGGAATCCCTGTCTCTCCCATGCATCATAGTCTACTTTATCTTTTGCCTTCCTTTCACAAAGTTTTTCTCTGTTCGGTATAAACGAATGCGAATATACAATATATTTCACAATTGGTTCATCATTCTCATCCCGTTCCTCGCTTTTAAAAGGAATAATAAATGATACTGAAGTTAAGTCTATCTTTGCTGACATATCGAATCCGACATACACATCCATCCCTTTTGTATTGATCGGAATATCACAAACTTCACAGGCATTCCATTTTGCCATGTCCATGTATCCGTTTTCTTTTGCCTGCACCCAGATATTGAGCATTTTTGTTAAAAATGCTGTCATCTTCTCAGGAATACTTTTCGCAACCTTCCAAGCATCCCTAATCTTTTCGCGACCATTTTCGTAACTCATCCTTATCGGATTTGCTTTTTCCCAAAATTTCTCATTTTCAAGATTTTCAAGGTTTTCTTTATAATCCTCCGGATCAACTTCACAAATGTCAACCAGATATTTATCGTTATCAATATCTATATCAGGATTAAGTATTTTTGAGCAATATGCGTACTCCTGTGTGTAACAGGGATATGTCAGATCCATTCCTGCTGTTGTAATGATCATCAACAAAGGTTCTTTTGTATTGGATCCAAGTCCCAAATCATAGAATTCAGTTGTTTTATGCTGATGATATTCGTCCAAAATCAGTCCAGCTGGATTAGTACCATCGCCATTCTGTCCATCTTCTTTTGACAGAGCCTTGATAAAACTACCTGTTTTCCTATGAAAAACTGCGTCACGTGTAATTTTGAATTTAGTCTTTAATGGTGAATTATTCAGCATCAATTTAGCTTCATTCAATATAATTTTTGACTGATCTCGCTTAGTTCCTGCTGTATAATATTCATAATTTTCCTGGTTTCTGGTAGACCAGACAGATATTTCATACAAAGCCACTCCTGCTTCCATTTGCGACTTTGCATTTTTTCTTCCAACCTCTATAAACGATTGTCGGAATCTTTTATATCCAGTTGCTCTTTCTCTCCAACCATACAATTGGCACAAATTGAATTTCTGCCATACCGTTAAGACAATCGGCTGTCCCGCAAGATCTCCTTTTGAATGTCTGAGCAGGCTGAACCATTCAACAATTCCATTTGCTTCTTCTTCATTCCAAATGTAAGGCCACGGCTCCTTCAAGCTTAAAGCTGCCTCTTCTTTTTTGCAGTCCTCTAAAAATCTCCTGCAGGCCCACTTATGTTTCTTTCCAGATATTATTACGCCGCTAAGGCACTGCCTGGCATATTCCTGTAATTCCTCTTTAATCGTCATATATTACCAAACTTCTTTGTAATATCTTCTTGTGTTTTATCTGTCTTTATAGCTGCTGCCTTCAGCCTTGCATCTATAGTTAAGCCACATAATGAAGCAAATCTTCTCATTTCCTCAGCATATCCTTTCTGGATATCTACCATAGGATTCTTTACCACAATCACTCCATTACGTGTCTCGCGATCTATGTAAAATGTCTGATCTCTTAAAATATTTGTAGCTTTTACATAATTTGCGAAAGCATTACAGTAGCCGCCCAGGTTATTTCTATCCAGATTTCCAATAAGATTTATTTTTTTCAGTTCTTTTACGATTCTTTTCCATTCTTTCACTGCCACTTCATCGATTAGCCAATCCGGAGGTCTGCTGAGCTGGCTCGATCCGGTTTTTACTTTTTTTTCTTCATTTTTTCTGCGTTCCATGCTTATCACAGTGAGGTTTCCTCTCTGCATTTCCAATGGTTTTCTCGGTCTTCCCACTCTCATTCCTCCTTTCTGCCAACTTTTTTTAAGTATTTAGAAATTTGTGTGAAGAAAAGGGGCAGTGCGGTCTGGAGCGATTACTCCAAACTTTTACACTCCCCCCTGCCTTACTAATTTACGGTATTCAGTCAGCATTTCCTGTAATTCTATCTGCATTTTCTCTTTATCTGCTTTATATAGTTGCTCTATTTTGCTATGTGTATCATGATTCAAGCTCATAAGATTATCTGGATCATTTCTTTTATTCCAGTCATCCCTTAATGGAATTATATGATGAACCGTATCAGCTCGTATCATCACACCTTCTGTCATATACATATAAACATCTATGTATTGATCCAACTCCAATACATTCTCTCTGCTTCGTTGCCATTCTACACTATCGTAAAATTTCTTACTCTTATTATCCCTGCTGTATCTGTCATACTCTCTGTGTCTTTCTTTCTGACATGGACATCTGCTGCCGGACTGGATTCTTTTCCCGCACCGACTGCATCGTTTATATATAGGCATAAGTTCACCTCTCAAATACAGTCCTGCCAGCACCATAATGACAGCCGGTTGCCGCCATGCCGAAATGAGGTGCGCAAACACTCACACGCAGTGAATCCTCTGCCTAAAGCATGTAAGTGCTGGTGCTGTGCACGCTGTACGAAAATTGGCATAACAAAAGCAGCCCCGAAGGACTGCCCTGTGTGAAGTTATTTTTTTCTAATAACTATATTATTTAGTTTGGCGTTGACCGTCTATGCTCTCTGACTTTCACGCCATCACTTCGTGTATATGATTTTACAACCACAATCTTTTTATTCTGAGTTCCTCTAACACTTGTTTTTGTTTTTGCCATGTCTTCTATCTCGTCTTTCATTTAAAGTAGAAGCGTCCAACTGGTAAATTCGCCTCAGTGATTACTTTCAATTATTGATTATTTAATTACTGATTCTTCTTTTTATCCGGCTCAGATCCAGGACCTACCCAGAATCTAAAAGCTTTCTTACCGTGATCTTTGGCGTAAATTTTCTCGCCATCTTTCCCGGTAATCCATGCTCTAAAAATCCACATGGATTTTCCCTCCTTTCGCAATTCACTCTTGCCAAAAGGTAAATCCAGTGGTACAATTCAATTGTCTAGAAGGAATTGTAACCAGTTGAACACTGTGTTTACCATTTTCGCAAGAGCCAAGCATCTCCTGGTGCTTGGTTTTTTGTATGTATAAAACCTTACGGTTTAACACATCATCTGTGATATTCATTATATTGAATTGTTGCTGCTTGTCTGGACATTCCGCATTTTTCCATAATCTCTTCAATACTCATATCTTTAACAAGATCATAGGGAGCCATCAACTCTCCAGCAAATGTATTTGCCTGCCACTCCGGTTGGCGATATCTCGGGATACCACCTCGCGCATATGACATAAATTCCGGTTGATGTAAAATATAATGTCCCAACTCATGACACAACGTAAAACGATCGCGCGGTCTTCCCTTTACGGCTCCTTCATATACATCGCTTCGTATACGCATGACATTTTTCTCAGTATTAGTGGTTCCATATGTATCCTGCATTTCTCCTGGATCCACAATTTCAAAATCCATTCCATTTTCAGGGTTAGCCAGAATCCACTCTATACACTGCATAATTGGAAAATATTCCATTTTCTCACAGCCGATTGCCTTTCTAAATTCCCTTACTAATTTTCGAATTTTGAATCTTGATAGTGCTTCAGCAGCAACATTCATTCATCATCACCCTCCTCGTTTTCCAAAAACTTTTTCAATTTGTTTCTGTCAAAAGAATTGAATTTTCTTGCAAAGGAAAGCATCATCATTCTGTCATTATCATTCCACTTGCTAATATCAATGCTATCGTAATTTTGAGCTTCATACATGCATTGATCCAATTCTTTAATCTTATCTGAGTCTAACTCATATTCTCTGATGAGAATTTCCCTCCACTCTTTTGGTGGTTTTTTCTTGCCATTTTCAACTTTTGATAAAAAAGCAGATGAAACTTCTAATTTGGTCGCCATATCGTACAAAAGTTCACCCTTATCTATCCGAAGTTTTCGGCAGAACTTTCCGAAATTGTTTATCATAGCGTTTCACCCAATCCTTTCTAATTTGCCTCTCTAGGAGCTCCCCCTTGCAAATATATATTAACCCAATTTGGTTAATTTGTCAACTCATTTTCAGAAAATTATTTTACATTTTTAATCATATCATAAAATCATTTACATTTCCATTAAAATAATAAAAAGACACCCAACCACAAAAGTCAGATATCTTTCCAAGAATAAAATTATAAGGAGTCAATCGGAACACCAGGACTCGAACCTGGGACACACTGGATATAAGCCAGCTGCTCTACCACTGAGCTATGTTCCGGGATGTCCTGATCTGAGCACCACCAGAGACCAGGACGGGGGATTCATCATATCTTATATGCGGAAGATACGTATGAGAAAAGAAAACTGAACGTCTTGGCTATTTCCAATTCGTTCATGATATACTATAACATCTTTGAAGCGGACATATCGGACAAAACGGACAAACTTTAATTTTTTTCAAAAAATCTTTTAAATTCTTTTCTTACACTTTCCTCTGTAGTCTTCCGTCCCATCCGATCTGCTACCTGCTGCCAGGTCATTTCCTCGAAGATCTTGTATTTAATAATCCGCTGCATCCGGAATGGGATTGATATCATCCATACTTCAACCTGCAGTTTCAACTGCTCAGCCTTCTCTTTCTTCTGTCGCAGGATCTCTTTCTTGTTTCTGAGTCTGATATCGTCTGAATAAGAATATGTCGTTCCCTGTACTTTAAAATGCTGTGGGTTGTAAGGGAATTCCGGATTACTTCCAGATACAGTCTCATTTGCTGTGATATTCTTTTTTGATTCGAGTTTACGGATTTCTGCTTCTGCTTCTTTGGTCACCTCGCATGCATCTATGTATTCTTCCAGAATTCTCTTATCCATGATGTCAGCCTCCTCGTTTCCATTCCTTCTTGGTTTTCTTATCTCTGATACCTGTGATTTCTAAGCCCAAGAGTCCGGCAGTGTTATTCAGGACTGTGTATGCGTTGTAAATATGTGTTGGCATATGTCCTGCTGCCTTGATTGCCTTTCCTGATGTTGGATCTGGATAACCCTCACTGTTTTTGTATGCCATGCTCTCACCTCACGGTCCTATTTTTGCATTCTTCGAAATACTTACACGTCAGACAGCAGCATCTGCAGTGCTTCTTTCTGGATTTGAATATCCAGTGTTTCAGTCTTTCTATCATTCTCTCATCTCCTTCAACTTCTTTTCAGCTTCCTCGCGATCAGTAAACCAAGTTATTCCAAAAGCAATATCATTAAGCACTTTTTCACTGTAAACCTTATATTCTTCACGGCTTGTTGCATACCAGTGGCTATCAGCAAATGTAATTGATCCGACATGCTGATGATATACTCTATTAAGATTTTCGTATCCGTTAATAATATTTAATCCATAAACAGATGGACTTGGAATGATATACACATCATCTCCAACCTTACACGGCAATCTCACAAGCAAGCCCTGTTCTTCTGCGTTTTCGTAATCGCAAAGTTTATTGATAATTTCCCGTATGGTAGCTGCGTTATTGGCTTCTCTTGTCCCGCTGTATGTTAATCTCTCCATCTACTTTACCTCTCCAAACCAGTCCTGAAATCCTTTCATACAATCAGGACATAAATCCAGAGCATTATGTGTGAAATATCTTCTCTGACTATCCAGATTTAATACCATGATCCCATTAGGATTTTTTCTATCGTTTTTAGAATTGTACTGCTCATACAGTTTTCCACATCTATCACATTTCTTTGCACATGCCATTAATCCATTCCTCCTGTAATCTCATCAATACAATCGTTCCAGCCGATCTTATAGCTCGGTAGTTTGCCTCCCGCTTTGAAATACTCGCCGTTATAAAGCCCAGTTACTTTCATTTTCTCCGGCAGTGGCTTCAATGGACACCAATCAGGGATTGATTCTGCTTCTCCGTCTAATACTGATTTACTCATCTGCGTTCCTCCTGTAACAGCTCTGGATTGTCGAAAATGTTTCCAACTACTTCAACGCATTTTCTTTCATTGACATAGAATCCCAAATTACAATAACTATTGCCATAATCTCTTCCGATTGCATAACTGTAATCCAATGTCCAATCCCCATTTGTCATTTTTACAACTTCTGGATATTTTTCTTTGCGATCACATATATCATTTTCCCAAATTTTCTTCCCGTTCTTGTCACAAAGCCCTGTGAACTGGCAGAGGGTGGATGTGTAAATTTCATGGTATTCATTTGGATACACGACAATGAAGTGCCCTGTCTCCTTACCATTTCCCGGATAACATGTATTTACATATTGTCCAACCACCCACTCTCCATTATCAATCCGCTTTCCGCGGAAAAGAATTTCTCTCATTCAACTCCACCGCCTTTCACAATTTCATTCCTTTTCTTTCACGTATTTTTCTTCCTTTCACATATTTAGAGCATCCATCTTCTGGCTGGCCCTTGTTTCGGGAATGACCGGTGATGGATAGGTAATTGCATCTATCCATGTCTGTCTTCTTTCCTGTGCCATATATACAGGTACTGCACAGTTTGGTATCAAATTTCTTTGGTGATGCTTTTCTGTACTTTCCAAGCTTGTTCTTACTGATCCAGCTCCCAACAGTGCCGTTGCAAACGCCGAAGTATCTCGCTATCTGCTCCGTAGTCCATCCGTTCTGAAGCTGTTTGATCAGAGCTTTTTCGTCATAGTTACTTGGTCTGGTCTTTTGAACCTGAAGACCATATTTTTTGAGTTTGTTAAATATGGTCGACTGGGTAGTACCAAGAGTTATCGCTATACGGTTCTGCGAATAACCTTTTCGTATGTATTCTTCCAGAACTTCTTTTGTGATATCTGGTCTAAGATCTGTTCTCCCCATATCAGTGTCCTCTCAGGAAATTACGCATCATGGATTCTCTCCAGTCGGATTTATGATCACTGCAATGATCATCGTCTTCAACTAAGATTCCCTTCCGATCGCAGAATCCATTATCATTATCGATGCAGGTTTTACATGTTTTATCTTCCGTCATCTCTTAGTTCCTTTCTTAAGTGCGCACATCGTGCACATTGGAATTACTCCTGATTTTGCAATGCTTTTAAGCAATGGTGACTCCCAGCATTCTGTGCCACATTCAGGACATGTTGTTAGTCTCCATCCATCGTGCCCCTCCGGCACGTTTTTCTTTAATGGCATACAGGCATATCCGCCCTTGTCATTCTTCTTTCTTGGCCATATTTTTATATTCATGTTTTTACTCCTCATAAATAGCTCTTACCGAATGTCTCAATAAACTGCTGCCGGCTGTGTGTCTTCTCGTACTCCTGCTGCCCGATCCTGTGCATCAGCCTCATTGTTTCCGGGCAGTTGTGCACTGCCAGTGGTCCCATTGTGTGGTGATCCAGGCAGAGCCATACCTTCATCCCAGTTTCTTCGGAATGTTTCCGGTTGGGTCCTCCAAATATATGATGCTCATCCAAGAGCAGATGTTTCTTATGGTTTCCATTTAGTATCATGCAGAGATAACATGTCCCATTTTTCTCATGCAGGATGCTCCTGGGATGTTTCATTCTTTTCTTTCGTTTCTTCTGTGTTTTCGGAAACATCAATCCTTCCTGATCCATGTTTCGCTCCTTTCCGGAGAGAGGATTATACAGTTCCTCTCTCCTGTGTGTGATATATGTGATTTTAGATAGCACCCGTTATTTATGTGTCCGATTCGGACACCTTTAGTCCTCTGCTGCAGCCGTCACCTTCTCCCAAAAATCCGCTCAGTCCTGTGCTAATCCGGCACAAGTCAAATCCGCTGGTATCGTGGTATGTTCTATACTGGCATTCTTTGCAGAAGACAATGTTCCGGTGTTTTGTCATTATCTTGTACAGTTCAGAATCCTCAAAATCGTTGATCTTGTTGTACTGATTCAGGATATTACAGATATGGCTTCCTATATCGCATTCTTCTGCACAGTAGTCTTCCAGTTTTTCCGCATCTGTGATTTCTTTCGGTTTCTGGCATATATGATCACAGATGTACTCCGCCATGTTTTCGATAATATTGTCCATTTCTGTTCTTCTCATCAATCATCTCTCCATATTCTCAATCATTTTTTTAAGAAGTCTTAGTCCAGCTACAACCATCCGTTGTCGCATAATCATCATGTGTGGCAACCCCTCTTCTTTTTCAATTTCTACCATCTTTTTGAGGTCTTTCTCCTGGTCATACAGGTAGCATATCAATTCTGTATCTGTCGGCACCGGGATGTCTTTCAAGAATTCCGGCCACGTTTCCGGAAGCATATCGGTGGAGTCACCGGAATGTCCAGACGTTTTGTTGGCTTCAATAAAATGTTCTTCGATTTTGTCGGATTCAACAATATCGCTCTGCTGCTTTTCGTCTTGTGGTTCTGCTGCCAGTTGGCAGTGTTCTTCCGAGTCATCAAATTCTGGAGAAAAAGGATCGTACACAAGTCTCGCCTGACTGGCTAAATATCTATAGCTTGTATTCAGTGTTCTTCCTTTATATTCAAATTTCGTGCCTGCTGACAAACTCCGAAAATCGCAGCTCATCATTCTCGGACCACTAAATCCACGGAATCCGTTGGGAGCAAGTGTTTTCTGTGCCATAAATGCTGATTCCTGATTATTTTTTGCCGGTCTGATTGCCCGCATCATCTTTGCAAAGATTTCTGGATACTCATCATGGAACATTGTGATCACTTCTTGTATCGTCAGTTCTTCGGGTTCGTCCACTGCTGCCATTTTGACCGGTTTCTGTTTCTTTCCGTATTTCTCGATCAATTTCTTCGAGAAGTCTGTCCAACTCATCAGTTCTTCCTGATCAGAACCAACATTGAAGAGGATTCCTTCCTTGCTTCCCTGATAGTTCAGTTGTCCGTTTCGGACGCGTACTGTTCCGTACAGGGCGCTGAGCATGTATGTAGTCATGTTCAGATCTGATTTCTTCACATAGGTTTCTATGTTCTTCCGGAGAGATTCGTAGAACCGGTCAATCTGGATATCCACCGGAACAGGAGTGTTAATCTCTTCCGGCTTATGAGGATGCAGTGCCTGATCTATAGTCATCTGTCCAGGAATATCTCTTTCCTGTTCCTGCTGCGCTTTCAGGAGCTTCGCTGCATTCAATGTGACCTGCCCGACTTCTGACAGAAGTTTGCAAGCTTCGTTCTGATATTTCTCATTCAGACCGGCAAGTTCTGCTGCCGTGGATACATTCAGTTTGTTCTTTTTAAATGCTTCCATCAGTTCTCCGGAAAGATTTGAGCTAATGCTGTGATATCTTCCAATCTGGGTGGATGATACTCCGATGAGATCTGATACGATTTCCCTGGTCTTACCTTCAAGATCTGTCTTTTCGCGGAGTTCCTTGACCAGTTCTTCCATCTGCAGGGATTCCGTCATCTTCTCCCAGTCAGTTTTCTCGCGGTAGGTGTTGGACTGGATGATTACCATCTTCCGGACAATCTCATCTGTCTCGGTTTCTGCGCTCAATTCAATCTTTGGTTTGTATACGCAAGGGATTCTTTTAAATCGTTCAAGACCTTCCTTGATCAGCTCCAGGCAGCACTTTCTTCTCCGGTGTCCAGCCAGGAGGTAATCTTTTCCGTCTCTTTCTTCAATCAGGAGTGGCTGAAGGATTCCCAGTGCTCTGATCGACTGTTTTAGTTTCTCTGTGTCTTCCGTTGAATAAAAATTATCCTTAGAAGGGATCAAGTCTTCCGGATTGCGATAGACCGTCTTCTGTTCCGGAAGGTCTATTTCCTGTGCAGAACGCTCAGAGAGCATTCCTTTGAGATCAAATTTCGCCATCCTGTACACCTCCGATCATATTCAAGTACTCCGTAACCAGTGCTTCATAGTCTTCTGCTGCCGCTGATCGGGAGCTGTGAAGAGCCACCGGCATACGCATGAATGTGCTCCTTGCCACTACACCAGAAAAGCGGATTGTTGTATCCATAGCCGGATACTGCTCTCTGATGATCTCTGCTCCCTGAATGTGTGCCTGGTTCCCTTTCTGGTACTTGCTCACAAAGCAGCGGACGTTCTGCAGGTCCGGATTCAGTTCTTCCTTCACTTCCTGGATCTGGTCCAGGAGCTCGTTCATGCCTTCCAGGGTGTTATCGTCCACTTCTACAGGAATGAGGACGTCATTCGCGGCTGTCAGTGCATTTATCACAGAAATATTAATATCCGGAGCATTATCTACTACGCAAAAATCGTACTGATCAGCTACCTGCTGCAATGCTTTTTTCAGTCGGTTCTGCTGCGGGCGCACACGATCCATGGTCACTTCCATGTTCGCAGTCAGAAGGCCAAGATTTGCGGTGATGATGTCCAGCCCCTCATAGTCAGTTTTATGGATCAGATGGCTCATATCCGGATGGCGATCTGTCATGATCCGATCAATACCGTCTCCATCTGAAGTGCGGCGGTTTAATCCACGTGAGCAGTCTCCCTGCTTGTCGTTATCCACCAGTAAAACCTTATATCCACGTGTGGTAAGGATATAGGCAATATTGATACTGGATGTGGTTTTGGCCACACCACCTTTCAGATTAATGATTGCTATTGTTCTCATACGTATTTCCCCTTTTTCTTTATTTTTTAATAATAGATTCCGTGTTTCTTTCTGGCTTCTCTATCGGCCTTTCGCATCCATTCCGGTTTTCCTCCTTCTGGTATGCTGTCATATAAAATTTCACCTCTTTCGTCTCTGTAATACTTATAGTCAACTCCCTGTCGGGTTATCGTTCCCAGGTATTCCATCGTCATTGGATTCTGATCCGGTCTCAGGCTCCAGGCCCTGCCCCATAATTCTTCCACATTCATTCTTCTTCATCATCTCCTGTAACCACGTGGAATAACTGTGTTTCTCAGATCTCGCGGTCATTTTGTGTGCTTCCGGAAAAGCATGGATTAGACGATAGACCTGCTCCCATTCAGCAGCATTCTTGATCAGTTCACCTTTTGAATCTCGCCAGCCTTCTCCTGCCATCTCTTCCAGTTTCAGAAGTCTGCTCGCTACATAGCTATCCTGTGTATGTACACAGATTTCCGAGGAAACATTCATCCTGGAAAGAGCCTCGATAAGCGCCATAAGGACAGACTGGTGGTATGTCCCCTTCGAGATTCCGAAGTTTTCCTTTGTCTTTTCCTCGTTTCCGACCATAGCAGAGAGGACATATCCGCATTTTCTTTCTCGTTTTCCCTGGAATGTACTATCGGTTTCCAGGTAGATGTCTACTTTCCACATGTTTTATTCCCTCTTCTTAATCTTGATCAGCGTGTAATGGCGGTAAGCATAATGAGTTATCGGATTTATGCCGACTTCGATGCTTTCCGGATCCACATAGTATCCTTTCGGTGCTTTTGGCATCCTTGGTGTTCCATCACAGTCAACCAAACTTCTTCTTTTAATCTCGTCAACTTCAGGATCCTTGCGGATAAGGTTTCTGGATGGATGATATCGTTTAACCTCGTCTGGTTCCCATTCTTCCAGGGGCTTCGTGAGGTATTCTGCAAGCTGCTTATATCCACCCTCGTTGTAAGTAGTACGGAAATTAACATGTCCGTGTCCCCACTGTTGTTCCCAGAGATCTGTGATTATCAGATCTGTAGCCGTTTTTTCATTGGATTCACGATTAATCAGGATGTGGATGTGTCGGCCGCCTCTGGATCCGATTGCAAGACGGTATATGTACTTTAAGGTCCATCCCTGTTTTTTATATTTTTCTCGCATCTTTCTGACCAGTTTTCCGGCATGGTCCTTCATTTCTTCCCACGTCGGTCTGTAATCTTTCGGATATGTAAGAGTGATCCAGTAGTCCCTCTCACGGAAATTCCACTTGATCAACCTCCTGACATCCCTTTCCCGTTTCCACTGATTATGTTTTTTTATCTCTTCCGGAGTGGCTTTCCTCTTCTTCTCTCTGATCTGTCCTCTGGCTCCATACTTCCCAGTGTGTTTTTCTTCAATCTCTACTGTGTCACCACAGTCCCATCTCTGCCTTATGTATCCGCATAGTACCTTGTATCTCATAAGCACCTCTGTCGTAACTCTAATACGCTTAATCGAGCTCCCAAGAGGTACTTGATACCTCTGTAGCTCTCAAAAAAGGTCAAAAATATAGCAGGTGGTCCCTGCCTGCATCTTGACTTTTAGGCGCTGTATGATATACTAAATATAGTTGTTATTTCATACAGCACCATTTAGTTACCGAACCTTTACAGTTGCCGCTGTGGGGTTCTTTTTCTTTGTCTTCTTATCCTCCATCCACAGAATTATTCCAAATGCAATTCCCGCAATCGTAAAAACACTGATCAGAAGCTCTATTCTGGAAGCCCATTGCCATACCGGAAGGATCGCCACAACAATCCCTATAATGAGGGAAATGCTAAGTTCTCTCGCCATCATTCTCACCTCCCTCTATTGTATAAGATTCTCCATAATCATCTTTCCGGAGGTCTGCAAGCTCTATAGCTTCCTCTCTGGTTCCGTAACAGCTTCCGACTGTTCCGTCAGAAAATCTAATGATCCATATCTGTCTCATTCTGCACCTCCTTGTGGTTCTGCCGGCTTTTGGCTTTCAATAAACTTCTCCAAGTCACTTCCCCGGACCTTTCTGCTTCCATTTCCTTTTCCAAGAATTAGGTATGGAAGTTGTCCTTTGTTCATCAGCTCATATACTGTAGCAACATTTACAAGTAAAATCTGTGCTGTCTGTTTTGCCGTGTATAATGGTTTGTATGCTTCAACCATGCTTCTCACCTCTCTTTCCTTTTTGATCGATAAATGTCGAACTCCTTTTCTTGCTGTTCCACCTAATATCGGTTATGCTTTAAGCAAATATGAAAGGAGCAATCGCCTATGTTAGAAATTTTAATTAATGATAAATCTCTTGAAGTTCAATCTAAGCCTGAACATTTGAGTCTTTACCAGCTGTATCTCTTGCTTTTATCTCAGCAATCCGATGATTCTGCAAAATGAGTTGACATTCCTCACGTTCACTCCTATTCTGTAATCACAGGCGCTGCCATTGCTTATATGGAAAATCTTCCAAAAGAGTTATTCTTATCTGTAGCTGACTTCGTTTCCAAATTTATTCCCTAGTAGCTATTTCCCAGTCATCCGCCATCAGATCATCAGCAGTCGGGTTCCAACATCTACTCGGCTGTTGATTTTTTATTGTCACATAACAGCATTCGCAAGAATTAGTTGGGTATATTTCAAATCCATACTTTTGTAAGGATTTCCGTGTAATTCCCTTATCTTCCTTTAAAGCTTTTTCTACTGCTTCCGAAATCTTCACTTTAGCTCGCCTCCTTCTGGTCTGACAAAAAATATTGACTTTCTGCTACTACTCTCCTATTCTGTATTTATAATTAGTAATATCTCTAAACAATTTATACAAAGGAGTCCATCATGAAAAAGAACACTTTACTTTATAATTTCAATACAGGGCAGCATGAATCCGCGCCTGTAGAACATGCTTATGTTTGCCCTCTTTGTAATCATGCCTTGTTCCCAACCGTTTTATATGCTTCTTTAATCGAATATGATGATTATGAAATGAATAAGGTTTTTCTACTGAATTATTGTCCTAATTGCGACAGTGAATTCATGTCTTCTCATTCCTACGATTCTGATGATGATGGATATATATTCGTCTCATCTGCTCCTGCACATTTTGCTGAGTGCATCTTTTCAGATAATATTCAAAAATTATCCTCAGAATTTGTAAAAGCATATAATGAGTCACTTCATGCTGAAAGTCTAGGACTCGAATCAATTTGTGGAATGGGTTATCGCAAATCATTAGAATTTTTAATTAAAGACTATGTAATTTCTAAAAATCCTAATGAAAAATCAAAAGTAGAGAAACTTCCTTTAGCAAAGTGTATTACTGCTTACATATCAGACGAACGTTTAAAAGCACTTGCAACAGCATCTACATGGCTTGGTAATGATCAAACTCATTATGTACAAAAACATTCGGCTCATGGATTAAAAGAACTAAAACAATTCATCAACGCATTTGTTACATTTATTGATGCTGACTTGGCATATCAAGATGCTGTATCTTTCATTTCAGGTTCATCAAATTGATTTGCTCTCCCCTCTGCGACAATGATTCCATCTTTTGTCCAGTACTGAATCACCGCCTGCAGAGGGGTTCCTTTTCCATTCTTTTCTTCCACTTTTTTTACTTTGATCATTGGAACTTCTTTTGCGTACACAATTCCCTTTTTACCCATTTCGCTCAACTCGCCTCCTTCTGGTCTGATAGCAAATATTCCATAATCTACTGTTGACTTTCTTCTTTTCTACTCCTATTCTTGTGTTACAGGGCACTGACATGTCCGAGTCTTCAGAAAGGAGAACTACTATGAATTTCTCAGAACTCACAATTTCCGATTATATTGAGTTATTCGGCATTTTCATTTCTTTTGCAACTTCAATCATCGCTATTGTAATTTCCATAAAAACCTTGAAGCAAAATTCAAAAATGATAGAAGATTCTACTCGTCCCAACATAGGTATTTATCTTGCCAGTACATATATAAGAAATGTTTCTTGCTATCTTGTAGTCAAAAATTTTGGTCAAAGCAGTGCTTTTATTGAATCATTCACATACGACTTTGATTTAAAAAGCACCAGCAATGTTCCACATTACAATCCATTTGACAACATAGAAGGCAGTACACTTATGCCTTCGCAAACAAATAAATGCGTTATTGATCTTAATAAAGTACTCGAACAAACTCATGAAATTAATTTTCATGTGACATACCACTCTGGCACTCACAAATATCAAGACACCATTTGTGTAAAGCTCGATTCAAGAATCGGTAACTTTGTAAAACACAATACTTCTAAAGATAAAGAAGTGGCTATCATTTCAGAAACATTACAAGATGCTTACATTTCTTCTTTATAATTTTATCTTTGCACATTTTGCGGTCATCTTTGCTTCTTTCAATATGTAAGTAACCACGTCTCCTGTCTGCAGTTCTTCCGGAAGCTCAGACAGGATTGTGCTTACTGCTTTTCTGGCAATCTGTCTTGCTTCCATTTGTTCTATACAATGCCCTCTCTCAAGTTCAATAATCACCGACATTTTTAGCTCGCCTCCTTCTGGTCTGACAAAAAATATTCAATTGGTACATTAAAATACTTTGCCAAACGTTTTAAACTTTCTAAGCTTGGTTCTGATCTTCCAGATTTCCAATTAGAAAAAGCAGTTTGGCTTATTCCTGTTTCCTTTGAAATCTGATATGATGTTTTGTTCACTTTCTCTAATAACAAGCTATATTTTTCGTACATAATTACACCTCCTTACGAAAGTATATTCTCTTGCAATTACTTTCGAGCTGTGATATACTTTCAATCATAAAACTACCACATTTTATAAAAGAAAGCATTTCACATTCGAAAGTGTTTTTATAATTGCTTTCGTTTTCGTAAGCAAATAATACATCTTTTCTCGTTAGTAGTCAAGTGTTTTTACTAACTTTTGTGAAAGTATGCTATCTTTGTGAAAGGAGCACAATTTATGTACGAAGTATTTGAGCAACTTCTACAAAAGAACGGTGTTACTTCTTACAAAGTTGCAAAAGAAGCCGGCGTGACCCAAACAGCATTGAGCAACTGGAAATCTGGTCGAAGTACACCAACAACAAAAACATTGCAAAAAATAGCTGACTACTTTGGCGTAACCATTGATTATCTTATGACTGGGAAAGATATTTCTGCTCCTCAAGAATTAACTGCCAAGGATAATCGTGATATTGCTAAAGATCTGGACAGTATCATGGAAAAACTTACTGCTGGTGAAGACGGACCTGCCAGCTACAACGGTGAGGAATTGAGTCCGGAAGCTGCAGAGCTGTTCCGGGATGAATTGGAAATTGCTTTGAAGAGATTAAAGATTATAAATAAAGAGAAGTACACTCCTAAGAAGTACAAAAAGTAGGTGGATTGCTTGAATCGTAACATCAAGAAAATTGTTTCTTACTATAAAAGAAAAACAGGAACATCAGACCCTTTTGCCATCGCTGATCAGCTTGGTATCCTGTACCAGATTTGTGATCTGCAGTTCGAAGGATGCTATATGTTCCTGAAAAATCACCGCTACATATTCATTAATCAAAGTCTTCCGGAACACGGACAACGTCTGGTCATGGCTCATGAGCTTGGTCATGCTCTCCTGCACCGGAAGGAAAATTGTTATTTTATTCGTAACAAAACACTTTTACTGAATTCCAAAAAGGAAATCGAAGCCAACAAGTTCGCAATGGAGCTGCTGTTGCCAGATTCATTTCTTGCGGAATACAGGGATTTTACTATTGATCAGATATCCAGAATGACCGGATATCATCAAAAACTGATTCAGCTTCGAGTTGGGAATTAATCTATTTCAGAAAGGAGTGAAACAATTTTGAACGAAGATAAATTATTTTTAACTTACAATCAACAAATGAGAAAACTTCGTAATGACAAGCATATCGAATGTAAAGGATCTGGCCACAAAAAAATTTTAATTCGTGCTGGATATTTCAATATTGTAAATGGATATAAAACACCCTTTGTTAGTGGGCATGACTCTACTGGAAATCACTCTTACATATCCGGTACTTCTATCAATCAGCTGCAGGCTGTAAAAAAATTCGATGATAATTTGCGTTCATTCCTGCTACGTTACATTACTCAAGTGGAAGAAGAGACACGCACGCTTTCGGGATACAAATTTGATGAATGCAATGATAACGGTGCTATTCCCTGGTATGATACCAATGCTTATGCTCCTCAGAAGTCTTTGCAGGAAAAAATGAATGTAATTTCAAAAGCTTACAATGAATTAAGCAAAAGTCAACTTGATTATGTTAAATTCTATATGGAGAATCATAAGCAGATTCCTACATGGATCATGATTAAAGTTGTTAATTTTTCAACCTTTATAGACATATTACGTTGTAGTAAAAGGGAAGTATCTCATTCTCTATGTGAACTCTACGGCCTAAAAGATGAAGACGGGCACAATAATGTAAAGCTTTTAATAGGCTCTCTTCATTGGATGCGTAAGATCAGAAACTCTTGTGCTCATAACGAGCGTGTCTATTGTTTAACCAGAAAACAAGAGCGTCGTAGTCATTCCGGTCGTATACTGGAAAATTATTTTCGTATGCTAAGCAATGGGTACTCCAGAGATTTAGATCAACGGCTATTTGATTTGATTGTATATTTTAAATACTATCTTCCTAAATCTGAATATAAACAATTTATCAATGAATTAAAAGGTATGCTGGAGGACTTGCAGGTCAAGATTCATCCTCACGCATTCGAATATGTTCGTGGTCAAATGGGAATAAAGGACTTGGATGATTTGAATACTCTCATCACTCTTCCCAAAGACGATATTGACTATAACAAATTTGATAAACAAAATGCATCAGATGAAAATAATCTAATATAAGTGGTAAAAAACTACTTAAAACATGTAAAAAAATACCTTATAAAATTTGCAATATTTATATCACTGTAGTAATATACTTGTACGGAGAGAACCATATTGATTATGGTTGAAAGGCACTCGTGCAAGTAATTGCTCGGGTGTCTTTTACTTTTATGTTAATATATAAAAAATCGCCCCAGTGTTGGCGCACCAGGACGATTCAGATCTCCGAAGAGATACTCGTTTTGCAAGAATTATTGTATCATCTTCGGAGCAGGTACACAACCAGAACATTTGTGTGGCTGTTATTTTTGTACCCAATTTTAAAAAGGAAGGTGATATTATGGGCGAATTAAGAACCAAAAAACGTGGGAAATCATGGGAATACAGTTTTGAATGTGCCAGAGTAGACGGGAAAAGGAAGTCCATTTCGAAAGGAGGTTTCCGGACAAAGGCAGATGCTATTGCTGCAGGAACTAAAGCAAAGGCTGAATATGACAATGCAGGGGTTGTATTCCGTCCATCTGATATGTCACTGGCTGATTATCTCGATTACTGGCTCAAATCCTTTGTTAAAACAAACTGTACGGACAACACTTATGATTCTTATGCATCCGCTATCAGAATCCATATTAAGCCTGCTCTTGGACATTACAAGCTGTCTTCGCTCACTCCTGCTGCTATTCAGCAATGGGTAGACAGCCTCAAGAATGAAAAAGGGCTCTCAGCTCAGAGCATAGCTAACTTCCGTGGAGTTTTATCCGGAGCACTAAAATATGCAATCTACCCATGCGAGTATTTGAAGACCAATCCATGTTCTCTTACAAGACCGCCCAAGGTTCCTGTGGATCCACGAGGAAAGATGCGTATTGAGCATATTTGTATTGGTCAGGAATGGGAAGACATCAAGGGTCATTTCAGCGGCACATATTATTATCTGCCACTCATGATCTGTTATTTTACCGGTTTGCGAATTGGTGAATGCTTTGGTCTTGATCTGGCACGTGACATTGATTTTTCCCGGCACACGATCACAGTCGCTCGACAGCTCCAGCAAGATCTTGATCATAAATGGTATTACAAGAATCCAAAATATGATTCGTTCCGAACCATAAAAATTGGCAGCACTCTGGAGTCATTAATTAAATCAGAGATCACTGCCATGAAAATGAACAGATTAAGATACGGGGAATACTATACAAAGACTTATGTTGATCAGAACAATTATCTGCACTGGCTGCCTGCAGATCAGACACCTCCAGCAGAATATATGGAAGTGTGGCCACTGGTAAAAGTGAATGGAGAAATGTTGAATAATAACAGTATGAAATATTGTGTAAGGATTATCAAAAGAATGGGGTATGACGATTTTCATGCTCACTGCCTGCGTCACACTCATGGAACTATCCTGGCAGAAAACGGAGCATCTCCCAAAGCCATAATGGAACGTCTGGGACACAAGAACATCAAGACAACCATGGAACGTTACATAACTAATACGGAATTGTTACAGGACCAGGCAGTAGATTTATTCGAAGCAGCTACGTCTACAGCTAAAAAATTTGTCTACCGCTGAAAAAAACGGTAGACAAATGGTAGACAAAACTCATTATTTAGTTATCTGAAATAGCTGTATTCCGCTAAAATACAGCACTAATATTCAAGCGTTTCCATGTACTTCATATAACGTACGACCATCAGTGCGATCTTGAATGTAATCGCATCTTCAAATACACGAAGATCCAATCCGGTACTCTTCTGTAACTTATCCAGACGATAGACCAGTGTATTTCTGTGGATATATAACTGTCTGGATGTTTCTGAAACATTCAGGCTGTTCTCAAAGAATTTGTCAATAGTAACCAGTGTTTCTTCGTCAAAATCATCTGGCGATTTATTCTCAAAAATTTCTTTGATAAACATTTTGCACAGCGGAATTGGAAGCTGATAGATCAGACGTCCGATTCCAAGCGAACTGTAAGCAATAACATCTTTTTCGCCAAAGAAGATCTTGCCAACATCCAGCGCCATTCTTGCCTCTTTATAGGAACGGGAAACTTCTTTCAGTTCATTTACGATCGTTCCATATGCAATATGAGTCTCTTCATTCTGGTTCAGCCCAAGGGTATCCAAAATTGCATGGGCAAGCTTATCCATCTCTGCATAACCTTCGCCATCTTCCAGTTCCTTAACAATGATGATACTCTTTTCATCGACCGCTGTGATAAAGTCTTTGCTCTTGCCGCCAAAGAAACTTTTCACACTCTCCATGGAACTGTGATCCTTTTCCTGCTGCAATTCCAGAATCATAACAACACGACGAACATCTGCATCAATATGCAGTTTCTTCGCGCGATTATAAATATCTACCAGAAGAAGGTTATCAAGAAGGAGATTCTTGATAAAGCTGTCTTTGTCAAATCTTTCTTTATATGCAACGATCAGATTCTGGATCTGAAATGCTGCAAGCTTGCCAACCATATAAGTGTCTTCATCGTCACCATGTGCCACAAGTATATATTCCAGCTGGTAGTCATCACAGACTTTAAAATACTGGAATCCCTTCACAAGCTGGCTGTCTGCCTGGGATTCCACAAATGCCTGTATATCCCCCGGCTGAATTGAAAAATCTGCAAAAGTTGTTGCAAGGACTTTCCCCTCTGTGTCAATAATGCAGAATTCTGTCCTGGATATTTCTTTTAATCCCTCTAGTGTATTCTGTAGTACCTGATTTGATATCATCTGCTTACATCCCTTCCCGACTTTTTATGCGTATTTCTCCTTTTTCCCCATAGCTTTCCTTCGTTATCTGTTATTTTAATATAAAATTACCAAAAATGAAAGACCAAAACTTAATTTTTTTGCATTTTTTTGTATAAAATTCCTATTTTTCTATAAAACCTTCCCCATGTACCTCTCGTGCATCCCCAACAATGACAAAAGCATTCTCATCAATTTCATCAATTTTCTCTTTCAAATGTACCAGTTCCTTCTTTCCGACTACGCAGAACAGCATCAGCTTGTCCTCACCGGAATACATCCCTTTTGCAGAAATACCGGTAATTCCACGATCCAGATCTTCCATGACCATTCTTGAAACCTCATCCGGTTTGTCCGTAATAATATAAACAGATTTGGAGAACTTCAAACCTTCAATGATACCATCCGACACTTTTGTAACAAGAAATACTGCAATGATCGCGTAAAGAGCACGTTCCACACCAAACACATACATACCCACAACAACTATCGCACCATCTATAAACTGCATGATCTGTGCAATAGAATAATGTCGCAGATATTTCTGGATGATTGCAGCCAGCATATCTGTTCCGCCAGTCGTTCCACCACCGAGAAATACAAATCCAATTCCAATTCCCTGCAGAAGACCGCCATATAACGCGACAAGGAGAAAATCTTCAGACAGTTTCCAGGCAGGAAGAATGGCAAGCCATATTGTAAGTGAAATATCTCCCAGCAGTGCTTTCCTTACAAAAGCAAAACCTTTTATTTTAGTAGCGAGAAGAAACAATGGAACATTCAGAATCAGGTTTGTTATCCAGAGTGGAATTCCATTTCCATACAAACCTTTTGTCCAGGCTTTTACCAGGATCGCAATACCGGAAAAACCGCCAGTTACCATTCCTGCTGCATCAAAACAGGAAGTGATCGCGGTTCCCATAAGTCCGGTTCCGACAATAATAAGAAGATATTCCAGATACCAGGGTTTTTTTCCAGCAATTTTCATAAGTACTCCTTTCTCTGTTGCTATATCTCTATATCTTAATAAAGTATCCCTTAACCCAAAAGAACGGGATACAGCGATTTGCTGCTTCCCGTTCTTAGTGTGCCCTATTTAGAAGGCATATTTGCAAATTTAATAAAATGATAGCTCTCAACAATCTGGAAATATTTGATAATTCGCGGATACAGCGGTTCAGCTGCCTCACCAAATTCTTCTTTTACCAGCGCCGCGATATCGGTCACCGTACGTTTTCCATCGATCAGAGGCCAGATAAAAGTACCCTGAGCATCCAGATGCACCTTGGTGTACTGTGGTTTGTTGAATACTTTCTGTGCAATCTTGTTGAACAGTCCTGTATTCTCTACATCCAGGATCACTCTGCCTTTGATATCCTTGTGCCAGTGAAGTTCCTCGGATCTCACCGGAATTAGATCCAGGTAGTTGATATCCATATTTTGTTTTTTGCTTTTTTTACTCTGTTTTTTCATCAGGCTTTTTTCTTTTTCCATAAGGAGAATTTCAGCAGTGTCAGGATCATG
>OLRU01001252.1_pt1 | contig 22950 bp, 21 predicted proteins | sample 1672961 | NCBI WGS metagenome assembly OLRU01 (sample SAMEA3136741, study PRJEB25190) | human gut metagenome | biome: human gut; feature: human-associated habitat; material: faeces | place: Austria | collected 2013
TGTGATAAACTTGTTCCAACCTGAAAAGAGAGGTGCTTTAATATGTTTGACCCTAATGGGCCGCTGATGTACGGCATGACGGCAGTTGTCATAGCCTTCGTCATAGCGATGTCCATACGCTTTATCGTAATGGCCTGGAAACGTGCAAAGAAAATCGGCATGGATCCCAAGATGCTCCGCCGTGTAGCTGTTTCCTCGGCCATTTTCACCATTGCGCCCGCCGTCAGCATCCTGCTCGGCGTCATCGCGCTCTCCCGCGCGCTGGGCTTCCCCCTGCCGTGGCTGAGACTCTCCGTCATCGGCGCGCTCACCTATGAGACGCCTGCGGCGGCTAGCGCGGCCTCCGCCATGGGCACTGACCTGTCCAACCTCATCACGGACCCCGTCACCTTCGCGGCCATCGCCTGGGTCATGACGCTGGGCATCATCCCCGGCCCCGTGCTGGTGCCTACCATAGGCAAGAAGATAGAAAACGGCGTCATGCGCATCCGTCAGAAGGACGAGAAGTGGGGCTCGCTCTTCATGACAGCCCTCTTCCTGGGCATGATCAGCGCATTTTTGGGTATGATCTTTGCGACGGTCAGCGAGGGCCTGCGCGGCTGGATACCCTGCTTTGTCATGATAGCCAGCGCGCTCATCATGTGCGTCTGTGCCGTGTTCGTCAAGCTGCTGCACTGGAAGTGGATGGAGGACTACGCCCTGCCCATCAGCATGCTGGGCGGCATGGCCCTGAGCATACCCATCACCAACCTGGTGAACATGATAGCGGGCTGAGGAGGTGCAGACAATGAGAAGAGCACAGAAATACGCTGATTTCCGCGACTATGAGCACTATGTGGGCCGCTGGTGGATGCTCACCGGCTCGCTGCTGCTCCTGGCCGTGCCCACCACCATCTGCGTGGTGTACGACGCCTGGCCGCCCATAACCGACCTGCTGCGCGGCCTGCTGGGCGTGGCGCCCATATACTGGACCGTCGGTACCATAGAGGTGCTCACCTACGTGCCAATGCTGGGCACAGGCGGCAGCTACCTCGGCTTCCTGACCGGCAATCTCACCAGCCTCAAGGTCCCCTGTGCGCTCAACGCCATGCAGGCCTGCGGCGTGGAAGCCGGCACCGAGGAGGGTGAGGTCATTTCCACCATCGCCATCGGCGTCTCCAGCCTGGTCACCACGGCGGTAATAGCCCTGGGTGTGCTGCTTTTGAGCTCCATCCGCGGCGTTATTGAGTCACCCGCGCTGCAGCCGGCCTTCGACAACATCCTGCCCGCCCTCTTCGGGCCGCTGGCGGTGGTGTACGTGTCGAAGAACTGGAAGGTGGCTATGGCCCCGCTGATATTCATGATAGTGCTGTTTATCTGCGTGCCGGTGCTGGCCGACAGCGTGGGCGTACTCGTGCCCGTGGGCGCGATAATCGCCATAGTTGCGGCGCGCATACTCTATAAGAAAGGTCTGGTTTGATGAAGAAAGCCGCTAAATTCCTGCTCGGTGCGGCGGGCGTGGGCCTGGCCGCGGGCGCGGGCGTCGCGGTCACGAGGGCGCTGAAGTTCAGGCCTGCACCTGAGCTGCGCGCCGACCCGGACGAGGTATATGTGGACTACGACCGCGTGGTGGAGAGCCTGCGCGCCATGATCCGCTGCAAGACCGTCTCCAGCGCCGACCCGGCCAATGAGGACGCCGCCGAGTTCGACCGATTCCGCGCCTACCTGCTGGAGCGCTATCCCACGCTGGCGGAGAAGTGCGTGCCCGAGCGCATAGGCCGCTGCGGCGTACTGTACACCTGGAAGGGCCGCTCCGGAGAGAGGCCGACCGTGCTCATGGCCCATTACGACGTGGTGCCGGCTGACGGCGAGGGCTGGGACGAGCCGCCCTTTGACGCCGTGCTCAAGGACGGCATCATCTGGGGCCGCGGCGCGCTGGACACCAAGGTGACGCTCTGCGCTATAATGGAGGCCGCCGAGCAGCTCATAAAGGAGGGCTTCGTGCCCGCCAACGACATCTACCTCGCCTTCTCCGGCGAGGAGGAGCCCGCCGGCCCCTCCGCCGGGGACATCGTCACCGCGCTCGCCGAGCGCGGCGTGCGCCCCGCGCTGGTGCTCGACGAGGGCGGGGCGGTGGTCACCGGGGCATTCCCCGGCGTGAAGCAGCCCTGCGCCCTGGTGGGTACGGCGGAGAAGGGGCAGCTGCGCCTGTCCCTGGAGGCCGAGAGCCGCGGCGGGCACGCCTCCTCGCCCCCGCCGCAGACCATCGTCGGCGAGCTGGCTGAAGCCGTCTGCGAGGTGGACGCGAGCCCCGCGCCCTTTACGCTCACGCCGCCGGTGGAGAAGATGCTCGACACCCTGGGCCGCCACGCAAGCTTCCCCATGCGCCTGGTGCTGGCCAACCTGAAGTTCTTCCGGCCCGTCCTCGACATAGTCTGCCAGCTGAGCGGCGGCGAGCTCAACGCCCTCATGCGCACCACCTGCGCGGCCACGCAGATGTCCGGCAGCCCGGAGAACAACGTCCTGCCCGCCAGGGCCAGCGTCGGCTTTAACCTGCGCATAATCAACGGCGAGAGCTGTGAGGAGGCCGAGCAGCGCGTGCGCGAGGCCGTGGACGACCCGGACATCACCGTGCGCCGCCTCTACGCCGCCGAACCCAGCAGCTACTCCGAGACCTATGGCGAGGCCTGGGAGCGCCTCACGGGCGTTATCAAGCGCACCTGGCCCAAGGCCGTCGTCAGCCCCTACCTGATGCTGGCGGCCAGCGATTCCCGCCACTACGACCGCATCAGCAGCAACGTCTACCGCTTCTGCCCGCTGGAGCTCTCCAAGGAGGAGCGCGCCACCATACACGGCGTGAACGAGCGCATCCCGACCTGGAAGGCCGTCAAGTGCGCCGAGTTCTATGCGAGGCTGATCCGTGAGAGCTGACAGCATGACCACCCGCCGCCCCTCCCGCCCGGGACGGGAGGGACGGCAGCCGTCCGGCTTGTCACAGCCGAATCTCTGACCGGAGGTCACCGACATGCACAAGACCTTCTCACGCAACACGGCGCTGGCCGCCGGTACGGTAATAATGCTCGTCAACGGCGTCATTTACGCCTGGAGCATCTACTCAATGCCCTTCGGGGCGGGCTTCGGCTGGACGAGCGAGCAGCTGGGCATGTGCTTTACCATCATGCTGGCATGTTTCTGCCTGGGCGGAGTCATCGGCGGGGCCGTGGCCGCGCGGCTCGGCGTGGGCTTTTCCATACCGGCGGGCGGGGTGCTCGCGTTCGCGGGATATATGCTCTGTATGTTCCTGCAGGCCGACAGGCTGTGGCTGCTCTACGGCGCCTTTGCCATTGCGGGCCTCGGCGTGGGCTTCGTGTACAACGGCGTTATAAGCGCCGTCGTGCCGCGCTTCCCGGACAAGAGGGGCTTCGCCTCCGGCGTGCTGCTCATGGGCTTCGGCGCCAGCTCGCTCGTCATCGGCAGCCTGGCCTCCGGCCTGATCGCCTCGCCCGACTTCGGCTGGCACCTCACCTACATACTGACCGGCTCGCTGATACTCGTCAGCGCCGTGGCGGGCCGCTTCTTTGTGCTCCCGCCCAGGGCCGCCGGTGCGGAGAGCTCCTCGCCCGGGCGCGGGCTCAGGCCGGGACAGATGCTCGGGACGGCGCGCTTCTGGATCTTCTTCGCCGCCGCCCTCATCGGCACCGGCTTCGGCTCCGGCCTGATTGCTCACGGCAGCTATATTTTCGGCGAGGGCGGCGCCTCGCCCCAGCTGGCCACTCTGGCCGTGGGCCTGGTGAGCGTCATGAACGGCCTGGGGCGCATCGCCTTCGGCGCGCTGCACGACCGCTTCGGCTTCCGGGTCTCGCTGACGGCGGACGCCGCGCTGTACATCGTCTGCGGCGCTGTGGCCGCGCTGGCCCTCCGCGGCGGCGTGACCGTGCTCCTCATCGCAGCCATGATGGTGATCGGCGCCTGCTACGGCGCGGTGCCGACCATATCCTCCTCCGTGGCGCAGGAGTTCTTCGGCCCGGCCCATTACGGGCAGAACCTGAGCATCGTGAATCTGAACATCATGCTCGGCTCCTTTGCCTCCACCATAGCCGGCAGCATCCAGACCTCCAGCGGTTCATATGCCGGGGCGTTCTGGCTCTTTACCGGGCTGGAGGTTATCTCCCTCGTGCTGTTCATTATCCTTGGCAGGACGAAGGACATAGAATATTGACGCGGAAAAGTCGAAGCCGCCCGGGGATATTTCCCTGGGCGGCTTCTTTGTGCGGAATGGGGATGGTGTAGAGATAGAGAGGTAGCAAATTTCAGGCGGCGGTGAGTGTGGCCGCGATCGGCGCGGACAGCCCGCCGTGGAGCTGGAAGGCCCAGACGCTCAGGCCCGCCAGCAGGATGATAAGCGATACGATAAGTATGATTGTGAGCAGTTTTACGGAATCCATTTTAATCACATCCGGTCCCTCCTGATAGAATTTGAATTATGTTTTATTGTGGTTTGACTTGAATTTGTGCGGGGGACGGCGTCCCCGGGGCTTTTCCTGAGGGATTTCTTTTTGTGCTTGCCAAAAAGAAACCCCTCAGACTCCAAAGAGAAAAGCGCTTTTGGTGCGATACGCACGAAAGGGTGCGGTGTCTCTTACGTTTAACGTATTCCGGCCGCGTATCCCTGATGGGTATACGTCCGGGCCTCCAAAACCGCGGATTTCGCTTCGCGGCCGCTTAGTGGGCGGTGAATTTGGCCTGCTTTGGTGGCCGCTGGACGTACCGTCGCGCTTTGTAGGGTGCGGCGTCACCGACGTCCAGCCTCTAAGCTTTCGCGCTCGCGCGGAAGTGAAGGATACGGGGATTGCGGCGGTACGGGCGGGTGGGCAGCGCCGCTCCATCGGGGGCGCCTTTTCCCATCCCGGCCCGGCGCCGCAGGGCGATTATGCAGACGGCGAGGCCGAGCAGCACCTGGGGCGCGAAGAGGTGGATGACTATCCCCGCGGCGTAGATGAGAATCAGGCTGCCGCTGCCCGCCAGGGGCGCGGCGTCCATCAGCGCGAAGATGCGCAGCGTGACGTGGTCGGGCGTGAGCAGCGTGTAGGGCGCGGGGACGGCAATGACGATGCCGTAGACCATCGCGTGCATCAGCACGGCGCAGACGCCGGAGACGGCGGCCGTTATCAGAAGGCCGCGCCGCGTCCTGATGCCGTTGCGTGTGTAGAGCAGCGCGCCGCAGATGCACACGGTGACCAGCATGGCGAGGTTTATGAACGCCTGGGCGATGTAGGGCGCGCGCTCCGTGAACGCCTGCACCTGATAGGGCGTATCAAACATGCCCAGGCCGAGCATTATGTCCGCGATAAAGACCAGCATGAACGCCGTGACCAGCGCCGGTATGACGTACATGAACATGACGCGGAGGACTTTGTGTAGGTTTTGCATTGTGTATTCCTTTCCGGCAGCGGAGCGCTCAGCTCCTCGATTCCTGCGGGCGGGCGTCCACTATCTTGTAGTAGGCACGCGCGGTCAGCAGGTACACGGCGGCGTAGATTACGCAGAACACGGCCAGTGTGCCGAGCGTGCACAGCGTGGTGAGCGTGACGTTGTGCAGCTGGAACATCGTCAAAAGCTGCAGCATCAGGCGGAAGTCGAAGGCGATGTGTACTGCCGCGACTATAAGAGGCAGGAAGAACACGGTCAGTATCTGGCTGCGTATCGAGCGGCGGGCCTCGCGGCGTGAGAGGCCGACCTTGCGCATGATGTCAAAGCGGCGCTGGTCTTCGTAGCCCTCGGAAACCTGCTTGTAGTAGATGATGAGCACGGCCGCCATCATGAACACGAGGCCGAGGAACACGCCGAGGAAGAGGAAGCCGCCCGCAAAGCCGAAGATGTCGCGCTCGAAGCTCACGCGCGTGGTGGTGTAGAAATAGCCGACGTAGCCGCAGCCGGCGGCGCCGAAGTCGTAGGGCTGCTCAATCGTGCGGTCGACGAGCGCTACGATTTCGTCATCACTGAGCTGGGCGAAGTTGTAGCGGCCTTCCCAATAGTAGCAGCCGCTCTTTGACGTGAGGCCAATCTCGTTGAGGGTGTCGGTGCCGTCCACGACCATGAGATTCGCCGCGTCGTTCCCGGCAGTGATAATCGTCTGATTCCGGATGACGTCGTTCAGGACATTTTTGCACTCGCCGGCCATCTTGTACTCGCGGCTGAACTCGTAGTTCGCCGGGTCGCTGTAGTCCCGGCCGTTATACTCGCTGCTTATCAGATAGCTGAAGCTGTCGGTGAAATAATCGGCGTACGGGCTGCCGGAGCACAGCAGATATTCACCGCTCGCGAGCTGCGGCGCTTCCTCGCCGGTTAGGGCGGCGTAGGAGTCGGCTGTGATTATATACAAGGTGGGGGACACTACGAGCGCGCCGTTGTAGGGTATCTCCAATGAAACCTCCAGATACTCCACCTGATAGCCGCTGGTCGGCTCCGCGCCGGCTTCGGCGTAGCGGCTGAGGACGTAGTCGTTGAGGGCGTCGGGGTTTATCAGCTCGCGCTCCTCGGGGGTGGATTCCTCCATAGTGTAGTAGAAATAGTGCCTGCCCTGCGAGATGACGTCCGTCGGGGCGTTGAGTTTCACTATCTCATCCGAGCCTGCGTAGAGGCTGAGCGTGCCGCTGATCATGACCATGACCATTGTGGCGATGATGCAGATGTTGGCGAGGCCCACGCCGTTGCGCTTCATGCGGTAGAGCATACCGGAGACGCTTATGAAGTGCTTGGCCTTGTAGTAATAGCGCTTGTTTTTCCTGAGCGCCTTGAGCGCCATGATGCTGAGGCTCGTAAAAAGGCAGTAGGTGCCGATTATGACGAGGAACACTGCGACGAAGTAGAGAGCTATGGCCCACATCGAGTCAGGCGTCCACATGGCGATGAAATATCCGCCGCCCAGGGAGAGCACGCCGATTATTACGATGAACCAGTTTATTTTCGGCTCCTTCTCGCCCACATTCCCGCCGCGCAGCAGTTCAACCGGCTTGGAGCGGCCCACGCGCCAGAGATTCAAAATCAGCGTGAGGAAAATCATGAGCGCGAAAAACATTGCGGTGCTCAGGACAGCCGGCAGCTGCACGGAGAAGCCGAAGGGTACCGGCAGGCGCATCAGCGAGTAGAGCAGCAGCGTCATGAGCTTGTGCAGCAGTATGCCGAGCGCGAGGCCGAGGACTATGCCGATGACGGCAATATAGAGGCTCTCGAACACCATGATGCCCGCGATGTTCTTTTTGCCCATGCCGAGCACACTGTAGAGGCCGAGCTCCTTGGTGCGCCGCTTCATGAGGAAGCTGTTTGTGTACACGAGGAAGATGAAGCAGAACACGCTGACGAGGAAGATGCCTATCGTCATGAACATGCTGACGTACGCCTGCCCGTTCGTAGTGCCCTCGCCGAGCTGGCTGAAGCCGGGGTCGAAGTTGAGCGCGTAGAGTATATACATGGCGGCGCAGGTGCCTATGACCGTCAGAATGTAGGGCAGGTAGAACTGGCGGTTATTTTTGATACTCCTGGCCGCGAGCTTGGGGTAAAAGCTAAGCTTACGCATCCAGCTCACCGCCCTGTGTCATCACGGTCAGCGTGTCGGAGATCTTGCCGAACATCTGCTCCACGGTCTGTCCGCCGCGGTAGAGCTGGTGGTAGACCTCACCGTCGCGCAGGAACAGTACCCTGCCCGCGTGGGCCGCGGCCTTGACCGAGTGCGTGACCATCAGTATCGTCTGACCCTCGGCGTTGATGTCGCCGAAGAGGTTCAGCAGGGCCTCCGTGGCGCGGGAGTCGAGCGCGCCGGTCGGCTCGTCGGCGAGGATAAGGCGCGGGTTTGTGATGAGCGCCCGGGCGACCGCCGCGCGCTGCTGCTCGCCGCCGGAGACCTCGTAGGGGTACTTGCTCAGCAGGTGGCTGATGCCCAGCTTCCTGGCCAGCGGCGCGATGCGCCCGCTCATCTCCTCGTAGCTCTTGCCCTGCAGCACCAGGGGGAGGAAGATGTTGTCCTGGAGCGAGAACGTGTCCAGCAGGTTGAAGTCCTGGAACACGAAGCCCAGCCGGTCGCGGCGGAAGGCGGCGAGGTCGCCCTCCTTTATCGCGGTGATGTCCTTGCCGTCGAGCAGCACCTTGCCGCTGGTGGGCTTGTCGAGCGCGGCCAGGATGTTCAGCAGCGTGGTCTTGCCGCTGCCGCTCTCGCCCATGATGGCGACGTACTCGCCCTCGGCGACGGCGAAGGTCACCGATGAGAGCGCCTGTACCTGCGCGCCGCCGAAGCGGGTCGTGTATATTTTCTTCAGTCCGGAGACTTCGAGAAGTGCCATGTGAATTACCTCCTGTCGGATTACGCTCTTATAATACCAGAGCCAAACTTACCGTGCCATCGATTTACCTTACATCAACCTTACATTCTTGTAAGGTTGCGCGTACTCATACGCGTGTCCCTAAGGATACGGAGATTACACGGCCCGGGAATGCGTATAAACAGTGATAAAAGGCGCGGCAGTGCAACCCGTGCGCCGTGGAGTGCAAGCTGTGCCTGGGCGCTTGATGCGCGGCAGCGCCGCTGATATACTGGCCTCATGCGGGAGGTGAGCGCGTGAAGATACGGCTTGACGTAAGCCGCGAGCGGTATGATGAGCTGAGCGAGCAGCTGCGCGGCCTGGGCGTGGAGATAGATGAGGACGCCGCGCTGGTACTGAGCGAGGCCGGGCGCTATGCCGACAGCCTGGTCGTGCGCGGTAGGGAGCGCGGGGAGCATGCGCGCGTTGACGCCCGGGACATCATCAGCGTGGAGTCTGCGGGCCGGGAGATTGAGGTGCACACGGTGCACGGGGTGTTTACGGCCAGGGGGCGGCTCTATCAGATACAGGGGCGGCTTGACCCGGAGGATTTCCTGCGCGTGAGCAACGGGGTGATAGTGGCGCTCAGGCACATCAGGAGCATAAAACCCGCGCTCTCCATGCGCTTTGCGCTTACGCTCTCGGACGGGAGGCGGGCGGACGTGACGCGCAGCTGCTATTACGCTTTTAAAGAAGCGCTAGGCATATAGGGAGGTGTTCTCGTGAGTTTGGCAATACCGCTGCTTCTTATTCTCGGCGCGGCGGCGCTGCTGGCGCTGCTGTCCTGCGGCTACCTGCTGATCTACCGCGCGCATGTCAACCGTGCGCTCAGCGGCGGCGCCCGGCGTCCCATGGCCGCGCCGCATGTGGTGACGGTTGCAGCCGCGATACTCGTGCTGGCCATCGTGGCCGCGGGCTGCTGGACGCTCGGCGCGGCCTGGGCCTACGACCGGCTGGAGGACGGGATGTCCGCCTCCCCGGCCGTGGACTTTAAACCCTTTACCCTGGAGCGGCCGGCGCTGGCGCTCAACGCCGTTGAAGGCGCGCTGGAGGCGTTGGGCATAGAGGAGGACGGGCTGCGCATATCCGGTCTGTCACTGGCTTTTCTGGACGGGGAGTTCTCCAACCTGAGCTTTACGGCCTGGACACAGGAGGGCGGCGTAACGCGGGAATCTGCCATACAGGTAAACGTGTCAGGCCAGCTCTTCGAGCAGTGGTCGGAGGGGGAGCACGGGGAGCTGTACGCCGCGGCCGTGCCCTATGACGTCTTCCGCGGCGTGCTGCTGGCGCTGGGCGGCAGGGACTGGGACGGCGCGCAGGGCGGTGCGGGCTTTTACTTCGCCGGGCGCGCCGGCCTGGCCAAACCCGGGTCCGGCAGCGCGTATCTTGCAGAGGACGGGGGGCTGACTGCTCTCACCGAAGCCGTGGAGGGCGATTTCTATACGTTCTCATTCGTCTCAGCCGCGGAGTACGTCATGATTTACGCTGAGGCCTGAAAAACAAAAAAGCACCGGCCTGGCCGGTGCTTTTGTTTTTTGCCTGTTCAGCCCTCGACCACTACGCCGGGGCCGTTGGGTACGACGGCTACCCTGGCGTCGGGGCCCTTGATGGCGTAGGCCATCTCCAGCGCCTCGTCAAGCGTTTTGGCGAGGGACATGTGCAGCCCGGAGATGAGGCCGGGATCCACGAGGTCAGATACGAAAATCATCGGGTGCCGGGCGAGGGTGCGGGCGAGGATCTGGCTCGTCCACTGCTCCGGCGCGGTGTCCGTGTAGGGCGTGTGCGCCGCGCGCTCGAGGAAGGCGGCGGGGCTCTCGGCGTGGGCTACGTTGTCGTAGAAATCCTGGCCGCCGTGGCCGTCGCGGCAGCCGGCGACGAGGATGACCACGCCGCCCTCGGGCAGCAGCGCGTCCGCGGTGGCCATGGCCTTGGTCGTCTGGTACATGTTCTGGTCCAGCGGATAGCCGCCGTTGGTGACCACGGCGACGTCACAGGGGACCTTTTTTACGCAGACGAGAGAGCGCAGGAAATTGCAGCCCGCCTCATGCGCGCGCTCCATGTCGCCGGCGAAGGCGCCGATGAACTTCTTCTCGCCGTTCATCACCACGTTGAGTATAAAGGCCAGCTTGGCCGCGCGCGCGGCGTACACCATGTCGCGGTGCACGACGTTGCCCTCGAGGTTGCCGGTGCGGGTGTTCGGGTCGGCCAGGGAGGGGCCGCAGTGGTTGGCACGTATGGTGTCGTAGGACGAGACCCCGGGCAGCACGCTCTTGCGCCCACCGGAGAAGCCGGCGAAGAAATGCGCCTCAATAAAGCCCTCGGCCACCAGCAGGTCGGCCTCGGCGGCGATCCTGTTTATGACGCACCTGCCGCCGCTGGGCAGGGTGCCTATCTCGACCAGGTTGTCCTCGTCGCGGGCGTCGTGGACGATGATCTCCTCGCGTCCGGCTATCTCGGGGCCAAACTTGCTGAGGATCTCCTCGGCGGTGGTCGTGCGGTGCGAGCCGGTGGCTATGAGCAGCCGGATGCGGGCGTCGGGGCTGGCGCTGCGGATGCGGCGCAGCAGCGCGGGCGTGATGAGTTTGGAGCCCGGGCGGGTGTGGTCAGAGCAGATTATGACGACGTTGCGCTTGCCCGCGGCCAGCTCTTCGAGCCGGGGCGAACCTATGGGGTTGTCCAGCGCCGCCTCTATCAGCGCGGCCTGGTCTTCGGGCGCGGGGTAGTCGCTCTGCTTGCCGGTGAGCACTCCGGCGAAGTTCTTATCCTCCAGACGCAGGTGGAGCGTTTTCTTGTCATAGGGCAAATCCATTTCGAACATCAGTATTTTCCCTCCGAAAAGTATTTGTGCGCTGTTAGTATACAGCAAATGCTTCCGCACGGCAAGTGCTTAATTTTCACTCGTACAGCATGGTGGAATCGGCAAAGAGGATCTTGACCCGGGTGCCGGACTGGGGCTTTGACTCTATAATCAGCTTGTGGCCCAGCTTGCCGCAGATGGTCTTGCACAGGTAGAGGCCCAGGCCGGTGGATTTTTTGTCCTCGTGGCCGTTGTAGCCGGTGAAGCCGCGCTCGCCCAGGCGGGGGAGGTCCTCCGGGGAGATGCCGATGCCTGTGTCCTCGATGACCAGCGCCTTGCCCTCGGCGTAGATGGAGATGCCGCCGTTCGACGTGTACTTGAGCGCGTTGGAGAGCAGCTGCTCGATCATGAAGGAGAGCCACTTCTCGTCCGTGTACACGGTCATGCCGGTGTCGGTGAAGTTCAGCGGGAGCTTCTTCATGATGAAGAGCTTGGCGTACTTGCGCACGCAGCCGCGCACTATGGGGTCCAGCTGGCGCTTGCGCAGCACAAAGTCGCTGCCGTTCCCGTCCAGCTTGAGATAGGAGAGCACCATCTCCACGTACTGCTCTATGCGGAAGAGCTCCGCCGAGAGGGCGTTCTTGTCGGCCTCGCCCGGCTGCTGCAGGAGCAGGTTCATGGCGGCGATGGGCGTTTTGATCTGGTGGGCCCACATGGCGTAGTAGTCGGCGGCGTCGCGCCGGTCGGAGTCCACGGCCGACTCCAGCCGGGCCCGCTCCCGCGAGAGGGTGCTTATGAGCTCCTGATAGAGCTCCTCCGTGCGGTCGCGCGGCTCGGGCAGGCCGTCCGTGCCGACGCAGATGGTGCGCCGGAGCGTCTCCAGCGACTTAACCCGCCGCCGGTAGGCCGCGTAGCTGGCCGCGATGAGCAGAACCCCGGCGGCTATGCACAGCAGGCTGGCGTAGAGCACGGCCTCGGCGGGAAGCTCATAGAGCGAGAACACCAGGGCGAATATGAGCGCGAAGAGCGCGAGCGCCGCGATAATCTTCCAGCGGCGTTTTACGTAGGAGAGAAGCATGTATGCGCCCCCTTGAAAAACATGGCCGGCGCCTGGGCGCCGGCCACATTATATCACAGTATCGCGTCCGGGACAATCAGTCCCCGCTGCGGCTCAGGCCCTCGGTACGGTCGGCGACGCGCAGCAGTATGAACCCGGCCAGGAAGAAGACCGCCATCAGGCCCACGGCGATGTTGATGGTGCCGCCGGCAAATTTCACGGCGGCGATCACCGCCGAGCCGATGAAAGAAGCGCCCTTGGAGAATATGTCGTAGAGGCCGAAGTACTCGCCGGAGTTCTCCGGCGGGATTATCTTGGTGAAGTAACTGCGGGAGAGGGACTGGATGGAGCCCTGGAACATGCCCACGCCGAAGGCCATGATGCCGAACTGCAGCATGGAGCGCAGCGTGAAGGCGTAAAGGCACACGCAGAGGTAGCCTATGATGCAGGCCTTGAGCAGGGTGACCGTGCGGTACTTTTTGGAGAGCTTGGCGAACACCAGCGAGAATATCCAGGCCACAACCTGCGTCGCCAGCAGCACCACCACCTGGCCGACGGTGTCCAGGCCGAGGTCGGTGCCGATGTTGATGCAGTTGTCGATGATCGTGCCCACGCCGTCTATGTACAGGAAGAAGGCCAGCAGGAAGAAGAGCACCTTGCGGTCGCGCAGTGCAATCCGCTTTATGGTGCGGCCGAGCTTGGCGAACGCGGCCCGGACAGCGTGCGGCTGCGGCTGGGTGTAGTTCTTCTGCCGGTAACGGCGCAGGAGCGGGACGGTCACCGCCAGCCACCACACGGCGGTGACGGCAAAGCCGGCCAGGCGGGAGACAAAATCGGAGAGCACGCCCATCATGTCCGGGCCCAGCACATAGAACACCAGCGCGATGATGAAGGGTATGCACGAGCCGATGTAGCCCCAGGCGTAGCCGTAGGAGGAGACCTCGTCCATGCGCTCCTCGGTGGTGACGTCGCCCAGCATGGAGTCATAGAAGGTGAGCGAACACGAGTAGGCGATTTTGGAGATGATGAAGACCACAATGAACAGCACCCAGCTGGAGGCAAAGCCGTTTATTATGCAGCCGGCCGCGCCGATGAAGACGCTGGTGCGGAAAAATATGAGTTTGGCGCCGCGGCGGTCGGAGAGCGCGCCGCACACCGGCCCGAGCAGGGCCACAATGACGGTGACGAGCGAGACGCCCAGCGCCCACATGCCAGTGGCGTCATCGGAGCTCAGATGGCCCGGCCCCTCGCCGACGGCCAGGGACTTGAACCAGATCGGTATGAGAGAACATGAGAGCATGGTGAAGGCGGAGTTGCCGACATCGTAGAGTACCCACGCCAGCTCCACGGGCGTGAGCTTTTGCTTCAGAGCTTTGAGCATATTTTATCCCCTCTCAAGCGAGCGCCGGGCAGGCCGGTTCACTCAAAATCGCGGTTAAACCGGGACGGAAGGCTTCCTTCCCCGTTCAGGAAACGCATAAGGCTGTCCGCCAGCCCGGGAAACTCGGCCAGCGCCCCGGCCATCAGCCCGTCGAGCGTGGACATCGCATCCGTGAGCTCGGGCGGGATCTCGTCGTCTATGAAGAGGTCGTCGAGGCCGCCGGGCAGGTGCAGCGCGCGGATGGCCGCGCGCAGGCGGCGCTTTTTGCCCGCGCCCGGCGAATGGAGCAGGCGCATTATCCTGACCTGGCCGCGGCAGGCGCTCAGCACGGTGCGCTCGGACTTGCTGAAAAAGCGCGATATGACCGCGGCGTTCTCCGCCGACGGGCAGAGCGCCTCGCCGCGCAGGACGCGGCTGGGCTGCAGGCCGTCCTCATACATGAGGTGCGCGTCAAACACGGCCTCAATGCGGTTGTGCGTCACGCCCAGCGCGGCCGCGGCCGCGTTAACATAGCCGTGGCAGGCGGAGTCGAGCGTGAAGTGCGTGAGGAAGCCCATCAGGTAGGCCAGCATGGCTTCCCGGTCGGGATGGGAGCGCCATACCGGCGCCGCGTTTTCAAAAAAGCGGCGGGCAGACTGCCTGTGCAGCGCGCTGCCATAGGCCATTACAGGATTGGGAAGCAGTGGGTGGTAGTAAAAGAATATGTCCGGCCCGTGCACCCCTGTGTCGTAGAGGCTGCGGAAACGCCGCACGGCTGCCGCCGTCTCCGGCGGGAGCGTCTCCAGGCACTGGCTGCCGAAGCGGTGATGTGTATATGTCGTAGGCATCGCGTGGTCCCTTTCTGTGGATGCACCGTCAAATCCGTTTTATTATGGCGGCGGAATGTAAAGTTTGCCACCGGCTCTTTGTAAAGTTGACGGATATGCTGCGCCAAAAAAGGCCCCGCGAGGGACCTTTTTTAGTTTGCTTATTCCTCGACCGTGTAGCCGAGGCCCTTTTTGGTCTTGATGAAGTCGGACAGGCCCGCGTTCTCGAGCTTCCTGCGCAGGCGGGTCACGTTTACGGTCAGCGTGTTCTCATCGACAAAGCTGTCGGTCTGCCAGAGCCGCATCATCAGCTCGTCGCGCGAGACCACCTTGCCGCGCTTCTCCAGCAGGGACTGCAGGATGCGCAGCTCGTTTTTAGTGAGCTCCATGTGCCCGCCGTTGAATTCCAGCGTCCCGGCGCTGAGGTCCAGCACCGCGCCGTGGGCCGTGAGCTTGTTGGCGTCCGGATTGGCGAAGTCATAGGTGCGCCGCAGCAGGGCCTGCACCTTGGCCGTCAGCACAGAGAGGTCAAAGGGCTTGGCTATGAAGTCGTCGCCGCCCATGTTCATGGCCATGACTATATTCATGTTGTCCGAGGCGCTGGAGATGAACATGACGGGCACCCTGGAGACGCGCCGTATCTCGCTGCACCAGTGATAGCCGTTGAAGTACGGCAGCCCCACGTCCAGCAGCACCAGCTGCGGGTCAAACTCGTTGAAATCGGCCATGACGTCGGCGTAATTCGTGGCCCGGCGCACTTCGCAGCCCCAGGAACTGATGTGGCTGGCCACCGCGCCGGCTATGACGTCGTCGTCCTCCACGACGAGGATGCGGTAATTCATCTCAGATTACGCCCGGGTAGAGCGGGAACTGCTCGCAGAGGGAGATGACCTCGCCGCGCACGGCGGGGACGGCGTCCTCACCCTCGCGGATGAGGCGCAGGATGAGCTGACCTATCTTCTGCATCTCAGGCTCCTTCATGCCGCGGGTGGTGGCGGCGGGGGAGCCGAAGCGCACGCCGGAGGCGAGGTGGGGCGGCAGCGTCTCAAAGGGGATGGTGTTCTTGTTGGCGGTGATGTGCGCGCGGTCGAGCATCTCCTGCACGTCGCGGCCGGTCACGCCGAGGCTGGTGACGTCCGCGAGCAGCAGGTGGTTATCCGTGCCACCGGAGACTATGCGCATGCCGCCGGCCTGGAGCGTGTCGGAGAGCGCGGCGGCGTTCTTCACCACCTGGCGCTGGTATTCGACAAAAGCGGGGCTCATGGCCTCCTTGAGGCAGACGGCCTTGCCGGCGATGACGTGCATGAGCGGGCCGCCCTGGGTGCCGGGGAAGATGGCGGAGTCGATCTTCTTGGCCAGCTCCTCCTTGCAGAGGATGAGTGCCCCGCGCGGGCCGCGCAGGGTCTTGTGCGTGGTGGTGGTGACCACGTCCGCGTAAGGCACGGGCGAGGGGTGCACACCCGCAGCCACCAGGCCGCCTATGTGCGCCATGTCCACGAACATGTAGGCGCCGACCTCGTCGCATATCTCGCGGATGCGCTTCCAGTCTATGATGCGGGAGTACGCCGAGGCGCCGGATATTATCATCTTCGGCCGGAGTTCCTTGGCCTGGGCGAGCAGGGCGTCATAGTCGATGAGCTCCGTCTCCCTGTCCACGCCGTAGGGGCGCACGTCGAAGTACTTGCCGGTTATGGACGCCTTGGAGCCGTGCGTCAGATGGCCGCCGCAGCTGAGGTCCATGCCCATGAGCACGTCGCCGGGCTTGGTCAGGGCCAGGTACACGGCCACGTTGGCCTGGGAGCCGGAATGCGGCTGCACATTGGCGTGCTCCGCGCCGAAGAGCTCGCAGGCGCGCTGGCGGGCAATCTCCTCCACGACGTCCACGTGCTCGCAGCCGCCGTAATAGCGCTTGCCGGGGTAGCCCTCGGCGTATTTGTTGGTGAGATGGCTGCCGACAGCCTCCATGACGGCCGGGGAGGTAAAGTTCTCGCTGGCTATGAGCTCTATATGGTCACGCTGGCGGGTGAGCTCCTGCTCCATCACGGCATATATTTCCTCGTCCTCGCGGCGAAGGTGTTCAAAGTCCATTGCGTTAGCCCCCAAGTGTGTTATTTTTCTCTCTCCGGTGCTTTGCCGGTGTAATGGCATTATAACATTTGCCACCGCTTTAGGCAAACACAATTAAAGCCGTAAAAGAGCCTTGAGTTTGTGGGATGTGTACAAATGGCCGTCCAAGGAGGACACGGAGCGGCGCCCTGCACCCTTATCCCAGGCACATGAACCCGGCGCCGGAGAGCTTGATTATTATATCCGCAATCTCCGCGCTGGGCTTTACGGTGCCGGCGTCCAGCCACTTGCGTATCACGCCGACGCTGCCTATGGCTATGAAAGTGTAGATATACTCCGCGTCCTCAACGCTGGTGGTGCCGAGGCTGCGCCAGTGGTCGATGAACTGCTTTTCAACCATATCGACGACCTTGTTCTGGAACCCGGTGTCGCCGGAGGAGGACAGGAGCACCCGGCAGACATCGGCGTTCTTCCTGATGTATTCCACGATTTCCGTGAGCGATTCCTTCAGGTCGCCGCCCAGGGCGGCGATGGAGGGCCTGGTCATGTCGGATATGTCGTCGATCAGCTCACGCTCTATGCTCTGCAGCAGATCCGTGGGGTCATTGTAGTGCGCGTAAAATGTGGCCCGGTTGATACCCGCCCGTTCGCATATCTCCGTGACGGTTATCTTGGCCACGGGCTTGGCCTGCATGAGCTCCATGAGACTGGATTTAATAACCATTTTTGTGTAGCGCACGCGCGCGTCCTGCTTTTTGCCGGGCATACGGCCACCTCCAGTAATCGTGAATTTTTTGTGAGCTATTATACGTTTTGGTCAAAAACCGTTTAAGAATTTTCAAAAATCAACAAACTGACTGTTGCCTTGATTTCGGTTTGAAAGTATACTATAAAAGCGAAAGTAAGTCAACATAGTGTTGATTATCGCGGGCGCTTTCCGGTGCGCCCAGCAGGGATGGAGGGACTGCCTATGGATGGGCTGACAAGGGGCATCACGCGGCACAAAAAGCTCGTGATTGCCGTATTCCTGGTCGCGGCGGTCATATCGGCTGTGCTGATTCTCGGCGTGAGCGTGAACTATGACCTCACGGATTATCTGCCCGAGGACTCGGAGAGCACGATAGCGCTGGACCTCATGTATGAGGAGTTCGGCTCCGGCGTGCCGAACACCCGTGTGATGGTACAGAACCTGACGCTGACCGGGGCCGTGGAGATGAAGGAAAAGATCGCGGCTGCTCCGGGCGTCTCGGGCGTCATGTGGCTGGACGACACACAGGACATGTCCACGCCGATAGAACTGATGGACGAGGCCACCGTGGAGCAGTACTGGCGGGACGGCACGGCTCTCTACCAGGTGACGATAGACGAGGGGCGCGAGAGCGAGGCCGTGGAGGCCCTGTACGGCATAATCGGCGAGGGCGGGGCCATCTCCGGCAACGCGGCCAGCACGGCGAGCATGCAGAACCTCGTTGTCAGCGAGGTCGTGGGCGCGGCCTGCATCCTTGTGCCCATCATTATAATAATACTCCTGCTCACCACTACGAGCTGGATCTCGCCCATACTCTTTTTGCTCACCATCGGCGTGGCGGTCATCATCAATATGGGCACCAACATCTTTTTTGGCGAGATAAGCTTTGTCACACAGAGCGTCAGTCCCATCATGCAGCTGGCCGTATCCCTGGACTACGCCATCTTCCTTCTCAACAGCTTCGGCCGCCACCGTCAGGAGGTTGAAACCAGCGAGGAGGCCATGCGCCTGGCCATAAAGGAGAGCTTCTCCTCCATTGCGGCCAGCGCCGCCACTACGCTCTTCGGCTTTATGGCGCTGATGTTCATGCGCTTCGGCATAGGCTCCGACCTGGGCGTGAACCTGGTCAAGGGCATCATACTGAGCTACGTCTCCGTCATGGTATTCCTGCCGGCTCTGGCCCTGGCCTGCGTGAAGTGGCTGGACAAGACCGGGCACAGGCAGATCATCCGCACCGGCAAGCGGCTGGGCCGCGCGCTGGTGAAGGTGCGCATACCGGCCCTGATACTGGTCATCATAGTCGTGGTGCCATGTTACATGGCGCAGACGCGCGCCGACTTCCTCTACGGCAACGGTGAGCCGGATACGCGCACGGACTACGGGCGCGACACCGTGGCCATCAACGAGGCCTTCGGCGAGAGCAACGCCCTGGTGCTGCTGGTGCCGCGGGGCGACCCGGGCGCGGAGGTGCTGCTGGCGGATGACCTGGCGGGTATCGACCACATAACCGGCGTGCTCAGCTATGCAGGCACCGTCGGCGCGGTGCCGGAGGGCTTCCTGGACGAGGGCATAGTCTCCCAGTTCTACTCTGACGATTATGCGCGCATCATCATGTATACGGACACCGGCGAGGAGGGCGACGAGGCCTTTGCAGTGGTGGAGCAGGTGCGCGCCGCGGCGGACAAATACTACTCCGAGAGCTGGCTGTGCGGCCAGAGCGCCAACCTCTATGATATGCGCGACGTCGTCACGGCAGATTCCCCGCTCGTAAACGGCATAGCCATAGGTTTCATCTTCCTGACCCTGCTGGTAACCTTCAAGAGCGTTACGCTGCCGTTCATACTCCTGTTCGTCATAGAGTCGGCCATCTGGATCAACCTCTCCGTGCCGTACTTCACCGACCAGCCGCTGGTGTACATAGGCTACCTGGTCATAAATACGGTGCAGCTGGGTGCGACCATAGACTACGCCATACTGATGACCAACGGCTATACGGCCAACCGGCGCATAATGGGCAAGCGTGAGGCGGTGGTAGGCACGCTGAACACGAACTTCGAGAGCGTGCTCACCAGCGGGCTTATCCTCACCGCCGCGGGCCTCTGCCTGGGTCTTGAGAGCTCCCTGGAGGTCGTGGCCGAGCTGGGCATCCTGCTGGCGCGCGGCACAGCGCTCTCCATGGCCATGGTAGTGCTGGCCCTGCCCGCGCTGCTGATGCTGTTCGACCCGCTCACGGCCAGACTTACGTATAAGGCCGGATTTCTTGATACTGCCAAAAAGGAGGCTGAGACCAAATGAAACGCAAACTTTTTGCCCTTCTGTCCATATTCCTCTGCATCGCCCTGTGCCTGGGCACCTTCGGCTTTGCGGCGGGGACAACAGAGCCGCAGGCCTCCGACGAGCCCGCGGACAATGCGGACCCGGACGCTGTGTCAAACGGTCCGGAGGAGGTCATCTATGCCCGCTTTGACGCCTCGGGCGACCCGCAGGACGCCTACGCCGTGGTGGCGCTGACCCTCACCGAAGAGGGCACGTACACCCATTACGGCCGCTACACCGCCGTGTCCAACCTCACGGACACCAGCCCGATAGAGTACACCAGCGGTGTGGTTACCCTCACCGCGCCCGCGGGCCGCTACTACTATCAGGGGACGCTGCGCAGGGCCAAGATGCCCTGGGACGTGGAGATAACCTACACCCTCAACGGCCAGGAGATAAGCCCCGACGAACTGGGCGGACGCACCGGTGAGCTGGAGGTCAGCATACATACCACGGCCAACAGCGGCTTTGACGCTTACTTCACCGAGAACTACATGCTGCAGATATCCGTCACTCTGGACGCGGCCAGGTGCGAGAACATAACCACACGCAACGGCACCGTGGCCAGCGCGGGCAGCGACAAGACCATCACCTTTGTCGTCCTGCCGGACACAGAGGGCGATGTGAGCTTCTCCGCCGATGTCAGCAACTTTGAGATGAGCGGGTTCACCATAGCCGCCGTGCCCTACAGCATTGAGAGCATGATGGATATGAGCCAGCTCGACACCGTCACCAGCGGAATAAGCCAGCTCACCGGCGCTATAAGCCAGCTCACCAGCGGTGCGGCCTCCATCAACGAGGGAGCTGGAACTCTCAACGAGAACAGCGCCGCCCTCACCGACGCCAGCGACCAGATTGAGTCCGCCCTCAGGCAGATATCTGACGGGCTGCAGGACTTCAACATTGAGGACAGCCTCAGCGGCCTGGATCAGCTCGCCGAGCTACCGGGATATCTCACTCAGCTTGCGTCCGGACTGGACACCCTTTCCGGCGCCGTCCGTACATCGGCTACTGGTTATGATACGATACTTACAATGCTAAAATCGTACATGGGCAACCTGGGGTCAATAGGTGACAGCGTGACTGCGATGCAAAACTATTACAACGGCGTAATAGCGCAGCTGAATGAGACAATTGATTGCCTCAAGGGCCAGATTGGAGGAAATGATGATGACGATCCAGTTACCAGCACGCCTCCCTCAACCGACACTGACCCCGACCCCATCGAGAGTCCGGAGGTAACCGCTGCTGTGACGGATGACCCAAGCGCAAGCTCCGGCAACGGGATGACTGATATTCCGTCCATTGATATTCCATCCAGCGATGAAATAGCTCTTCTCGTTGATAATTTTCAAAAGGCAAACGATGGCCTGCGCACAATCGCCGACAACATCGACCTCGTGGTTGACGGCCTGATGCAGATGGCTATCCAGATCTCCTCCGGGCTGGGCGATATGGAGAACATGGACTTCAGCGCCATAACGGAGCTGCAGACCGGCATGGCCGAGCTCGCGGACAACTACTCCACGTTCAACGAGGGCCTCAAGGCCTACACCGACGGGGTGGGCCAGCTTGCCGATGGCATGGACACCTACACCTCCGGCATGTATGCGCTCAACAGTGAGACGCAGGGCATCCCCGATATGGTTAACGCCATGCTCGGCATCGAAGACGACGAGGATGACGAAAACGCTGAAACCGGCGAAAGCGGCAATGAGGACGAGGGCGACGGCGAGAGCTCTGAAAGTACGAGCGAGGTCGTCAGCTTCCTCGACGAGCGCAATACGGACACCGCCAGCGTGCAGTTCGTCATCTCCACCGACGGCATCTCCGCCCCCGAGCAGCCCGCCGAGGACGAGCCGCAGACGGAGAGCCAGGGCTTCTTCGCCAACCTCTGGGATAAGATAGTCGATTTGTTCACCTGAGAACGCAAATGAAAATCCCCCGGCCCGAGGCCGGGGGATTTTCTGCTTTGGCTGGGTGCGATCTCCCTGTGGGCGCAGATAAACTTTACCTAATTTTCAAAAAAATTATTGAAATTAGATTGTTTATATGATATATGTATTATTGACAATATAGATGTATGTATATGAAAGATTTGCAGTTTATGGCGGTCCATCAAACGATTTGTATAAAACTCAGCTTTATTATGACACAAGAACATATACTGAAGAGTCATGGTTCTGAAATTGCTTGAATGGTCTAAAGAGGGAATACGATGAAGTATGTAATAGCCGCACTTATCGCTGTGCTGGCGGCCGTAATTCTAATCGTCCTCAGTGCGGTTTCCCCGGTTTCCATATTGTATAACTGGCTGGACGAGAACAATCTGGTCGTTATCTGGTACGGCATCATGGCGGCAATCGTAGCCATCTGCACAACGCTGTACATCAACCGCACCAGGAAGAAATAGGCATGATACAACAGCGCCGGAGCGCAACAGGGCCCCTGCTTGTTCAAGCAGGGGCCTTGCTTTACGCCTCGACGTCCCGCACGTACATGGGCCGTACGTTGGGGTCGGAGGTCTCACGAACCTGCAGCTCAAAGCGGTCCAGGTTCTTGAGCATGTTGGAGAGCTTGCCGAAGCCGTATGTGCGCGGATCGAAGTCGGGCTGCTTTTTTATAATGAGATTGCCCAGGTTGGACATGTCGATCCAGCCGTCGTCGTCCGCCAGGTCGGCCACGGAGTCGGCGATGAGGTTGATGATGTCCTCCGGCACGGGAGGCTTGGCCTCTGCGGCGGTGGCGGCCGTCTTTTTGGCCGAGGACTTGGCTGGGGCCTTTTCCGCCTTCTCGGCCGTCTTGGCGGAAGCGGAGGCCTTTTTGGCGGCAGCCGGGGCGGCGGACTTCTTGGCCGCGGCCTTGGCGGGTTTCTTGTACTTGTCGCGGATGACCTCCACGCGGATGAACTTGTCGCAGGCCTGGACAAAGGCCTTGGGCGTCTTCTCCTCGCCGATGCCGATGACGTACATGCCGCTCTCGCGCAGCCTTATGGCCAGCGGGGTGAAGTCGCTGTCGGAGCTCACGAGCACGTAGCCGTCCGTCTTGCCGGTGTAGAGTATGTCCATGGCGTCGATTATCATGGCGCTGTCCGTGGCGTTCTTGCCGGTGGTGTACGCGAACTGCTGCTTGGGCGTTACGGCGTTTTCCAGCAGGGTGTTTTTCCAGGAGGTCAGCCCGTGGCTGGCCCAGTCGCCGTAAATGCGCTTTATCATCGGCGTGCCGTAGATGGCGATCTCCTCCATGATGCCCTTGAGACAGTCACGGGGCGCGTTGTCGCCGTCGATGAGGACGGCAAGGCGCATGTTTTCCATTGTCATGTTGATTCACTTCTTTTCGGTTTGGTTTTTACCATTGTTCATTGCTTTTTCGGGGGCATTTCTTTTTGTACTTGCCAAAAAGAAATGTCCCCGGACCCCCAAAGAGAAAAGCGCTTTTGCTGGTG
>OLRU01001255.1_pt1 | contig 22922 bp, 14 predicted proteins | sample 1672961 | NCBI WGS metagenome assembly OLRU01 (sample SAMEA3136741, study PRJEB25190) | human gut metagenome | biome: human gut; feature: human-associated habitat; material: faeces | place: Austria | collected 2013
CGCTTGTCGCGCGGAAGGTCGACACCGAGTATACGAGCCAATGTCGCTCCCCTTCTTAGCCTTGGCGCTGCTTATGGCGCGGGTTTTCGCAAATCACGTACACCTTGCCATGACGCCTGATGATCTTGCACTTATCGCACATCTTTTTTACCGAAGGACGCACCTTCATAATGTCCTTACCTTTCCGAAAGTGTTGACACTTCGTTTTATAGTCACGCCCAGCCGCAGGCGGTAGTTTTCTTGTTTACGGCGACAGGAATGCCCAGGCATCCCATCGCATGCGGTATGCCGCAGGTCTTACTTGTAACGATAGGTGATCCTGCCACGGTCGAGGTCGTACGGCGAAAGCTCCACCGTCACCTTGTCCCCCGGGAGGATCTTGATGTAGTGCATTCGCATCTTGCCGGAGATATGGGCCAATATCTTGTGGCCATTTTCGAGCTCCACCCTAAACATAGCGTTCGGCAACGCCTCCAGGACGGTCCCCTCGAGCTCGATAACATCTTCTTTGGTCAAAAGTGCTCCTTCAAGCAAATCGTCACTAAACAGCAACCATAGATGATACCAAAAGTTTCGGGGAAAGGGAGAAGAAAATAACCGAGCGCACAACCCCAACAAACCCGCTGGTTCGAAGTCACCTGCTTGCCAGGCGTGCGGTTCGATGCCGCGCGGTCCTCGCCGGAGAAACGGGACCGCCAGGTATTCGCGCCAAGCGCAGCCGCCTTGTCGGCTTGGGGTCGCGCAACCTACGACGGCTGCAACCGACCAACTGGCTGGGCCACCAGGATTCGAACCTGGATAGCTGGTACCAAAAACCAGAGTCCTGCCGTTGGACGATGGCCCAGTTTGGTGCGGAGCGCTTGCAACGCGGCGCGTCTTGCCAGGCGCCGTCTGCGCAGACGTTGAAATGGTGGGCCGTGAGGGAGTCGAACCCGCGACCTTGGGATTAAAAGTCCCCTGCTCTACCAGCTGAGCTAACGGCGCACATGCATAAAATGCAAGTATGTATTCTAACGGGCAAGTCCCTCTGGGTCAACTTGCCATTTTTCAAGCGTACCTCTTTTAGCTATTTCGCCTATTTTTGCCGCTTCCCCAACCATGCAGGCGGGCCGCCCCGCCTATTCCCACGTCACAAATTCGACGCCTGCAACCTTACCCGAGTCGATAGCAAGACGGGCAATGCCCCGCTTACTGCCACCACGCGGCTTGCTAGCGCTTCCCGGGTTCAAATACAGGACCCCGTCGATAAGCTCTTCGCGGGGAATGTGAGTGTGGCCATGCACCACCACACGCACATCTTCGGCAACGGTGCCAATATCTTCGGGGCGATGCGTCATGAAAAAGCGCACCCCACCAATACGGGGAGACGCCGTGAAGGGAATATCCATCCCCCGCAGACTGGAATCGCAATTGCCCAGCACCGCAACCGTTGGGGCGATGGCGTCAAGCTCCATAAGAATAGTCGGACGCTCAACGTCACCCGCGCACAGAATCATGTCACACGGCTGCAAGGCATCGTAGGCCTGCTCGCTCAAATGACCATGAATATCCGAAATCACGCCAACAAGCATATTCAGCTCCTTCGTTTTGACGAGAATGAAAGCACCCGCCCTGGACGGGATGAGGAGAAGACGGGGCAAGAAACAACTCGACCACGATGCAGCTACCAGCGCATAAGACCGCGCGCAGGCAGGATCGCAATTGCCGCGCCGCGAATTGGATTGCAGTTGCCGCTGGCAGGACCGCAGTTGCCAACCTTCAGGACAAAGTCCGAGGTGTGGGACAGCGCGGCAAGCGCAAGACAAAACAAGCGAGCGAGGCTCCGCCCTTTACAGGGCCTCAGGATTCAGGCAGTCCTTCGGACGCACACCCGTAACCACATCGATTGCGGCCTGCATGGCACGCGTACGCAGCTCGATGCCCGATTCCTCAGACCAATACGCCACATGCGGACTGAGCACCGCATGAGGAGCTTTCATCAGCGGATGATCCGGGTCGACAGGCTCGCCTTCGAACACGTCAATGCCAGCGCCCCACAGTTTATCCGCCTGGAGAGCTTCCGCCAAAGCAAGTGTGTCGATAACCGCGCCACGCGATGTATTCACCACCACCGCGCTATCCTTCATGAGCGAAATGCAGCGGGCATCAAGCAAATGATGGGTGTCAGGGGTGAGAGCCGTATGGAAGCTAACCACATCGGCGCACTTCAGTAGTTCTTCGTACTCCAGGATGTCGTAACCTTCGGGCGTGCGGCGGCCCGGCGTAAGAGAGCGCGAACAACACACCACCTTGAAGCCCAGGCCAGCAGCCTTGCGGGCAGCAGCACGACCGATTTCGCCCATTCCCACCACGCCAAATACGCGGCCGAACACCTGACCATACGGACGATGGCGCGTGTAGTCCCAAATGCCGGCGCGCATATCGGCATCAGTTTCGTTCAAGCGACGCAGCACGCAAAGCGCCAACGTAATAGCATGGTCGGACACCACTTCAGTACCATAACCAGGCACTACGCATACCGCAGTGCCGTTCTTCGTTGCCGCAGGCACATCGATATCGTCGTATCCGATGCCCGTTCGGCTTACCACGCGCAGATTTGGAAGCGCCTCAAACACCTTGGGCGGAAACTTACCATAGGAAGTAACCACACCATCGGCATCGGCAGCATTGCGGATGATAGCTTCGGGCTCACGCTCGTTGAACAGGGCAATGTCAACACCTGCATCCTTCGCCATGCGCACTTCAAAGTCGTTATTTTCGAAGTCGGTGTCAACAATAACGATTTTCGGCATTGCTGCCCCTTTCTACCACCATTGGGTAACGGTCCCCGATTGGTTGAGGGAAACCGGCTCGCTCTTCGTTTGCGGCTCCATCTTGGTGATGATGCCGAAGAAATCTTTGATGCGCGCAAAGAATTCCCGTTGCTCGTAAGAATCCTTATTGGAGTAGTCGCTCAGATCGCTTGCAACACCACGTGCGTCGATGCCGAAACCGCGCGCATCGTACACAGCACGATACAAATGGTACTCCTGCGTAACGATAACGCAGCGCTGCACGTTGAATACATTCTTCAAGCGGTACATGCTGTCGTATGTGGAAAGGCCCGCATGATCACAGAAAATATCTTCGGCGGGAATCCCGTTGGCCTTTGCGTACTTCGCCATGGCCATGACCTCGTTGTACGAAGAGTCGCTATTGTCGCCACTCATGATGATTTTCGGGGCAACCCCAGCGTTGTATAGGTTGTCGGCCACATCAAGACGATCTTTCAAAACAGCCGAGGGGCTGCCGTCCCAGTTGATGCCTGCACCCAACACCACAATGGCATCGGCTTCGAAGGCATCCGCATTGGCGGCCGCTTGAGCCTGAGATTCAAAAGCAGGGCGCGTGCTTGCGCAAACCCAAGCATTGATCCCCAGAGGAACGCCCACCACAACAAGCGCAACAAACAGCACGAAGCCGATAACGGCTTCGATTAAGCGGCGGAGGCATCCTTTTCTTCGTTTAGTTCCCATAGGTTTCGATCATAGCAAACGTACGTAAGAGTTTCGGAACCTCCACGTTGTCCGCGCGTTTTGTTCGTACGCGGCCTGCTCTTCTCCCCTCTCTTCCCACACGAAGGAGAGGGACTGCCGTGGGTCGTCGGGACGCGTGGTGAATACCGTGATGCTTTGCCCCCGCACGGAAAACGGGGATACACCAAGACAGCGCTCTCGGCAATATTGCCCGGGGCTTTTCACAGATGCCCCTGCGAGGAGCCGGAGATACGGCGCGCCTTCGGTATGCGGCATAAAGAAAGAGGGCTGTCAGCCCTCTCACCTCGACCTCGCACTTCACTCTGAAATCCGCACATATAAGAAAGCCTCCCATTTCTCGCTTCCAAGAAATGGGAGGCAGTTCACAAGCAGATCTGGCCCTTAAAAGCACATTCTGGCTATTTTGCTACCACATTGACCAGGCGGCCCGGGATAACAATAACCTTCTTGATATCCTTACCAGCGGTTGCGTCAGCGATGGCCTCCAAGGCCGTTTCGCGAATGGCGTCTTCCGCAGCATCGGAAGCAACGGTGATCTTGGCCTTCACCTTGCCGTTAACCTGCACTGCCAGCTCAACCTCGGAAGCCTTAGCGGCATTCGGGTCGAACTCAGGCCAAGCTTCCTTGTGCACAGAAGTTTCGTTGTCCAAAACATCCTGCCACAGCTCTTCGGCCCAATGGGGAGCCATCGGAGCCAACAGCTTCACGATAACCTCGGCAATTTCCTTATCGAAGGCAACAAGCTCGGCGTTGGCGGCACGATCTTCGGCAGAGTTTTTGCGCAGGTAATCGCCTGTAGCATTTACCAATTCCATGATGGCTGCAATAGCCGTATTGAAATTGTTGCGAGCGAAGTCGTCGATGACCTTGCCAACCACGCGATGGCGCTCGCGCAGAAGCTCATCATGAGCCTTCTTTGCTTCTTCCGCCTTCGCGCCAGCTTGGAAGGAAGTTTCCTCCCCGGCCTTCCCTGCAAGATCGTTCACCATACGCCAAGCACGATTCAGGAACTTGTACATACCAGCCAGGCCGTCTTCATTCCACTGCAGCTCCTTGTCAGGCGGAGCCATGAACAGGATATAAGCACGCACTGCATCGGCGCCGTATCCAGCGATCATGTCTTCGGGGCTGATAACGTTGCCCTTCGACTTCGACATTACCTCGCCGTTTTCATCGAGAACCATGCCCTGGCACAATAGGTTCGTGAAGGGCTCGTCGAAGTTGAGCATACCCATATCGCGCAGTACCTTCGTGAAGAAGCGGCTATACAGCAGATGCAGGATAGCGTGCTCAATACCGCCAATATACTGGTCGACTGGCATCCAGCGGTTTACGCGGTCGGGAGAGAAAGGCAGCTCGGTGTTGTGCGGGTCGGTATAGCGCATGTAGTACCAGCTGGAGCACGTGAAGGTGTCCATGGTGTCGGTTTCGCGACGCGCAGGCTTGCCGCACTTCGGGCACGTGCACTGAGCGAACTGCTCATGCGTTGCAAGCGTTTCGCCAGCAGCCAAATCGATATCCTTGGGCAGCGTAACAGGCAGCTGGTCCTCGGGAACGGGCACGATGCCGCAGTCATCACAGTAAACAATCGGGATAGGATTACCCCAATAGCGCTGACGGGAAATGAGCCAGTCGCGCAAACGGAACTGAACCGACTTCTTGCCCTTACCTTGAGCCTCCAGGTCGCCGATGATGGCGTCGACGGCAGGAGAATGCTTGCCGCCCACCATGCCGGTGTACTTGCCGGACTGAACCAGCACACCCTCGGCCTCGTAGGATTTTCCCCAATCGACGGTGGTAACCTTGCGTTCCTGCACGCCGTTGAGCTCGGGATACAGCGGATCATCTTCACCCAAGATAATGGGGATGATGGGCAAGTCGTACTTGCGAGCAAACTCGAAATCGCGCTGGTCGCCGCAGGGAACCGCCATTACGGCACCGGTGCCGTAATCGGCAACGATGTAGTCGGCAACCCATACGGGAACCTTTTCGCCGTTAACGGGATTGATAACGTAGCGACCGGTGAAGGCACCATGCTTTTCGCGGTCGCCCTGGGCGCGTTCCACAGCGCTTACTTTGGCAGCGCCCTCGACCAGGGCCATAACCTCGGCTTCATATTCGGTACCGCATACCAGGTCGTGCACCAGCGGGCTTTCGGGAGCCAGCAAGAAGAAGCTGCAGCCGAACAGGGTGTCGGGGCGCGTGGTGAATACTGTGATGGTCTGGCCGTCGTCCTTGCCTTCGGCAGGAATCAGCTCGAAATCAACTTCGGCACCTTCGGAGCGACCGATCCAGTTTGCCTGCATCTGCTTAACAGGTTCAGGCCAGCCTTCCAGCTGGTCAAGATCGTCCAGCAGCTCCTGGGCGTAATCGGTGATTTTGTAGTACCACTGGGTAAGATCGCGCTTTTCAACGGCACCATGGCAGCGCCAGCATTCGCCTTCGGTTACCTGCTCGTTTGCCAAAACCGTTTTGCAGTTGGGGCACCAGTTGACAGGGCTATTGCGGCGCTCTACCAAACCGCGCTTGTACATCTGCAGGAAGATCCACTGACCCCAGCGATAGTACTCAGGGTCGCAGGCAACAACGGTGCGATCCCAGTCATAGGAAAAGCCCATGCGCTTGAAACTGGCCTTTTGCGTTTCGATGTTGGCGTACGTCCACTTAGCAGGATGGGAATTGTGCTTGATGGCTGCGTTTTCTGCAGGCAGACCAAACGCATCCCAGCCCATTGGATGCAGCACGTCGTAACCACGCATAGCGTAATAGCGAGCTGTTACGTCGCCGATGGTGTAATTGCGAACATGGCCCATGTGAATGTCGCCCGAAGGGTACGGGAACATCTCGAGCACATAGCGCTTCGGCTTGCTGGTATCCTCCGTTGCCTTATGTGCGCCTGTTTCGGCCCACACCTTTTGCCAACGAGGCTCAATCTCGTGAGGATTGTATTCTTTCATGAGGCATAATCCTTTTCCGATACTTCATGCGCGCAGAACCCGTTGATTCAAGTAAACGAACCTTCGAGCACTGAATATACATATGGTTTGACATTATATCGTGTTGGCGTTGCGCCTGTGTTTCCGCGCACAATTTCCTCTAAGCGGTTGCTGGGAATATGGGAATAGGTACCAGATTTCCGCTTTGCGCTATAGCAACTAGAGCCGAAGCCTCGTGCACAAACTGCTTTGCAAACGAAACCCGGCTCGCCAGACGGGAGTCTGGCACCTGTCCTCATTTCCCGAACGAAAAGGGCCTCGCTCGCGATGGATGAACTGGGAAATAGTTCAAAATTCGCAAACGAGGCCCTGTTATTGCCCTATGGTGCAAGCGGAAAACGATGCGCCCTATGTTCTTCCCGCTTACAGGAAACGGTAGCTTACGGTGCGGACGCCCCAGGCTTGGCAGGTGCTGAACCCGAAAGCCTTGAAGACACCCGGCTGCAGGTCGAGCGCGCGCGAGCCGCCGCCCATGGAACCGCAGTCGTTGACGGTAGCAATTACCGTCTTACCACCATATTTGATTTCGACAGCACGCCCAAGGTATGAGCGGTAATTCGGCCAGGACATGGGAACAGCAACGCCCATGGAGGAATCGTTGCAAATTGCACCCGTTGCGGTGGTTCCCGGATTCGGGGTGCTTGCGTCGCTGCTGCCGCCATAAGCAGAAGCAACGCCCGTCTTCCAACCAGCGCTTACGCTACCAGAATTGGAATTCGAGGAATTGTTGCTACTGGAAGAATTGGTATTAGCCGACGGGTTGCGGTCGGTATTGGTATTCCAATTGGAATTGGGCTGCGATGCATTCGAGGCAGCTTGCTGCTTGCCCTCTTCTTTCTTCTGCATTTCCGCTGCCTGTGCTTGCAGGGCCGCCAGCTGAGCCTGTGCCTGTTCTTCCTTAATGGAAGAAACCTTAGCGGAAGCGTCAGACACCACCTTTTCAGCCTGGCTCTTCTTCTGCTCAGCCTCGTCGATCAGCTTCTGCTGCTCGTCGCGCTGGGTGTCGAGCTCACCGAGAGCCGAAGAAAACGTATCGCGCAGCTGCTCTTGTTCGGCAACCTTCTGCGCCTGGTCTTCTTGAATGGAAGAGTAGTACGTCAGGTTCTTCGTGAACTCTGAGATATCTTCCGATGAAAGGACGATGTTCACCAGCGAAAGGGAACCATCTCCCTTGTACTGGGAAAGAATGCTGTCGGAAAGTGTTTCGCGACCCTCGAGCATCTTCTGCTGAGCGTCCTGTACCTTCTGGGTGGTTTCGTTGATTTGCGAATCAAGACCACTCAACTGCGCCTGCAGGGCATCGTATTCTTTATTAAGGGAATCAAGCTCAGCCGAAGCCTGGGACAGTACTGCCTGGGCGTCGGAAAGCTCGTCTGCGTGCGCTTCGCGCACAGCACCAGTTGCCGGCAAGGCCATAGAAAGAGCCAGTGCCAAGCTAACGGGAACTGCGGTAAGCGCTTTATGTACTCGTGTAGCCATAGGAAGAAGTTTAGCGTACCCGTCAGTTTTGACCTAATCGTCCACTTTCTCGGATTGGAACACGTTTTACCTGTGAACACTGTTATGCCAGTTCAAATATAAAAAATCTCCCCTATTCGCACAGGGCGAAACGGGGAGATTTTATGAAGAGCCGTAAATGATAAGCCAAACGAAACGTTTTCGTTTGCGCCGTATAAACTCTAGCGCGTGTTGCTAACGAAAGGAGTCTTGTCCTTCAGCAGAACATCGTGCGCGCCGCCCTCGACAATGGAAGTGGAGCTGATAACCGTAAGCTTTGCCTTGTCCTGCAGCTCGGGAATGGTGAGCGCGCCACAGTTGCACATAGTGGAACGAACCTTGGAAAGCGTAAGATCAACGTTGTCCTTCAAGGGGCCAGCGTAGGGAACGTAGGAATCTACGCCCTCTTCGAAAGTCATGCCCTTCTTGCTGCCGCCCAGGTCATAGCGCTGCCAGTTGCGTGCACGGCTGGAACCTTCGCCCCAGTATTCCTTCATGTGCTGGCCGTTTACCACAACCTTGTTGTTGGGAGCCTCGTCGAAACGAGCGAAGTAGCGACCCAACATGATGAAGTCGGCACCCATGGCAAGTGCCAGGGTGATGTGATGGTCGTATACCGTACCACCATCGGAACAAACGGGAACGTACACGCCCGTTTCGCGGAAGTATTCGTCACGAGCCTTTGCAACCTCGATAAGTGCGGTTGCCTGGCCACGGCCGATGCCCTTGGTTTCACGCGTAATGCAGATGGAACCGCCGCCGATGCCAACCTTGATGAAGTCAGCGCCAGCTTCAGCCAGGAAACGGAAGCCCTCGGTGTCTACTACGTTACCAGCGCCAACCTTTACGGAATCGCCGTAGTGAGCGCGAATCCATGCAATGGTGCGGGACTGCCACTCGGAGAAACCTTCAGAAGAGTCGATACACAGAACATCTGCGCCAGCTTCAATCAGAGCAGGAACGCGCTCTGCGAAATCACGCGTGTTGATGCCAGCACCAACAATGTAACGCTTGTGAGCGTCGAGCAGTTCGTGCGGATTGGACTTGTGCTGCTCGTAGTCCTTGCGGAATACCATGTACATAAGGTTGTCGTTGTCGTCAACGATGGGCAGCGAATTCAGCTTGTTGTCCCAAATAATGTCGTTGGCTTCCTTCAGCGTGGTGCTTGCAGTGCCAACGATGAGCTTTTCACGGGGGGTCATGAACTCAGATACGGGCGTGTCGAGATCCATGCGGGAAAGGCGATAGTCGCGGCCGGTAACAATGCCCAGCAGCTTGCCCTGGCCCTGACCGTTTTCGGTAACGGGCATGGTGGTATGGCCGCTCTTTTCCTTCAGCGCAACAACGTCGCGAAGCGTTGCGTTGGGGGTAAGGTTGGAATCGCTACGTACGAAACCGGCCTTGTGGTCCTTTACGCGGCGAACCATTGCGGCCTGGTCTTCGATGGACTGAGAGCCGTAGATGAAAGAAACGCCACCCTGCTGAGCCAAGGCAACAGCCATGCCGTCGTCGGAAACAGCCTGCATGATTGCGGAAACCATGGGGATAGAAAGCTTCAGAGCAGGCTCTTCACCCTTCTTGTATCGTACAAGCGGAGTGGAAAGGTCAACCTTTTCGGGGATGCACTCCGAAGAAGAGTAACCCGGTACAAGCAGGTACTCATTGAAAGTACGAGAGGGTTCGTCGAAATAATGTGCCATGTAGCGCTCCTTGAATTGAGTCTCATTTCCCGATCCCCCGCTCCTTGCCGGTTCCCTTTCGTGCCCGGAGGGTTTCCGCGAGGTTAATTCATTATAGACACGTGCGCGACAAAAAAGTGACAAAAAGGAGCGAGGCTCCTTTTTGTCACTTGGTGCACACGTAAATGCTGAAAATCTTAGGTTTTACGGCTCGTTTCCGAACGCTCCAGCTGGATAAAAACCCAGCCCCTTTGAATCCCCTGCTTCAATGCCGAAGGCGCTCCGCAAAGGGATGCTTCGCATTCTTGCTCTAGGCCTCGAGGAAGGCGCGATATCCGCGATACGCCTCGAAGATATCGGCCTTGGAGGTAACTTCCCACGGAGCGTGCATCGAAAGCACGGCAACGCCGGAATCGATGACGTCCATGCCGTACTTTGCGGGAATGTAGGCGATGGTTCCGCCGCCGCCCGCGTCAACCTTGCCAAGTTCGGCGGTCTGGAAGGAAACCTCGGCGTCGTCCATCACGCGGCGTACGTATGCCACGTATTCGGCACGTGCATCGTTGGAGCCGCTTTTTCCGCGCGCTCCCGTGTACTTGTTGAACACCAGGCCCTTACCAAGGTATGCAGCGTTCTTCGTCTCAAATACCGAAGCATACGCAGGGTCGAAGCCGGCGGACACGTCGGAGGAAAGCATGCGCGATGCGGCCAAAACGCGGCGCAGCGCCAAGGGGCTTTCCAGCCCAGTAAGAGCGGCAATTTCTGCGATGGTGTTCTCGAAGAACAGAGAGCCCATGCCTGTTGCGCCGACGCTGCCGATTTCCTCCTTGTCAACCAGCACCGTAACGGCGGTCTTCTTCGGCGTTTCGATAGCGAGCTGAGCCTCGAGCGAAGTGTAGGCGCACACGCGGTCGTCCTGGCCGTAGCCGATAACCATGCTACGGTCGAAGCCCAGCTCGCGGGCGCGGCCTGCAGGCACTACCTCGATTTCGGCGGAAAGGAAGTCTTCTTCTGCAATGCCGTACTTTTCTTCCAGCAGCTTAAGGGCAAAAGCCTTTACCGGCTCCTTTGCGGCGGCTTTCTCCTCGTCGGAGGCGTCGTCGGCGGGCTCGACCTTCAGGGGGCGATTGCCGATAAGCACATCGAGGTTTTCGCCCTCGACCACTTCGCTGCCCTTCTTGGCCATCTGCTGGTTGCCCAAATGGGGCAGAAGATCGGTTACGCAGAATACGGGGTCGCCGGCATCGTCGCCCACATTCACGTCAACCACGGTGCCGTCGGTTTTCGCCACCACACCGTGAAGCGCCAACGGCAGCGTTACCCACTGGTAGTGCTTGATGCCGCCGTAGTAGTGAGTGTCGAGGAAGGCAAACCCGTTGTTCTCGTAAACCGGGTTCTGCTTCAGGTCCAAACGGGGGCTGTCGATGTGGGCGCCCAGGATATTCAGGCCCGCCTCGAGCGGCTCGGTGCCGATGTGAGCCAAAATGAGCGACTTGCCATGCACGCCAGCCCATACTTTGCTGCCCGCTTCGAGCGTGCGGCCCTCGCGAACCACATTCTCAAGCGATTCATAGCCCGCAGCTTCTGCCTGCTTAACGGCGGCCGCAAAGCAACGGCGCTCGGTTTTGTTGTTAGAGATGTAGTCGATATAGCGGGAAGCCAAACCGTCGAGCTCTTCAAGCTGGTCGGCGTTGTAGCCTTCCCATGCGTTCTTGCGTTCCAAGAAAACCACCTTTCACGGAAACTTGTTTATCGCAGGAAAGGATAGCACGCTCCGATGGACGACGTGCCATCCGAAACGAAGCGGCTACTTTCGGTGAAGAGAATCGCCCTGAGCGCGACAAAGGGAAGGCGCCCCTTGTCGCCTTCCCTGTCAGTCGCATCGTATGGGGAGATGATTCCTGCGGCTACCTATCGAGCTTCCTGCGCGCAACCGCCACACCGCTTGCCGCCACTACCGCAAGCACAGCAGCCGCCCCAAGGGGAGCCGCGTCGCCCGTTGCAGGGAGATTGGCGGTTTGCGAAGAGTCTTCATTGCCGCTGGCATTTTCGCCTTCGCCGTTTGCATTGGAGCCATCGTCGGAACCGTTGTTGGAGGATCCGCTATCCGAACCTGCGCCAGAGCCGGAACCAGAGTCGGAGCCGCCATTCGAACCCGATCCGCTGTCAGAACCGCTATCGGAGCCAGCTCCTCCATTGTTGCCGGAACCCGTTCCCGAACCGTTTTCAGAACCGCTGTCGGAACCAGGTCCCTTATCGCCATCAGAGCCCGATCCGCCGCCAGCATTTTCTTCGTAAACGCTGTATTCACTGCTTCCTGGGTTCACTCCCGTTCCGCCCTTTGATTCAACCTGAGTAGCCTTTGAAACCAGGACCTTCGGATCGATGCCGTTGCCCGCATTGCCCGGGGCGCCCATGGCCGCGTCGTTTTCGCCAACCGTATTTCCGCCGGTTGCCTTCAGCGTAGAAACTGCGACTATGCCTTCACCTGCAATGCCTGCGCCACCGTTTCCTCCGCCCATGCCGACAGAGCCACCCTGCGCCTCAAGCTGACCGTCACCGATAATGGAACCACCGTTAAGCACGATGCCCGCACCGCCGTTTCCGTTGTCGATGTCAACGCTGCCGCCGGTCGCTTTCAACGTGGCACCCTGATCGATAACCAACTTGCCCCCATTAACGATCATGCCGGTTTGGGCATCTTTGCTAGACACGATGCCTTCACCTTCAATGGAGCACGTGCCCTTAACCGTCACCGTACCATTCGTTTGCACGGGAGCCGTCGGCGCTTCGACCTTGTAGTTTCCGTCGGTAAGGTAGTTAGCATGAGATCTGATTTCGGCATTTTCAAGGGCAGACCCGTCATTCAGTGTGATCTGATTAACGAACGAAGAGCTGTTTCGGGCACTCAAAGTACCTCCGTTTACCTCCACAGCGCCATAGGCAACCGAATCGTCGAGGGTCAGCTTGCCGCCCTTTTCCACGACGATCTTCACGCTCGAATAGATCTTCATGTTGTGAAGGGTGACATCTGCACCTGCGGGAATAGTGAGTGTTTCGGTGCCGAAATTGCCATTTTCGCCTTTGCCGATAATGCCGTACACGCCCGATTCGTGCGAGCCGTAAATGTCATGCAGGCCAACCGGTACAACCGCATTTCCCGTCTCGGAGATCTCGTATGGCTCCATATCCCATGAGCTGGTTCCTTCAGAAAGTGCGTCCATCCGCTGCTGAAGGGTTTGATCGTCTGCGTAGATGCGCATTTCCACCGAACTACTTTGTTGGTTACGCGCGCCAGAAGTTACCGTTGCCGTTATGTGATAGGTGCCTGGCGTCTGCGGCGTTCCCGTAACGTAGACGGTGTCGTAGGCAACGGGGCTTACCTCCATGCCGCTTCCTTCAGGGCTGATGGAAAAGCTGATTTCAGCATCAGAATTCCTGGTTGCAAAGGTGTTCCAGTCCTCCCATTCGCCAGTTCCCTCTTTAACCTCGGGCTTCAGACGATTCGACTGGCTCGTGCTCGATGATCCGCCACCGCCTGTCGAGGTTGCCATCACCTCGTATTCGCTGCTCTGAGCAGACGTGCCGTTCACAACGAAGCACTGAAGATCGCCCGAAAGCCTAACCTGGATCTGCTCCTGCACCACAAAGTTCAACGTTTCGCTTGTCGAATCTGTCGAGCCGTCCTCCTTGGCTGCGGAAGCGGAAACCGCAACGGAATACGAACCAGCGACAGGTGCCGTTCCGGCCAGAGAGACTTTCCCGTCCGAAACAGAAGCGCTCAAGCCTTCAATCTCTGCGCCATCCTGACCAAGAACCTTGGCGGCAACTTTGGCGTCGGCAGCTTTCGTTCCCTTCAACTCAAAGGGCAGCGTTTGGCTGACCTGGCTGCCCTGAACGGCAGCAGAGAACTCCTTGCCTGATGCGAAGCTGAATGCAAGGCCCTGGTAGGATTCGGCAGGCTCGCCAATGTTGTCGGGCTCTTTCGTGCTGCCGGTATACGTTACGGAGCCATTGTTTTCGATCTGCCCCGTCGCAAAGGTGCAGTTTTCGAACACCGCTGTACCGTTCACAACAGGCGTATTGGAAAACGAGCAATTTGAAAAATGAACCACAGCGCCTTTCTGCACCTCAACATAGGCGCCTTCAGCGTCTGAGCTATTGCGCTTGTAGAAGTTAATGCGATCGACCGCGATGTCCGAGCCGGAAGGGAACACGACCGTCATTTTATAGGAATAGCCGAAATCGACCGTTTTCGGGCCAGAGCTGAAGAAACCTTCGGAATACCCCGAAAGCTCAGTGATAGACGAAGGAATGGTTACCGTGCCCTTGTCGGTAAAGCTGGTTCCCACGTGTATTTTGGTGGACCCTTGGGCAACAGCTTCGGAAAGATAGGTACTCAGCCCGTAGGAGCTGTCGCCGATGTAGTAGTAGCTATCGCTTGCGTTTTCAGAGGCGACGCTCACGTCCTGATCTTCCCCTGCCGCAAATGCGGCAGTCGGAGTGGCTATGGCCATGCCAGCAGCCAAGGCAGCCGCCATACCTACCTTCGCCGCAGAGGCAGCGGGTATACGAAGTGACTGAGAATCTTTCATATTCTCCCTTTCCGAACTTATTTCTGCACATTTAAAGTTAACCGTGACTAATTCACATGTGGGAGTTTACCATAGGCAACAATTTAGCTGCAGGCAAATTATCGGGGATGCTGCTTTCGGCCATCTATAGGCTTCAGCGCCTCCCCGCTCTATCGTAAAGAAGGACCAGTGAACATAAGAAACGCTCAGTCGGGAACAGGCCCCCTCAAAACAACCACGAGCGAAAACGCCGAGCTCGAGATAAGAAGCAGAAGCTTCTTCGCCTTCAACACGAACTGCTGCATAAAGGCAGCGGTCGAAACCGATGGAGCGCAGCTCTCATCTGGGCAATTGCTGGAAAAGATTCTCGATAATGCGGTGGGTCTCTGCTACCGATACGAAAAGCTCTGGAGCCACACCCAAAAAGGAAGCGATATCTGGCGTTTGAATCACGCGCAAGGAAAAGCCGTGCCCATCGATGCCGAAACCGCGAAGATTCTGCAGCTTTCCAGGCACTACTGCGAGGAAACCGCGGGGCTGTTCGATGTTTCCATGGCTCCCGTTGCAGAGCTCTGGAACTTTCGTAAAGCCCAAGTTCCTAAGCCCGCCGAAATTGCACATGCCCTTGAAATTGCAAAAACTGGACACCCCCGCATTATGGAAGACCACGCCCAGCTCCCTATTGCAGAAAGCAAGGTTTCCCTGGGAGGCATCGCAAAAGGATACGTCGCCGATCGCGTTAGCGAATTCCTGGAAGATTGCAGCATCCATGATGCTCTCATCAACCTTGGAGGAAATATCGTGGTAAAAGGGAGCGCCTTCTTAGCCGAAACCTCACAGCGGTACTGGCGCATTGGCATTCGGTCCCCAAAACATGCCTCGCGAAGAAAAGCCGCAGAAGAACGCGCCGCTGCCATAGCGCGCAGCCCCCACGGAACCGACCTTCGAGCACTCAGAAACTGCACGCCATTCAACGAAGAACCTGCTTGTATCCTTGAACTGAGCGACTGTTCCATAGTTACCAGTAGCATCTATGAGCGCTGCTTTACCGATGAACATGGAAACATCCACCATCATATTGTCGACCCACGCACCGGGCGCCCCTCGAACAGCGACCTCGCAAGCGCAACGGTTGTATCGAAGCGGTCGATAGACGGCGACGGCTTCTCAACAGCACTTTTGATCATGGGAAGTTATTGGGCAAAAAACTACGCAGAAGGGCATCCCAACCTCGAAGCCGTGCTTATCACTCGCAATGGGCAGATCGAGGCAACGAGCGGGATTCGCGAAGCAATGGGCTGCCGCAGGCCGCGCTGAAAGTCACACACTCTTCTAAAAGTGCGGGATATGGGCAAGCATGCGGATCGAGCAAATTCGAACATAGCGCTATTCCAGATGTCAACTTGCGGCCCCGCGTCGTTCCATGTTGCTGCCCCATAGACCCATCCCAACGTCCACCCAGCGCTACACCCGAGTTCACTTCGCCCAGCGCCGCACCCATGCCATTTTGCCCATAGCGTCACATCAATGTTCATCCCGCCTATAGCGCAGTCTCGAAAGCCATCCCGGGAGCCCAAAAACAAAAAATCAATCCTGGCTGTAACTTTTTTGCGATTGGCAATTGTTCCGAGCCGTCGAATCACGGATCATGGCGCAAAAGCGCAGGTGATCTGCCATGAAACATCCGATTCTTGCTTTGCATGGGGCGAAAGAGAGCTACTAATCGCAAAAAAGTTGCAAAAGTACCTGGATTTTTGTTTTGATAACGGCGGATCTGCCGTAGCAGAGCGAATCCCGCAAAAGATAGGCTCCCGACAACAGCAACGAAGTCGATACCGCGAAATAGGGGGGGGGGGGTATAGGGCAACCCATCACCAGCGCCTCAATCCCATCCGCTTTTTTAAATGACTCGTATTCGTAGCACGCCTGCAGATCCAGGCTTAAATCGGGCACACTTTTCACCTGCGATCAAAGGTTTGTCCTCCAAAAAAGAAAAGCGCGCAATGCGAATCAATCTCGCATTGCGCGCTAGAAAAACCTCATAGTGTCAACTCCCAACTTACGCAAGCTTGCGCTCAGAGCACCAGGATAACTTTTACCCGAATCCCAGCCCACAGAAAAACCAAGTGAACTTATGTCCGACTTGCTAGAAGAATCCTATTTCCAGTCCTGGCCAACCACTACCAAATAGTCGCCCGTGAAGGAATAGGTGCCGTCATTCTTCTTAACAGTGCCAACGCCCAGCAAGTCGGCAATCTTCTGCGCTTGGCTGGAGTCGGTGCCGTTGTATACAACGATCGTCTTCTTGTAGTTATAGTCGTCGGCGTTGCCCGTTTCGCAAACGGCGCCCTGCGGGGTGAGTTTCGATGCCGTTTCGTTCGCACAACCCTGAATGCCACTGCCGTTCTTTACAGCAATCTTCACACCAGAGAGCGAAGAGGAAGAGCTCGAATTCTTGGAGCCGCTATCGCCAGAACCGCTGCCACCTGTTCCCGCCGAAGACATTACCGTGCCAGTCGCAGAATCAACAACGGTTTCTTCCGTAGGTGAAAGCCCCTGCTTCACGCGGCTCATCATCTTTTGCCACTCTTGGGTGTTCACCTTTTCGAACCAAATATCGTTTTCATACACTGAAGTGGTGGGGACTTGAGCCGAATATACGTTGTTGTCAACGTCGATGCCCATCATGGCCTGCGCTAAATACGGCTCGTTTCCGAACGCTCCAGCTGGATAAAAACCCAGCCCCTTTGAATCCCCTGCTTCAATGCCGAAGGCGCTCCGCAAAGGGATGCTTCGCATTCTTGCTCTAGGCCTCGAGGAAGGCGCGAAGCATTTCTTGCCACTTCCCCCAAAGGAAAAGAGGGGATACCCCATTCCCCTAATTGCTCTTTCTCGAAGTCCATTTCTTTGCCAGCTTACGCCCTGCATCCATGGCGGGCTTTTCCACAAGAAACCACGAGGCAATCGCAAAAAGCAGCGTTATGCCAAACGAAATAACTGAACAGGAAAGATACGCACATGGCAACGATGCACCGCCAAGCCAAACCACGCATTGCTGAATGGGGAATGCATAGATGTAGATACCGTACGAATAATCATTTTTCTTGAAGCACGGAGCGAAACGAGGATTGCTAGTAAGCGAAAAACCTAAAGTGAATGTGCATACACATACGAACATGATCAGCGAGGAAAAGATACCCACCTGATCACGGAAAACGATTATCACGAGCAGAGCCACAACCGCAAACTGGCTGTCGCAATACTTATCGAGGCCAAGCTCCAAAACTGCCACACCTGCCATGTAATAGGCGAAAAGCCTAAAAAGGTTGTCGAGCACCTTGGGAAGCGGGTACAAACCCGAATAAGAAAGAAAATGCACTAGAACCAGAACCGCAAGAACAACGGCAAATACCAGCTTTCTACCACCGCATAGCTTCTTTGTTGCCGCATAAAGCAATGGCGTAAGCAAATATGCCAAAAACTCATAGCGCAGAGTCCAAAGTGACCCGTTTACGGCATACGGAAGAGGGTTCGCGTCGAAAACTCCCGGTAAAACATTGCTGATAGGAGCTAGCACAATCAAAGAAAGATACTTCCACGTCCCCGCGTCGGCAAAGTAATCGCCCAGCGGGAGGCTCGTGACAATCGGCCCCATAACGAAAACGCTTAGCAAGATCACTACCGCAAGACCAGGAAAAATACGAGCAATACGGCGAATAAGATAGCTACCGAAGCTTGAAGAGCGGGTCCAGCTTTTCGCGATAAGGTATCCGCTGAGCACGAAGAAAATGTTCACCGCAATAGGGCCCAAGCCCTGCCCCATTATATAGGGCTCGGGAATAGCCAGCAATGAAGCCATATGGAACCAGATAACCAGGCTTGCCGCAATAAAACGTAGGAAATTAATGTTGTTATCGCGCGAAGGAACGGAATAGGTTTTGCCTGCTGAACTCAAATAGCTTCCTTTTCTTTGGTACATGCAAGGGCAATTATACAAAAAGTAATGAGACCAGAAGCTTCATGGAGATAACCATAGTCAAGAAACAGAAAGGCGGCCGAAGCCGCCTTTTGCAGTTTATTTCCAGTCTTGGCCGACAACCACCAGAATGTCCCCTGTGTAGGTATACCGCCCATCGTTCTTCATCACGGTGCCGCATCCCAGCAAATCGGCAACCTTTTGCGCTTTATCGGCGTTGTCGCCATCGTAGATTACCAAGGTTTTAGCGTAATTGGAGTCGTCTGCGTTGCCGGTTTCGCACACCGCTCCTTGAGGAGTGAGCTTAGCAGCCGCATCGCTCGCGCAGCCCTGAGTGCCATTTCCGTTCTTCACAGAAATTTTTGTGCCGGAAAGAGAAGAGCTTGACGCACCGCCTGAACCAGAGTCACCCGAACCGGAGCCACCGCTACCAGACGATGCCATTACAGTTCCCGTTGTCTCATCCGTCACATCACCTTCCGTGGGAGACAAGCCCTGCTTCACGCGACTCATCATTTTGTTCCATTCGGAAGTGTTCACCTTCTCGTACCAAACATCATTTTCATATGACGAGGTTGTAGGAACCGCAGCGGAATACACATTCTTATCGATATCGATGCCGAACATACGTTGCGCCAAACCAAGAATGTCCGCAACAGAGTAATCGGTGGTGATGTACTGGGCCAAGGTGCTCACCGTATTGGTAAGAGTACCGATATCGGAGCTCATAAGCTTCTTCATAATGGCCGAAATCATGGTGCGCTGGTTGGCGGAACGAATAGCATCACCATCGCCAATAGCATCGTAAGCATGACGGCTGCGGCAATAGATTAGCGCCTGCTCTCCGTTCAAAGTTTGCTGACCAGCCGCGAGATATCCCATGTAATTCGGGTCGTTAATCTCATATTGAACGTTAATGTCGATACCGCCAAGCGAATCAACCACCGCCGCAAAACCATCAAGGTCGATTTCCGCGTAATGGCTGATAGAGACACCCGCCAAGTCTTCAACAGCTTTGATGGCACCAGAAGGCCCACCAAATGCATAAGCCGCGTTGATCTTCTGAGTGCCGTGCGTCCCAAGCTGAATCTGCGTGTCACGAGGGATGGACACCAGGGTAACTTCCTTATCCTTGGGATCGATACGCGCAAGAATCATAGAATCGGTGCGATACGACCCACCATATTCATCCGATGATTCACGGCCCTCGTCTTTATCGATGCCGATAAGCAGCATATAGAACGGGTCCGATGCCGAATCGGTAACCGTAAGCGAGTTCAGAAGGTCTGCGTCAACGTCTTTGTTCAGCGCCTTGTCGAGGTTATTAAGGTAAGCCCAGGCAGCGCCTACGCCACCAAGAACCAAAGTCAAGCAAACGGCAACCACACCGAGCGCAATGCGCTTGCGACGCTTCTTCGTGCGCTCGCGCTTAGCGCGAAGGATCTCGCGATCATGCGCATTGCGAGGAGTATACGGGCCGCGCTTGGTGAGCGAACCATAAGCACCGACCGAACGATAATTGCTCTTTTGTTGTGTGTGAACAGGGGAAACATGCGTGGAGGAACCATAGTTGCTGGCTCCATACGCATTTGTGCTCGAGCCGCTAGGGCGACGCGAAGCATGCGACGCGCGAGACGTACGAACATACGGGTCAGAAGCGCTTCCCGCTGAGCGATGCGGCGTGCGCGAGGAGGAAGCGTGCGCCGCCTTCCTTTCAGCACGAGCCGATCGTTTTGATGGCTTGTTATTCGAAGCAAACATGCAATAAATGATGAAAGAAACGTTAATACCATGCAAATTAATTCGGCGAAAACCACAGTATGCGCGAATGAAAACAAGGCAATTCACGCATTATTAGTACAGACATATACTATTTGTTGAGTTTTTTGTGAACAAAACGTGAAGCGCTTCAGCTCGGACACGGCACAGAAAAGGAACGGCGCCCCAGGCAACCTAAAAGGTAAAGGTCTCGGCAAAAATAGCGTGAAATCACAACCTGCTATTTATGCTCCAGGCACACCCAGTCGCTTTGCCATATACGCATTCGCAGCGAGCTCGGCTTCGTCTTCAAGGGCAACGAGCTCCACTTTGTTGCCCAAACGACGCTCCATCGCCGCAGCAATAAGGTGATCGGCAATAGCCGGGTTCTTGCCCAGAAGCGGACCATGCAGATAGGTGCCGATGCAGTTGCGATACAGGGCTCCATCGCAACCCGAATCGTCGTCATTGCCGTGGCCCACATTGGAAACTACTTTGCCAAATGGCTTCAAGGACGCGCCGAGCTTCGTACGACCGGCATGGTTTTCATATCCCACCACCGGCTGCGGAGAAAGCTCGGACTCCAACGCAATGTTTTCGATAAGACGATCGAAGCCAGCGCCAGCACGAACCGTCTTCAGGTCGAGGATAGAAAGGCCCTCCACTGACTCATCGCCCATAAGCCAATTACTACCCAGAATCTGGTAGCCGCCGCAAATAGCCAGAAGCGCTCCATCGCCTTCTACATAGGTGCGCAATTCTTCGCGCATGCCCAGCAGCACTTCGGATGCCAGTTTCTGCTCGCGGTCGGGGCCGCCGCCCAAGAAAACGATATCGGCCGAAGTAAGATCGACCGATTCCCCGTAGTGAACTGCTTCCACCTGCACAGGGATGCCGCGCCATGCGCAACGCTGAGCAAGCACACGCACGTTGCCGCCATCGCCGTACAAATTAAGAAGATCGGGGAACAGATGCACGATGCGCAGAGGCTGCTCGTCGAACTTGGCAACTTCGGCTTGGTGAACATAAGCGCCCGAAACCCACTTCTTACTGCATTCTGGCTTGGCATCGCCCGATGTCGGGTTGGCAGGTGCCGCCTTATCAGCACGCGCCATCAGGGCGGAGCGCACTGCGGGGAGCGAGGTGTAATTGGCGATAGCGTAGATATTCCATTCAGAAGGCAGCTTCAGCGCAGCATCCACCACTTCGTTGACGCTATCGACGATCTTGGCGTCGATGCCCGCATACTTCAGACGCAGCTGCAGGTCGTTTTTGCGGATTCCGCCAGCGAACACCATGACGTCTTCCTGGCTGGCTAGCTCCTCAAAGTCGCAGTCCCAAATCCAGGAAATGTCGCGTCCATCGGCTTCGTTGTCGTTAATGAAGAACGCCGCAACCTTCTTGCCCGGCGCCTGAGTAATAAGTTTCATGTTCTGGTTGAAGCCCGTCGGGTTCTTCGCCAGGTTCAAAAGGACAGGGCGCCCCTCGATGGTAAGCGACTGCAAGCGTCCATTCTGCGGGTCGAACAGATCGACCGCCTTCTGGAACACCGCGTCGGAAACGCCAGCACAATGGGAAGCCAACCAAGCAGCCATAACGTTGTACACCATGTACGACCCCGCGCGCTGCGCGTGAAGATCGACGCTTTTGCCCGTTTCCGTTTCTTCAACCGAAAACGTGATTTCGTCTCCGAACACTACGCTCTTGGCGGCGAAATCCAAATCAGGGCGACCGAATCCGCAGTTCGGGCACGAATACGTGCCAAGCTGACCGTATTGTCGGTAGCCGTAAGTAAACATAGCCGAACAGCGCTGACACATCTGAGCGTCTGCCACGACGTTTTGACGCTGGTGCATGTCTTCGCCCACGCCAAACGCAACAGACTTGTTGGACACGCGCTGCGCAATGATGGTGCACAGCGGATCGTCGGCGTTGTAAAGCAGAGTGGTGTTGGGAGACTGCTCCAAGGCAGTAGCGATGGCGTCTTGCACGCGATCGATTTCACCACAACGATCCAACTGATCGCGGAAAAGGTTCAGCAGCAAAACGTAATCCGCCTGTACCTGCGGCAAGGTGTGAGCCAGCCACAACTCGTCTGATTCGAATACACCCCATTCCACAGTACCCTTGGTTTGCAGCAACGTGGTAGCCACGCCGTAGGCAAGGTTGGCTCCCGTGCGATTGCACGCGATGCTCTTGCCCTGGCGCTCCAACGCATCGGCAATCATATTAGTAATGGTAGTTTTGCCGTTGGTGCCCACCACAACAATGGAGCCTTCGGTAATCTTGCCCATGGACTCGGCGATAATACGTGGATCAATTTTCAAGGCAATCTTGCCAGGCATATTAGCGGCAGGCCTGTGCGCCAGGTGACGCAAACCCCACGTGCTCAGCGAGCTTGCCATATTTCCCATTGCCTTGCGAACGTCCATGACATCCCTTCCACAACATTTGCTGGCCTTATATAAAGGTCAAAGCGCTTTTTGCTTCAGCACATAATACGGCACAGCTTCGCAGAACGCGAAGCGAGCTCATGGTTGCCCACCGAAACAGCGCAGACTCGAAATCGTTCCCAGCAGTTAAGCCCCGAGAAGACGGAATGCCCACTCCCTCGCACAGAAAGTATTGCGCGCCGAGCCCCACAGCACAGCCAAGGGACCGAACCCACTCCCTCGCGTGGAGAGCGCTGCGTGACCGGACGACTGGCAGTGGCGGTATGCCGAAACTGCACATTCTCGGATGTCTGCCGATGGCAAGATATCGACGCTATGCATTCCCAGGCACCCGGCGATGGCAGGATATGCGCGAAATGCGTTCTCGGGCGACTGGTAGTGGCAATATTCTCGCGCGGTGCGTTCTCGAGTGCCTTGCCGTGGCAAGATTCCGCCGCGGTGCGTTCCCGGGCG
>OLRU01001274.1_pt1 | contig 22614 bp, 23 predicted proteins | sample 1672961 | NCBI WGS metagenome assembly OLRU01 (sample SAMEA3136741, study PRJEB25190) | human gut metagenome | biome: human gut; feature: human-associated habitat; material: faeces | place: Austria | collected 2013
CTTGGGGCGGCTTTTGCCATGTCGTCATTGTCACACCGTGGGTGTTGGCGGGGCGATCTCCGTGTCCGCGGGGCGGGGGATGAACTGGTAGTCGAGATCTACGTCGGCGTCTATTCCTTCAACCCGGCCGGTCATGGAGAACTGCCAGAGCATGTGCCTGTAATAGAAATCCGGCCAGCTGCCCAGCGCGCCGACCCAGAGCTCATAGTCGGCCAGGCGCTCCATCATATACTCGTAGTAGCCGGTATAGCGGTAGAGGTACACGCAGGGGGTGTAGCCCGCGTCCTTGACCATCTCACAGAAGACGACGGCGCTGGCCGTGAGCTCGCTGCGGTCAATGTCCTCGGCTCGGGAGCCCTCCAGCGGTTCCCAGTCAAAGGCTACGGGCATGGTGATGTCATAGCCGGAGATGAGGTCGAGGACGAAGTTGGCCTCCTCAGCGGCCTCAATGGCGCCTGTGGACTGGGAGAAGAAGTAGACGCCCACGTCCAGCCCGGCGGCCAGGGCGCCATTTATATTGTTTTCGAACTGCTCGTCCACTACTATCGTGCCGCTCTCGCTGCCGCGGTATCCGCAGCGTATCATGGCGAACTCCACGCCGTCGGCCGCCACGGCCTCCCAGTCAATCTCGCCCTGATAGAAGGAGACGTCCACGCCCAGCCGCGTGTCGTAGGCGTCGCCGGTATACTCCGGCAGGCCGTCCGCGTTGGTTGTGAAATCGTCCTGGGTGAAGTCCGAGACGGCCACGCCCTCCGCGGGGTAGATCCACTCCCAGTTGGCGCCTGTGTTGACGTAAGCCATGCCCTCGTGCGGGTCGGGCTCGGGCTCTCCGCAGGCCGCGAGGGCCAGCAGCATTGCCGCGCTGAGCGCCAGAGCGCCCGCGCGCTTGAAAAACTCTCTGTTCATACCGATGTCCTTTCGACGGGATTCGACAATTATAGCATGAACATGTGAATATTTCTACACCAATGATGAGATCCAGCTGTAGAGCGGCACATAGGCCATGGGCAGGAACACGCCGGGCAGCATGTTGGCGATCTTGATCGGCTGCTGGCGGAGGCCGAGCAGGTTGATGGCCAGGCCTATGAGCAGCACGCCGCCGACGGCGCTCATCTCGGTGACGATGGCGTCCGTGAGCAGCGGAGACAGCGCCCCGGCCAGGAGGGTGAGCGCGCCCTCCACTACCAGCACGCAGACAAAGCTCAGCACCGTGCCGAGGCCCATGGCCGCCCCGAAGGCCAGGGCGGCGATGAAGTCCAGCACGGCCTTGGCAAAGAGGATGGAGTTGTTGCCGTTCAGCCCGGCCTCCACGCTGCCCATGACGGCCATGGAGCCGATGCAGAACATGATGGAGCAGGAGACGAAGGCGCTGGTGAAGCTGCCGCCTTTGCCGCCCCTGGAGCCAAATCTGCTCTCGGCCATGCGGCCCAGGGCGTTAACGCCGTCATCTATGCGCAGCAGCTCGCCTATGACCGTGCCCAGGGCGCAGCAGACGATGATGCACAGCACGTCCGTCGTGCCCACCGTGCTCACCACGCCCATGCCCATGGTGGCCAGGCCCAGGGCCACCATCAGCGAGTCCGTGTACTTGCTCTTTATCCTGCTTCCGAAGAGCATGCCGATCACGCCGCCGATCAGTACGGCCAGCGAGTTTGCCAGAACACCCAGCATATATTTACTCCCCCTGTATTTGTCTTTAGCTTTATAAGAATACCTCAATAAAGTGCTAAAGTCAACCCGGCGTTGACACGGGCCGGGTAAAAGTAGTATTATATGACCACGCGGGCATGGCGGAATTGGCAGACGCGCAGGATTTAGGTTCCTGTGGAGTAATTCGTGTGGGTTCAAGTCCCACTGCCCGCACCACGTCGCCGCGGACGACATATCGTTCGCGGCGACTTTTTACAAAAGTCACCGCTCGCTCATTCTGTCGCGGCTCCTTTCCAAACCGGACCCGCTGATGCTGGGCTCCGGTTTGGTTTCATTTTGGGGACGCCACAAGTTCTGTATCGCCATTCGTACCACGTCGGGGCAAAGTCCGCATGCTGCGCTTCCGTCAATAAGCCAAAGGCTGATTGACGAAAGCTTGCTCTGCTCCCTTGCCCCTCCTTTCAAAATTGCAACCACGCTGTTGGGTTGCAATTTTGCTTTTAGCGGGGCGAAGTCCGCATGCTGCGCTTCCGTCAATAAGCCAAAGGCTGATTGACGAAAGCTTTCTTTGCTTCCTTGCCCCTCCTTTCAAAATTGCAACCACGCTGTTGGGTTGCAATTTTGTTTTTAGCGGGGCGAAGTCCGCGTGCTGCGCTTCCGTTAATAAGCCAAAGGCTGATTGACGAAAGCTTGCTCTGCTCCCTTGCCCCTCCTTTCAAAATTGCAACCACGCTGTTAGGTTGCAATTTTGCTTTTATCGGGGAGAAGTCCGCATGTACCTGCGTCTGAATCCGGAGCGTTTGGCTTCGGATTTGCTTTTTTATGTGAGGCGGCTCGGCGGACATGTCAGTCCGCGTACCTGAAAAACATGATCCCGAACGACAGGCCGGCCAGGGACAGGGCGCAGCCCAGGCCGGTATAGAATACCGCGATGAAAGACTCCGGTGCCAGGCCGGAGGACCGCAGCCAGATCCCTCCGCCCATCATAACGGCCATTATGATATAGGCTTTCAAATCGAAAAAATGCCAGAAGGGGCGGGTGTCCTCCTCGTAGCCTCTGATCCTCCGGCAGTGTTTTTTGCTCATTCGGAGGAACATGAGCCCGAAAAGACAGAAAACAGCGGCCGAAAGCAGTATGTACATAAGCGTAATTGACGGCAGCCTCTGATAAGAGATAATGCCCAGCCTGGCCACGTTGAACCCGGCGGCCAGCCAGACGGCGCCGGCCACGGCCAGCAGCGTGCGCTTCCTGACATGGAAAAGAGAGGCCATGGTCAAGCCGCCCGCTCTGCGCTCTTGGCCCAGCTCTTCAGGGATACCAGCAGCAGGATGATGCCGGCGCCGGTAAGGATATGCCCGATGCCGGCGATGCCGGAGATGGCGGAGGACATGCCGGAGGACAGGGGGAGGGCCAGCACCTGCACTATGCCGCGGACCAGCAGCATGACGGCCGTCAGCACGACGCCGGCGTTATAAGTGCAGAGGAAGACGCGGAAGCTCTTGAAGCCGGTGAGCTCGCAGCGGGATGCGAACAGGGCTACTATCAGGAACATGAACATACCCAGGAGGAAGAGATGCACGTGGACCTTGCCTAGGGCCGTCACGCCGGTGAAGCCGTTGTATTTTGTGAATTCCCGGTAGAACACCCCGCCGGCCATGGCGGCTATGGCGTAGATGAGGGACAGGTTCAGGTATCTTTTCATTCAAACCGCTCCTTACACATGTGATGAACCGCATACTTTCACCCTGAACAGGGTTCTGATGCGGACGTCCATTATAGCGTGCCTGCATGAGTATTTCAATAGTGAAGCACAAGATTGCCGGTCAAGACCCGGCCGGATGCGGGGAAAATTTCAGAGGCCCGGGACCAAACGGTCCCGGGCCTCTGTCCGGTCATATTCACTTGGCGACGGCGTCCTTGAGGGCCTTGCCGGCCTTGAAGACGGGGGTGCGGGAGGCGGGAATGGTGATCTCCTCGCGGGTCACCGGGTTGCGGCCGGTGCGCTCGGCGCGGTTCCTGACATCGAAGCTGCCAAAGCCGACGAGAGAGACCTTCTCACCGGCGACGAGCTCATCAGTGATGGTATCGAAAGCGGCGTTGATAACCTTCTCGGTGTCCTTCTTGGAGAGGCCGGCCTTTTCGGCGACGGCGGCTATGAGTTCAGCCTTATTCATTGGTATTCCTCCTGAATCTTTTTTTGACCTTTTCTATGTGAACCCGCGCGGACGCGGATTACTGACTAATCAGAACTGTACGGGTACGGGTTCCTTGCCCTCGAGATCGTGACGGCTCTGCTGATAGATCTCCTCCATCTGGGCCAGGGTCATGTCGTCCAGCTTCAGGCCCCTGGCGGCCGCACTTTCCTCCATATAGCGGAAGCGGCGGATAAACTTCGCGCAGGCGGCGTGCATGAGCTCCTCGCTGTCCAGCTTGTAGAAGCGGGCCACGTTTACGGCGGAGAAGAGCACGTCTCCAAGCTCTTCCTTTATGTTTTCCACATCGCCGGCGTCTATACCCTCCTGGAGCTCGCTGACCTCCTCGCGCAGCTTGTCCATGGCGCCGGAGACCTCCGGCCAGTCAAAGCCCAGCTTGGCGGCCTTGCCCTGTATCTTTTCCGAGCGCATGAGCCCGGGCAGGCCGCGGGGGATGCCGTCCATGGCAGAGGCGGCGCTCTGCTGGCCGCGGTCGGCGCGCTTGATGGCGTCCCAGTTGGAGAGCACCTCGTCGGGGGTGTCCGCCTTGACGCTGCCGAAGACGTGGGGGTGGCGGTGTATGAGCTTCTTGCAGGCCTCGTCGCTGATGTCGTCGAGGTCGAAGCCGCCCTTTTCTTTCTCAATGCTGGCGTGGAAGATCACCTGCATGAGCAGGTCGCCCAGCTCCTCGCGCAGGTGGTCTGTGCTGCCCTCGTCGATGGCGTCGCAGACCTCCCAGGCCTCCTCAACGGCGTTGCGCTTGAGGCTCTCGTGCGTCTGCTTGATGTCCCAGGGGCAGCCGCCCGGAGCGCGCAGGACGTCAATGAGCGCGATGAAGTCGTTCAGATCGTATTTCTCCTTGAATTCCCAGTCAACCATGTCTATCCCTCTCTCACTTTATATGCAGAATCCGCGCGAGCTTCTCGCCCTTGGGTATGAGCTTCATGTCCTCATACGTGATGGCGCGCAGGACTACGACCAGTACGAAGTAGACGATGACCGCCGCGCCGATGGCGAGGACCATGGCGACGGCCGTGTACAGCCGCCCGGCGCCGAGGAAGCCGGAGCCCAGCCCGTAGACCGCCCAGGCAGTGAGACCCATGGCCGCGCAGGCAATGGCCGGGCGCAGCAGTATGCGGCCCAGCGAGGGGCGCTCGGGCAGGCACTTGCAGATGAACGCAAAGTCCATCACGCACATGACTGCGTAGCAGCACAGCGTGCCGATGGGGGCGCCCACGATATTGATCTCGGGATTGGCCACCAGCACCCAGTTCACGCCTATCTTGACCGCGCCGCCCGCTATCATCGAGTAGATGGGGTACTTCTCGTTGCCGCCGGCCTGGAGTATGGCGTTCATCATCAGCGCCATGCAGACGAAGAAGCTGGCGACGCCCATGATGGTCAGCAGCACGCCGCCGGAGGCGTGGCTGTCAGGGTATACGGTATCCATGATGGGCTGTGCGAGCACGGAGAGGCCCACGCCCATGGGCAGGGCCACGACGACGGCGATGCGCATGGAGTTCTCCGCGATGCGGCTGGCGTCCTTGCTGTGGTGCAGGACCATGGTCGCCGCTATGGCGGGGACCACGGAGATGGTCAGCGGGGTGATGAAGCTGGCGGGCAGGTTATAGAGCGTCTGGGCCTTACCGTAGACGCCGTACAGCACCGTGGCCTCCTGGTAGCTGAAGCCCGCCGCGTCCTGCAGGCGGCCCATGCAGAGGCCGGAGTCGATGAGGTTTATGAGAGAGAGCACGCTGGAGCCGAGCGTGATGGGTATGGCCACGCGCAGCAGCGTGCGCAGCACCTTGCCGCGGCTCTCCGGCATATCCGTGCCGCTGGCGCCGTCGCGGTAATGGCGGCGCTTGTATATGAACATATACGCCAGCGCGACCAGGCTGCCGACGGTGACGCCGAAAATGGCGCCGGCAGAGGAGGTGGATAGAGTGTGGCCCGAACCGGTCAGGTACCAGGCCAGAGCCAGGCCGGCGACGACCTTGGCCAGCACCTCGAGCACCTGGCCGACGGTGGTGGGGGTCATGTTCTCGTGGCCCTGGCAGTAACCGCGGTAGGCGCTGGTCAGGCAGACGAGCAGCACGGCGGGGGAGAGCACGAAGATGCTCTTGGCCGCTTCGATGTCACTGAGCATATCCGCCAGCTGGGTGGGGAAGAGGGCCATGATGAGCGTGCAGGCCACACCCAGCACGAAAAATGTCCACCAGGCGACCGAGAAGATGCGCCTCACCTGGTTGGGACGGTTCATCGTGTTGGCCTCGCTTATCATGCGCGAGAGGGCCACGGGCAGGCCCGCGGTGGCCAGGGTGAGGAAGACGCTGTAAATATTATAGGCGACGAGGAAGTGCGCGTAGCCCTCGTCGCCGAGGATATTACCCAGGGGGATCTTGTAGATAGCCCCGAGGACCTTCATTATGACGACACCGGCGGCGAGAATAGCCGCGCCGTGGAGATAGTTCTGCTTTTTGGGTTCGGCCAAAATTTTTTCCTCCTATCCGGTTCCAGCGGCACCGTTTGCATACTCTACACTAAAAATATGAAAAAATCAAGTAAATATGCCGCTTGTCTGCTCTGTGACAGCCGATTTGTGCATAATAGAGACGGTCAGGGCAAACTTTTGTTTCCATGGACGGCGTTCAGACGGCAAATTTATACCCTGGAAGGGTATATGCGGAGGCCGCGCCGGCGCGCGCCCGGCCCGGTGGGATGAAAAAAAGAGGGCCCGGCCCTCTTTTTTCAAATGACAGCAACGCCAGCGAATATCAGGGGCGTACCAGAGCGTGGGCCAGAAAGACAGCCAGCACGCCGAGGACGGCGCTGAGCACGGCGTAGGCGGCGGCAGCGCCGTAAGCGCTGGAGCGCAGCAGGGTGAAGGTCTCCAGCGAGAAGGAGGAAAATGTGGTAAACCCGCCGCAGAGGCCCACGCGGATGAAAAGCATGAGCCGGGGGCTGAGCCCGGAGTACCTGGCGGCCAGGGCGGCGGCCAGCCCGATGACGAAGGAGCCCAGCACGTTTATCAGCAGCGTGCCGACAGGGAAGCCGCCGCTGCCGCCCAGAGGGATTTTCCCCGCCAGGTACCGCAGCACGGAGCCGGCAAAGCCGCCCAGGCCGATTATAAGGCAGTCAAGCATGTTAACCTCCTGCAAAGTGCCCGCGCCGGGAACTTTACGGCGCGGCAGCCGTCAATTCACGTGCTCATTCAGGCGGGCCAGGCCCACAGCCTTGAGGAAGAAGTCATACACCGGGACTATGCGCCCGAAATCGCGGGTGAGCGTGCCGGAGAGCTTGTCCGAATAGAGCAGGTCCAGACCGGTCTCCTCATGGGTGAGGCAGAGGCTCTTCTGGTCCAGCCAGCTGCGCTCGTTTTCCGGCGCGTCCGGGTGGCGTGTGCGCTTGTAGCGCTCGTCCTCGAGGGAGAACACCCTCTGTTTTTCAAACGCCTCCAGGGCCGCCAGCCAGTCCGGGTCGTGGGCGAGAATCATCCCGCGTATGCATTCCATTATGGCGGGGTCGGTCTGATACCAGCCGCAGCCCCAGCGCAGGCAGCGGGGCGAGAACTCAAACCAGAAGCTCGGGTAGCCCTCATATTTGGCGCGCAGGAGCGTTATCCACATGACGTCGCGGTAAATGGGCAGTCCCGGGCCGCGGCGGGTGTCGCGCCAGATGCGCGAGATGCTCTTGCCCACCTTGGGGATGATGATGAGCGAGGGGTCGATTTTCCACATGGCCGGGGCCATGTCCTCGACGAGCTCGGCCATGGGCTCCACAACCAGCCTGAGGTATTCGCCACGGTGCTGGTGGAACCACTCGCGCGAGTCCATGACCCGGTTGAGGGCCATGAAGTCAAGGGTCTCTTCCGTAAAGGGCATAATCTGTCACATCCTGTCTGAATTGCGCTGAAATTATACCACGCCCCCGCGTGCCGCGCAAGTTTACAAATATATCTGGAAAAGTGCGCGCTTATGTGATAATATGATATGCGTTTTAAAACTTCGTTTGGAGGACTGCAAATGCGCGGCTTCATGAAGCGGGTGGACCTGTTCTGTTATAAGCACCCGCGTTTCGGCATAAACAATCTCATGCTGTATGTCGTCTTCGGCACCGCGGCCGTGTGGCTGCTCAGCCTGATGGACACTACACGTACTCTGACGAGCTATCTCGCCTTTGACGCGGCGGCGGTGCTGCACGGCCAGGTGTGGAGGCTTATCACCTTTATTTTTATCCCCCAGAGCTACAGCCTGATCTCTGTGGTGCTCTTCCTTTATTTCTACTACTTCGTCGGCTCAGTGCTGGAGAGGGAGTGGGGCAGCGGACGCTTCACCATATACTATCTCATGGGCATGCTGCTCACGGTGGTGTACGGTCTCATCGCCTACTTTGTGGACGGGCGCCGCGGCGGGCTGAGCTCCACCTACATCAACCTGAGCATGTTCTTCGCCTTCGCCACCCTGTTCCCCGACCAGAGGGTGCTGCTCTTCTATATCATACCCATCAAGATGAAGTGGCTGGCACTGCTGGACGCTGCCTATTTCGTCTATGCCATAGCGGTGAACATAGGAAACGGCGCCGGCATGATGAGCTTCATGCCCCTTGTCGCCATACTCAACTACTTCCTCTTCTGCGGCGATACCCTCATCCGCATAGTCATGCCGCGCTCGCGCCAGCAGCGGGCCAAGACCGTCAACTTCAAGCGCGAGGTGCAGAAGATAAAGTACGAGCAGCGCACGGCCGGATACACGCGCAAGTGTGCCGTCTGCGGCCGCACGGACACGGACTACCCCGACCTGGAGTTCCGATATTGTTCCCGCTGCGTGGGAGTGCACTGCTTCTGCCAGGACCATATAAACAACCACGTCCACTTTACGGAATAAAACGGACATGGCCGGACATAAAGATTGAACCGGTGGTGTATTGAAAATGCCTTCAGGGAAAAAGAGATCTAACGGAAAGACGGATTATTCGCGCGCGCCACAGTCCCCGGCGCGCGCAGTGATACTGGGAATTGTCTTCGTTGCGCTGGTGGTGGTGCTGATGTTCATCGTGTACCAGAACGCGACCTATGACCCCGCCTCAAGGCCCGCGGAAACTCCCGTGAATACGCAGGAGCCCGGGCCGCAGGAGACGCCCGCAGACCCGGACGCTACGCCGGCGGCCACGGCGGAGCCCACGCCGACGCCTACCCCGGAGCCCTTTGAGCCGCACGCGGTGGACTCCACGGAGTCCTCCAACTACATCGCCTACACCGATATTCAGGTGGACGGCACGACCCTCGCGGACGGTGAGGCCTACGAGGATGACACGGGCATCTACATGGGCTATCCAGAGGAGTACGCCCAGATACCGGGCATCATGTGCTTCCGCGGCAACAACCTGCGCTCCAGCGCAAGCTACGGTACGGCCAGCATGACGCAGAAGCAGTTCGGCACATACTGGACGCACACTACGGGCTCGCTGATGGGCAGCGACGGCGCCTACTGGTCCGGCAACGGCTGGACAGGCCAGCCGCTCATAGCCGAGTGGCCCTATGAGACGCGGCAGAACATGACCAACATGCACGACTGGGCCCGCAGCCAGGAGACGCTGGTGGAGGTAATTTACCCTTCCATGGACGGCTACGTCTACTTCCTGGAGCTGGAGACCGGCAAGGAGACACGTGACGCGCTCTTCATCGGCTATACCTTCAAGGGCACGGGCACGCTCGACCCGCGCGGTTACCCCATACTCTATATCGGCAGCGGCTATGACAGCACCCGCGGCGCCAGCCATGTGTTCATCATAAGCCTCATCGACGGCAGCATCATGTATGAGTTCGGCAACGACGACAACTACGGCTTTGCCCTGCGCCCCTGGCCGATGTTCGACGCCGCTCCGCTGATAGACGCGGACACGGATAAGCTCATCTGGGCCGGCGAGAACGGCCTGCTGTATATCATCACGCTGGGCACGGAGTACGACGCCGAGGCCGGCACCGTCAGCATCAACCCCTCGCGCACGGTCAAGTGGCGCTACGAGTCGCTGCGCCACCAGAGCACGGGCCAGTACTGGCTGGGCTTTGAGGCCTCGCCCATAGTGTGGCAGGGATATATCTTCCTGGCCGACAACGGCGGCCACTTCATGTGCCTCAACCTCGACACGCTGGAGCTGGTCTGGGTGCAGGACATATTGGACGACTCCAACTGCACCCCCGTACTGGACTTCGAGGACGGGCACCCGTACCTCTATATCTCCACCAGTTATCACATCGGCTGGCGCAGCTGGACCACGGCGGAGATACCGGTCTGGAAGATAGACGCCGAGACGGGTGAGATAGTCTGGCAGGTAAACTACACCTGCTACAGCGCGGACGGCCTCTCCGGCGGCGCTCAGAGCAGCATAGCCCTCGGCCAGGGCAGCCTGGACGGGCTCATATATCTCTCCATGGCCCGCTACCCCAGCAGCGAGGGCGGCACGCTCCTGGCCCTGGACAAGGAGACCGGCGAGGAGGTCTGGACCATGAACACCCAGGTCTACAGCTGGTCCACGCCGACCCTGGTATATGACCAGGACGGCAACGGCTACGTTATCTACTGCACGCTGGGACAGTACATGTACCTGCTCGACGGCCTCACGGGCGAGCAGTACGACGCCATAAACTGCGGCGGCAAGTTCGAGGCCAGCCCCGCCGTCTATAACAACTGGATAGTTGTCGGCCACCGCAACGGCGCCATCTGGGGCGTACAGCTGACATAGGCCGGCAGGTGCGGGGGCGCACCGGCTTCACGCCGGGGCGCCTTTTTGCGCTCTTTTTCCCGCGGCGCTTGCAATGGACCGGCAGATGTGATAAAGTCTCTGTGTTTGAGAAAAAGGGGTGTAAATGCTTGAAAAAACCCTGTTTCCCCATAAAAGCGGCCGCTGTCTACGCGCGGGCGCTGGCAAAGTGGCTGGCGGTGGCGGCGGTCACCGGCGTGGCCGGCGGGCTGGTAGGTTCGGCCTTCTATGCCAGCGTGGCCTCGGCCACGGAGCTGAGGCAGGCGCACCCGTGGCTGCTGTGGCTGCTGCCTCTGGCGGGCGCGGCCATCGCCCTGCTCTACCGCCTGACCAAGCTGGACGGGCTGGGCACCGACACGGTGATAGACGCCATACACGAGGGCCGCGGCATAAGGCTGCTGCTGGTGCCGGTCATCTTTGTGTCCACTGCTGCCACCCACCTGTGCGGCGGCAGCGCCGGGCGCGAGGGCGCGGCGCTGCAGATAGGCGGCGGTCTGGGGCAGAATATCGCGCGCCTCTTCCGGCTCGACGACAAGGACCGGCGCCTGGCGACCCTGTGCGGCATGAGCGCGCTGTTTTCCGCCCTCTTCGGCACGCCGCTCACGGCCACGATCTTTGCGCTGGAGGTAATCAGCGTCGGCGAGGTCTACTACGCCGGCCTCGTGCCCTGTCTCGGTTCGGCGCTGGCGGCCTACGGTGTGACCAGCCTGTTCAATCTGGCGCCGACGCGCTTTGCCGTCACGGCCCCGGCGCTCACGGCGGATATGCTCTGGCGCGTGGCCCTGCTCGGCGTGGCCTGCGCGCTGATGAGCGTGCTCCTGTGCGTCACCATGCACGGCAGCGAGAAGCTCTTTAAAAAGCTCGTTCCACACAGCGTGCTGCGCGCCGTGCTGGGCGGCTGCGCGGTTATCGCCCTCACTTACATGACGGGGACGGCGGACTATAACGGCGCGGGCACGGACGTCATAGCCGCCGCCATAGAGCAGGGCAGTGCCCGGCCGTGGGATTTTGCGCTCAAGCTCGTGTTCACGGCGGTGACGCTTGGCTGCGGGTTCAGGGGCGGTGAGATGGTGCCGACCTTCTTTATCGGCTCCACCCTGGGCTGCGTGCTGGGGCCCCTGCTGGGCATACCGGCGGGCTTCGCCGCCGCACTGGGGCTGGCGGCGCTCTTCTGCGGCGCGGTGAACTGCCCCGTGGCCTCGGTTATACTGGCCGTCGAGCTCTTCGGCTCCGGCGGGGTGGTGTATTTCGCCGTGGCGGCCGCCATTGCCTATATGCTCTCCGGATACTCCGGGCTCTACCGCAGCCAGAAGATCATTTACTCCAAGCTCAAGGCCGAGTACATAGACATACACGCCAAGTAAGGCGCCCGGCGTACGCTGCTGCGCGGCCGATGGAAAGCTTTTGCCGGGGTGATACCCCGGCAAAAGCTTTTATTGATTTAAGCTGTTACCTGGAAAAACCGACCACGCCTAAGGCCCCGGGGCCGCCGTGGCAGGTGATGACGCAGCCTGTCCTGACCCACTCGGTGCGCTCAAAGCCGCAGCTACGGGCCTCGTCCTCGGCGGCCTTTCTTACCTCGTCCGGGAGGCCGGGGGAGCGGATGAAGTAGAGCATGTCGCGCCGGAAGTTGTGGGCCTGCGCCTCGTCGCGGATGAGCCGGCGCGCCACCTTGACCATGCTGCCGCGGTATTTGCGCCCGGCCACCAGCCGGCCGTCGCTGACGCTGATGCAGGGGTGCAGGTTCAGCACGCCGCTTATCAGCGCGGCCGCGTTGCTGACGCGCCCGCCTGCGCGCAGGTAATCCAGGTTCTGCGGCACAAAGCACATGTGCGTTTTGGCGGCAATGCGCTCCGCCGCGGCCCCGAGCAGCTCGGGCGTGAGCTCCGGATGCTCGCGCAGCAGACGCGCAGCCTCGATGACTACCGCCGCCTGTCCGACGGAGACATGCTTGGTGTCAACGCTGAGCACCCTGTACCCGCTGCCCGCCGCGGCCATGAGGGCGTTGTGGAAGGACGCCGTGGTGCTGGCCGAGTAGGCGAGATGGACGATATCCGCGCCGGGGTTGAGCGACTCTATCTCGTTGAAGACGCGCTCAAAGTCATACTGCGAGGCGGCGCTGGTCTGCGGCACCTCGCCCGTGCGGTCATAGTAAGCGCAGACCTCCTCCGGCGGGAAGGAGCCGTCGGGCCGCGTCTCCAGGCCCATGGAGACATGCATGGGAACCAGGTACACGCCGAGCTCACCGGCCCGCTCCGGCGTGAGGTCGCAGCCGGTCTCGGCCACCAGGACTATCTTCCGCTGCCGGGGCGGGGTTCCCGCGCCGCCCGCCCCGGGGGCCCTGCTCAGCCTCAGCACCTGGTGCAGTGTCCGGAACATTTCCACAGCTCGTCGGCCACCGGCTTCCACCTGTCGGCGGCGGGTATGCACTTGCAGGTGAGGTCGTCAACGTCCTCGGGGTTCTGCAGATCCGTCGAGTGCGCGCCGCTCTCATGCACCATCCTGGCCAGTGCGCCGGGGTTGTCCAGCAGCGGGCAGGGGCGCAGCAGGTTGTCGGAGAAGGGCTGGTTGTCGTGGTAGGCCATGCAGAGCGGGGACTGCAGCGCCTCGAGCAGGGTCTTCCCACGGATGTTGGAGTCGGAGTAGTGGATGAAGGCGCAGGGGTCAATGTCGCCGTTGGCGTTGATGTGCACATAGCTGCGTCCGCCCGCGATGCATCCGCCCACATACTCGCCGTCGTTCCAGAAGTCTATGGTGAAGAGCGGCTTGGTGCTGCGGAAGGCGCGCACCTGGTCGTACATGAACTTGCGCTGCCCGGCGGAGGCCATGAGCTCCGGCACGGCGTCCGCGCCGACGGGCATATATGTAAACAGCCAGCAGAACTTGGCGCCCCACTCAACCATCTGGTCGAAATACTCCTCGCTGCCGATAACCTCGGCGTTCTTGCTGGTGTAACAGCAGGAGAGGCCGAAGGGCAGGCGCTTTTCGCGCAGGATGCCCATGGCGCGCTCTATCTTCCTGAAGGTGCCGTCGCCGCGGCGGAAGTCCGTGGACTCCTCAAAGCCCTCCACGCTGATGGCGGGGACGAAGTTCTGCACCCGCAGCATCTCATCTGCAAACTCCTCGTCTATGAGCGTGCCGTTGGTGAAGGCAGAGAAGACGCAGTCAGGATGTGCCTCACAGAGGCGGATTATGTCCTTCCTGCGCACGAGGGGCTCGCCGCCGGTGAAGAGATACACGTAGGTGCCCAGGGCCTTGGCCTGGTTGACGATATCGTCCATCTCTTCATAGGTCAGGTTAAGTTTGTCGCCGTACTCGGCCGCCCAGCAGCCGGTGCAGTGCAGGTTGCAGGCGCTGGTGGGGTCCATGAGAATGGCCCAGGGTATGTTGCAGCCGTATTTCTCCCTGCACTCCTCGCCGGTCTCCCAGCCTACGACGGCGGAGTTGACGACGAAGTTCTCAAATATCCTGCGCCTTACCCCCGCGTCGATGTCGGTGAAGAGGCTCAGGAAAAGCCGGTACCAGTTGCTGTCCTTGTCGCCGATGACCTCGCGGATGGCCCGGCGCTGGGGCTCGAGCGCGGAGTCCGGCACTACAGCGTCCAGGAAGCTCATCATCCTGGGTATATTCTGCTCCGGGTCCTTCTCAATGTAATCGTAGGCCTTCATGAGGCCGATGCGGATGGCGCTGTTTTTTACGCTCATGGCTTTTCTCCCTTTCATTGAGTAAAAGTGTCCAAGCAGGCAGGTGCTGCCCGAAAGGTGTCGCTGCACATATAATGCCGGAGGCATGTTTGGCTTTTACTAATGAAATGTTTTTGTGGTGTTAAATGATGATTTCAGGGCGGAAAGGCAGAAAAATGCCGCCTCCGCGTGTTCTTAGGCGCGGGAGCGGCAGAATTATCAGTTTTCGCTCAGCACGGCCTTGTAGCCCGTGCCGTATACCGTAACCAGACGGAAGCCGCGGCAGGAGGCGAACTTCTCCCTCAGCCTGGCCATATAGACGTCAACGGCCCGGGGGCTGGTGGTGCTGTCCTCCTCCCAGTAGAGGCGCATGAGCTCCCGTCTGGTATACACCTTGCCGGGGCTGGAGAGCAGGCCGAAGAGAATGTTGAATTCACGCGCGGTGAGCTGTATCTCCGCGCCGTCGGCGACCGCCGCGCGTGCGTCTGCGTCCAGGAACAGCGAGCCGGCGCGCAGCACCCGGCCGGGGTCGATGCCGGCACAGCGCATGAGCATGCGGACCCTTGCCAGCAGTTCTGCGGTGCAGGCGGGGCGGACGACGTAGTCCTCACGGCCCATGCGGAAGCTGCGCACTGTCCTTGGCAGCTCGGAGGGCTCGGCTATCCACAGCAGCGGGACGCGGCAGCCGCGCAGGAAGGCGCTGCACTCGGCGTCGTCCGCGGCCGCCAGCTCGCAGGCTACCAGGGCACAGGATATGCAGCGCAGCTGCGCGGCCGGCGTGCCGGCCGGGACGGACTCCGCGCTGAATCCGTTTTCAGTCAATGCGGCAGTGACGCCGGCGGCGGAGCCGGGATGCTTTTCAATTACAAGTATTTTGATCATGGCATGTGAGTTGCGGTTCGGGCGTCCGCCCCTGTGCCCGGACGCGCAGGCACAGGCGGACGGCCGGGAGCTTCTTCCGTTTCTGCCTATAATAATCCGTCAGTGTTATGAAAATGCTTGCGAAATGTGGACAAAATATTAAACCGCCGTACAAACGGCGGTTTTGGGGCAAAAAAGAGGCAGACGGTTTCCCGTCTGCCTCGTGTTGTTTATGCAGTTCAGCGCTTGACAACCAGGTAATCGGGGGTCCAGGTGTCGCCCAGGCCGACGATCTTCTGCTCGGCGAGAGCGCGGATCTCCTCCTCGCTGTAGCCGTAGCTGGTGAGGACGTCCATGGTGTCCTCGCCGGGGACGCCGCCGTGGGTAGTCTCGGGCAGGCCGGCCTCGTGGAAGTGGATCGGGGAGCGGGGGATGCGGACAGTGCTGCCGCTGCGCGGATAGCTGATCTCCTGCATGAGATCGGCCTCCATGGCCACGTTGTCCTGGGCAACCTCACGGTAGCTCTGGCAGACGTCGTGGGGGATGTCGCAGTCGCTGAGGATGGCGTCAACTTCGTCGTAGTTCTTGGTGGCTATCCAGCGCTCCATCTCCTCGGAGAGCTTGCGGCCGTTCATATAGGCGTCGATCATGCCGGGATAGTTGGTGTACCAGGACTCGTCCCAGCCGGCGCGGTGGACGAACTTCTCCCAGGGCCAGCCGTTGCCGCAGATGGTAACCCAGTGGCCGTCGGCGCACTTGTAGATGTTGTACAGGGGGGAGAAGGTGTCCATGGGGTCCTTCGGCCAGGGAACATTGTAGGGCTCCTGAGCGGTGATGATGGGGAACGCGCCCGCCCAGATGCCGGCGCCGTAGAGGTTGGCGGTGACCATGTCGCCCACGCCGGTGCGCAGCTTGTTTATGTAAGCGGCCATGACGCCCATGGCGAGGTAGCAGCCGGTGGGCAGGTCGCCCTGGCCGGCAAAGGGCATGTAGGGCTTGGTGCCCTCACGCTCGGCGGCGAAGTGCACGCCGGCGCGGCTGACGTAAGCAACGGAGTCAAAACCGCCGCGGTCGGCGTAGGAGCCCTTGGTGCCGTAGCCGGTGACATTGGCGTAGATAAGGCCGGGGTAATCCCTGTGCAGGGTCTCCCAGTCGAGGCCGAGGCGCTGCATGTTGGCCTGGCGCAGATGGCAGACGAAAACGTCCGCCGTCTCCAGCAGCTTCCTGAGTATGGCCAGACCCTCGGGCCTGCGGGTGTCGAGCGCCAGCTGCTTCTTGTTGCCGTTGACGAGGTCATACAGCGGGAGGTCGCCGTTCTTGATGCCCATGGCGTTCTTGCCGAGGTCACGGGTCTTGTCGTCGCCGACGAGAGCCTCGATGCGGATGACATCGGCGCCGTACTCAGCCAGTATCTTGGCGCAGGTGGGGCCGGCAACGAAGCTGGCCATGTCGATAACTTTCATGCCCTTGAGAAGTTCGAGTTTAGACATACTCATATTGCTCCTTTTCTATCGTATCACACTTAATCCGTCCCGGTCTTTTTTATAACCGAGTCGTCTTTGTTGTTATCTTAACATTATTTAACCGGCCAACACGGTCAATTTACGCATTTTCCCCGCGCTATGATGGGAACATTTCTCCGAAATTACTATTACTTCGCAGGGGCGCCGGCTGTCCTGCGCAGAACAGGGCAAGCAAAACCCGCACAAAAAATTTTCTCCGCTTAACATTTGTGTAATAAATAGCGGGTTTTTCGTGTAACAAATGACTGATATCATAATACTCGCAAGAGACAGTTTCATCTTTTTCATTTTGTCCTCATTCCATAGGAAAGCCGCTCCGCCGGAGCGGCTTTTCATCTTTTCCGGGCGTGAAGAGGGGGAGGCCGGCAGCGGCCTCCCCCTCGGATTATTGTTTTATACCCTCAAATGCACATCCTGGCTATGCTCTCGCGCACCAGCCTGGTGAAGAGCGGGGCGGCCTTGTCGGCGGCCTCCTGCACCTCAATGTGGTCCAGCGGCACGGGCGAGAGCCCGGCGGCCTTGTTGGATATGCAGCTCACTCCGCATACACGCAGGCCGCAGTGGCGGGCGGCGATGGCCTCCACGGCGGTGGACATGCCCACGGCGTCCACTCCGAGGGCGGCGACCATGCGGATCTCGGCCGGGCTCTCGAAGCTGGGTCCGGTGAACTGGCAGTAGACGCCCTCGCGCAGGCCGATGCCGTTTTCCGCCGCCACTGAGCGGATGATCCCGCACAGCTCAGGGTCGTAGATGTGCGACATGTCCGGGAAGCGGGTGCCGAGCTCCTCTATGTTGGGCCCTATCAGCGGGTTGGGGACAAGGCAGGCGATGTGGTCCGTGATGAGCATGAGATCCCCCGCATCAAATCCGGCGTTCACGCCGCCGGAGGCATTGGTGAGGAAGAGCACCTCCGCGCCCAGCAGCTTCATGAGCCGCACCGGCAGCACCACGTCATCAATGCCGTAGCCCTCATAGAAGTGGACGCGGCCCTGCATGCAGGCGACGGGCACGCCGTCCAGGCGGCCGAAGATAAATTTGCCCGCGTGTCCCGGCACGGTGGACACGGGGAAGCCGGGAATGTCGGCGTAGGGTATCTCGCACTCCACCTCCAGCTGAGAGGCAAAGCCGCCCAGACCGCTGCCCAGCACCAGCGCCGCCTTCGGCACAAAATCCGTGCGGGTGCGCACATAATCACGGCAGGCGATGAGCTTTTCGTAACGCTTGTCCATAGTTGTTCAGCCCTCCATTACGTGTAGGTTTCTTACGGTTTCGTCTTCAATGTGGTCCATAATCGAATAGGCGTGGGGCTCCAGGTAGTCGCCCTGCGCGCCGGTGAGCCCCTGCAGCCGCAGCTCCCCGATGGCGATGGCGCAGACGGCCTCGATGTCGTTGGCTATGCGCGTGTCGTCGCGGCGGGTGGAGCCGGCGGCTATGTCTTTGAGGTATGGCAGCGCCTCGCCCATGGCGACCAGGCCCTCCGCTCCCGCAAACTGCCACTTGTAAAATGGCTCGTAGCGGAAGTTGAGCAGGTACATCATCGAGAGCGCGCCGTTCAAAAACTCCGCCAGCGCCAGCCTGGCCCCAAACACGTCCCCGCGGCGCATCATGCGGTAGTAGTTGTACTGCCCTGACTGCGCCATGGTGGCCGCGCGGGCTGCCAGCTTCTTGAGCCGCACATCCTCGGGATAGCAGGGAAGGAGCCCGCTGCGTATGGCCGTGAACTCGCCCAGGCCGTCTTCAAAGACCTCACCGCTGGTACAGGTGGCCAGGAAGTGCTCCTGTATGCGCACCCACTTCATGAGCGTTTCCGGCACGCCGGGGCAGCCGATATAATAGCTGTAGAATGCTGAGGTCGGCATGACCCCGACGCGCTGGGAGCCCGTCCGCGTCGGCTTGCGCTCGAAGCCCATGAATTCCCGCGGCAGGCTGTCATAGGCCGCCTGCAGCTCCGCGCCGTATTGGGCAAAGTCCTCGTCGCCGAGCCAGATGAGAAAACCGGGGCCGAAGTCGTGGTCGCGGGATATCTCGTCGTCCAGGCCCAGGCAGTCGCTGCCCTGGCCGGAGAGGCCGGCGGCGGCGCGGGCCATGAGGGCGGGGAAGCGCTCCTTCAGCGCCGGGGCGCCCACCTGTTCGTAATAGAGCCTGCACAGTTCCAGACCCTTCATCAGAAGCATCACCTCATCATCTGTACGCAGTGCCGCCTCAACTGTCGCCGCGGCCTGCTGCAAAGACTATTGTCGCCTATCGGCGCGAAAAATGCAAGCAAAAATTCCGTGCCGGCCCGTGTGGAGGACGATGAAATATCATCTTGACAACCTACGGCAAATGTCGTATAATTACCAAGTCACTTAGGGGAATAGCTCAGTTGGCAGAGCGACGGTCTCCAAAACCGTAGGCCGAGGGTTCGAAACCTTCTTCCCCTGCCAAGGGCGGCTCAGCAGAGCCGCCCTTGCTTTTATTTCCGGCCCTGAGAAAATTTCTTCGAGGGGTCTTGACTTTTACAGCACTAGTGAATATAATCCAATAGTAATTAATCGATGCTACTGCAGGAGTGAAGGGAGGACAACGTGAACGCTCAGATTAAAAAGGGTGTGCTGGAGCTGTGCGTGCTGGCGCTGCTGGAGCGGCGTGACTGGTACGGCTACGAGATAAGCGACTATCTGGTGCAGCGCATAGGCATCGCCGACGGGTCGGTGTACCCGCTGCTGCGCAAGCTGAAGGCCGACGGGCTGCTCTCCACCTATCTGCAGGAGGAGAGCGGCGGGCCGCCGAGAAAGTATTACTCCCTGACCGGGCTGGGCAGGGAGACGCTGGAGAGGGACCGGGAGGAATATTTCGCCTTTTCGCGCGCCGTGAATGCAATTCTGGAGGGTAAGGACGATGACTAAAAACGAGTATATCTCGGCGCTGGGCCGGGAGCTGAAACGCCTGGGCGTGGCGGACGCCGGGGACGTGGTCGAGGAATATGAGCAGCATTTCGCCTTCAAGAGCGCTGACGGCTGCTCCGAGGAGGAGACCGCCGCTCGCCTGGGCGACCCGGCTGTGCTGGCGGCACAGTTCGCCGGAGCGGGCGGTAAGGAGAGTTCCGGCGCGCTCACGAGGCTGGGGCTGGGTGTCCTTTGGGTATTTGCGGCGCTTTTTTTCGTGCTGCTGGCCGCCTGGGCGGTGGTAATGGCGGCGTTCACGCTGGCCTGCGCGGCCTGCGCCGTCTGCCTGCTCACGGGCATTGGCGTTGGGGGGCTCATCCCTGATATGCCCTATCTCTGCGCCGCTGTCTTTGCCGTCGCGCTGGCAGCGCTGGCCGTGCTGAGCGCGGTGGGCACCGTCTATTACCTGGCCTTCGTGCGGGCCGTCGTGCGCTCGTGGACGCGCTTTGCGCACAATACGCTGGCCGCGGCCCGGGGGCGCGCCGTACTGCCTGCGCTGCCCGCCGTGCCGCGCCTGGGCGCCGCTGCCGCCCGGAGGGCCCGGCGCCTGGCGCTGGTATCCCTGCCGTGTTCGAGGCCTGCTTTGTACTCGGCGCGGTGATAAGCATGGTCTCGGCGGGGTCGATCGAGTTCTGGCACGCCTGGGGCTGGTTCGGATACGGGGCGGCCTGATGGAGCGCGAGTTCATACGCCGGTTTGCGGGGGTTGCCATACCTCTGCTGGCGCTGGCACTGTCCGCGGGCGCGGGCCTGGGGATACTTTTGCTGGTGCGCCCGGGTGCGGCGATAAGGCTGCTGGCCGTGCTCGCCGGAGCAGTCCTGCTGACTGCCGCGGGCCTGGGGCTGGCCGGCCTGCTGTCGGGCCTGTTCAGGGAGGAAAAGTGACAGCGCAGAATGCCCGCCGGGACAGCCGGCGGGCATTTATCGTTGACGAGCGAGCGGGACATATATTATAATTAAGCGTAATAATATGTCGGCGGGTTCATGTGCCCGCAATGGATTTGGAGGAAGAAAAATGTCCGGTGTAATTTCCCGGGGCGTGCGCGCCCCGATTATCCGTGAAGGGGACGATATCGTCTCCATAGTGGCCGACAGTGTGGAGGCCGCCATGCGCGAGGACGGCTTTGAGCTGCACGAGCGCGATGTGGTAGCGGTGACCGAGAGCGTGGTCGCCCGCGCCGACGGCAACTATGCCAGCGTGGACGACATCGCCGCCGACGTGCGCGCCAAGCTAGGCGGGGAGACCGTGGGCGTGGTGTTCCCCATCCTCTCCCGCAACCGCTTCGCCATCTGCCTGCGCGGCATCGCCCGCGGCTGCAGGAAAGTGGTGCTCATGCTCAGCTATCCCAGCGACGAGGTTGGCAACCACCTCTTTGACCTCGACGCGCTGGACGAGAGCGGTGTGGACCCCTACCGCGACGTGCTCAGCCTGGCCAAGTACCGCAGCTACTTCGGCTATGTGCGCCACCCCTTCACCGGCGTGGACTACGTTGAGTATTACGAGCACCTCATAAAGGAAGAGGGCGCGGAGTGCGAGATCGTCTTTGCCAACCGTCCGGAGGCGATCGTGAACTTCACCAGGAATGTCCTCTGCTGCGATATCCACTCCCGCTACCGCACCCAGCGCCATGTCAAGGCCGCGGGCGGCGAGGTTGTGCTCACGCTCTGCGACATCCTCAACGAGAGCGTGAACGGTTCCGGCTGGTGCCAGTTCGGTCTGCTCGGCTCCAACAAGGCCACCGAGGATAAAGTCAAGCTCTTCCCCAGGAACGCCCAGGCGGTGGCCGAGGGCGTGCAGGCGGAGCTCCTCCGCCGCACCGGCGTCAAGGTCGAGGCCATGGTCTACGGCGACGGCGCCTTCAAGGACCCGTCGGGCAAGATCTGGGAGCTGGCCGACCCCGTCGTGAGCCCCGGCTACACCGAGGGCCTGCGCGGCGTGCCCAACGAGCTCAAGCTCAAGTACCTGGCGGACAACGAGTTCGCCGGCCTCTCCGGCGAGGAGCTGCGCGAGGCCATCAAGGGCTCCATCCGTGCCAAGGACGCCGACCTCAAGGGCCAGATGGCCAGTGAGGGCACCACGCCCAGACAGCTGACCGACCTGATCGGCTCGCTGTGTGACCTCACCAGCGGCAGTGGGGACAAGGGTACGCCCATTATCGTCGTGCAGAATTATTTCAGGAATTACGCTGAGTGACACGTATTTATCCGGCGGGCAGCGGGGACGTCCCGCGCCCGCCGGAGTCTTTTAGGGAGGGGGAAGCGGACATGAAATGCCCGAACTGCGGACTTGAGGTAGTCATTGCCACGGATATGTGCCCCCAGTGCGGATACAAGTACAGCTTTGACGGCAGCATACCGCCCAGGGCGGAGCCGCAGATACGCCAGTCGGGGGAATCTGCGCACCGGGAGCGCAGGAAGGAGAAGAAAGGGCGTGTAAGCGACAGCGACAGCTGGACGCGCGCCGGCGTGTATAACGACGATGCGGCCTGGGAGGAGAGCACAGGCCGGAGCCGGGAAAACAGCGCGAAGGGTATGCGCTGGTACAATGCAGTGGTTAACATAATTTTACCGATTACACTTGTCTACTATCTGTACCGGTGCGTTACAATGCTGGGCACGATTGTCACTTGGGCCTCCATGAGCAGCTGGCATTATTACTTACCAAGCACGCTTGGGGTGCTTCAGATTGTAGCTGAAGCAGTTTACATAATTTGCGTTGTCGCTGCGTTTGCCGCCATGAGGCAGCTCAAAAGATTCCGCTGGCGCGGCGTGATGCTCTATATAGCCGTGATTATGGTGCCGGCCTGTGTGAACCTGGTTAGCCAGGTGATATGGATGACGTATGTGGGCTACTATTATCCGGTGTTCTCATACACGGTGCAGTTCCTGGCGGCGGTGGCCTATACGGTAGCCACGGCTGTGTACTTTGCGCGCAGGAGGGAAATGTTTAGTTAACTCGGTGTATTTGTACCCCATTTCTTTTGTCTTGCCAAAAGAAACGGGGATACCCCCAAAGAAA
>OLRU01001284.1_pt1 | contig 22495 bp, 15 predicted proteins | sample 1672961 | NCBI WGS metagenome assembly OLRU01 (sample SAMEA3136741, study PRJEB25190) | human gut metagenome | biome: human gut; feature: human-associated habitat; material: faeces | place: Austria | collected 2013
ATGGAGCGTTTAGCACAACGGAACAAAATCAATAAATTTTTTAGGGCTTCTTCTTAATAATTCTTCTGGCAATCCGATTGCTATGCTTCTGTAGCGGCGTCTGTTTGTTTTGCTACGCAAACCAGAATTTAGAGAGCCTTAATTCTCTCGATAGCTTCTAATGTATTCTCATAGGAGCCAAATGCTGTGAGTCGGAAGTATCCCTCTCCGCTTGGTCCAAATCCTGAACCTGGTGTTCCTACTACGTTTGCTTTATTTAATAAGAAGTCAAAGAAATCCCAGGATGGCATTTTGTCTGGAGTCTGTAACCAGATGTATGGTGCGTTTACTCCGCCAAATACAGTATATCCCGCGTCTTTTAAGCCTTCTTTGATGATTTTGGCATTGTTCATGTAGAACGCAACCTGCTCTTTTAACTGTGCTTTTCCAGCTTCGCTGTAGCAAGCTTCGCCGGCTCTCTGGATGATATATGGAGCACCATTATACTTTGTTCCGTGACGTCTTGCCCATAAGGAATGTAAAGCAACGTCTCCTGCTTTTAAGTCTTTAGGGACAACGGTGAAACCAAGTCTTGTTCCTGTGAATCCTGCATTTTTGGAGAAGCTTCGAAGCTCGATTGCACAAGTTCTTGCTCCTTCACATTCGTAGATGCTATGTGCTACATCATCTTCGCTGATATATGCTTCATAAGCGGCATCATAGATGATTACTGCACCGATTTTGTTTGCATAGTCAACCCATTCCTGAAGCTGTGCTTTTGTGATTGTCGTTCCTGTTGGATTATTTGGGAAGCAAAGATAAATGATATCTGGTTCTTCTTTTGGGAAGTCTGGTACGAAATCGTTCTCTGCTGTACATGGCATGTAGATTACATCGCTCCATGTTTCTGTTGTCGGATTATATGTTCCTGTTCTTCCTGCCATAACGTTTGTGTCAACATAAACTGGGTATACAGGGTCACATACAGCAATTTTGTTATCTACACTGAAAATTTCCTGAATGTTTCCGGAATCACATTTTGCACCATCGCTGACAAAGATTTCATCGGCACTGATATCACATCCACGGCTCTTGTAGTCACCATCTGCGATTGCATTTCTTAAGAATTCATATCCAAGGTCTGGTGCATATCCGTGGAAAGTTTCTGCTTTCCCCATTTCATCTACTGCACTGTGAAGACTTTTGATGATCTCTGGTGCTAATGGCTGTGTTACGTCACCAATTCCTAAACTGATAATAGATTTGTCTGGATTTGCCTCTTTGTATGCTGCTACTTTTTTCCCAATATTAGAAAAAAGATAGCTTCCTGGCAGTTTTAAATAATTCTCGTTTACTTTAAACATAGCTGCTCCTAACTGGCTTTCGCCTACTGCTGTCTATTACAGTATTCCTTCCGGAAGAGTAATTTCCCCATCAAATACAACGGTTGCCGGACCTGTCATATAAACTAAGTTTTCTTTGCGGTCCCAGCGGATTTTTAAATCTCCTCCAAGTAAGTGTACTGTAACTTCGTCTTCTGTCTTGTTATTTAATATACAGGCAACGGTAGTTGCACAGGCACCTGTTCCACAGGCGAGTGTCTCATCACTGCCGCGCTCCCATACTCTCATATTTACTGTGTTTTTGTCTAACACTTCCACAAACTCTGTGTTTGTTCTTTTCGGAAATACCGGATGATTTTCGAAATATGGCCCAATAGCTTCGATATCTAATTCCTTTACGTTATCCATAAAGATAATCGCATGAGGATTCCCCATAGATACGCATGTCATATGGTAAGTTTTTCCCTTTACTTCAACAGGGACATCCACTACTGGATTATTCTCTACTGCAACTGGAATTTTCTTTGGTTCAAGGATTGGTGCACCCATATTTACTTCTACGGTTGCTACTTTGCCATTTTCCATCTGAAGTTTTAAATATTTGATTCCCGCTAAAGTTTCGACAGAAATCTCTGTCTTATCTGTCAGACCGTAATCATACACATATTTTGCCACACAACGGATACCGTTTCCGCACATTTCTGCCTGAGAACCATCTGCATTATAGATATTCATACGAAAATCTGCTTTTGCAGACGGACTGATAAGAATTAATCCATCTGAACCGATTCCAAAATGACGGTCACTGACAAACTTTGATACTTCTGCAGGATTCTTTATTGATTCTTCGAAACAATTTACATAAACGTAATCATTTCCTATTCCATGCATCTTTGTAAACTTCATAGGCTGCTCCCTTCTTTTGCACATATAAGCAACTTAAAATATACGATAATCTTCGTTATTTAACAAGAGTTATCCTCATTTTTCAATAAAATTCTTACAATTATTTAGATTTCACCTGCAAGATTTCATTTATAAAGTGTGTTTTACTTATGAAATTAAGCAAAGATTTCCAAAACAACTTATTAAAAAGCGCAAAAATCTACTTTCATTCTATACAGTTTCAAAAATGCCGGATCAAAAAACCTGCAAAACCATATATGCCGTTTCTACCATATTCGTTCCATTATCCATACTTCTCTTCTGAAGGTAACGGTGCGCCTCTTCTTCTGTCAATCCATTTTTCTCCATTAATAAAGACTTTGCCTGATTAATAACTCCCTGATCAGCAGAAGATCTCTTATTCGGCTTTTCCCTTTCCCGCTTTAATCTTCTATGTATATCTGTCAGCAGATCCGATACGGTATCTACCAGATCATATGCTTTTAACGGCAATGGCAGATAAATGACATCATCATCTCCATATTCCTGCCACTGGGCATTGCTGGCAATAACGACCATCTCAAAAGTATCTGGAATACACTCTTTTAATTCATTATATATCATATCGGCAAAGCGGATGCCGCAGACAACAACACCCGCTTCCAGTCTTTCCACTGCCTGAATCGCCTGTGCTCCGGTAACACAGACAGCTGACACATCAAAGCCATTCTTTATTAGAACATTTTTCATTTTTAGTACAATTTCCTTTTTCGGAAACACAACAACAATATTCAACACTTTCCACTCACCCTCATAAGGATTCCAGTTTTTCAATCTACAGTCGATATTTTAGGCAGCTGAGCTGTTAGTATTTATAAAGATATGCTTCTGTTTCCCAATCAGAAACCTGTCTGCAATATTCATGCCATTCTTTTCTCTTTGCTTCCAAATATTTTTTACTGATATGCTCTCCCAAAACTTCCTGAATATATTTATCCTCTTCAAAGGCATCACAGGCTTCTCCAAGTGTTGCCGGAAGGACATCAATATTCATATCAGCAATCTGTTCTTCTGTAAGTAAATACATATTTTTACCGATTGGTTCTGGCGCTTCTAATTCATTCTCAATTCCATCAAGACCTGCTGCAAGACAAAGTGCCATAACAAGATATGGGTTTGCTGCCGGGTCAGGACTTCTGAATTCGATTCTTGTTCCTGCACCTCTCGATGCCGGAATACGGATTAATGGACTTCGGTTAATGGAAGACCAGCAGATTGCCACCGGTGCTTCATAACCCGGAACCAGTCTTTTGTAGGAGTTTACAAGAGGATTACAAATACAGGACATACCTTTAGCATGCTTAATAAGACCTGCAATGAAATGATAACATTCTTTGCTCAGTCCCATCGGATTGCTCTTATCAAAGAAAATGTTCTTTCCATCTTTTTCAAGGGACATATTGATATGCATTCCAGAACCGTCTACATCTGTAATTGGCTTTGGCATAAAAGTCGCATACAATCCATGTCTTTTTGCAATGGTCTTTACAACCATCTTAAATGTCATGATATTATCTGCTGTTACTAATGCATTATCATACTTAAAGTCAATCTCATGCTGTGCCGGAGCTACTTCATGATGAGAAGCCTCAATCTCGAAGCCCATACTCTCTAATGTAAGAACGATATCTCTTCGTGCATTCTCTCCTAAATCTAATGGAGTAACATCAAAATAACTTGCCTTTTCATGTGTGATATTTGTCGGCTGTCCATTATCATCCGTATGGAAAAGGAAGAATTCACATTCTGGTCCTACATCAAAAGTATATCCCATCTTTGCCGCTTTTTTTAATACATTTTTCAATACATAACGGCTGTCTCCCTCGAAAGGCACGCCCTCTGGTCGATATACATCGCACATGAAACGGGCAACTTTGCCATGCTGTGGACGCCACGGAAGAATCTCAAATGTATTAAGATCTGGATATAAGTACATATCGGATTCCTCAATGCGGACAAATCCCTCAATAGATGAGCCATCAAACATACACTTATTATCTAATGCTTTTTCAAGCTGGCTGGCTGTGATTGCCACATTCTTTAAGGTACCAGATACATCTGTAAACTGAAGTCTTATAAACTGTACATCTTTTTCTTCCACAAGCTGAATAATATCCTGCTTTGTATAATTTCCCATTGGTATCCTCCCAATTATGCTATGTACTCATGAAATCTTTTGCAAGGGTAAATGCATAAAAGACTCCATGAGTACATATTTATTTATATCAGGGATTCACTCCCCTTTTTATGCCTCGTTAATCTTGCTCTCAATCTCTTTATCAATTTCTGCGATATCCACTAAAGATAAATCTTCTCGGCAGGAAGACTCTAAGCTGGTAAGTAAGGCGTTTGCTGTATCAAGAGAAGTCAGACAGTTCACACCTGTTTCTACCGCATGACGACGGATAACAAAACCATCTTTGCTTCTTTCAATACCCTGTGAAGGTGTATCGATGATAAGATCAATCTGATGTCCTAAAATTAAATCCAGCAGGTTTGGATGTGACTCCTCAATCTTATTGACTCTCTTCGCCGGCACACCGCTTTCCTGTAATGTCTTGCATGTATTTCTTGTCGCATAGATTTCGTAGCCAAGTGCTGTAAATCTCTTACCAACTTCTACTGCATCTAACTTATCAGAATCCTTTACAGTCATGATCATCTTCTTATGCTTTGGTAAATCTACACCAGAACCTAAGAATGCTTTAAATAACGCTTCCTCAAAGTTCTTGGAAATACCGAGACACTCACCTGTAGACTTCATTTCTGGTCCAAGGCTGATATCCGCACCACGAATCTTCTCGAATGAGAATACTGGCATCTTGATTGCCCAGTATGGAGATTCTGGCTGAAGTCCTGGCTCGTAACCTAAGTCTTTTAACTTCATTCCTGTCATAACCTTTGTTGCAAGGTCAACGATAGGAATACCTGTTACCTTACTGATATAAGGAACGGTTCTTGAAGAACGAGGGTTAACCTCAATGACATATACTTCATCCTGATATACAATGAACTGGATATTGATAAGACCGATAACGTGTAAAGCCTTTGCCAGTAACTTTGTATAATGTCCGATAACCTTTTTAATCTTAGGAGAAAGGTCTCTTGCAGGATATACGGAAATACTGTCTCCAGAATGGATTCCGGCTCTCTCTACATGCTGCATGATACCTGGGATAACGATTTCTTCACCATCACATACGGCATCAACCTCTACCTCAACACCCATCAGGTATTTATCGATAAGGATTGGATGTTCCTGTGCATATCTCTGGATAACATCCATAAATTCTGAAATATCCTCATCTGAAATAGCAATCTGCATACCCTGTCCACCAAGTACATAGGAAGGACGGATTAATACTGGATAACCAATCTCGTTGGCTGTCTTGATTGCCTCTTCTTTTGTAAATACAGTACCTCCCTTTGGTCTTGGGATACAGCACTGCTCAAGGATCTCATCAAAAAGTTCTCTGTCTTCGGCTGCATCTACGTTCTCAGCACTTGTACCAAGAATTGGAACACCGATTTTATTTAACTTTTCTGTTAACTTGATAGCTGTCTGTCCACCAAACTGTACAACTGCTCCGTCCGGTTTCTCTAATTCTACGATATGTTCTACATCTTCCTCTGTTAAAGGCTCGAAGTAAAGCTTATCTGCGATATCGAAGTCAGTACTTACTGTTTCAGGGTTATTATTTACGATAATCGTCTCGTAACCCATTTCTTTAAATGCCCATACACTGTGTACAGAACAGTAGTCAAACTCAATACCCTGTCCGATACGGATCGGACCAGAACCCAGTACCATAATCTTCTTCTTATCAGAAGTTTCTTCTACTTCATTAAAGCTTCCAAAACAAGAGTAATAATATGGTGTTTCTGCTGCAAACTCAGCCGCACAAGTATCAACAACTTTGTAGGCAGGAACGATATCCATCTGTCTTCTTAAGTTCTTTACATATTCTTCACTCTGACCGATAAGCTCTCCGATAACTTTATCAGGGAATTCCATTTCTTTTGCTTTAAGTAAAAGGTCACGGTCTAATTCTTCTGCGTTCTTAAGTTTTGCTTCCATCTCAACGATGTTATTTAACTTATCGATGAACCATAAATCAATTTTTGTAATGTCATGAATCTTCTGTGGATCCATTTTACGGCGGAGTGCCTCTGCGATACAGTAAATACGAAGATCATCTACAATATGAAGATGTTCTTCTAATTCTTTGTCGCTTAACTTGTCAAAATCGCCATGCATCAGGCTGTCTACATGCTGCTCTAAGGAACGGAGAGCCTTCATGAGACCACCTTCAAAGTTAGTGCAGATACTCATTACCTCACCAGTTGCCTTCATCTGTGTTGTCAGATGACGGGAGGCAGAAATGAACTTATCAAATGGAAGTCTTGGAACCTTTACTACACAATAGTCAAGTGCTGGCTCAAAACTTGCGAATGTCTTACCTGTTACGGCATTCTTAATCTCATCTAAGTGGTAACCAAGCGCAATCTTTGCAGTAACTTTGGCAATCGGATAACCAGTTGCCTTAGAAGCTAATGCAGAAGAACGGCTTACACGAGGGTTAACCTCGATTACACAATAATCAAATGTATCTGGATTTAAAGCGAACTGTACGTTACATCCACCTTCTACACCAAGTTCGTCAATGATATTTAATGCGGAATTACGGAGCATCTGGTACTCTTTATCTCCTAAAGTCTGAGAAGGAGCAACTACGATACTGTCACCGGTATGAACACCAACCGGGTCAAGGTTCTCCATATTACATACGGTAATACATGTTCCATTTCCGTCACGCATTACTTCGTACTCGATTTCCTTCCATCCTGCGATGGACTTCTCTACTAATACCTGGCCTACACGGCTCAAACGAAGACCGTTCTGGATGATTTCCACGAATTCTTCCTCATTATCTGCGATTCCGCCGCCGCTTCCTCCAAGAGTGTATGCCGGACGAAGAACAACCGGATATCCAATCTTCTGCGCATATTCCAGACCATCTTCTACATTCGTAACAATCTGGCTTGGTGCGATTGGCTCTCCAATCTTTTCCATTGTTTCTTTAAATTCTTCTCTGTCCTCAGCCTTACGGATTGTTTTACCTGTTGTACCGATAAGCTTTACTTTGTGCTCTTTTAAGAAACCACACTCATCTAACTCCATAGCGATATTTAACGCTGCCTGTCCACCTAATGTTGGAAGAAGACTGTCCGGAGAAACTTTTAAAATGAGCTTCTTGATAACTTCTGGTGTTAATGGCTCAATGTATACTTCATCTGCGATATCTTTATCTGTCATGATTGTTGCAGGGTTAGAGTTAACAAGGACAACATGAATTCCTTCCTCTTTTAAGGAACGACATGCCTGTGTTCCCGCGTAGTCAAACTCTGCAGCCTGTCCGATAACAATAGGACCGGAACCAATTACAAGGACTTTTTTAATACTGGTATTCTTAGGCATCTTTTGCAACCTCCATCATATTGATAAACTCTTCAAATAAAAATTCGGAATCGTTTGGCCCAGGACAAGCTTCCGGATGGAACTGTACTGTCATAACGTTCTTTCCAAGATAGTGAACTCCCTCTAATGTACCATCATTTACATTAATAAAGCTTACTTCTGCAATATCTCTGTTCAGAGAATCTTCCATTACCATGTATCCATGGTTCTGTGAGGAAATATAAACCTTTCCTGTTTTTAAATCTTTTACCGGATGGTTGGCTCCACGATGTCCGTATTTCATCTTCTTTGTATCTGCGCCGTTGGCAAGTGCCATGAGCTGATGTCCAAGACAAATACCAAAAATTGGAATATTCGTAGCAAATAACTTCTTAAGCTCCTCGATAATCTCCACACATTCCTTTGGATCTCCAGGACCGTTCGAAAGCATAATTCCATCTGGATTTGCTGCGATAATCTCTTCTGCCTTTGTGTAAGCAGGGTAAACCGTAACTTCGCATCCACGCTTATTTAAAGACTTCTCAATATTCTTCTTTGCTCCAAAATCCATGAGGGCAACTTTAAAACCATCTCCTGGAAGCACTCTCTTTTCCTTACAGCTAACTTCACGAACAACACCTTGTACTTTATATTCTTTTAACTGCTTTACTACTTCGTCCAGGTCGAAATCTTCTCTTGTTGTAATCATTCCGTTCATAACACCGTACTCTCTTAAGATACGTGTCAGATGTCTGGTGTCAATTCCTGAAATTCCCGGAACATCATATTTCTTTAAGAATTCATCTAATGTCATCTCGTTACGGAAGTTGCTTGCCAGTTTTGCACATTCTCTTACAATAAGAGCTTTTGGCCACGGATGAATGGACTCCATGTCTTCCATACAGATTCCGTAATTACCAATTAATGGGTAAGTCATAACAACGGACTGTCCTGCGTAGGATGGGTCTGTCAATATCTCCAGATATCCTGTCATGGAAGTATTAAAAACTACCTCGCTGATTACCTCTCTGGCTGCTCCAAAGCTTTCGCCGGTCAGCACAGTTCCGTCTTCTAAGATTAGAAATGCCTTCATGATTCACGTTCCTTTCTATATTCAATCATTTGCAACTGCATATTAAGGAAAATGCAAAAACAGCACTGGAGTAAGTCACCCCTAATTACAGTTCTTTGCAAAAAAAAAGACGGGTTCCCCCGGCTCATTGTGCGAAAACTATGCTTATCAAACAAATCGGCCGGGAACGTGTCTTTTCAGACTTGCGAAAAAAACTGACATCTACGTTGCCGCTCTTTGCATAAATACTTAAATTGTACAAATTCTAGCATACATCGAATGCAATTACAAGAGAGGAACAGCGAAAAACTACAATTTCTATCTTTCGCCGCCCATTCCCCCCCTTATTACCATGTTGCTTTGTGCATAATTCCGATAACTAATTTTCTGTCAGCAAGAAATTATTTCAGCTCCGCAATTCGACTTACTGCGACATAAATCTGACTAATTTTATACCACGTTGCAAAGTCCACAACTCCCGTTTCCGGCAAATGGAAAATCTTCTGAAAAATCTTTACAGAATTTGCCGTTGCCGGTCCATAAATGCCGTCCACCCTGATTTTGGGAATCAATGGATAGTCCCCTGCAATTACATTGAGCTGTTCCTGCATTTGTCTCACTTTTTGTCCCGAAGCTCCAATTGTCAGCTCATATCCCGGATATGACGCCGGAATTCCTGAAATCGTCTCCGCTTCATTAATATACATATCATCCCCATAATAGTATCTTAAAATCTCAATCGCAGAAAGCCCGTCATCCCCTAATGCCTTCGAACCCCACTGGCTCATAAACTCCGGACAGCTTACCCGCTTGCCGTCACAGTACTGTGTGAGTATTGGCTGTGTCACTTCTGGTCTTGAAAGGTAGGAATTGAAAATTTCATCTACTACATTGCTGATGGAATCATAGGTGTTTTTGCCGTTAATCCACTTTTGGTCAAAGGCGGTGGATGATGTGATGGTAAAGTCTTTTCCCTTTCCCCGATACCATTCAGTGTAAACCCTGTTTAACGTAAATGACATAATCGCCAATATATTTGCCCTCAAAGTTTCTTTTGGCCATGTAGAATAAATTTCGCAGGAAGCTACATTTTTAATATAATCTTTATATAGTACATAATAATTCTTTGCCGTATTATCAGAAACGGCTCCATCATGTACTATAACATACTCCGGGATTACAACTCTGCTCAATACAACCTCTCCTGTTGCCTGAATATCCTTAACCTCGCTCTCTGCGATTTTTGGTGGATAATCTCCATATAATGTGTGCGGGCCGATTGCAAGAACTTCATACGAAGCCGTTTCTGTAATTGTCGGTTCCAAAGAGAGATTCTGCAAAGCAAGCTGCCCGGAAAGCATCTGACTTCCTGCAATTTCCACTGGCTCAAATCCTGGAGCTGTTATTTTTAAGTTATACTCTGAGTATGGCTGATTCAGTCCTGGTTCCATTGAATATTCTAAAGGAGGGGTCTCTAACTCAATCACTTCTGTCTGTCCCGACAAATCTGTTTTTAATACTTCTAATATTTTATCCGGTTCCCCCGCAGAAGAAATCTCCACTGCAGCATCCGTAATCGGGCGTTTTCCCCGGTTGGAAACAAGAGATACCTGTAAGGTTCCTACATCTGGCATAATAAACACCTGCGTTTTTTATTATAGTATTCTGTGGAGAGAATGCCGTGACAAACAAATGACTCAACATTAAAATCTCATCTCACACTCTCTCGTTCGATAAATTCATACGGATTAACCTGTATCTGACTGACTGGTTTCTCCTGTATCATCTGCAGCATTGTTTCTGCACTGCTTTCTCCCCAGTTTTTCCAGTCAAATTTTACTGTAGTAAGTGGTGGCCGCATCAGCTCACCAGTTTCATAATCACCAAATCCTACAACAGAAACTTCTTCTGGTATTGCAATATTTTTTTCATAAAACACTTTATAGGCTCCCTGTGCGATTCTATCCGTAGCACAGATGAGCGCAGCTGGCTTCTTTACTTTTTCTATCAGTTTTTCTACATTATGGACTGCAGCCTCGAAAAAGAAGCTTGTCTCAATAACTTCTGTTGGTTCTTTTCCACAAGAAAAAAGACCATCAATCACTCCTCTTCGGCGTTCCTCTCCAACTGCTGGATCTTCTTTGGAAACCCACAACAGATAAATTTGTTCAAAGGCTCTTTTTCCGATATATTCTCCAACCTTATATCCCGCATTATAATCATCGTTAATAATTGAATTCGCTCCTGGAAATCTCTGTCCAAGAAAAAGGATTGGAATTTGTAAGCGCTTTACAACTTCTTCATATTCTTTAGTGGTACTGGTCGCAAGTACCATAATGCCATCCACATTCATATTTTTTAAACGTTCAATACTCCGAATTTCCTCGGCAATACTATTTCCTGTATGCATAATCAGCGGTGTATAATCGTTTTTTTTCAGATATTCCACAATCACCTCCACCAATCTTGGAGTTGTTACTGAATCAAAACCCGGAACTGTCAGTCCAATCACTCGGCTTTCCTTTGCTTTTAACCTTGCAAAAACATTTGGCTCATAGTTATTTTCTTCGATAATCTTTTTTATTTTCTGTCCTGTAGCTGGTCGTACACTTCCTCCATTTAAGTATCTTGATACTGTACTCTTTGCCACACCAGACATTTTGGCTATGTCATTAATTGTCAGCTTTTTATTCACTTTTTTACCCTCTGCTCTCTGTAACTCAAATTTGTTATAATATGATTATATATCGAATTTAATTTTTTTGTCAAAGTATTCGAACTTATGTTATAATAGTTGTCAGGAAACTAACTGATTTATAGTAATTTATTTTTAAGAAAAGAGGATGATATCATGAGTGAATCAATGGCAGATTTCGAAAAAGAAATTGACGAATCTCTTAAAACACTGAATGTTGTGGAGAATGAGGGAGAGGCTACAGAAGAAGAAACTGGATTTAACGCTTGGGATAAAGTACAGCAGTATTTAGAGGATGGTACTGTTCTTACTTTAAAAGTCGGCGGTATCGTAAATAAAGGTGTTATCGTTTATGTTGATGGGCTTCGCGGTTTTATTCCTGCATCCCATCTTGAAATTGGTTATGTAGAAGACACAAATCCATATCTTGGAAAGACTGTTGAAGCGAAAGTTATCACAGCTGACCCAGAAAAGAATCGTCTCGTATTATCTGTAAAAGAAGTTCTTTACGATAAAAAGCGGGCAGAAAAAGAAGCGCGTATCAACGCAATTGAAGCTGGCGCTGTTCTTACTGGTAAAGTAGAATCTCTCATGCCTTACGGCGCTTTCGTTGATCTCGGCAATGACATTTCCGGTCTGGTACACATTTCTCAGATCGCACAGAAACGTATCGAATCTCCAGCAGAAGTTTTAAAAGCTGGGCAGGAAGTCAATGTTAAAGTATTAAAAGTTGAGAATGGCAAGATTAGTCTCAGCATGAAGGCTTTAGAGGAAGTTGCTCCGGAAGAGGAAGATACAAGCGGCGAAGAAGTTGTAAGCTATAAAGATGAAGGCGATGCAACAACAGGATTAGGAGCTTTGCTAGCAGGTCTTAAACTCTGATTTGCCGCAGGCAAATAGACGCCTGCTGAGAATGAAAATAATCCTTATTTGTGACTTTAGTCGCAGCGTGTTGAATACTCGCTCGTATCCAGCACTTGCTTCAAGGCCACAAATAAGGATTATTTCATTCTCAGCGGGCTGTATTGCTATCGCTTTTGTTGCCATGCTCGCCTCAAAAGGATCAATTCCGAATCCAAAGCTCGTACTTTTCTTAAAGACTGGAATTTGTGGGGGATTTACTACCTTTTCAACCTTTGCTTTAGAATCTGCAACTCTGATGAAAAGCGGACATCCGAAAGTGGCTTTTCTCTATATATTATTGAGCATCCTCGTGGAGGTAGGTGCTATTTTTATTACTGAGTTCGTCTGTTTCGGCACCTCCGAATCCCTCTTCGAAAACACACATCCGCAATAATCCTGCCGATACAGATGGTGTTCCTCAGACAATGCAATAGAACGTAAATACCCTCCTTTTTTCTTAAAATCAGATGGCAGATGTTTCACCCCATATTTATCAGCAAGTTTTTCTCCAATCTCATTAATCCACTGGGCATTTTTGTGCGGACTGATTGAAAGGGTTGTCGAAAAATAATCCGCTCCCATCTCTGCAGCTTTCTTCGCGGCTTCTTCCATACGAAGTGCGTAGCAGTGATAACAGCGAAGTCCTCTTTCCGGCAAGTCTTCCATTCCCCTTGCCATATCAAAAAATACCTGTGGGTCATAATCACCTTCTACGAAAGTAACATCTTCCTCATAACCTGCTTCATGAATAAAACGCTGAAGCTCTTTTACCCTTTTGGTATATTCTATTTCTGGTGTGATATTGGGATTATAATAAAAAATCGTAATTTTAAAATACTTTGTCAGATATTCAAGAACATAGCTGCTGCAAGGCGCGCAGCATGCATGAAGGAAAAGAGCTGGGCGATTTTCTCCCTCAGCACACTCCTTCTCAATTTTATCTGTGATTTTATCCAATATCTTTTGATAATTTACTTTCTGAATATTATTTGTATTCATCTAAACTCTCCTTGTAATTTTATTTCTTCAAAATATCCATAACAAACTCATCATAATCCTGCTTTTTCATTTGAAGTGTTTATTTTGAAGCATTGTATCACAAAATAAATAAAATTCTGACTGTTGTTCAACTGCCAAAGACAGCCTCAGAGAATAAAATAATCCTTATTGTGGCCTCGGAACAAGTGTTGGATACGGGCGGGCAGAGCGAGTATTCAACACGCTGCGACTAAAGTCACAAATAAGGATTCTCTGAGGGTGTCTCCCTTTGCCTGCGGCAAAGCAGAAGTTACTCTAAACCTTTGATTGCGTTGACTGTCTTCTGGTATTTTTCTTCTACTTTCTGGAACACATCTTCGCTTCCGGCTGTTTCTTTTCCTCTTAACTTTTCAGTGATTTCTGCGCTTACTTCGTAGAGTTCATCAAATCCGAGGTTTAAGCATACACCTTTTAATGTATGTGCTGCGCGGAACGCTTCTTCGCCATCATTTTTTTCCAGATTTTCTTTTAAATTATTAAAGCTTGGATCTTGTAAGAACTTTAAGGCAAAACGTTTAATCATGGCTTCGCTGCCCATTCTTCCTAAAACACTCTCGTAATCAGACCCCATCTGTTCATAACATTCTTTTACTGTCATTGTCGTTCTCCTTAATTCTTCTTCATTTTACTTAACATTTCTTACTTTTTGTCTTCTGGCATGGATAATTCTGATATTTCTGAAATCGGACATTGTACTGGTAATGGTGAAATTTCTGGAACATCCTGAACTTCAAGTTCTTCCTTTATTTTCCCTTGAATCTCTTCGAGACATTCTAAAAGAAGTGGATTAAATGCCCCACATTCTCCGGCTAATATCATTCTAACCGCTTCTTTATGAGAATAGGCCTTCTTATAGATGCGATCACTCACTAATGCATCATACACATCTGCCAACGATACAATCTGAGCGGAAATAGGAATCTGTTCTCCTTTTAAGCCGTCCGGATAGCCTCCTCCATCATACCGTTCATGATGCCAGCGGCAAATCTCATAAGCAACTTTTACTATTGGTTCATCCTGGTGTAATGCCAGATTCTTTAAAATAGATGCGCCAATAATCGGATGTCTTTTTATGACTTCAAATTCTTCCTCTGTCAGCTTTCCTGCTTTATTTAAAATTCTATCGCTGATGCCAATTTTTCCAATATCGTGAAGTGCAGATGCCGTTATAATAAGCAGCCTGTCTGACCCATTCAAATGATATTTATCTGTCTTTTGTACAAGACTTTCTAATAAAAGTCCAGTGAGAATATTGATATTAAGCACATGCTGGCCGCTTTCTCCATTACGGAACTCCACAATCTGGCTTAATATACTGATCATCATCCGATTATTCTTTTCTTTTTCATATACCTGATTCGTAATTAACGTAACAAGATGTCGCTGTTTTGCATAGAACTTGATAGTATTCAGCACTCTTCGATATACTACTCTTGCATCAAATGGCCGACTGATATAATCGACAACGCCCATCTCGTATGCTCTTCGCATGGTATCCGGCGAATTTTCACTGGAAATCATGATAACCGGAATTTCTTCATTCCAATGTTCCTTTATCATGAAGTCAAGAACTTCAAATCCATCCACGACTGGCATAACAATATCTAAGAGTACAATGGAAATGCTTGTACCATATTGTTGAAGAATTCCAAGTCCCTCTTCTCCATTCTCCGCCTCTAAAATATCAAATTCTTCTCCAAGCATTTCTGAAAGAAGCATACGGTTCATTTCCGAATCATCGATAATAAGAATCTTTTGCCTGCCGTTTCTTCCAGTCTCTCTATCCTCAGTACAGATTTTAGATTGTTCTGTAACTACGCTATTCTTTGTCATCTTTGCCTGGTACATATACTTGTCTGCACGTCGGATTGCATCTTCTATCTTCTCTCCATTTGATAAAACACCTCCAACACTCACAGAAAGACGAAGCTGTGAATATCCTGGAACTGCTGCTGTATGAACTCTTTCCTGAATCTGGCGCAGCTTAATCTCAAAAGCATCTCCCTTGATATCCGACAATAAAAGTAAAAACTCATCACCACCATATCTTATGAGTATATCGCTCTTACGGATATTCTTCTTTATGATCTGTACAACAGTATCTAATACCATATCTCCTGCTTCGTGGCCATAGGTATCATTGTAAATTTTAAAATCGTCCAAATCTATCATGGCAACTCCGGCTGAAAAACGTGTTGTCTTAATCTTCTCTTCAAAATACCTGCGATTATATACGCCTGTCAGTGCATCTCTGTAAAGCTTATCGTTATATCCGCTAATCTCACTCAATAATTGATTCTTCCCATCATCATCTACCAGAACTTCTCTGTCAAGACGGCTAATCATTTCCATCACATATGGCTTACCATCTATCTTTACATATTTCGAAATTACCTGATAAAAATCCTGTCCAAGTAATTCAAGCTTCGTGCGCTGTACCTTATCCTGCATTACTTTTAATGAAATACAGTTCTCACAAACTTCATTTCTTCCCCAGAAAGAATAGCACTGGCATACCTCGCCGCCCTCTGACTCAATACCACTGCCTCCATAGAGAGTTTCTTCATCAAGCAAACGCACAATATCGAATACTTTTTCAAGCTGCTTTATCATCTCTTCCGATTCCTGCTTTGTCATTGTTTCATCTGCCTGCATCCATTCCCCTCGCTTTCCTTTTTGTCTGTTGTGACATCCTCCCCCACCTATAGAGGTGGGTGCTTCCCAACCTCGGCAAGTTTGGTTCTCGTTCGATAGCACCACTGTGCTAATCATATGCGAACTATCCCCGTGTGTCCCACGGTTGTGTTATATTTTATGGCATATTACTGTTTTTATTATACTATTATACCAATATATTGTATAGTATTGTTCTCACTATCCCATGATTATAATTATAACAGAGAATCCCATAAAATCAAGGAAAGTAATTCTTGACATTTTAATACCTAAACTATATAATTTTTGAAGCATTTTTGTAATCTCGGAATTATTCTATATTTTATTTTGTTATTTTTTGATTGGTTGTACTCGAATTTATAAAATAAATATGATGCATACATCAATAAAATTTGAATTCAGCCACCAAAAAGCTATCTTCAAAATCAAATATAGGAAAACTCCGTTAGTGCATCATCAGGGAGGTATTTATGAAAGAAAGAGAAAAATTAGGTTCTCGTCTTGGATTCATTCTGATTTCTGCCGGCTGTGCAATTGGAATCGGAAATGTATGGAAGTTCCCTTACATGGCTGGGCAGGGAGGCGGCGGTGCATTCGTACTGTTCTATCTCATTTTCCTGCTCATGCTCGGACTTCCTATTATGACAATGGAATTTGCCGTCGGAAGAGCAAGTCAGAAAAGTCCTGTAAAAGCTTACTACGCTTTGGAAAAACCAGGACAGAAATGGCATATTCACGGTTACATCACATTAATCGGATGTTATCTGTTAATGATGTTCTACACAACCGTTGCCGGATGGATGCTTCATTACTTCTATCTGACCGCAACTGGAAAGTTTACCGGACTCGATTCCAAGGCAGTATCCGAACAGTTTAACACAATGCTCAGTCAGCCGCTCGTTATGGGATTCTGGATGGTTGTTGTCGTTATCGCCGGTATTTTAGTATGTTCCATTGGATTACAGAATGGACTTGAAAAAGTAACAAAAGTAATGATGATTTCCCTTCTCCTTATTATGATTGTCCTTGCTGTCAACAGCTTTTTTATGGACGGTGCAAAGGAAGGCTTAAGTTTTTACTTAATTCCTGACTTTGGACGAATGAAAGAAATCGGAATCATTAAAACGATTACCGGTGCCATGAACCAGGCATTCTTTACATTAAGTCTTGGTATCGGCGCCATGGCAATCTTCGGAAGTTATATCGGAAAGGAACGCTCTTTACTTGGAGAGTCTTTAAACATCGCTCTCTTAGACACATTCGTAGCAATCACTTCCGGACTGATTATCTTCCCTGCCTGCTTTACATTTAACGTAGACCAGACTTCCGGACCAGGGCTTATTTTTATCACTCTGCCAAATATCTTTAACCATATTCCTATGGGAAGATTATGGGGAAGCCTATTCTTCGTATTTATGTCCTTTGCCGCATTTTCCACGATTCTTGCCGTATTTGAAAATATCATTTCCTGCGGTATGGAATTAACTGGATGGAGCAGAAAGAAATCAAGCTTTGTCAATGCCATCGCTATTATCTTACTTTCTATTCCATGCGTACTTGGATATAACTTATGGAGCTGGGATGGATTTGCTGTATTTGGCGGTGCTGTACTTGATTTTGAGGACTTCTTAGTAAGTAACCTCTTCCTTCCACTCGGTTCCCTTGTATATCTTTTATTCTGTACAAGCCGATACGGATGGGGATGGAAGAACTTTACTACAGAAGCCAACACGGGAAAGGGGCTTAAGATGCAGAACTGGATGCGAGGATATATTACTTACATCCTTCCGCTAATTGTGCTGTTTATCTTCTTCTTTGGACTGTATGATAAATTTTTCTAATTTTTGATTTGCACAGCAAATGAGACGCCCACAGTAAATAAAAGAAACTATATTTGTGACTTTAGTCGCGGCGGTTTGAATACTCGCTTCTACACGCTCGTATCCAAACCTTGCTCCGAGGCCACAAATATAGTTTCTTTTATTTACTGTGGGCTGTGCTTTGGATGGGCAAGAAAAAATGCAATCTATTTTGGAATAATTTTCAAATTCGTCGAAGGATCGTCTTTGACAGTTAAAGGAAATTCAGAAATTATTTTTGAGAAATTTGAGGAAGGAGATTGGCGATATAGAATATTCAAGAAATGAAATACCATAAGGTTGACACTTAAACTATTGTTATAATAGCACATTGATTTATGATTTCCACTAATAGTTAAAACCAACTCCCCAGAAAGCCATACCCCTCTAAAGCCTTCCTCAAATCCCTCCAATATGAGTTCTGAATTTATATAGACAGCCAAAGACAGCCCACGCTACAAATCAGAATCCTCCACATCAATCACTTTGGGTTGTTTGCGGTAGAGAATATCATACATGACTGGAACGATAAAGAGGGTCATCAATGTTGCATAAAGCAGTCCAAATGCAACTACCACTGCCATTCCCTTCTGCATCGCATTCCCAGCATCCTGTGAAAATACCATAACACTCATGGAGAGGATTGTGGTGAGTGCGGTCATGAGAATTGGGCGCATTCTTGTTTTTCCTGTTTCTATCAGGGCTTCCCGTTTACTCATGCCGCCTATTCGCAGCTGGTTGACGTAATCAACGAACACAATACCATTGTTTACAACGGTTCCCATTAAAATCATGAATCCCATCAACGCCATTGCGGAGATGGACATTCCAAAAAATCCGAGTCCGATCATTCCTCCTGTGAACGCTAATGGTACAGTGAAAATAACGATAAATGGGGATAAAAGGCTCTGGAACTGTGCAACCATTACTAAATAAATGAGCATGAATCCAAGTGCTAATGCTTTTCCCATCTGTTTTAACATATCTGTTGTCTGTGTGGCATCACCGGAAAGTTCTACTTCATAGCCGCCTGGCGCTTTGTATTTATCAATCTTATTCTGTAACTTTCTTGATAAAATGGTTGCGTTTGCATTTTCATCAATTTCTGCCGTTACGGTAAGATATGGTTTCTGGTTTTCTCTGGTGATGTTGTCCATGCTGTATCCATCATCTTCAGAAGCAAAATCAGACAGTTTATATGTATGTTTTTCATCCTCACCATCACTGTTTTTCTCGGTTGTTTCTATTTTCATATCTAAAATATTTTCATAGGTGAGTTTGTCCGTCTCATTAATGAGGTTGACTTCCACATCTTTCTCATCCATGTTGAGCGTAATCGCATTTTTCTCCGTTGTAGTATGTTTCAATATTTCCTGATAAATCTGTGCGATAGTCAGTCCATGTTCTGCCGCTTTATTGCGGTCAATTTTCAAATGAAGCATTTTGTCAGCGGACTCAATACCATTTGACGCTGTTTTTACTTCGGAAATCTCTTTCATCATCTTGATAACATCTTCACTGATTTTAATTAACTTCTGCTGGTCCTCTCCATATACGTTGACAGAAAGCCCGCCACCGGAAAGACTTGACATATCGCCCATTGCAGAAGAAGAAACCGTGATTTCCTTACATTTTACTCTTTTAGTTTTGCTCTCGATTTCTTTTCGGATTTTGCGAAATTCCTTTGTTGTCTTTATATTATCTTCTGTGATGATATTAAAGCTGAAGCTTGTGTAATTATCTGTCGTTCCTGTTCCGAGCATACTGGAAGTTACACTGGCATTCCCATCAAGGGCGGAAACCTTTTTAATGCCGTCTACTCCAGTTAGAATTCCCATAACCTCATCTGCTGTCTTGTAAGCATTTTCTTTTTTTACGTTATCATCTAATGTCATACTGACTGCAATCTGATTACTGTCCATGTCATCCATCATAACAATTCCCGTCCGCATACTCTGCATCACACAAAGTACAAGAAGTACAATAGAAATCGCTAACGGAACAATCTTAAATCGGAGAGCCAGTTCTAACACTTTTCCATACACATCTTTTATCTTATCAAACCACGGCTGTTTTACATCTTTTGTTTTTCTAAGGAGCACAGAACCCATTGTCGGCACAACAGTAAGTGCCACTAATAAAGAAGCAATTAATGCATAGGAAATGGTAAATGCAAACGGCATTAAAAGCTGGCTTACCATACCCGAAGTATATACCATCGGCAGGAATACGCAGATTGTTGTAATCGTGGATGCAAGAATCGGCCCTGCTACCTGCGCTGTTCCCCGCACCGCTGCCTTTGATGCCGACATTCCTTCATTTCGAAAACGGTAAATATTTTCCATTACTACAATGGAGTTATCTACGAGCATACCGATACCAAGACAAAGCCCAGCCAACGACATAACGTTAATATTAATTCCCGTAAAATACATGATAATAATGGCAAATAATACACTAAACGGAATACTGAATGCAACAACGATTGTCGGACGGATATCTTTTAAGAAAAGAGCAAGTACAATAATTGCAAGTACTGCTCCTAAAAGGATACTGCTCAATACACTCTTTATAATAATGTTAATGTAATCACCCTGATTCATTATCGTGGTAAAGGAAAGTCCTTTATATTTTTTCTCTAAATCTTTAAAAGAGTTCTGAATTCCCTTGGATACGGTACTCGTATTTGCAGTACTTCCTTTAAATACTGATAAAAGAATCGCATTTTCTCCATTAACCTTGGAATAAGCATCTCCCTGATTATCCACTACTGTGATATCAGCAATATCTTTTACCCGAATCTTTCCCACTCCGTCAATCTTTGTGAGAACAAGGTTTTTAAGCTGCTTTTCATTGGTAAAATTATCTCCGACTTCCACAAGCCACTGGTGTGAACTCTTATCCTCAATATAACCTGCCGGCATGGAAAAGTTCTGTGCTGAAATCATCGCAGACAGCGTATCGAGACTTAAAAGGGTATCAATATTTGCATTCTCTCTTGCCGCCTTTCGGGAATCTTCCAGTTTATCTTCTGAATCCTTTAACTCTTTTTCCGCAGATTCTATCTGTGTCTTACCTGCCGCAATCTGTGCCTGTCCAGAACCAAATCCTGCAGCGGCTGAATATCCGCCTGCAATAAGCTTTGACTGCTGCTCATCTAAGCCTTTCATCTGTTCATTTAATTTATCAATAATCGCTTTCTGTACCTTAATTTTTACTTGCAAGTTAGAAAGTTCAGTATCAATCTGTGGCAGGCGAACCTCCACTGCCTTATACATCTGTTTTAATGAATCTATTGTCAGCTTGGAAAACTGTTCACCATACCCCATCTGCTCCATCCAGGAAACAAAGGCTTCAAACTGCTTTGGATGTTGTATTGCTTCTTTTACAGAAGACGGAATCGTAATTCCCATCTGCTTTGCAGCCTCTCCCATTGTCGCATTCAAACTTTTGAATGTGTTATTCAGCGTCTTATACGTCTTCTCTAAACCTGCATCTTTATATGCTTTCTTCTCCGCTTTTAATGCACTCTGACTCGCTTTTAAGCTGTTAAGTTCCGCCTCATATGCTGCTTTCTGGGATAACGCTTCTGCGAGCTTTGTCTGTGCCTCTGCAAGCTTTGTATTCGTCTCTTCCTGCTTGCTGCTCAGCGTCTTTTCCTGCTTCTTTAACTGTTCCTTACTCTTTTTTAAAGAAGCCTTCGCCTCCTCAATCTTATCACTCGCCTCAAGGAGCTTATCATTCGTCTGTCCGAGAATCTTATCATTCATCCGGTCAATTTTCTTCTCATTCAGTTGGATCTCCACATGATCTTGTATCAAGCCATTCGCAGATACACTGGCAACACCATCCTGACGCTCCAGGTACGGCTTTACCGTCTGCTCCGTAAAACTGGACAGTTCCTTAATGTCTTTTTCCTCATAACTGACACTGGCATACATCGTTGCCATCATATCCGCACTGATTTCCATGATATTGGGTGTTCCGCAGCCCTCCGGCAAATCTAATGAATTCAGCGCTTTCGATACACGAACCAAAGCTGCCTCCATATTTGTATCTTCTGCAAACTCTAACATCAACATTCCATAATTATTTGCCGAAGTACTTGTCAGCTTCTCCACGCCGTTAATCGTACCAAGCGTACTCTCCATCGGTTTAACAACATCACTTTCCACCTTTTCCGGAGAAGCACCCACTTCCGTTGTAATCACAGCCATGTATGGGAGTTCCATTTTCGGCAAAAGATCTGTCTGCATCTCACCGAGACTGACAAAACCAATAACCAGGACAATGATTACGGTCACCAATACAAAATATGGCTTCTTCACAAAAAACTTTGTCATATCCTTTCCTCTAACTTTCTTTTTGTTCTCTTTCTTTATTTCTCTATCTGAAAAATGTCCACCCTCTACCATCAGAAATAAATCCTTAAATTTAGACATTATTATATAATTGTATCACAAGATGTGGGAAATTACTATTTAATTCATTAAGAGACAGACGCCCGGGAAGAGAACCGATACCCTA
>OLRU01001298.1_pt1 | contig 22279 bp, 21 predicted proteins | sample 1672961 | NCBI WGS metagenome assembly OLRU01 (sample SAMEA3136741, study PRJEB25190) | human gut metagenome | biome: human gut; feature: human-associated habitat; material: faeces | place: Austria | collected 2013
TCTGGCAGCCTGAGTTCACAGATAAAACACTCTCCAGGAAACCCGGGGCGGTTCAGTCCGATATACGTAGAAGGTTCTCCTTTAGCATGCTCTCCCGTGAAAATCCATACAACGAAGGGATTCCGAGTGGAAAGCATTTCAGGAGTAGGTCTATCTTCTGTTGCATATTTTCTGGATGGTGCTACAGGATCAGTTGGGTCTGTTAACTGCGTGTGTGATGTCAATGCCAATTTCACCGGTCCTGGTCAAGATCCTAGTGCATACAATATTTTATGCGTAGGGACAGACACTGACGTAAAGTTTGGCAATGTTAATATCATTGCCAACCAACAGGGAGCTATAAAACAAGCATGTTTGCAGGCGTCAAATGGTGGCTCCTTGACTGTTATGGGGGCATTTAAATACAGGAATACTAATACATCTCCACAGCAGCCAAGAGCAGCATATTTAACTAGTTCTGGTAGCATGTTCTTTGAAGGTGCAGTTGATATAGAGCATCCGAATAGCCTAGCGACATCATATATATTTGACTTACTATCATACTCTGCATTTTATTGTGCAACTCCACCACGTATTACAGTAGGTGCAGGAGCTGAAGTATTCCTTCTGAAGAATACATATGCTGCGTCAAACAACTATCAGTTATCATACGACCCAGCTTTGGTATATCCAGGAGTTAGTGATAAAGCTATTGTGTGTACCCAAAATCAGTACTTTGGTGTTTTATTTCGCGGTTACGGTAAAGCATTTAATGCTATCTCTGGCCCCACACCAGTTGTTACCCATACGGCACAGGCAAATATTTCTCAATCATCCTCTACAGATCTAACTAGATTGCGTTATATGTCTCCAGGACAAAGAATTACGATAAGGAACACAGACGATAACACCAATATAGGGCATAACAGGTTCGCCGGTATAGACGGAAATATAATAACTCTCTCTGGTTCGGATGTTTCCAGGTCGGCCTGGAAAGTAGCAACGTTTGCTAAAATCGGTACTGATGTTGTTATGCTTTCTGTGGCATAAAAGAAAGGGGCGAAAGCCCCTTTTCTATTTAGCAACTCGATATGGTAAAAATTTCCTTTCAACCAGATGCCAAGATGCAGCACCAAACAAAATTGTGATGAGAGCCGACAGAGCCATTGATTCATAGAATCCGTAGTGCAGCTCGTTAACCACTATCTGCTGAACGGGAAATGCGTAGATGTAAATCCCATAAGAATAATCGAATTTTCCGGCAATGATTTTTTCGTTAAATGTTACACCAATAAGCAATATTAGCACCGAGAAGCCAACTATGAATGCCTGGAAGAAATCATACACCACTGAAGCCACCACGAGACCAATAGAAATAACCCATGTGATATAACTGGTGCTTAGTGTATTTCTGGTAAAATAGAAAACAGAGCCAATAGCGAATGATACGGTAAGCATTGAGCCGCGATAAATGTAGTACTCCAGCTCATGAATGTTATAAGCGCTTGGGCTCTTATCAAATGCCATAACACATACTGTGTAAATCAGAAGCGAAACCACGAGAAGCCCAATTACACACGCTAGCGGTTTCTTTTTCAGGAACAGAACAGCTGCAATGAGTATGTAATCGAAAAACTCAAATTTTAGAGTCCAGAGACTTCCGTTTACTGAGTTTGGCAGGTGGTATCCACTGGTGAATCCATTGGTAAATGGGATTTGAAACTGAAGAAGGGCATAACTGTACAGAGATTCAATGGAATACCATGACAGCACAAATGCCTTCTGATTGTATACTCCGAACACCGGTGCGGCGAAATACACCATTAGCAAGGAGCATACGAATAACCCTGGGAATAACCTTCTGCACCTCTTGTTAATATATGCAAGAGTTGATTTGCAACTCATCCAACTTGCTGTGATCAGATAGCCAGATATGGCGAAAAAGGCGATCACAGCAACACCACCTATCGAGGTTAGGCCGAAAAAGCTAGGTTCAGGCCTACCGCTTATTGGGTATTGATGGCTTACAAGTACTGCAAGTGAAGCGATAAGCCTGATCACATCAAAGCAATTATGTCTGTTATTCATACGTCCATACTGTAGGAAATAGCGATACGAAACAATATCACCTCACGGGTAATTTGGATATAAGTGGACTTATAAAATTCAATTCATATATGGTTGATTGTGTATTATAAACCCAATAACCAATGGGGGAGTATGCACAGTAATCGGTGGTCTTCATGTCAGTTCAACTAACTAGTGAGTCTTTAAATCAGTGGCTTAGCGTGAGTTCTCTTGCGGCAGTAATAGCTGGAGTACCTCCAGAAGTGGCGTTGGGTTCTTTGGCTGGTGCGGTAATCTTTGTTACCTCTGCTGTGGAATACCCAATTCGTCGACGCGTGCTTTTGTCAATGCTCAGCTTTCTCTGCGGGCTTCTCTTCTACAAACCGGCGGCATCAATTCTTATCGGCGTAGCCAGCCTGATCCCTACCATCACACAGGACTCTTTTGAGAAAGGGATTGTTTTCTCTGCTGGCGCATTCGTGTCAGCAATTGTCGCAGTGCGAATTGGTATCTGGCTCTACCACCGTTCAGACAATCCACGCGAGCTAATTCCGGGGAGAAAAGACGATGGTAACGCATGAGTTTTTTTTACTTATCACCAATGCGGTTATTTGCACTGGTATAGCCGTTCGAGTTGTTACATTTCGGCGAAACGGTTCTCAACACCGGAGATGGGGAGGGTGGCTTGCTTATTTACTTATTGTCGCAGCGGCAAGTATTCCTGTTCGTGTCGTCTATGCAATCTGGTTACGTACGCCAATGGCCGTGGATTTATCTGAGGTCATTATCAACGCTGTCATGCTTGCTGCTGTTATTAAAACGCGCGGTAACGTCGTGCAGATTTTTAAAATAACGAGGTCTAAACATGGAGATTAAACAATTCCAGCGAGCTGCTGGTATTAGCGAGGCGCTGGCCGCACGCTGGTTCTCGCATATAACTTCTGCGATGAAAGAGTTTGGTATCAGCAAAGCTGAAGATCAGGCAATGTTTATTGCTCAGGTCGGGCATGAGTCTGGTGGTTTCACCCGGTTGCAGGAGAATTTCAACTACAGCGTCACCGGACTGGCTAACTTCGTTCGGGCTGGGCGTCTCACTCAGGGACAGGCCAACGCATTGGGTCGCCGCGCAGGCGAACCACCATTGCCACTCGAGCGCCAGCGAGCGATCGCCAATCTTGTGTACAGCAAACGCATGGGTAACAATGCTCCCGGCGATGGCTGGAATTACCGTGGGCGCGGGCTTATCCAGATTACCGGTTTGAATAACTATCGTGATTGCGGAAACGGTCTGAAGGTTGACCTGCTGGAGAGCCCTGAACTGCTGGCGCATGACGAATATGCGGCTCGTAGCGCAGCGTGGTTCTTTGCCAGCAAAGGATGCATGAAGTATACCGGCGATATTGCACGTGTAACTCTGATTATCAATGGTGGCCGGAACGGCATCGACGACCGGCGCGCGCGGTACATCACTGCCAGTAAGGTGCTGGCGGTATGATCTGGGCATTCGCAAAAGCATACTGGAAACAGTTACTTATCGTGGTGATGCTTGCTGTTCTGGTCATATTCGGAATTGTTGCCTGGAATGTACACGGCAGCCGTCAGTACGACGCCGGGTATGCGCAGGCGAAGGAAGAGCGCAAAGCCGAAGATGAGAAAGTTCGTCAGCACTACGAACAGGAGAAAGCGATCAATGAACACAAAGCGCAGCAGAGGATCGACCAGGCGCGCAATGATGCTCTTGATGCTGCCGCTCGCGCTGGTCGGTTGCAGCAACAACTCTTTGCCATCCGTGAGCAGCTCAGGCAGTATAACGCCATTGTCGGCGCTGGGACGTCAGCCGCAGACACCGGAGTTTTGCTTGCCGACGTGCTCAGCAAATCTCTCGAGAGAAACAGACAACTGGCAGAGTATGCTGACCGGGCAGCCGAAGCCGGAAGAGTCTGTGAAAAACAGTACGACACCCTGACCAGATAGCGTGGCATTTTTCATGGTACTGATTTCCGGTGACGGTATATAAAACGGTACGAGAAAAATGAGGTTTTGGAAAAATGTTATCACTCAATTGGTTATGGTTGTCGTAAATAATTGAGTGGGAATGATTTGACCCTGCACTATGAATGAACAAAACCCTCTGTTACTACAGAGGGTTTTTTATCTTCAAGAATTATAGGCTTGAAGTTACTAACATCGATTAATTAAACCAGCTGTCCGATTTGTTCTCTTCTGCTTTGCCCACGCTTTTCATCAGATCGCGACCGCCTTCAGTCATATTTCTGTTGGCGTCAGCTTCAGATTGCACGACATCAGTTTGCGCGGCTTTGTGCTTCAGCTCCTGATCGATAAATTCGTTCTCTCGCTTAACGCGGGCTTCTTCTTTCGCCAGCGCCAGCTTTTGTTTCTGAATCTCTAAGCTGCGCAGCTCATCTTCATAACTTTGATCGCGTTTTTTGTCCGCAGTGGCTTCGGCGTCCAGTTTATCCTGACGAGCTTTCTTATTTGCCGCTGCCGTTGCCGCTCTTTTGTTAGCGGCAGCCTGGGCATTTGCGCGACGTTGCTTCTCTTGCTGGATTTCCCTGTTGCGCTCCGCGACCCATTCGTCATGCTGCCTTTGCTCTTCATTTTTACCTTGCTGTTCCGCTTCTGCGACAGCAGAGAGTTGATCCTGCAATGATGAGGCGATAGCCGGATAGCTTAAGGAGGCCAAGATGGCGCAAAGAAAAACTTTCTTCATGACTCCTCCTGATTATTAGCTCTTTTCAGGACATTTGGTATTTGGCTGAATACGCGTTTCGTTATACGTCGTGGTAATAACAACGGCTAAACCTGTCGTAAACTGGCACTCTTTACCCACCTGGGTAGAGGTATACACTTTGGTGCCTTCCTTATACGTTAAAGAAACACCTTCCACTAAGGTTTTATCATTCACCATAGAACCCGCTGCCGCGCCTACAGCTCCGCCGCCAACTGCACCTGCCGTCGTTCCGGAATTGCTGCCAGACCCGACGTTGTGGCCGATAACACCGCCAGCGACTGCGCCAATAAGCGCGCCGAAGGCTTGTGCGTTCCGTTTATTTTGGGAGTTGTCTACGGCAACTTTTGCGGGAAGAATGGAAATAATATTAACGGTTTTAGTTTCTTGTTTGGTATTCAGTTGATCGGTTTGATAAACATCGGCAGCATGATCGTCAGCATTTGACTGGCATCCTGCCAGAGTGAATGACGCTAACATTGCCACAGGCAGAAGACATTTTTTAAATTTCATCACTATTCCTTGTTATACACATTACGAAAAATAAGACATTTAAGATCATCAAAAGAGGAAAGTAAATGTATTGCGTATAAAGGGATAGATTAAATTTATTAAAATTCACGCAGGGAATAATTTATAAAAATATATCATTACAACATATATATTAATTTTATATTTATTTCGCAGCCAAACAGGATAAACATCAGTCAGGACAAAGACGTAAAATTTAAGATGAAAGAATATCTGCCGCTTTGATAATCCCAAAGAGCAAAAGCATCCGACAGCGAAGTGCCGTTATGTTCTGTGAAAGTGGAGAAGGTAACCGCTAACGTTGTACCGGTGATTCGACGGAGAGTGTGGATTGCTGAGCTTCTTTTTTGCTCTGATGGTGCTGCCAGGCACCGACGGACGAGTAGATAAAACGGCCAAAGAAGAAGATAAAGCTGATGAGCAGTACGATACGGGTCATGCGACTGTTAAATCGGTGTCGTTTTCGCATACTGGTTGCCTGACTCACAAAAGGTTCCTTGAAGTATGTCCCACGCTGAGGACGGTACTTACATTAAGGCACAACAGGACAAAATGGTCAATTCTTCGTTATGTAAAAAAGCGTCAGTGGATACATATTTTAATGTTATGGAAGTTAATTTAATTATTTACAATGATGATGTAATAATGATGAATTAACATGATAAACGTAATAATTCATTAATCAGGGTTATTTTGTTTGATATATATCAATTGGAACTTTCATATGACACTTAGAATCAATGCTCTCTATAGTGATGAATAATCATCATTCGAAGTCAGGTGGGATGCCTGTCTGAATACACCTCCTTCAGGATGTGGGGGATTCTGCTGAGCATCTATGAAACTGAATGCAACTTATATAAAAATACGTGATAAATGGTGGGGGCTTCCGCTGTTCCTGCCTTCTTTAATCTTGCCCATTTTCGCCCACATTAATACTTTCGCGCATATTTCTTCCGGTGAGGTTTTTCTCTTTTATCTGCCTCTGGCACTGATGATCAGCATGATGATGTTTTTCAGCTGGGCGGCATTGCCAGGGATCGCCTTAGGGATTTTTGTCCGCAAATATGCAGAGCTGGGTTTTTACGAAACGCTCTCATTAACGGCTAATTTTATTATCATTATCATTCTCTGTTGGGGCGGTTACAGGGTCTTTACTCCCCGGCGTAACAACGTTTCACATGGTGATACCCGTTTAATTTCCCAGCGTATATTCTGGCAGATAGTGTTTCCTGCAACGCTGTTTCTGATACTTTTCCAGTTTGCTGCATTTGTAGGATTACTGGCGAGCAGAGAAAATCTGGTCGGTGTCATGCCTTTTAACCTCGGGACTTTAATCAATTATCAGGCCTTACTGGTGGGTAATCTGATCGGTGTCCCGCTGTGCTACTTCATCATTCGGGTAGTGCGAAATCCATTTTATTTACGTAGCTATTATTCGCAATTAAAACAGCAGGTTGATGCCAAAGTCACCAAAAAAGAGTTCGCGCTCTGGCTACTGGCATTAGGTGCTTTATTGTTGCTGTTATGCATGCCGTTAAATGAAAAAAGCACAATTTTTAGCACCAATTATACCTTGTCATTATTGCTGCCCCTGATGATGTGGGGAGCGATGCGCTATGGTTATAAGCTGATTTCGCTGCTCTGGGCGGTCGTGTTGATGATCAGCATCCACAGCTATCAAAATTACATTCCCATTTATCCTGGCTATACCACGCAGCTGACCATAACCTCCTCCAGTTATCTGGTATTCTCTTTTATTGTCAATTATATGGCTGTACTGGCAACCCGTCAGAGAACGGTAGTCAGACGCATTCAGCGGCTTGCGTATGTGGACCCGGTGGTTCATCTGCCAAATGTTCGCGCCCTGAATCGCGCGTTGCGTGATGCCCCCTGGTCTGCGCTTTGTTATTTACGCATCCCTGGCATGGAAATGCTGGTTAAAAACTATGGCATCATGCTGCGGATTCAATACAAGCAAAAACTTTCTCACTGGCTGTCACCCTTGCTGGAACCGGGTGAAGATGTTTATCAGCTTTCGGGTAACGATCTCGCGCTGCGACTGAATACAGAATCGCACCAGGAGCGCATTACCGCACTGGATAGCCATCTCAAGCAATTTCGTTTCTTTTGGGATGGAATGCCGATGCAACCGCAGATTGGCGTCAGCTACTGCTATGTGCGCTCGCCAGTGAATCATATCTACCTACTGCTGGGAGAGCTAAATACGGTCGCCGAACTTTCCATCGTGACCAACGCCCCGGAAAATATGCAGCGTCGCGGGGCAATGTATTTGCAACGCGAATTGAAAGATAAAGTCGCGATGATGAATCGACTACAGCAGGCGCTGGAACACAACCATTTTTTCCTGATGGCCCAGCCGATTACCGGTATGCGTGGTGATGTTTACCATGAAATTCTTCTGCGCATGAAAGGTGAGAATGATGAACTGATCAGCCCCGATAGCTTCTTGCCGGTCGCGCACGAATTTGGTTTATCGTCGAGTATCGACATGTGGGTCATTGAGCATACGCTGCAATTTATGGCTGATAACAGAGCGAAGATGCCCGCTCACCGTTTTGCTATTAATCTGTCTCCAACCTCGGTATGTCAGGCTCGTTTTCCTGTTGAAGTCAGTCAGTTGCTGGCTAAATATCAGATTGAAGCGTGGCAACTTATTTTTGAAGTCACCGAAAGTAATGCTCTGACCAATGTTAAGCAGGCGCAAATCACCTTGCAGCATCTTCAGGAATTAGGCTGCCAGATTGCGATTGATGATTTCGGCACCGGCTACGCCAGCTATGCGCGGCTTAAAAATGTGAATGCCGATCTGCTTAAAATTGACGGCAGTTTTATCCGCAATATTGTGTCAAATAGTCTGGATTATCAGATAGTGGCGTCGATTTGCCACCTGGCGCGAATGAAGAAAATGCTGGTAGTGGCAGAGTACGTTGAAAACGAAGAGATCCGCGAGGCAGTGCTCTCTTTGGGGATCGATTATATGCAGGGTTATCTTATTGGTAAGCCGCAACCGTTAATTGATACGCTGAATGAAATCGAACCCATTCGCGAAAGTGCCTGAATAATGCGGGCCGACATTTCTCGTCGGCCCGCAAAGCATTAAGCGGCGATTTCAGGTGTACTTTCTTCTTCAATTTTCAACCGCCAGCCAGCCACGCCTTCCCAGTATTCTTGCTCCTTTTCCAGATCAAGCAGTACCAGCGCATTCTGACTAAACCAGTCATGCGGGAAACGCAGTGTCCAGTGACTGTCATCAGTAATCAGTGTCAATGTTGGCGGTGTGGTGGTTGCCTGACGTTGATTGTTGAGTAATACGCCAAGGCGCAATAGCTGTATCAGTGGCAGGAACTGTTTCTTCTTAAACAAGGTAAAGCGCGGCAGATCGTCGAGCTTAATCGCTTTACGGTGATAGCGCACCAGTGTCGCCATCATCAGCTGCTGTTCCTGATTAAAACCCGGCAAGTCACTGTTTTGCAGAATATAAGCGGAGTGGCGATGCAAACCGCTGTGGTTGATATTCAACCCGACCTCATGCAGCATGGCGGCCCATCGCAGTAGCGCCTCCAGTTGCGGATGCGCCAGCTTCGGTTGCTGTTCCCGCCACTGTTCGTACATTTGCATAGTGGTATCCAGCACTCGTCGGGCCTGTTCGCTGTCTATGTGATACTGGTTGGCGAGGCTGCTGGCGGTGCGACTACGCACATCCTGATGACGGAAACGTCCTTCCATTTCATACAGTACGCCTTCGCGTAACGCCCCGTCAGAAAGGCGCAGTTCACGGATGGCTAAAGCATCAAACACACCGCATAAAATCGCCAGTCCAGGAACGAAGACTGTTTTCCGCTCTTCGGAAAGACCCGGTAAACTCAGCGATGCGAAATTACGGTGACGTAAAACTTCTTTTACCAGTTTTTCCAGACGTTCCGGGGTAATTATCCCGTCTTTCTCGCCCATTTCCATTAACACTTCATGGGCGGCTTTTATGGTACCGGAAGCGCCCATTGCAACGTTCCAGCCCTGAATACGGAATTGCCAGGTTAAAGTTTCCAGTTTTTGTGCTGCCGCCATGCGAGCACGCTGAAAATTCTCTTTATTGATGACCCCGCCAGGAAAATAAAGCTGGGCAAAGCTGACACAACCCATCCGGCGGCTTTCAACGAGAATCGGTTCGAAATTTTCACCAATCACCAGTTCCGTAGATCCGCCGCCAATATCAATAACCAGTTTGCGACCTTTTTCCGGTTGGGTATGTTCCACGCCCATAAAAATCAGACGGGCTTCTTCATTACCGGAAATAATTTCAATCGGGTAGGGAATGACCTTTTCCGCACGTTTCAGAAAGTCAGTGGCGTTCAGCGCCTGACGCAGCGTATGGGTACCAACTATACAGACGCTGGCAGGAGAAAACCCTTGTAGCCGTTCGGCAAACAGCGACAGACAGTTTAAACCGCGCGTCATTGCCTCTTCACTCAACATATTATCTGGCCCCAGGCCGTCCGCCAGATGCACCCGCTGTTTCAGGCGGCCAATAATCTGCATGGCACCATCTACCACACGGGCTATGACCATGTGAAAACTGTTTGAACCAAGATCGACCGCAGCAAACTCCTGCGGACGAGGGGATTTATCGTGTATTGGCATAGGGTTATTCAGGTTGTTCGAGTGATTTGATGTAGTCGTAAATCGCCAACTGCGCCCGTACTTTGCGGCGATTGCCGCGGGGAACGTAGCGATTACTGAGTTCTTTATCGATATAACGTGCTTTGACCGTATCGCTGAACAATATGTCGATGATGTCCAGCACCCGCTGCTTCAGGCGCGGATCGAGCAGCGGCGTCGCCACTTCAATACGATAATCAATATTGCGCGTCATCCAGTCGGCGGAAGAAAGGTAGACCTTTTTATCGCCGCCATTTTCAAAAATATAAACCCGGTCATGTTCAAGGTAACGGTCAACAATACTGATGGCACGAATGTTGTCGCTAATGCCTTCCAGATTGGGGATCAGCGAACACATTCCGCGAACCAGCAGATTAACCGGTACGCCGGAGCTGGAGGCCGCATACAGACGATCAACCAGGCCTTTATCGACAAGGTTATTTAGCTTCAGGGTGATACCACTGGGCAGCCCTTGCTGCGCGTTGGCGATCTCGCGGTCCACCATTTCATACAACAGGCGGCGGGAGTTTTGCGGCGACACCATTAAATAATCAAATGTCACCGGACGGTATGGGTTTTCAATAAAGTTAAATACCCGCCGTACTTCGTTGGTGATGCGCGCATCGGCGGTCAGCAACGAATAGTCAGTATAAAGACGCGCGGTTTTTTCGTTAAAGTTCCCGGTCCCGATGTGTGCATAACGCACCACTTCACCGTTTTCTTTACGTGAAATCAGGAACAGTTTGGCGTGAATTTTCAGCCCCGGCGCAGAGAAGATAACGTGCACGCCTGCTTCGGTCAGGCGCTTCGCCCAGTGAATGTTGGCTTCTTCGTCAAAACGTGCCTGTAGCTCAACCACCACGGTCACTTTCTTGCCGTTGTGCGCAGCGTGGATCATCGAGTCGATGATGCGTGAATCTTTCGCCACGCGGTAAATGTTAATTTTAATCGCCAGTACGCTCGGGTCGAACGAAGCCTGACGCAGCAGTTCCAGCACATGCTCAAAGGTGTGATAAGGATAATAGAGCAACACATCGCGTTCGCGAATGGCATCAAAACCATTGCGGAACTGGGCTTTATCAAACCAAATATGGCGTAAACGCGGCAGTGGTTTGTTCACCAGATTGGCTTTGCCGACATTGGGGAAATTAATAAAGTCTTTAAAATTATGATAACGACCACCGGGGACGATGGAGTCGTAGCGGGAAATAGTCAGTTTTTCGCGTAACACTTCAACCAGCGCATTGGGCATATCGCGCTGATAAACAAAACGCACCGGCTCAGCAGTTAAACGCTGCTTGAGACTGGAAGACATCAACTCCATCAGGCTGGCTTCCATCTCATGCACTAAATCGTATTCTGCATCGCGGGTCATCTTCATTGAATAGGCATTCAGCGCGTCATAATCAAAGAAGCCTTTGAAAATATCATCAAGGCAGTAACGCAGAATGTTATCCAGAAGAATCATCGGTTTGCGTCGACGCGGTGCTTCTGGCGGTAAATTCACAAAGCGCGGCACTTTATCTGATGGGATCTCCAGCAGTGCGTAACGGATGGTATCGCCACGGATAATTTCCACCGCCAGATAGGTGTAATCATCTTTCAGGAACTGCACTAAGTCAGTGTCAGGATTGATTAAAATCGGCGTAATGTGCTGACGCAGATACTGCTTAAAATAATGACGCAGCCAGTTTTGTTGATTGACGGAGAGCTGGCGTTCATTAATCAGGAAGATCTGGTTGCGCGCCATCTCCAGCAATAGCTCGTTGTAGAGGCCGTCGAATTCCTGATCGGCTTTCAGCACCCGGGACTGAATTTTGCCCAGTAAATGGCGGGAATGAGAGTTGGAGCCTTGTTCTTCGCTAATAATGATGCGTCGCTTCAGTTCAGCGAAGCGGACTTTATAGAACTCATCAAGGTTATTGGAATAGATCCCCAGACGGGAGGTTTTCACATGTTTTTTAGGTTTAATTTCATCAATACCCAGATCTGCTTTTACATCTTCAAAATCTTTAATTTCAACTCCTTTTCCTGACCCATTACCACTTTTACTCCGTATTATTCACGGGACACTGCCTGGATATTATGGCGAGCAATATTGGCAGATGTCCAACTATGCCAGAAAAGGGGGAAAAAAACTGCTGGAGCTTGCGATTTACAGGTGAATTGAAAAACGCCAGCGGCAGAGCTGGCGCTTTAACTACGGGGCATTACTCGTCGGCAGCGTAGCCCTGCGGCGGCAGACGTTGACCATCCAGCCACGCGGCGTTTTCGTGCATTTTCAGACGACCATCGGCAAACCAGCTAATCACCAGTGGATAAATGGCGTGTTCCTGGGTTTGCACGCGGGCGGTGACGTCATCTTCCGTATCACCAGCAAATACCGGGACTTTCGCCTGTAAAATAACCGGGCCACCGTCCAGTTCATCGGTGACGAAATGCACCGATGTACCGTGCTCTTCATCGCCATTTTCCAGCGCCTGACGATGGGTGTGTAATCCGGGATATTTCGGCAGCAGAGAAGGGTGAATGTTCAGCAAACGCCCGGCATAGTGGGAGACAAACGCCGGGCTGAGAATGCGCATAAAACCAGCCAGCACGACCACATCGGGTGCGTACATGTCGATTTCATGAATCAACTCCCGGTCATAGGCTTCACGACTGTCAAACGCGCTGGCGATGAGCGTATGCGTTGCAATACCCGCCTGACGGGCGCGTTCAAGGCCGAACGCGTCGGCCTTATTGCTGAAAACTGCCCGTACGGTGCCTTTAATTTTGTTGGTTTTACAGGCGTCAATAATTGCCTGTAAATTACTTCCGTTGCCGGAAATAAGCACCACAATATTCATTATTCGATAACCACGCGTTGTTCGGAATCAGAGGCTTTGATGATACCGATTTTCCACGCGTTTTCACCGTTGGCATTTAGCAGGGCGAGGGCTTTGTCCACTTCCGGAGCAGGCAGGGCAATAATCATCCCGACGCCGCAGTTGAAGGTGCGATACATTTCATGGCGCTCAACGTTACCAGCCGTTTGCAGCCAGTTGAACACTTCCGGCCACTGCCAGGAAGATTCATCAATCACTGCCTGGGTATTATCTGGCAATACGCGCGGAATGTTTTCCCAGAAGCCGCCGCCGGTCAGGTGCGCAATGGCATGCACATCGACCTTTTCAATCAACTCCAGCACTGACTTCACGTAAATGCGGGTCGGTGCCAGCAGATGATCGGCTAATGGCTTACCATCAAGTTCGGTGGTTTGCGGATCACAACCGCTGACTTCAAGAATTTTGCGCACCAGCGAATAACCGTTCGAGTGCGGACCGCTGGAACCGAGTGCAATCAGCACATCGCCGTCGCTGACTTTAGAGCCGTCGATGATTTCTGATTTTTCTACCACGCCCACGCAGAAACCCGCGACATCGTAATCCTCACCGTGATACATCCCCGGCATTTCTGCTGTTTCGCCACCCACCAGTGAACAGCCCGATTGCAGACAACCTTCCGCAATGCCGCTGATCACCGCTGAAGCGGTATCAACATCCAGTTTTCCGGTTGCGTAATAGTCGAGGAAAAACAGCGGTTCTGCACCTTGCACCACCAGGTCATTAACGCACATGGCGACCAGATCAATACCAATGGTGTCGTGACGTTTTAAGTCCATTGCCAGACGCAGCTTGGTACCTACGCCGTCAGTGCCGGAAACCAGCACGGGTTCACGATATTTTTGCGGCAATGCACACAGCGCACCGAAGCCGCCCAGACCGCCCATCACTTCCGGACGACGCGTTTTCTTCACTACGCCTTTGATTCTTCCAACCAGAGCATTACCCGCGTCAATATCAACACCGGCATCTTTGTAGCTAAGAGAGGTTTTATCGGTCACTGCTTGGGTCCCCACGCGTTACTTGCGGTAGAAAAATAAAATTCGGCGCAATTCTAACAGGGAAAGCAAACGTTTGCGAGACTGCTTTACACAACCTTTTTGCACGTCTTTTCCCCAGGCGCGCGGCGAAAGAAGACTTGTGCCAGGGCAAAGGTTAGTTTTCGGATGGAATAATCTTCTTTCATAACCATTTGAATATAAAATAACTTTATCTCAAACCGTTATCATTTTGACTAAAGTCAACGAAAATAATATTGCCGCCTTGAAGAAAGGAGGTATAATCCGTCGATTTTTTTTGTGGCTGCCCCTCAAAGGAGAAAGAGTATGAAGATCGTGGAAGTCAAACACCCACTCGTCAAACACAAGCTGGGACTGATGCGTGAGCAAGATATCAGCACCAAGCGCTTTCGCGAACTCGCTTCCGAAGTGGGTAGCCTGCTGACTTACGAAGCGACCGCCGACCTCGAAACGGAAAAAGTAACTATCGAAGGCTGGAACGGCCCGGTAGAAATCGACCAGATCAAAGGTAAGAAAATTACCGTTGTGCCAATTCTGCGTGCGGGTCTTGGTATGATGGACGGTGTGCTGGAAAACGTTCCGAGCGCGCGCATCAGCGTTGTCGGTATGTACCGTAATGAAGAAACGCTGGAGCCGGTACCGTACTTCCAGAAACTGGTTTCTAACATCGATGAGCGTATGGCGCTGATCGTTGACCCAATGCTGGCGACCGGTGGTTCCGTTATCGCGACCATCGACCTGCTGAAAAAAGCGGGCTGCAGCAGCATCAAAGTTCTGGTGCTGGTAGCTGCGCCAGAAGGTATCGCTGCGCTGGAAAAAGCGCACCCGGACGTCGAACTGTATACTGCATCGATTGACCAGGGACTGAACGAGCACGGATACATTATTCCGGGCCTCGGCGATGCCGGTGACAAAATCTTTGGTACGAAATAAAGAATAAAAATAATTAAAGCCGACTTTAAGAGTCGGCTTTTTTTTGAGTAAAGCGCCTATAACACATAATACAGAGGATAATGCTATGACGCGCCGTGCTATCGGGGTGAGTGAAAGACCGCCACTTTTACAGACAATCCCGCTTAGTTTGCAACATTTGTTCGCCATGTTTGGTGCAACCGTCCTGGTGCCCGTCTTATTTCATATTAACCCGGCGACTGTACTGTTATTTAACGGTATTGGAACGCTGCTGTATCTCTTCATCTGTAAAGGGAAAATTCCGGCTTATCTTGGTTCCAGCTTTGCCTTTATTTCACCGGTATTGCTACTGTTGCCGTTGGGGTATGAAGTCGCGCTGGGCGGCTTTATTATGTGCGGCGTGCTGTTCTGCCTTGTTTCTTTTATCGTGAAGAAAGCGGGGACCGGCTGGCTGGACGTGCTGTTTCCACCTGCGGCAATGGGCGCAATCGTTGCCGTCATCGGTCTGGAGCTGGCGGGCGTAGCTGCCGGTATGGCGGGTTTACTCCCGGCTGAAGGGCAAACGCCAGACTCCAAAACCATCATCATCTCTATTACCACCCTGGCGGTCACGGTTTTAGGTTCCGTGCTGTTTCGTGGTTTCCTGGCAATTATCCCGATTTTAATTGGCGTGCTGGTGGGGTACGCGCTCTCTTTCGCAATGGGAATTGTCGATACCACGCCGATTATTAATGCTCACTGGTTTGCGCTGCCAACCCTCTATACGCCGCGCTTCGAGTGGTTTGCCATTCTGACTATTCTGCCAGCGGCGTTAGTGGTTATTGCCGAACACGTAGGGCACCTGGTAGTAACGGCTAATATCGTCAAAAAAGATCTGCTGCGCGATCCAGGTCTGCACCGTTCGATGTTTGCTAACGGCCTGTCGACCGTGATCTCCGGCTTCTTTGGCTCTACGCCAAATACCACTTACGGAGAAAACATTGGCGTGATGGCGATCACCCGTGTTTACAGTACCTGGGTTATCGGCGGGGCGGCGATTTTCGCTATCCTGCTTTCCTGCGTCGGTAAACTGGCTGCTGCTATCCAGATGATCCCATTGCCGGTGATGGGTGGTGTTTCGCTGCTGCTTTACGGTGTCATCGGTGCTTCCGGTATTCGTGTGTTGATCGAATCGAAAGTGGATTACAACAAAGCACAGAACCTGATCCTGACTTCCGTGATTTTGATCATCGGCGTCAGTGGCGCGAAGGTAAACATTGGCGCGGCGGAGCTGAAAGGTATGGCGCTGGCGACCATCGTCGGTATCGGCTTAAGTTTGATTTTCAAACTGATCAGTGTGCTGCGCCCTGAAGAAGTGGTGCTGGACGCAGAAGACGCGGATATAACAGACAAATAATGTACCGACCGGGCAGTGTTGCTGCCCGGTTCAAACATCATGGGATTCTGTGGTAAACTTCTCGCGATTTTGTGAAATCCTGGTTGAGGTATCTCTGAACACACCGGCACAGCTCTCTTTGCCACTTTATCTTCCTGACGACGAAACCTTTGCAAGTTTCTGGCCGGGGGATAACTCCTCTTTACTGGCCGCGCTGCAAAACGTGCTGCGTCAGGAACATAGCGGTTACATCTATCTCTGGGCACGCGAAGGCGCGGGGCGCAGCCATCTGCTGCACGCGGCTTGCGCGGAATTGTCGCAGCGTGGCGATGCGGTGGGCTATGTCCCACTGGATAAACGCACCTGGTTTGTTCCGGAAGTGCTCGACGGTATGGAGCATTTGTCGCTGGTCTGTATCGACAACATTGAGTGTATTGCAGGCGATGAGTTGTGGGAGATGGCGATTTTCGATCTCTACAATCGAATTCTGGAATCGGGCAAAACACGGTTGTTGATCACCGGCGATCGTCCACCGCGGCAGTTGAATCTGGGATTACCGGATCTCGCGTCGCGACTCGACTGGGGGCAGATCTACAAATTGCAGCCACTTTCTGATGAAGATAAGTTGCAGGCGCTACAGTTACGCGCGCGTTTGCGTGGTTTTGAACTGCCGGAAGATGTGGGGCGTTTCTTGCTGAAGCGGCTCGACAGAGAAATGCGCACGCTATTTATGACGTTGGATCAGTTGGATCGTGCGTCGATTACCGCGCAACGTAAGCTGACCATTCCGTTTGTGAAAGAAATTCTGAAGTTGTAGATAAGGTGTTTATTGTCGGATGCGGCGCGAACGCCTTATCCGAACTACGCGAAGTTAATCCATAGTATTCGTAGGCCGGATAAGACGTGGCAAGCGTCGCATCCGGCAATGTGCTTCAACTAGCGATGGAGCACATCTTAACCCACGATTTCCAGTACCTGCTCCGGTGGACGACCAATCCGCGCTTTGCCATTCGCGACCACAATCGGGCGCTCCATCAGTTTCGGATTATCCACCATTGCCTGAATCAGCGCCTCTTCGCTAAGCGAACTGTCAGCCAGGTTCAGTTCTTTATAAAGATCCTCTTTCTGGCGCATCAATTCACGGGCGCTATTCATCCCCAGCATTTTCAGCAAATCGCGCAGCGTTGCCGCATCGGCGGGTGTCTCAAGGTAGAGCACCACTTCTGGCTCCACGCCGTTTTCTTTCAGCAGGTTCAGCGTTTCCCGGCTCTTTGAACAGCGTGGGTTATGGTAGATTTTTACCTGTTTGGTCATTGTTCTTCCTTTAATGCGAATTACATCTTGGTATAAGGCTTAAAGCGTTCCTGCAGCTGGCGCAACTGGTCGATGCGCGCATCGTAACGCGCTTGTTGCAGGCTGCCTAATTTCACCTGCGAACTGGCGCTACTCAACAGCGAAATGGCCTGATCGAGTCGTCCGGCGAGCGCATAACCTTCTGCTCGCGCAGCCAGCTCCTGATCGCGGTTATTTAGCGCGGCTTCCGCCTGTGCCAGTAAATCCCAGCCGTTGCTGTCATCTTTATTATTAAAGGTGTAGCGATTGAGAATATTGGCCGCTTCTTGTGGTTGACCGCCTTGCAGATAAGCGTTTGCCAGGTTGAGCTGCAACACCGGATTGGTGCGTAAATCGCGGGCATTTTTCAGACGATTGATCGCCTCATTGGCTTTGTTTTGCCCAAGATCGATATCAGTAGCCAGATCGAGATACCATGCGTTGCCAGGTTCTGCCGCCAGTAACGGTTGCAGCGTTTTACGCGCCTCGTCGTATTTATTGGCTTCCATCGCCTGTAAAGCACGACCATATTGTGCTGCTCGTTGCTGACGAACGTTTCCTTTCGCCCATTCATCCAGCAAATCACTGGTGAGCTGGTTACGTCCGGAATTATACATCCCCAGTGTGCGCGCTTTCGCCAGATAGAAATCTTCCGACGACTGCACCACCATCGGGCGCATCTGATTAGCACGGTTGCGGGCATCTGCCAGACGACTTTCCGGCAACGGGTGAGTCAATAAAATTTCCGGCGGACGCGAGGAGTAACGCGCCTGATCGAGTAATTTTTCGAGGAAGGTCGGCATCGCCTGCGGATCGAATCCTGAGCGTTGCAGCACCTGAATACCAATGCGGTCCGCTTCCTGTTCATTTTGCTGGGTGAAACTGATCATCCCCTGACGCGTTCCCGCCAGTGTACCGGTCAGCGCCGCCATCCCCGCCTGCGGACTGGCCATCGCCAGTAAAATAGAACCTAACGCGCCGACCCAGGTCAGCGGCGCGCTGCGCTGCTGATCTTCCATTGCTCGCGCCAGGTGACGTTGGGTGACGTGGGAGATTTCGTGCGCCATAACTGAAGCCAGTTGACTTTCGTTATCGGAATAACGGAACAGGGCAGAGTGCAGCACCACGTTGCCGCCAAAGAAAGCAAAGGCGTTAATTTCGTCGTTGTTGATCAGAAAGAAATGAAACGGTGTCTTAACCGAATTGGCATGCGAAACCAGACGCATCCCCAGCGAATTAATATATTGCGTTAACAGCGGGTCATTAATTAACGGCGCGCTGCCGCGTAGCTGGCGGACATAATAGTCGCCCATCTGCATTTCCTGACCAATGGAAAGCGTGCTTCCTGCGGAGGTTCCCATATCCGGCAAGGTGTCTGCGCTGTCGGCAAACGCCGGGGCTACCTGACCAATGGTCATAGCAGCAATGAGGGTTGCAACCAGGTTTTTTTTCAACTGCCTGAACATAACCTCTATCCTGTATTTCTGGAGATAGTCATTTGACCGATACTGTGAAATATCGTTCCCACCGCGCCGCCTTTGAGTGTAACGGCGAAGATTAGCCCACTCAAATGACTTTTCAGTTTCCTGAATCCGTCATAAAAAGCGAAGTCTTTTTTGTGACATTTCGATACAATTGCGGATCGCAATCCCGCTCTTGAGGTTCAGGGAAGGTCTTTATGCTCGAAATGTTGATGCAATGGTATCGCCGCCGTTTTAGCGACCCGGAAGCGATTGCCTTGCTGGTTATTTTAGTTGCCGGATTTGGCATTATCTTTTTCTTTAGTGGCCTGCTTGCTCCGTTGCTGGTGGCTATTGTGCTGGCCTATTTGCTGGAATGGCCAACCGTGCGCCTGCAATCTATTGGCTGCTCCCGCCGCTGGGCGACGTCGATTGTATTGGTGGTTTTTGTCGGTATATTGCTACTGATGGCGTTCGTGGTACTGCCTATCGCCTGGCAACAGGGCATCTACTTAATCCGCGATATGCCGGGGATGCTCAATAAGCTTTCTGACTTTGCCGCCACGTTGCCGCGCCGCTATCCGGCGTTAATGGACGCGGGCATTATTGATGCAATGGCCGAAAATATGCGCAGTCGGATGCTGACCATGGGCGATTCGGTGGTGAAAATTTCCCTCGCCTCGCTGGTCGGTTTGCTGACCATAGCCGTCTATCTGGTGCTGGTACCATTGATGGTCTTCTTCCTGCTGAAAGACAAAGAGCAGATGCTGAACGCCGTTCGTCGGGTGCTGCCGCGTAACCGTGGGCTGGCAGGACAGGTATGGAAGGAGATGAATCAACAAATCACCAACTATATCCGCGGCAAAGTGCTGGAGATGATCGTGGTGGGGATCGCCACCTGGCTGGGGTTCTTGCTCTTTGGGCTGAACTATTCGCTGCTGCTGGCGGTGCTGGTCGGCTTCTCGGTACTTATTCCGTACATTGGCGCATTTGTGGTGACCATTCCGGTGGTTGGCGTGGCGCTATTCCAGTTTGGTGCTGGCACGGAATTCTGGAGCTGCTTCGCGGTATATCTGATTATTCAGGCGCTGGACGGCAACCTGTTAGTGCCGGTGTTGTTCTCCGAAGCGGTTAACCTGCATCCGCTGGTGATTATTTTATCAGTGGTGATCTTCGGTGGTTTGTGGGGATTCTGGGGCGTATTCTTCGCCATTCCATTGGCGACGCTGATCAAAGCCGTGATCCACGCCTGGCCCGATGGGCAAATAGCGCAAGAATAATCTTCAGCCCGACGAACTGTTTCGCCGGGCTGATTTTTCAGGATTCCTGACGTAAATAAATAGCCCGATAACACATACTCACCAGCACTGCACCGCCGATAATATTACCCAGCATCACCGGGAGCAGATTTGCGGTAATAAAATGGCTGACCGTCAGTGCAGGAAAATTGTCTGCGCTACTGTGCGCCAGTTGCCAGAAGGGGGGTGGGGCAAAATGGCGAATGGCAATGGCGAACGGAATCACAAACAAATTGGCGATACAGTGCTCAAAGCCACTGGCGACAAACAGGGTGATGGGCAAAATCATGGCGACGATTTTGTCGCATAATGAACGCCCGCAATAACTCATCCACAGCGCCAGGCAAACCATCAGATTGCACATAATGCCGAGGCTGACAGATTCAGTAAATGTATGATGCATTTTGCCCTCGGCGCAGTGTAAAACCGCGACTCCCCACATCGCGTTTTCACTCATCACCAGCCCGGAAAACCAGATTAACAAACTGAAACAGGCAATACCTGCCAGATTACCGCAGGCCACCAGAAGTGCGTTAATCAGCCATGTTCGCCAACTAATAACGCCCCGACTTTTTGCCATCACCGTCATTACCGACGAGGTGAACAGGCTGGTGCCACAAACCGCCAGCAAAATAAAGCCGAGTGTAAAGCAAAGGCCGCCCACCAGATGGGTTAATGCCTGTGAAGACGGGGCATCGGCGATAACGGAAAGGTAAAAAGTAAATCCAATCGCCATAAACACGCCAGCGGACATCGCCATTAAAAAGACCGATACTTTGCTGCGGGCAATTTTATGAGCAGCAATCCGTTCAGCGATTGCCGCTTTTCTGGCGCTCAACTGCAAGTCGAAAGAGAGTTTGTTTCTCATGCATACTCCTGCAAAAGCAGATTACAACACCTCGCGAACCGAGATCCCCAGACGCTGCATTCGTGACAGCAGCGTGGTGCGTTTCATCCCTAATCGTGTCGCCGCGCCACGGGGCCCGGCAACAATGCCATTGGTTTCTCGCAATACCTGAACAATGCGCTGACGTTCTTCTTCGTCATTCTCTGGCGTCGTCGGGTGCAGCAACTGCGCCATTGAACTGCGAAGCGCTGAATCTTCATTTAGCGTCGGCAGTAAACGGCTTTGTCGGACATTTAGATGTAAATTCAGACTGTTACCACGAGTCAGCAGTACCGCCCGCTCAATCACGTTTTCCAGCTCGCGCACGTTGCCCGGCCAATCCCACGACATCAACTGGCGTAGCGCCTCGGTCGGGATGGCGTCAATTGCGCGATTCATATGGCGCGCCATTTTTTGCGTGAAATGTTTTGCTAAAAGAGGGATATCTTCCGGACGATCGCGTAGCGGCGGCAATTCCAGTGGGAAGACATTCAGGCGATAAAAGAGATCGCTGCGAAACTGGCGATCTTCAACCATTTGCCACAAATCACGGTTGGTGGCGGCAATGACTCTGACATTCACCGGGATCGTTCTACTCCCGCCGAGACGCTCAATCTCCCGCTCCTGCAATACGCGCAGCAGTTTAGGCTGAAGTTCTAACGGCAGATCGCCAATTTCATCGAGAAACAACGTGCCGCCATCGGCAATTTCAAAACGTCCACGATGGGTATTAATCGCACCAGTAAACGCCCCTTTGTCATGACCGAATAACTCACTTTCCAGAAGACTGGCGCTCGCGCTCGATCTCCTCCAGGCGGTCATACACATATTTATGGAAGAGACAGACGGATTGGAGATCGGTGGCGAGATACGGAGACGCTTTCCGGAGACGGAGCTTGTGTTTGTCAGCGTTAGCAGAGAGTTCGGGCCGGAGGCAATAGACTTGGACGCGCTGTACTATCTTGTGAAGCCGTACCGGAGGGGCCTGCTGTTTAAGATCAAGAAGCGGTTCCATAGAATACACATGCCGCAGCTGGAGGTCTATGACGCGGATATCCGGCAGAATCAGAAAATCCCATACCGCAGGATTGTCTATATAGAGAGTA
>OLRU01001305.1_pt1 | contig 22166 bp, 20 predicted proteins | sample 1672961 | NCBI WGS metagenome assembly OLRU01 (sample SAMEA3136741, study PRJEB25190) | human gut metagenome | biome: human gut; feature: human-associated habitat; material: faeces | place: Austria | collected 2013
CAGTAGTCTCCACCAAAAAGTTCCTGATTTCGCAAGAAATCAGGAACTTTTCTTTACTTTTCGCAACTTTTTTGCACCTTTGCAGTATTCCGTTTTTTCTCCGTTTTTTGTTGACCACAGAAATACCACAGACAGGAAAACTCCCGCATCCGCGGGAGTTTCTTTTTTCGCTTTCATGGCGGCAATCAGAACTCTCAGCTTCTCCTCGCACTCTTCCGGGGTATGGCCGCAGACATTCCGGGAGCTCTGCTTGCCGTCCGGCCCTCCGGGTGAATACCGCCCTTCCCAGAGGTGGTCGCCGATCTGATTGCCGCTGCCGGGCTTTCGCCGCTTTGCCATGGTATCAGCCCCTTTCCGAAGATCTCGGTCATGAAGGTGTCCATCACCTGGGCCGCCTGCCGCTGTATATCGTCGGTGACGTTGGCGTAGGTGTCCAAGGGGAAGCTGGCCTTGGTGTGGTCCAGGATGCCGGAGCGGGTCTTGGCATCCACGCCGATGGCCAGAGCAATCGGCTCCGCTTTCCAATTAACAATAAAAAATCGGAGTACCCCGAAGGATACTCCAATCGTCCGCGTGTCATGAAACGGCCTGTGAAATCCGGTAATACCGGTGGTTTATAAGCAGCAGACAAGACACTTTTATCTTAGATAGTCCGGTCAAGCACAGTAACCTGCGTGATCACATCGCGCAGGCGGTCAGATCCTACCATATAGTTCAGGACATCGTCAGCTGTTGCGAAGTATTGTGTAGTATCAGGCTGCCCCCACAGGTAGGCAATGATTCGTCCCCTGGAATGGCTGATCCCGTATTCTTTCCCATCCCAAATAAAGTCGATTTCACCGCCTTTGTCCACACACCATTTAAAATCACTGATTGAAACAAATTGATTCTGTTCGGGTGTATTAGCGGGAATCAAAGGAGTCATGGAAACAATCTCCTTTCTTTGTATGAATCGCTTCAATGGCATATCCATAGGATTAAAGCTTGGACCTGTTGGTGTCCATATAATTTCATGGGCGTGGGGATTTACATGCTCCCCCGGGTTACCATGGTCTGAATGATGAATCTCATAATCGGCTTTACCATCTGGGCCAATATGGGTCTCATAAAGCTCTCCGTGTTTATTATATGTCTGATTGATATCGCCCGGATTCCCTAAGAACTTCCAATCGTTTGGTTTTTTAGGGTTTGGTTTCCAGTCTGCGCCATAAGCACTGCCGCCGCCTTTGCCAATCAGGTACGGCTCTATTGTATCACGATCACCACTCGATGTGCTGCCGATTTTAAAGGCGTCCAAATCTTCACCACGGAAACTACGCTCGTAATCCACGTAGATGATATTGCCCTGCATTTCAGGAAACGGTGTATTGTAACAGATGATTTTTTCCGGCTCAATGCGCCGCAGCATCTCGTCATATCCTGCTATGAACCATTCTTTCTGGTCACAGCAGTTGTCATGCTCTGTGGCCATATAAGTTGAGACAGCAACAACGCTTCCTTTTTCAATCCCCTCAAAGCAGAAATCAAACGTAGATTCGTCTCCCCAGTTGACGGCAGGAATCACCCGGATTCCTTTGGATGCCCAATATGCACCGCACCAGCGATTACGAAATACATTGTAAATCTGCATGACAGGCGCCATCTCCAGGTACATACTGAAATCCGGCGATAGCACCGCACGGTAGCGGGACAGTTTTTCGACGTCATTATCTGGGTGCTTCCAAACCCGCTCAAAACGATAGTCATATAGGAAGAAGTGAACCATCCGGTCAAGATGATTCTGATCCTCCAAATGGGTCTTGTCGAAGCCTATCAACAAAAGGTCGTCAAAGTCTCCGGGCTTTTCTTGGAACATGGGAATGATGGGGATTTTCAACTTTCCGTTGCCGGGAAACTGATTGCGAAGCAGCGCCTGACTGGTTCGGTAATTGTAATTTTCTTCGGTCATAAATAGGCCTCCTGTGTGAAGTAAGGAATAAGTCCTCCTACATACAGGCTCCCGATTGGAAAAAGTTATACAGTTTCGCGCCGCAACATGAGCAATTTTAAATCAGCAATAAAAAGACGGAGTATCACGAAAGAATCTGTAATTATTCAAAGCAGAAACAATTTTCAGAATTCGCATCTGAGTTTTATGCAGTGCAGAACCTTACCACCCCTTCATGGTCATGCCGCCCCGGGACCGGGTTTGTTCTTCTTCGTGGTTGTCTGGCTGATGGCCCAGAGCGATCCGCAGCTTCTGGAGCTCTTGCATCTGCTTGCAGTCGATGTGCAGCCTCGGCTGTGCAGTCACGGCAGCCGCATTGTGCTGGAAGATATAGCTCACGTGAAAGTGCATAGCCGCTGCGATGTCATTGTGGTGAGCACGGAGCAAAGCCCGCCATGCCTGTGCGTTGTTATAGCCGAGACGCTCCGCGCGAGGCTGCATTGCGATGTACTTCAGATAGCCGTCCGTTTGCTGCACCTGTTTCCAGTATTCCTCCAGTATCAGGGTGATGAGTGACGACGCATGAGCTTTTGTTGGCTTCTGCACATAGTCCTCATACTCCAGCAGCTCTTTCACATCCATGAAGTCTTTCGTCGGCTTTGTGATAAGCTGGTCCTGCTTGCGGGTAGGCCGACGGTCATTCGGAATGATCTCCGTCACAATATACCTCTTGTAGCTGATCTGCTTTTTGAGCACCTGCAGCTGACCGTCGATGGCTGACTGGATCGCTGGTGAGAGCAGCACGCTACTATCGTCTGATGTCAAGTAGGCCGTGTAGAAGTTCGCCGCCTTTTCCACGGACTTGCTCATGCTGCAGCAGCTGGCATCGCTCTGCCAGCGCTCGATTTTCTCCCGGGTTTTCGGCTGCAGACGAAGCTGGAGCCGTTCCTTCTCTGTTACGGAATTTCCCCTCCTTTCCAATAAGATGTCATGAAAAACGTCTGTTTTCTAAGGGATTTGTGCCTCTCTGATGACAGATTCATGACAAATTCCAATTGACTTTCATTGCCTTTTGGCAGTGTGAGGCGGGGAACAATCTGATTTTCCCGCGCAAAACATGCGGCAAACCAGTCCCGTTTCATGTGTTCAGCCTAGCCCGGGGATAATCATGAACCCATTTAGGAGCATTTTAAAAGCTGTCTGGATATCCGGGTCCCCGGCTCCAAACAGTCGGGCAGCTTTTGGACGGAAGGCCGAAACGGTATCCCGCAAAAGATCTATCCCTGGTGCTTTTACAATCCTCTCACTGTACACATGGTTTTTTGTGCTGAGGAGCACCTTTCTTTGATCGATGCGGCATAGTTTCAGCCTGACATGTGCCGTTCCGCTTTCAGGCGGACACAGAACAGAAACGTCACAGGCAGAAGTCACGAGGCAGGCGGAATACCGAGCCAGTACCTTCCCGACACAACAGCACACAACAGAGCGGGAACGGGTATGAGCGCAGGCCCCTTTTTCACGCACGGGGCCGCCGGCCTGCGTCCGTCAGTCTCCAGCAATCCTGCGCTTTCTGGATTTCATAGCGTGCAGGAGAAAAGTGAAGCCAGATGGATGTATGAGAGACTATTGGCCTTTTATATAAGGTTACCCGAAAATAAAAACAAAAAATTTTTATTGGAGCTTTGCCGTACCGGTATCAAGGATGCAATGCCTCATATACCAGATTCCGTTGTCAGCGTGTCAGCCTTTTAAAAAAGCACGCACATTGTCTACACCCCCATGCCGCAGGACTTTGAGATATGTACCTTTTCTCAGCGCCTGATATAAAATAGCCACACTAAAATAGCCACACCCTTAGGTGTGGCTATTTTTATATGTCACAGGGACTTCCAGACGTTCAGTGAAAATGTCTGACCGTGCATAAGTGCCGCCTGCTCTGCAGATGCAGAAGGTTTTTGTAAACATATAACAAAAAAGCACTTACACATTTACACAAAATGACGTTTTTGAAAAAAAGCCAAAAATCCTCCCCTGTCATGTGAAAAACAGGCGTTCCAAAAATGCCGGGTGTTCGATAAAATAATCACAAAGAGGTATATGTGAGGGGGGAGAACTGCATGGAGTATATCTTGGAAATGAAGGATATCAGCAAAACCTTCCCAGGCGTCAAGGCGCTGGACCATGTCCAGCTGCAGGTACGGCCGGGAGAGGTCCATGCGTTGATGGGAGAAAACGGAGCCGGTAAATCGACCCTGATGAAAATCCTGATGGGGATTTACACCAGGGATGCCGGTGGTGAGATCCTGTTTGATGGCAAGCCCTATATGGTTTCCAACCCCAAGGAAGCCATGGACATGGGCGTGGCCATGATCCACCAGGAGCTCAATCCCATCTTGGATATGACCGTATACGAAAACATCTTCGTAGGACGGGAACTGCGCAAGAACGGTCTGGTGGACAAAAAGGCCGAGATTGAACAGGCTCAGAAGCTGATTGAGGAGTGCGGACTGCACGTCTCGCCCAAGGAGACGCTGCGGAACCTGACAGTTGCCCAGTGCCAGCTCATCGAGATCATCAAGGCGATCTCCGTCAACGCCAAGGTTATCATCATGGATGAGCCCACTGCCGCCATCACCGACCGGGAAGTGGAGCTGCTGTTTGGACATATCCGCCGCCTGAAGGAGAAGGGCGTTGCCATCATCTACATCTCCCATCGTATGGCGGAGATCTTTTCCATCTGCGACCGGGTCAGCGTCTACCGGGATGGACAGTACATCGGGACAGGCACCACAACGGAGCTGGACGAAGGCCAGCTCATTAAAATGATGGTGGGACGGGAGATCACGGATGTGTATCCAAAGCTGGAGGCGGACATCGGCGAGGTCGTCTTTGAGGCAAAAAACATCGTCCGGGCCGACAACAAGGTCAAGGGCGTGAGCCTGTCCGTCCGCCGCGGTGAAATTCTGGGAATCGGCGGGCTGGTGGGCGCTGGGCGCAGCGAGCTGGTGGAAGGCATCTTTGGCATGCACGCCCTTTCACAGGGAGAGATTTTTGTCCACGGCAAGCGGGTGAAGATCTCCTCTCCGGAGGACATCATCAAACAGGGTGTTGCGCTTATCACCGAGGACCGAAAGGTCACGGGACTGAATCTCAGCGGCACGGTCAACGACAACATTGCCATGGTGGCCATCAAAAAGCTCCTGACCCACGGACTCTACAACAAGGGAAAAGCCCGCCGCGCGTCTGAGGAGTATATCGAAAAGCTCAACATCAAGACTCCTTCCGCAGACCAGATCGTTGGAAACCTCTCCGGCGGCAATCAGCAGAAAATCGTCATTGCAAAGTGGCTTTTGAACGATCCGGACATCATCATTCTGGACGAGCCCACCCGCGGCATCGACGTGGGTGCCAAGCGGGATATCTACCTGCTGCTGGGCAATCTGGTGCGCCAGGGCAAGGCGGTCATCATGATCTCTTCGGAGATCCCGGAACTGATGGGTATTTGTGATCGGATTATGGTCATGTGCGAGGGCAACTATTCCGGAGAGGTCAGCCGGGAGGAATTCTCCCAGGAGCGGATCATGACGCTGGCCTCTGCCATCAAGGTGTAAAGGGAGGAAGAACTATGAAAGAAAAGAGTCGTGCAAAATCGCTGATCAGCGAATACTTCATCTTCGTGATTTTTATTGCGCTGGTGGTGGTGCTGACCTGCCTGAAGCCCAGCTTCATCCAGCCTGCCAACCTGGTCAATATTCTGAAGCAGGCCTCTATCAACGGCATTCTGGCATTCGGCATGATGTTCGTCATCATCGCGGGCGGCTTTGATATGTCAGTGGGCTCAACGGTCGCGTTCACCGGCATCCTGGCCGCCATGCTGGGCCAGGGACAGTATCCGATCTTCGTGCCGCTGATCGTAGCCATGCTGGGCGGCCTGGCCGTGGGCGTTGTCAACGGCGTGGGCGTTGCCGTGGGCAACCTGCCTCCGTTCATCATGACACTGGGAACCATGACGGCGGTCCGTGGTCTTGCCCTCCTGATCTCCGACGGCAAACCCATCATCGGAATCAGCGAATCGTACAAGGCTGTGGCGGCGTCTTCGATCTTCGGCATTCCCATGCTGGCGGTCTTTCTGGTGATTACCATTCTGCTCTGCTCCTTCGTGCTGTCGAAGACAGTCTACGGCCGCCGGGTATATGCCTGCGGCGGAAATCTGCTGGCAGCGCAGGTCTCCGGCATCAACACCACCAAGATCCGCATCTCCACCTTTGCCATCGCGGGGCTTCTGGCAGGCCTGAGCGGCTTTTTAATGACCTCCCGTGTTACCATTGCCCAGCCCACAGCGGCTGAGAGCTATGAGATGGATGCCATCACGGCCTGCGTGGTGGGCGGCGTCTCTATGACCGGCGGCGTGGGCAAGCCTTGGGGCGTGGTGATTGGCTGTCTGTTGATCACGGTCATTGCCAACGGTCTGGACATCATGGGCGTGTCTTCCCACTGGCAGAAGATCGTCAAGGGCGCCATCATCGTACTGGCTGTGCTGATCGACGTGAAGGGCAAGAGCAAGAAACGCTGAACGGTATTGAGAGAGGGGCGTTCCCCGTCCTGCTCTTGATATATATCGAAATGAACCAAACATTTCAAGGAGGAAAGAACATGAAAAAGAAGAAGTTTCTGGCTCTGCTGCTGACCGGCGCCATGGCGCTGGCCGCCCTCACCGGCTGCAGCAGCGGCACCGAGACCACCGAGGAGAGCACTGGTGGGGATGCGTCCGCCGAGAGCGGAGACGGCGCCTATAAGATCGCCCTCATCCAGCAGCACCAGACCAACGCGTTCCAGATCGGCGTCACCGAGGGCGCACAGGCGAAGGCCGATGAGCTGGGTGTGGAGTTGAACATTCTGAGCGCCGATCAGGACGCTGCCAAGCAGATCAGCCAGATCGAGCAGTGCGTGTCCGAGGGCTATGACGCCATCCTGTTCGAGCCCGTGGATCCCGATGGCCTGCGCGACGCCGCTAAGGCCGCTGCCGACGCCGGCGTCATCATGATAAACATCGTATCCGCCTGCACCGACTGGGAGTCCGCCGGCATCTCTGCCGTGTCCTGCGGCGACAACGTCAAGGCCGGCGAGAATGAGATGCAGCATGTAGCGGATCTGCTGGGCGGCAAGGGCAACATCGCCATCCTGACCGGCCCCTCCTCCACCACCGACACGACCGCACGCCTGGAGGGCTATCGCAATATTCTGGCCAACTATCCGGACATGACGGAAGTGATTGCTCCCGCGGACTGCGCATGGGACACCGCCAAGGCCCAGTCCACCGTGGAGAGCTGGCTGTCTGCCTATGATCTGGACGCCATCGTCTGCCAGAACGACGGCATGGCCGTGGGCGCGGGCAACGCCGCCGGTGCCAACAGCGGCATCGTCATCACCGGCCTGGACGGCACCCCCGACGGCTATGAGGCCATCAAGGACGGCCGCATCACCGGCACCGTGGCGCAGGACGGCGGTCTGATGGCTTCCAGCGGCGTGGAAGCTGCTGTCACCCTGCTGGACGGCGGCACGCTGGAGAACAATCTCATCATCGCGGACAGCGTGTGGATTGACTCCTCCAACGTGGCGGATTACGAGTAAGCTGCCAAAAGCGACAAATTGATCCGCTGATTCTCCAAAAATTCTTGGCAAATACCGAGAAATAGCGTATAATGACAGGGAAAGGGAAAACGGGTTCGTTTTCCCTTTCCTTATCAGAATCTGCGTGGGAGGTGCTGCGGATGCTGCGGGTCGTTTTGGCCGATGACGAAAACAAGGTGATCCTGCTGATGCAGAAGCTGATCGACTGGGAGGCGCTTGGCTACGAGATCGCAGGCACCGCCAACGATGGACTGCGGGCATTGGAGCTGGTGCGGGAAAAGCAGCCGCATCTGCTGATCACGGACGTCCGGATGCCCGGCTGCGACGGCATCGAACTGATCCAGAGGGCCAAGGCCCTCCAGCCCAAGCTGCATTTCATCGTCATCAGCGGATACCGGAAATTTGAATATGCCCAGAACGCGCTGAAATACGGCGTGGAGGACTATCTGCTCAAGCCCCTCAAGCAGGAGGAGCTCACCGGCATTTTGCTGCGCCTCAAGGAGAAGATGGGGCAGGAAGCCGCGCTGGAATTCCAGCTGAAAAGGAGCGGAGAACACCAGCAGGAGCTGCTGCTGGACGCCCTGCTGGGAACGGCGGAGCGTGGCACCTCCTTTTTGAGCGCCGGGCAGGCCAACGGGGAGTATGGATTTCACTTTGGGAGCGGCACTTACGCCGCCGCAGTGATCCGGGTGGATGTGCCCGATGCGGAATCCTATCAGGACGGCTACCGGATCCTGCTGCGCCATGCGCTGGAAATCGTGCGGCGGGAGAGCGGCCTGCTGACGGAGGAGTTCGCGGCCTCGCTGGGCCATGCCGGGATCGCAGTGTTGCTGTACCTGCGGGCCTATCATGCGGTGGAAGTGACGCAGTGCTTCACCAAAATCCGCAAGGAGATCGAAAATCAGCGGGACTTGTTCTGGAATGTCCAGGCCACCGTCTGCCTGGGCAGCCGGAGGGACTCTCTGGAGCAGGCGGGGGAATCCATGCGGGAGGCGCTCTGGCTGTGCAGGGATCGGCTGTGCCGGCCGCAGTCCTGGCGGGATGCCGCGCTGGAGATGCCGGATTTGGCCCGGCGGTATCAGATGGACGCGTCCCGGAAAAAGAGCTTTCAGGTGGCGGCCGAGTGCCTGGATGAGGTGCGCTTTGTGCAGGAGCTGGAGGAGAGCTGCCGGACGGTGGAGGCGCTGCCGGACCTGAACGGGCAGATGGTAGAGGACTGGTTCCGCCAGGTTCTGGAGGCATGCCTCTACGGAATGCGCCAAAGCGGTGAAACGGAAGCGCCCCTGGAGGAGGAGATGGATAAGCGGTTCTGGCACTGCACGGACATGGCGGCGGTATACCGGCTGCTGCGGCAGGGCATCCAGGCCGAGATCCAGCGGCTGAAGGAGGCGAAAGCCCTGCGGGAGATGCGGCCGATCACAGAGGCAAAGCACTATATCCAGCAGCACTATCAGGAGGCCCTGCGGCTGGAGGATGTCAGCACCGCCGTGGGCTTCAACGCCACCTATTTTTCCACACTGTTCAAAAAAGAGACCGGGCAGAACTTCATGGACTATCTGACGGAGCTGCGCATCAGCAAAGCTAAGGAGCTGCTGTGCGGTGAGGAGCTGTCTGTGCAGGATGTGGCAGAGCAGGTGGGGTACCGGGATCTCAAATACTTTTCCAGATTGTTCAAAAAGCTTACCGGTGTGAGCCCGTCAGATTATAAGAAACTTTATAAGTAGGTGATACCATGTGGCCGTGGACGGACTGGAAACTGCGGCGGGCGCTGCGGCGCTACCGGCGGGAGCGGGACCTGGAGGCCGTTTTGCAGATGGACTGGCACCGGGATTTGGATCTGAGCGCATTTTTCACAGATGTGGAAGAGCGGCTTCACGGAGAGGAGATCACCAGACTGCGGCAGAAACAGGCGGAATATCTGGCGCTGCAAAACCAGATCAACCCCCACTTCCTCTATAACGCCCTGGAGGCCATCCGCACAGACGCCCTGCTGGCGAACTGTCCGGATATTGCCGAGACCACGGAGGCTCTGGCGACCTTTTTCCGATACACCATCTCCAATGTCCAGGAGTATGTGACCTTTTCAGATGAGCTGGACAATGCGGAAAACTACTTTACCATCCAGCGCTGCCGATTCGGTGACAAAATCTCTCTGGAACTGGAGCTGGAGAACGAGCGGCTTTTGGAAGTGCGGATGCCGAAGCTCATCCTACAGCCGCTGGTGGAGAACGCAGTATCACATGGGCTGGAGGGCAAACTGGGCCACGGCACGGTCCGCATCATTGTGGAAAACAGCGACCGGACATTTTTCCTGCGGGTGCGGGACGACGGCGTAGGGATGCCGGACGAACAGGTGGAGCGGCTCAACGCGCAGTTCGGCGGAGTTGGGGGCGCGGATATGACCCAGCCGTGCGGAGGAATCGCCCTGCGGAATGTCAACAGCCGCATCCGGCTCATGTTCGGAGAGGACTACGGCCTGCATTTGTTCAGCGCCGCGGGCGTTGGCACGGAGTGCTGCGTGACGTTGCCGCTGCGTTTCCGGGAGGCGTAGAACCGTGAGAGAGGAATTGATCCGGGTGGAGAACGGCTGCTTCCGCAGGGAGGACGAATTTTACCGTTTTGAAATCTCCATTTCCCGGGGGGAGTGCATCGGGGTCTATGTGGACGACCATTTTACCTCCGGCACCGCATATCTGGACCTGTTCAAGGGCGGCACACACCTGGAGCGGGGACGGGCCTTTTCCTGCGGCCGTCGGGTGGGCCCGCTGGAACTGGAACGCTGGATCCTGCAAAACGCCAGGATCGTGAACTGGCACCGGTTCCATTCGCAGGAGCTGACGGTGCGGGACTTCCTGCTGGCGCTGGACCGTCCGGCCGGCTGGCCGCAGAGATGGGGCGCGGTCCGGCACCTGCACAGTCCGGAGAGCCAGGAGATCCGGCAGCGGATGGAACTGCGTGTGCCGCTGGAGAGCCGGCTTGCCGACCTCTCCCTGCTGGATTATTACCGCCTCTGTGTATTTCGGGTGTGGTTCTGGCGGGGAGAGTTGCTGGTCCTGGACCGGATCACAGAAATCCTGCGGCGGCGGGATGTGGAAAAACTGATGGAGTGCGTACAGCTGCTGCTGCGCCAAGGGACGGCGGTATTCCTGCTGGATCTGGACGAGACATTCATGTACCGCTACTGTGACCGGATCGACGTCATCCGGGACCGCAGGACCTGCTATCGGCTTTACCCGGAGGAGTACGGGGAGCAGCTCTATGCAGTTCTGGGCTGGAAGCCGCGGGACCGCGGAGCGGAGCATACAGAGTGCCGCTGGGAAGACAAGCAGGTGCTGCGGCTGGAGGGTCTCACTTTTCCGGGAATGGCGCCGCTGACCTGCCAGATTCACAGCGGAGAGATCGCCTACTTCCGGGACGAGAACTACACGGCTGCCGCCAGACTCCGGGAGTGCTTTCTGGGCGGCAGGAACTGGCTGAGTGGGATGCTGTGGCTGAACGGGCAGGCACAGACACATGAAGAGATGACAAAGCAGATCGGCACGGAGATCGGGATTCAGACCGAACGGCCGGACCGTCCCGGCGGTGTATTGTTTGACAACCTCACCGCGCTGGACAACCTGACGACCTGCCTGCTTCCCAAGGCCGGATACCGTCTGGTTCGCCGGCGGGTCGCGGAGAATATTTTGGAGGAGGCCTCCAGATGGTTTCCCCGAGAGGATCTGCTGCGGCCTCTGCGCACTTGGTCCTTACCGGCGCGCCTCCGGTTCTCCTATTTCAAATGGTATCTGCTGAATCCGCAGCTGCTGGTCTGCTTTTTTCCCTTTTCCGGGCAGGAGACGGCGCATCATGAACTGATTATCGACCTGCTGGTTGCCTGCGCAGAACGCGGGATGGCGGTTTGGGTCATCTCCTCCAACATTGACGCGATCTGCGAAAAGACGGAAAACCAGGAATTTCTCCAGCGCCTGCGAACCATCAACTGACTTCCATGGAAAACCGGCGGCAGACTTGTGGCACAAAGACCTCCTTTTTCCTCCATCCAGCATTTTTTGCTGCAGGACGAAAGGCATCCGCAGAATTTTGCATGGCGCGGCAGTTGCCCGCCGGTGTCGGCACATGCCCGTTGGCGGTGCCCCGGCCCGCCATGCAGCGCTATTCATGGGTTTTATCCCCATTTCAGATACCCGCCGAAAAGCGTTTAGCTGCCTTGCGGCAAGCCGGACGCTTTTCTTTTCCCCAAGCGGGTGAGAAATCGTTCCCAGAACCACCTTCCCAAAAACCAGCAGGGCGGATTGCAGCTGCCGTAATACTGCTCCCAGCACACTGCGTACACCTGCCACCCGGAAGCTGCAGGCGCCGCTCTCATAGATGGGCGCCCGCACCATCTCCCAGGGCGGAGTGACAGAGGAAAAGGTCTGGTTCTCCCTGGTGGTGGTCAGTGTGTCCGGTCCCATGGGAGCAGATCCACATTTTTATCCCTCCGCCAGTGAGATCCGGATACAATACCGCCACATGGGATGTGGGGGCCTGAAGCCCGCGTACTTTGGCGCAGTGCCCTCGTTCTTCTGGCGCCGGTTGTTGGACCAGTTCACCGCCACAGCGCCGCCCTGACGGAGCGTGATGGTCCGACCGCTCTGTGGGATCACCAGGAAGGGAGCCTGTCCCACAGCAAAGTTAAACCGGAGGGCGGTGCTCTCTGCGTCGGGAAGGCGCGCCACGGTAAGGCCATTCGCGTTTTCCACATTCTGGCCACCGTTGAGAGCCACCAGGGCAATGCCGGCACGGCCGGGAGGAGCAGCCCTGGCATACATCCCACGTCCGCGTTCTGTGCCGGTTCAGTGTGATGGTGATTGATGGATATGGAGAGCTTTGCTTTTCGCTCCGGTCTGCTCCACCTCCACATCGGCCCGCGCTCCCTGTAGTCGATGCCGGAAGGCCCCTCGTCCGTCAGGGCGTTCACCATCAGCGGCTGGATGCCGCCGGTGAAGGAGATGTCACCATTGTCCCAGGGGTCGGCCGGATTATAAAAGCTGTCCCGCTGTTTCTCTGCGATGTCCCGCTCTGTAAAGTAGGCAGCCTGGACATGGGCCAAGTATTTTTCGATGTCCAGGACCAGTTTCAGCTCCTCCGGAGTGTAGTTCCCCCATCCACGGTGATCTTCTTATCTGTGATGAGATTGCCCCGGCTGTCCACCAGTCCATGGAACTCCAGCATGCGGTTGCGCATCAATCAGCCCCCACCGCGGCGTAGGCCGGGGGCAGCGGCGCCAGCGGGAGGAGATGGGGAACGGCTGGCCTGGCTGGCCCCTCAAGTTTACACGGGCCATTCCGCCATCAATTCCATTCCGCAGAGCACGGCCGCTGCCGCGCAGCGTCAATGTCCGGGGTACTTGCCGCTGGCGCAGATCCGCCTCCGGGGCCTCGGCCAGCTCCTCCCGCCGCACTGGTTTAAAGAGATATTGAATGGGGTGGCCTGATAGCCCGCCTTCAAATATGCGTTGCTGCGGTGGTGATAAAAAAGACTCCCGCCCTCTCGTCCCAGGACCGCAGCTCCCAGGCAAACTCCATGCCGCTCTTGCCAGCCATACAGATGTCCAGACAGAACAGGTTGAACCACGCCCCCTTCCGCATCGTGGCTTCCAGATTCTCCGTGCTGGAAAAGGGCCTCCCCTCGTGCTCCACGTTCCGTCCCCGCAGGATATCCTCCTGTATGGCGCAGATTCCTCCCTGCATGGGTGCCGAAAGAGTCCGCAGCATACAGCAGGTCGATGCAGAGGAGAAATTGTGCCCGTCAAATGGGTCAAAAACAGCGTCAAATTTACCGCCACGCCAGACTACCCCAACGCCATTTACATCTGCAACACCAGCGGGCAGACCTACAGTCTGGTGACGATTCTGGAAGTGGACGAATAAAAGGGAAGCCCCCCGGAAATCCGGGGGGCTCCGCTTTGCTTGAGAAACTTTTGAAGCTATACTGCTTAGTCAGCCTGGCTGAGATTTACAGTATACTCCACAGAAGCGCCACTGCCAGCGTTCTCAACCGTGACAGTAATCACGATGGGAGTAGGCGTCAGATCGCTCACATTACCCAGCTTCGGAGTCAGCTGAGCAGCTGCCGCAGCTGCATTAGTACCCTTATCAATCCGCTCGGCAGATCCATCCGGGAAAGTAATCAGGATGGAGTTATCCTCCAGCAGATCTTCTGCCAGAACAAACAAGCCAGTGCCGCTTACATCGGTCCAATCAGATACGGTATTGTTGAGAACAATGTTCAGAGTGTCGCCGCTCCGAGTGATGGTCGCACCAGTGGGAGTACCAGGATTATAGGCATCCACAATGTCCGCGATATCTTCCTCAGTCATGTAGTTGGAAACACTCCTCACCATGATGGCCTCGGTCGCCTCGATCTCATAGGTGTCGTTGGCAGCCGCGCGGACCAGCTCACCGTTCACGGTGTAGTCGCCAGCGGTGGTGAAGGTCAGCTCCACAACCTCACCGTCGGCAATGTAGTCGCCGTCGGAAACGGTCTTGCCGTTGACCTCGGCGGACACATCGGAGGTGATCGTGCTGTCAATATCCAGCTCGTAGGCGGTGACAAACTCACGGTCCTTGTTGGTGTTGCTCACAGTCACCTTGCCGGTGCTGGGAACGGTCAGCAGACCTCTGTTGCTGCCTCCAATGAAGCCATCGGGATTCTCATTGATGTCGAAGTAGTTGCCAGCGGGAATGTTGGTCAGATTGGCGGCATCACCCTTGTCGGGATAGCTGACAACCTCGCCGTCAATGCTGATGGCCACGACCTCGATCTGAGTGAAGTTCACGCGGTACATGTCGCCGTTCTCCAGGGTGACATAGCCCATGAACTTGTTCAGGCGATCCACGGGAGCGCCCAGCAGGTCCTCGATGGCGGCCTTGATCTCGCTGTCGCTCATGGACTTCTCATAGTAGCGCAGCTCGATCCCCTTCGTAGTCGGATTCCAGGAAGCGGGCAGGAACTCACCCTCGGGAACCGTGGGATTGCTCACATCAGAGCCAGCCTTGGCTTTGTCGTTGATCACGATGCTGGTGGCCACGCCGTTATCCAGGATCGCGCTCACCTCGACCACGCCGGTGCCGAAGGTGCCCTGGGCATTCATGTCGCGCAGAGCCTTCTCCAGGCCGTTGTAGCCGGTGTAGGAGTCATCCACATCATCAAACTCGTTGCCCTTCTTGTCGGCCAGGGACAGAACCACCTTCACCTCGGGAGACACGGAGAAGCCCTTGGTGGCGTTCCGGTCGGTGTACAGGGTGCCGTTCTTGAAGGTCAGCTTCTCAACAGTGTTGGTGTCGGACAGCAGGACGGTGTCGAAGTCCTCCACGGCGTCCTCCACGTCCTCGACCTCGTCGACGAACTTGTCAGCAGCCTTGGAGAAGTCGATGGCCTCGACCTTACGGACATTGCCGTCAGCGTCATACTTGACCTCGAACCACTCGCCCTGAGCCATCTCACCCTGGTTCTTGGAGGCGTTGCCGATCCACTCCAGGGAGTCGCCGACCTCGGAGATCTCCACGAGCTCGCCGTTGACGACCACCTCGCGGGTCCAGGTCCACTCGGTCTCATCGTCGTAAGCCTCGCGGTTCACGTTGCTGCTGGTGACATAGACGTAGTTGGAGGAGGTGCCCTCGTTCTCGCCGATGGTGACAGCGGCGATCACATAGCCGTCATCATTGTAAAGGGTGTAGATCTCGGCGGCAGGAGCGATGTAGTTGCCATCCTTCTTGAGGTCCTCCATCACCAGGTTGACGTTCTTCACGCCGGTGGTGACGGACTCCACGTCGTCCACGATCTGGCGCTGATCGCCGCCAGTGGTATCCTCGACCTCAACGTTCTTCAGTTCCACGTTCAGGTAGACGGAGTCGTCGTTGCCGTAGACGTAGCTGCTGTTGTTGGCGGCCTTCAGGGACACGTGCTTCTTATCGATGGTAGCGCCATTGCTGCCCACATCCTGGGCATACTGGGCCACATCGGTGTCATCGTCGATGACGTTCTTGGAGGTGGACACGGCCACTTCCTTCAGGGTGTACACGTTGTCGTTGTTGACCGTGTAGGTGCACCAGGTGTTCAGCTGAGACAGGTTCTTGCCAGTGGTGTCGATGTCGCTCTTGGTCATGTTCACGGTGACGGTATCCATGTTGCCGTCCATGAAGATGACGTTGGCGTCAGCGTTCCGCACAGACAGGTTGCTGTTCTTGCCGTCGATGCCGGTCAGGAACACGTACTGGTCGGGATCCTCGTTCTGCTCAATGCCGATCATGTAGCCGTAGGCGTCCAGGATCACATTGTAGGTGACGTCCTTCATATTGGCGTCGTCATACTGATCCAGCACTTCCTCATCATACATGACGGTGTCAGCGTAGTCATACTGGGTACCACCGGCGGTAACATACTTCTCCAGGCGGAAGTTGGAGATGCTGGTGTCGGACAGGACCTCGGGAGCGTCCATGGTCTGGATCACGCCCTGGGCGATGGTCACCAGGAACAGGTCGTTCTCAGCCACTTCCTCGATGGCGAAGTCCTCGCCGTCCACAGAGATGGTCTGCTTCTGGGGCTTATCCTCGTCAGCGGTCTTCATGTAGACGGGCTTGCGGCTGGTGCCGTTGTTGTCCACATAGTAGACATCCAGGTCCACGTCGTCGTTCTTCTCGTCGTAGTCCTCGGCGGCCTTGGCCAGATAGGTGTTGATGATGGCCACGGTGATCTCGTCGTCCTGGGTGTCCAGGAACACCTGGGTCAGCACGCCGTTGCCGGTCCGGCCGATGGTCTCGTCGTTCTTCTTCACCATGTCGGCCTTGCCGAAGGCGGCATCACCCAGATTCTCATCCTCGCCGTCCACATAGACGAACAGGGTGTTGTCATCAATGGCGGTCTTGCCCAGCAGGTTGTACAGGTCCTCGCCGGTGACCTTGGTGGTGTACTCGGCCACCATCTTGTCGAAGTCCACATAGGTGCCGATCTCGGCCTTCTTCCAGGTCCAGGTGTGGGCCGGACGGCCGAAGTCGTCGGCGGTGTCCTTCAGAGCCAGGTCGGGCTGATACTTCTCAGCGAACTCAACCGTCCAGCCGTTCTTCACGTTGTCGGTGGCGTCGTTGATAGAAGTGGCAGCGTCGTGGATGTTGCTGGTCACGTAGGTGGGCTTGGAAGCGCCGATAGCAACAGTGGCGCCGTTGACGGTGACGTCGGTGCCCTTGTTTTCATACTCCACCAGGGTGGCTTTCAGAGCGTTGACGGCATACAGGCAGGCCTCCTCACGGGTGGCGGCACGGGTGCCAACAAAGTTCTCATTGCCCTTAGTCAGACCGGCCTCGATGGCGCGGGAGGCCACATTGACGGTCCAGTTGGTGCCGGTGAAGCCCTCGATGGCGCTGTCATAACCCAGAGCGGTCAGCAGCATTTTCAGGAAGGCAAAGCCGGTCAGCTGCGCAGAGGGCCGGAAGGTGCCATCGGCGTAGCCGTCGATCAGGCCGGACTCCACGCAGTAGGCGATGTAGCCGGCAAAGGTGGAACCCACGGGCACGTCCTTAAAGGGCGCGGCCTGGGTGCCCAGGGCCTCAGCCGTGGTCTTGCCAAGCATCATGCAGGCGATGATCTTGGCGGCAGCGCCACGGGTCAGGGTTCCCTGGGGCTGGAAAGCACCGCCGGCATAGCCGTCGATGATTCCCATTTCGGACATCACGTTGACAGCTTCCGCATAGGCTTCGCCGCTGAGGTCTTCGCTGTCTGTGAAGTCCTTGGCACCGGCGCTGACAGTGACCAGAGACATGGTCATCACCAGAGCAAGCACCAGAGAAAGGAACTTCTTCATTGGGATTTCTCCTCCTTTTGAAATTTGCGGTGGTCCGCCGCGGCCTCCGGGCCCATTCGATGCCTCCGCCGGCGCTAGCCCTGCCGGCGCATTCGCCGAAGAGTCGCATCCGCCCCGGCGTCCCCGCTGAGGCAACTCTATCCAAACTTCTCTAAAAAGTCCACAGTTTCAGCCCGTTTTTAATCCAAACGAAAACTTATGGACGCAATACGTTTTGAATTTGTTATATTTTGTAACCTTGGCGCGGAGAATAAAAGAGGCGGCGAAGCCCTTCGCCGCCCCTCATTGAATCTGCTTCTGCCCAGGCTGCTTCGCCAGATAATACCGCTTTTCAAACTGCAGCAGCTGGCCGTCCCTCACCATCCGCCGCAGGATACCTGCCGTCTTGCGCTTTCCGACGTGCAGGAGCTCCGCTACATCCTGGCAGTAGGCAAACCCCGCCTCCTGCAGATAGGCTGAGATCACCTCCCACTGCTTTTCCTCCGGCACCACTGTTCCGGGGAGATAGTATTTCTTGCCCACCTGCTCCAGCTCCCGCCGGCCAACCAGCCGGCGAAGGCGGAGATATGCCGCAGTGTCCGACAGATTCAGCAGCGCCATCACATCCCGCCGGGTGATGCTGCCATGGGCCCGGGTCCACTCCAGCAGGGTCTGGTCGTCCTCCCGCTGTCCGCCTGCCGCCCGGATGTCCCGGAGCGTGATATTTTCCAGACCTCCCCGGATCAGCGCCGTCTGCACCACCTTGGACAGCCGGGCCAAATCCATAGGCCGCCGGGACTGGGGGGAGAGCAGCACATGGGGATCCTCCCCAGGGGAGCGGACCTTCTGCACTTTTTCCAGCAGCCGCCGCACGGCATTGGTCAGCAGCATGTCCCGCTCCGGCAGATGCAGCAGCCCCCGCTCTAAATCCACCTGGTCCCAGGTGAGATTCACCAGCTCCTTGCCCTGCACGCCCATTTGCCAGCTCATCCACAGAGCAATGCCCGCGGCGGAGCTGTCCTCCTTTTGAAGGACCTGCCACAGACGGAATTCATCGAATTGCTGCCCTGCCTGTGTTGAACGCTTTTTGTGCGGGGTGTCTCCGGCAAAGCAGGCTTGGAAGGTGGAGACCGACAGACCGCTGACCCGGACGGCATAGGGCCAGTCGTGCTGCTCCAGCTGGCGGAAAAAGTAGTCCCGCCGCAGATCTTTCAATTGGAGCTGAGGCAGGCCTCCCGCAGTCAGGGCATTTCTGGCAATGCGGGAGACGGACTCCGGCCGCAGAGGTTCCCGGAACTTATCGGAGATCACCACATAAGGAGACACCGCGCCGCCATTTTCGAAGCGGGCAGCGAGGCATCCGGCAGTCTCTTCCTCCAGCGGGACCGTCCGGTCCTCCAGAAACAGACTCCTCTCCTGGAAATCCACTTGGGCCCATTTCAGGGCGACGATCTCCTCCCGGCTGAGCCCCTGAAGCCAGGCCAGGCGGAGGATGAGCCCCGGCAGGTCCTCCGGATGCTGGTGCAGGAGCTGGCGCATATTCTGTTCATCCGGCTGGCGGAACTCGTTTCGCATAATGCCTCTCTTGGCGGGCGGCGGCAAAAGGTTATCCTTATGTAACAAATCAGAAGAATGATTTGGATTTCCGGATAACGCAAACGCTGCCCTCTCCCAGCCAATGGCTGGAAAAGGGCAGCTACCTTTTATCATCCTTCACCGCTTCCGCAAAAACTAAGTATATTACACTTAGAATTATAAGCATAACATTTCGTTTAAGTCAAGCATTATTATGCGTAAACTGATGATATTATATTGAGGAGTATATCATCATGCAGGGAAAGAAGCCGCTGAACATCGCAATCGGAAGACGGATCCAGCAGTCCCGGGAGCAAGCTGGGCTGACGCAGGAGGAACTGGCAGAGCGGATTGACCGTTCCACGCAGTTCATCTCCACAATCGAGCGGGGGTTGGCCGGCCCCTCTCTGGAAACTGTGATTCATCTTTGTGAAGTTCTTGGAACCTCCACAGAGTGGATCCTGCGGGGCAGGGCCCTCCTTCCGGACTCCAATCTGCTGGCAGCCTCCGTTATGGAAAAGCTCTCCGGGCTCTCCCCTGCCCAGCTGCTTCTGGTTGACCGAATGACCAGCGATCTAATCAAATTGCTGCAAATGAAGGAGAGCGGTGACGAATGAGCTCCTCTCCCTCCAATATGGAGGAATTGATAGACGCATCGCCTTCCCCGCAGCACCGCTGCATGAAGTTCACAGGCCGGCTGCAAAGTCTATGGCCGTTGGCCTGTCAAGATAAGACCGGGAGCCATTCTCCGGTGTTATGCCCCCCGGAGATCATCAGTCCGGAAGTATATCCCATCGGCCAGCCGCTCTTTACAAACGCTTCCTTACACAGAATGCTGAAACATAGAATTCCTTAGAACAAGAAACGCTCAGATGGGTGCATAGAAGCAGCTCCTCCAGCTTACAGCGTGATCCGTACAGCAAAAGCCAGCACCGGACAGGAAATATCTTGCCCGGTGCTGGCTTTTGTGCTTCTTTACTATCTCTGCTTGAGGTGGGTCTGTCAGAACCATGTTGTCTGTCCGCAGCAGCTCTGCCCGGCTTTTTCAGGGCCTTTCGCCCGGGTCTTCACCAGAGTGCTCTTATCGGATGCCCGTTCCCATTTCTGGTACATATCTGATGGTATGCCATCTCTCACATCAGCCATCTGCTCATGTCCGCCATTATTCACGCTCCGCCTTGCTATGCGGCTGAAGAGCCGTGGGATGCTTTGCCTCAGAATACGCCCTGCTCCATCATGGCCTCAGCCACCCGCTTGAAGCCGGCGATGTTGGCGCCTGCCACCAGGGTGCGCCGGAGTGTAAACCGGCGCCTTTTGATCTTGTGCCCACTCTGGCTGGAGTCTGCAAAAGTATTCCTGCTCTGATGGCGGCAATGCAGCCCCCCCTTTCAGGACGGCAGTTCTTTTCTGCCCAGAAATAATGAAACAGGCCGTCGGCTGCAGCCGGCGGCCTGTTTTCAGTTTCTCCGGTTATTGATACAGCTTCGGGATCCGAAAGCTCTGCTCGCCATTTGCCTCATCCGTCACGGTTCCGGCCGGGAAGTAAATCACCGGATTTCCCTCCTCGTCCACCTCGAACTTCGTGGTCCCGCCGATGGTCACATAGTCGCTCAACGGCGTGTTGTCCTCAATCGGGAAGTAGCGGACCTCCGGGTCCTTGTCCATGCGGTTGGCCATCTGCATCGTGATCGTCTCCGTCAGGTAATTCACATAGTCCTCTCCCAGGAGCTCCTCCAGCGTGACGTCCTCCTGCTGGGCAGACGGTTCTTCCGTCTCCGGCGCAGCCGCCGATTCCTGCGGCGGAGTCTCCGGATCCGTCCCCTCACTCTCCGCGGCAGACGCGCCGCAGGCAGTGAGAAGCAGCATACAGAGCAGCAGTGTGAGGAGCGTGGAAATCTGCATCCGATTCTTTTTCATGATGAATTCCTCCATTCCATATTCATCCGCAGCACCCGTCCGGGCGCCTGTTCCCTTTTGATACCGATACCATAAGCCCTGTTTCCGGCAAAGCAGCCGCAAAAAGGCATCATTGTTGCATCATTTCCCTTCTGCGGCACGGGAGGCCGGTTCCTTCCCGGAGAGGTCCCACACAAATCCCATCAGCTCCACACTGACGCGCCCGCTGCGGCCCTCCACCTTCCATCTGGGGCCGGGCCGTACTGTCAGATCTCCAGCCTGAGACCTCTGCGGAAGGCCTGTCCAAGCGCTTCCGCCGTGCCCAGGGAACCCCTTGCCGAGCGGAGTGTGGAGTCGATCCACACCGGCAGCCCCGTGCCCTTGTCCACCATCATCCAATGGTCATCCCGGTGCTCCGGGCCGCCCCGCAAATACAGCATACCGGCGGCCAGACTGCCGTCGGCCTGGATATACACCACGCCGCCTCCGCCTAGGCCTTGCTATGCTCCTCCGTCTGTTCCAGCAGTTGGGTGGCGGAATAGACGTCCAGCTCCGGATACCGGATGGTCCTGCCCAGCAGCTCCAGCTTTTCCGGCAGCGACGCCTCCCCCGCCGCCAGCCGCCTTTTGTCCCCTGCGGAAGAGCAGGTCAGTAATTTATTCCCACAATGGCCAGTCTGCCATCGACAACACTGAACACCACATTGGGCCTGCCGCTGGCGGACAGGGCAAATCCTGCCTTGCTGGGGGCCAGCCCCCCGGGGTCCGCCCCGGCGATCTCAGAGACCAGCTCTTCTGAGAAGATCCGGTCCGCTTCCAGTGCGATCAGGTCCTCCCGGGACTCCACAGATTCCCCTCCATCGGAAAAGCCGATGTACAGCGGATACGACGCCAGGTCCGCCAGCGCCTCCAGATTCTTTTCCGCCACTGCGGCCTGGATCTGCTCTGCAAATGCTGTAACAGCCTCCGTATCTATGGAAAAATTATCTGTATACTGGGGCGCTTCCGTATCCGCACCGTCCTCCTCAGGGGTCCGGCCCCCATCTTCTCCAGCGGTCTCCTCCGCGGGCTGCTCCGCCTGCGGAGAGCTGCCCCCCTCCGGCGAGGTACTGCCGCTCTGGCCGCAGCCTGCGAGGGACAGGCACAGGAGCCCTGTTAATGCCAAGAAAATGAGCTTCTTCTGCATCGTTTATGATCCTTTCCTCAAGATGTTTGCCGGCGTCATCCTCTGTGGGACTCCGGCTGTCTTATAAGACGCCCCAAAGGGCAAAAAAGTTTTGGCGGCCGCTTTTCCTCTTCCACCTCCGGAGGATCACGC